>Ga0315282_10010426_pt1 | contig 14577 bp, 12 predicted proteins | sample YL17G07_20_MG_FD_203693 | JGI IMG/M metagenome (GOLD analysis project Ga0315282, IMG submission 203693) | Sediment microbial communities from Yellowstone Lake, YNP, Wyoming, USA - YL17G07_20 | ecosystem: Environmental > Aquatic > Freshwater > Lake > Sediment | place: USA: Wyoming | collected...
CCGCCGCCCAGCAGGAAAACGGCTGGCCATACAGAGTGATTTCCCCTCCGCAGAAAAAGGAAGTCCGCTCGGTGATGACATCCAGGTTGAGAGCGGCCAAGCTCATGGTCAGTTTGAAGATCGAGCCCGGAGAATAGAGGCCGCGGATGGCCCGGTTCTCCAAAGGCGTGGCCGGGTCTTGAACAACGGCCTGCCATTCCTCGGGCGTAAAGCGGTGGATGAATTTGTTGGGCTCGAAGGTTGGATAGCTGGCCAGGGCCAGCACACAACCCGTCCGGGGGTCGAGCACAATGATGGCGCCCTCCCTCCCTTCCAGCAAGCTCTCGGCCTTTTTCTGAAGGTCGAAGTCCAGGTTCAACTGCAAGCCGGGGCTGGTCTGGGGCTCGAGCTTTTCGACTTCTCCCTGTTTACGTCCCTGACTGTCCACCACCTCCACCAACCGGCCGTTGCGGCCGATGAGGAAAGGCTCATACTCGGCTTCCAGGCCCGTCTTGCCGATGAGGTCGCCCAAACGGCGGTCCTGGTAGCGGGGGGTCCGGAGCTCTTCGGCGGAGATCTCCTGGAGATAGCCCAGGACATGGACGGCGAAGGAGCCGAAAGGATATTGCCGTTTAGGCTCGGCTTCGATGATCAGTTCGGGCATCTCCAGACGGCGGGCATCCACCAGGGCGACCTCCTCCAGGCTCAGGTCTTCCTTGACCGGTAGCGGCTTGAAGGGAGGCATGGCCCTGTACTTGGCTACCCTTTTTTTCAATTCCTCCAGGGGCAGGCCCAACAGCCGGCTGATCGAGCGGTAGGAACGCCCCAGGTCGGGAGTGTTCTCCCGGATGAGTGAAGTCTTGAAGGAACCGATATTCTTGACCAGGATGATGCCCTTTCGGTCGAGGACCAGCCCACGGGGAGCGGGGATAATCGTCTCTCTGATCCGGTTCTTCTCCGCCAGCTTCCAGTACTTCCGATGGTCCAGTATCTGGGTCTTCCAATAGAAAAAAACCAAGACCAGGAAGAGGACCTCGATGGCCACCCGCAAGCGGTTGGCCCTTTTCTGGACCCCGGACAAGTCCTCGTAGATTCGGTTACTTTCCATGTCTTTTCTGGATGCGGCGGTAGGCCGAGAAGAGAACAGCGCCCACCAGGGCTGTCAGCAGAGGCCTGGCCAGGAGGCTTCGCGCTCCAGCCAGCGGCTGGCCCACCAGCAGGATGGCCAACAGGCTCCACAAGATGAAGTCCAGGGCGGTCATGATGAATAAAAAAAGGAAGTTCCGGAAAAAGGACAGGACGTTGATGCGCTTGGCCACCGCGCCGGCCAAATAGCCGATGATGGTCATGGACAACCCGGCGATGCCGAAAACGCCCAGGGACAACGTGTCCACCACCAACCCGCAAAAGGTCCCCATCACCGCTCCGAAGAGCTCCCCGCGGAGCTGGGCGGCGAACAACACAACCAGCAGGAAAACGTGGAAAAGCGGCGTCCAGGAGGAGACCGTCCTGGACAATAAGGAGTGGACGGCCAGGGCCCCGGCGATTCCGGCGGCGGCCCGAACGGCATCCCTCATGGACCAAGCCTCCGGCCGGCCGGCGCTTCCTCCGGCGGGACGATGACCGCGACCAGGTCGAGCTTGTTAAAATCGAAAAAGGGCCGAACGACGATGGTCTTGAACAGGGCGCTGTCCCGGCCGACCGAAATGATCGTGCCCACCGGCAGCCCCGGGGGATAAATCCGGTCATAGCCTGAGGTCAGCACTTCATCCCCCACGCTGATTCCCTCGGCGGTGCTCAGGATATACTTGAGCTGGCAAAGTCCGGTCCCCTCCCCGGCCAGCACGCCTACGCCCTTGTTTCCCTGGATCACCACTCCCACCCCGCTGCTCTCATCGCTGATGAGCTGCACCGTGGCCTCGGCCAGGGAAAGCGGCTCGATGATCCGACCGACCAGATGGCCGGCCCCGTCCAGGACGACCATGTCTTTGGCCAGGCCGGCCAGCCGCCCCTGATCGATGATCATGGCTTTCTTATAGTTCACCGGGTCCAGGCTGATCACCGAGGCAATGTGAATCGAACGCTGAGTCTGTAAAAAGAACAGCCTCAGGCCCTCCTTGGCTTGAAACCTTTCCAGGGAGTGCCGCAACAGGGCATTCTCCTGGCGGAGATAATAGATTTCTCGTCTCATATCCTGGTTTTGGAGCTGGACTTGGTGGAAGTAAAAATATGTCCGCCACACGCGGCCCAGGAAGCGGACCACAGCCACCACGCCGTGCTGGATGGGAGTGAAGACGGCAAAGGCGGCCTTTTCCACAAAGGTGGGCTCCGTGCCCAGCGGGACTTGGAAAGACAGCAGGACCAGATGAAAAACGATCAGGGCGATGAAGATCCTGCTCGACCTCTTTTCTCTGGGAAAAAGCGGCATGCCCGCCCGGCCGATCCGTTCAGATCAGGGAGACCTTTCGCAACAGATCCAGGTTGTCCAGCATCTTGCCCGCGCCCAGGACCACCGTGGTCAAGGGGTCCTCGGTGATGAAGACCGGAAGCTGTGTCTCCTCCCGGATGCGGCGGTCCAGGTTTTTCAGCAGCGCCCCGCCGCCGGTGAGAATGATACCCCGGTCGATGATGTCCGCCGCCAACTCGGGCGGAGTTTTCTCCAGGGCGATGCGGAGGGCATTGATGATGGCCCCCACCACGTCCTCCAGCGCTTCCCGCATCTCCTGGTCATCCACGACGATGGTCTTGGGGATGCCGTCGCGCAGGTCCCGGCCCTTGATTTCCATGGTCAACGGCTCATCCAGGGGATAGGCCGAGCCGATCTGTATCTTGACCAGCTCGGCGGTCCTCTCGCCGATCAGCAAGTTGTACTTCTTCTTCAGGTACTGGACGATGGCCTCATCCATCTCGTTGCCGGCGATGCGAATGGAGTGGTTGAAGACGATCCCGTTCATGGAGATGACGGCGATGTCCGTCGTGCCGCCGCCGATATCGACCACCATATTGCCCGTCGGCTCGGAGATGGGCAGGTCGGCGCCGACTGCGGCCGACATAGGCTGCTCCACCAGGTAAACCTCCGTAGCCTTGGCCCGCAGGGCGACGTCTTTGACCGCCCGACGCTCGACCTGGGTGATGCCGGTGGGGATGCCGATGACGATCCTCGGCCGGAGCAGGAAGCCGCGGTTGTTGGTGGCTTTCTTGATGAAATAATCGAGCATCTTCTCGGCGATCTCGAAATCGGCGATGACCCCGTCGCGCATGGGACGGATGGCGACGATCGAGCCGGGCGTCTTGCCCAGCATCTCCTTGGCCCGGTGACCGACAGCCTCCACTTTGCCCGTGGCATTGTTGATCACGACGATGGAGGGCTCCTGGAGGATAATGCCCTTGCCCCGCATATAAACCAGGGTGTTGGCCGTTCCCAGGTCGATGGCCAGGTCGCAGAAGAGCCGGTCCTTGAACCACTTGATCAGGCCCATGAACTTCCTTCTTTCATGTGATATTTCTTTTTAGCACAAATCTTTTCCCGTAGCAAATGGGGCGGGCCGGCCCTCGGCTTGACTTTTGATATTAAATTTTGTCATATAGAGGCACAATTCCGTCAAGGAGGAATTCATGCCCCATCAGCCCTTCGTTCCGGAAAAAACGAACATGAAAGAGTTCACCCTGAGGGCGCTGCTCATCGGCCTGGTGATGTGCGTCGTTTTGGGTGCGGCCAATGCCTATCTCGGCTTGCGGGCGGGCATGACCATTGCCGCCACCTACCCGGCGGCGGTCATCGGCATGGCCGTCCTCAAGCTCATGCGCGGCTCGATCTTGGAGGAGAACATCGCCCGAACCGTGGGCTCCATCGGCGAGTCCGTGGCGGCCGGAGCCATCTTCACCATCCCGGCCTTTGTCCTGGTGGCCATCCAGACCAATTCACCGCTCCTGGCTGATTGGAAGGTGTTCAAAGGCGTGAGCGTTTATGTCAAAAGCTCCCTGTTGATGTTCGTGGGCGGCCTGCTGGGCATTCTCTTCGTCACCTTCCTGCGGCGGGTGATGGTCACCGACCCCGACCTCCCCTTCCCGGAGTCCAAGGCCGCGGCCGAGATTCATAAGGCCGGACAGCGGGGCAGCGCCGGCGCCAAGTTCTTGTTTATATCCATGGGCGTTGGCTCCGTGATCTATGCCCTAGGCGTATTGAAGGTTTTTTCGGCCACTAAAAATTTCTTCATCAAAGTCGGCGCCCTGGGCAAGAGCCTGGTCAAGTTGGGCACGGCCGGTACGGCCCCCGCTCTGTCCACCGGCGGAAAGTATTATTTCTCCGGGCCCGGCGTCCTGCCCGCCTATATCGGCGTCGGTTACATCATCGGCCCGCGCCTGGCCGCTCTGAACTTCGCCGGAGGCGTCTTGGCCTGGGGACTCTTCGCCCCGCTGTTGATCTTCTTCCTCGGGCCCCAGTTGGCCTCCACTGGCCTACCCCTCTTTGACCCCGACGGCGCTGACTATGTGACCAACGTCTGGTTGTTCATCATCCGGCCCATCGCCGTGGGTGGGATGCTTATGGGCGCCGGCTACACGCTCTATAAAATGCGCAAGAACCTGGCCGCAGGAATGAAACGCTCCTTCAGCGACATTAAAAAGGCGGCCGGGCAAGCGGAGAGCGTTGGCCGGCTGGAAAAGGACCTCAACCTCCGGATCGTATTCGCCGGCCTGGCCGCCTGCCTCATCCTGATGGTCTTCGTTTATAAGATTTTCTCCGGGACGATGAGTTCGGCCCTCATTGCCGCGGCGGTGATGATCATCGCCGGATTCTTTTTCGCCGCGGTGTCGGGTAACCTGGTGGGCACGATCGGCTCCTCCAACAACCCCATCTCCGGCCTGACCCTGTCCACCCTGATCATCGCCGCCCTGCTCATGGTGCTTATCGGCGCCACGGGCATCAGCGGCGTCGCTGCTGTTCTGGGCGTGGCGGCCGTCGTCTGTGTTTCTTCGGCCGTGGCCGGAGAGATGCTCCAAGACCTCAAAGTCGGACATATCCTGGGCGGCACTCCCTGGAAAATGCAGGTCGGAAACATGTTCGGCATCCTGTTTGCCTCCCTGGTTCTTTTCTTCCCCTTGATGATCCTCCACGGCGCTTTCAAGTTTGGGAGCCCTGAACTCTCCGCCCCCCAGGCCGGGCTGATGGCCGCCCTGGCCCAGGGCATCGTCGGCGGCCAAATGGCCTGGCCTCTGGTCATCGTGGGTATGCTGATGGGCCTGGTCATGATTTTGGTCCAGGTCCGCTCGCCCATGCTGGTGGCCGTGGGCATGTACCTGCCGCTGACCACCACTTTCGCCATCTTCGTCGGCGGCATCATCAAGGGTATTGTCGACCGACTGATCGTTCGCCGCAAAATGAACGAGGCCCAGAAGGCGCGGGTGGAGAACGTGGGCATCCTCCTGGCGGCAGGCCTCATTGCCGGTGAAGCCTTGACCGGTTTATTGCATGCCGCCCTCAAATTTTTTAATGTGCAGATCCCCAAGCTTCTGGCCAATCCCTCCTATGGGGTCGGCCTGGGAGTCTTAGTGCTGATGGCTTTGTACCTGGTGGTCATCCCACTACGCAAGGCCGGCCGGCCGGATGAGCCGCCCCCGCCTTCAGCGATCATTTAAGCCGCAAACGAACGGGGGACAGGTCAGTGCCTGACCTGTCCCCTTTCTCTTTTTATGGAGAATTTGAATTCATCATCCCTTTCCCCTAGAATAGAAACGAGGAACAACGTGGCGATTCGTCCAATTAAAACCTTCGGCCATCCGGGCCTGACCCGGAAAGCCGAACCCATCCGGGAGATCGATGCCGTCATCGTCGAGCTGGCCCGGGATATGGTGGAGACCATGCACCAAGCGCCCGGCCTCGGGCTGTCCGCGCCCCAGGTCGATGTCAGCCGCAGGCTGATCACCGTGGACTTGTCCGTGGGCAAGAACGGCCAGGATCTGATCATTTTAGTCAACCCGGAAATCATGGACAAAGAGGGCGAGATCATGGCCGAGGAGGGCTGCCTGTCCGTTCCCGGAATTTATGAGAAAGTGACCCGCCCCGCTCGGGTGCAGGTCAAGGGGCTGAACCTGGAAGGCCGGGAAAGGACTTATGAGGCTACGGAAATATTGGCCCGGGTCTTCTGCCATGAGATCGATCATCTCAACGGCAGATTGTTCATCGACCGCCTATCTCCCCTCAAGCGGCAGCTTCTCAAGCGGAAGCTCAAAAAAGGCTTGGAGACCTCCCCGGCCCGATGAAGATTGTTTTTTTCGGAAGCCCGGAGGCCGCTCTTCCCTCCCTGAAAAGCCTCTTGGCGGCCGGCCACAGCGTCAGCCTGGTCATCACCCAGCCGGACAAACCGGCCGGCCGGGGCAAAGCCCTGACCCCCTGCCCGGTCAAGCGATTCGCCCTCGAAAAAAAACTTCTCCTCCTCCAGCCGGAAAAAATCCGCAAGGCTCCGGAGGTTGTGGAGCGGCTGGCCCTCCTCCAGCCCGAAATTCAGATCGTGGTGGCCTACGGCCAGATCATCCCTGCGGACATCATCTATTTGCCCCGCCGCCGCACTCTCAACGTCCATTTCTCTCTGCTGCCCAAGTACCGGGGCGCTTCCCCCGTGGCCTGGAGCATCTTGAGCGGAGAAACCCGTAGCGGAGTAACCATTATCGAGCTGAATGAAAAAATGGATGAGGGCGATATTCTGGCTCAAACGGAGACCGATATCCGGGCCGAGGAGAATGCCCGGGAATTGGAAAGCCGCCTGGCCGTCCTGGGCGCCAGGCTGCTGCTCTCCACCCTCGACCGGCTGGAAACCGGTACCCGCCGGCCGCAGGACCATTCTCTGGCCACCTATGCGCCCAAGCTCAAAAAAGACGATGGGCATCTGGACTGGAGTCTGGCCGCCGAGGAGGTCGGGCGGCGCGTGCGGGCCTTCACGCCCTGGCCTTCAGCTTTCAGCCGACTCCAGGAGCGGCGGCTCAAGATCCTGGAGGGCCGCGGGTTGGCCGGGCCGGAACCCCCTCAGCCTGCGGGAACAGTTTTGGCCGTCAACCGGGCCGGGATCACGGTCCAATGCGGACAGGGGAGCTATCTCATCGCCAGGCTTCAACCGGAAAACGGGAAGCCTATGAGCGGATATGAATTTTCCTTAGGAGCCCGGCTGCGGAACGGCCTCCGGTTTGAGTTCTAGCCCGGAAGAATCTGCGTCTACTCTTCCAGGATGTAATGATAGGGGTTTTGGTGGATCCCATTGATCAGGATTTCGTAATGGAGGTGCGGGCCCGAGGCCTTTCCCGTGCGGCCCACCAACCCGATGACGTCGCCGCGCCGGACCTTTTGCCCTTCCCTCACCAGGAATTTATCCAGGTGGAGATAGCCGCTGGCCACGTTGTTTCCGTGATTGATGAGAATGGACTTGCCGCTTATTTTATCATCCTTGATCTGAATGACCGTTCCATCGGCCGTGGCATACACGGGGTTGCCCAGGTTCGTGGCAATATCCAAACCGTAATGAAAGGCGGGCTTGCCGGTGAAGGGGTCGGTCCGCGGCCCGAAGCCCGAGACCACCCAGCCCATGGTCGGCCAAATAGTGGGGGTGCAGGCCAGCCGGGCGTTCTGGTTCTCGAAGAAATTGACCAGCGTGTTCAGGTTTTTCTCCAGGACCTCGGCTTTCTGGCCGATCTGTTTCATGGTCGACAGGGATAAGTCCTGGGGAGGAGCGCTCAGGGCCTGGGCGCTCGGCCCGATCGTGCCGTCGCCGATGCCCACCTCGGATATCCCCGGCGCCTTCAACCCGGCCATGATATTCAGCTTCTTGGCGTACACCTCAAAGTTCTCCACCGTCTGCTGGAGCCGGTCCATGCTGTTCTTGTATTCTTCCAAAGTGGCTTTCTGGACAGCGCTTTCTTTCAACAATTTCCGGTATTTGGCCCGAACCTGACCCATGGAGAAATAATCCACCAGCAGGACGCAGAACAGGACGAACAGCAAGCCCGCCCCACCCAGGGCCATCTTCATCAGTTTTTTAGAGATGGACAGAGACCGGGCACCGGCCTGGGAATGGGGAACGATGATTAGCGAAAAAGCCCTCTTACCCATGATTTTTTACTTGCATACCATAAAATAAAAAACGCTGTCAAGCACTTTTTATATTTTCTATCCAACGGACAATGTCCTGGGTGGAGGAGCCCGGGGGGAAAATCTCTTTGACTCCGATTTTCTTCATCTGGGGAATGTCCTTTTCGGGGATGATGCCCCCGGCGATGACCGGGATATCCGCGGCCCCCTGCTCTTTCAGCAATTCCAGGATGCGGGGAAAGAGGACGCCATGGGCCCCGGACAGGATGCTCAGCCCGATGACATCCACATCTTCCTGGATGGCGGCGCTGACGATCTCCTCCGGGGTCCGGCGCAGACCCGTATAGATGACTTCCATGCCGGCATCCCGCAGGGCTCGGCAGATGACTTTAGCCCCCCGGTCATGGCCGTCCAGCCCAGGTTTGGCGATGAGGACCCTGATTTTTTTCTGAGTCATCTCTCCCTCCCCCGCTCTTGGCGGAGCCCTCAGTAACTGATGGGTTCTCGATATTCCCCATAAACGTCTTTAAGCGTGTCCATGATCTCTCCCAGGGTGGCATAGGCCTTGACGCAGGAGATCAAGAAGGGCATGACGTTCAGCCCGTCCTGGGCGGCCTTCTTCAGGTCGGCCAGCTGGGCTCGGGCTCGGGCCTGGTTCCTCGAGCGGCGGACCTCTCCGAGACGGCTCAACTGCTGTTGAGCCGCGCTCTCATCAACCAGCAGGAGGGGTATCGGTTCGTGCTCCTTGGTGTAAGCGTTGACGCCGACCACGACCTTCTCCCCCCTCTCCACTGCTTTCTGATACCAATAAGCGGAGTCGGCGATCTCTTTCTGGGGGTAGCCGAGTTCGATGGCCTTGACCATGCCGCCCATATCGTCGATTTTGCGAATGACGGCTTTGGCTTCCCCCTCCAGGTCGCAGGTCAGCCGCTCGACCAGGTAAGAGCCGCCCAGGGGGTCGATGCTGTTGATGACCCCGCTTTCGTGGGCGATGATCTGCTGGGTGCGCAGGGCGATGGTCACCGCCTCCTCGGAAGGCAGGCCGTAAGTTTCGTCCAGGGAATTGGTATGAAGGGACTGCGTGCCGCCCAGGACGGCGGCCAGCGCCTGGAGCGTCACCCGGACGACGTTGTTGACCGGTTGCTGGGCCATGAGGGATACGCCCGAAGTCTGGGTGTGGAAGCGCAGCCACCAGGAGCGGGGCTGGCGCGCCCCGAACCGGTCGCGCATGACCTCGGCCCAGATCTTGCGGGCGGCCCGGTACTTGGCGATCTCCTCGAAAAAATCGTTGTGGGCGTTGAAGAAAAAGGACAGACGCGGGGCAAACTCATCCACCTCCAGCCCCCGTTCCCTGGCCCAGTCCACATATTCGATGCCGTCGCGCAGGGTGAAGGCCAGTTCTTGAAGGGCCGTGGCGCCAGCTTCCCGGATGTGGTAGCCGGAAATGGAGATGGTGTTCCAACGCGGCGCCTCGCGCGCGCCGTATTCGAAGGTGTCCACGATGAGCTTCATGGAAGCCGGGGGCGGGAAGATGAAGGTTTTCTGGGCGATGTATTCCTTGAGGATATCGTTCTGGATGGTTCCGGAGATGACCCGGGGCGAGACGCCCTGCTTCTCGGCCACGGCGATGTACATGGCCCACAGCACGGCGGCCGGAGCGTTGATGGTCATGGAGGTGGTGATCTTGTCCAGGGGAATCCCGTCGAAGAGAACCTCCATGTCGCGCAGCGAATCCACGGCCACCCCGCATTTGCCGATCTCGCCCCTGGCCAGGGGATGGTCGGAATCGAGGCCCATCAGGGTGGGCAGATGGAAGGCTACGCTCAGCCCGGTCTGGCCGTGGCTCAGGAGATATTTGAAGCGGCGGTTGGTGTCCTCGGGCGTGCCGAAGCCGGAAAACTGGCGCATGGTCCAGGCCCGGCCATGGTACATGGTGGGATGGACGCCGCGAACATAGGGCGGTTCGCCGGGGAACCCCAGGTCTTTAGAAAAATCCCAGCCTTCCAGGTCCTCCGGGGTGTATAGCTCTTTGAGCCGCCGGCCCGAAACGGTGGTCAGGTCCTGGGCCGAGGAACAAGCCTCCCGGGCCGGATCATAAAGATCTTTTTTCCATTTCCGGTAGGCAGTCTTCAGGTCCGGAGCGGGCGAAGATTTCTTGGCCAATAGAGACCTCCTTGCCGCCGCACAAAATCGCAGATATCCGGTCCGGCTTCAGCCCCAGGCTCAGACCTCCGGCTTGACCTTGAAAACCAGGTCATGGTCATGGACCGGATTGCTCACCTTCAGGCCCACCGAGCTGCCCTTCCCGGCCTGGGGAATCGATTGGTGCTCCTGCTGGAGCGAGTCCACCTGTTGGGTGAAATCACTGGTGTGGCCCTTGACATGAATGGTGTCCCCCACCTTGAGGCTGCCGGCCGTGATCTCTATCACGGCCACGCTGATCTTGGAGAAATAATGCGACACGTGTCCGATTTCTTCTTCCATCATCCCTCCTCCGTGTTCATGATAGTTATTAAATAGCAGAAAGAGGAGCCAAAGACAAGATATCTGTCTCCCCTGCCAAATTTTAATGGGCCGGCCCGCTCTGCAGGACTTCCTCCATTTTTTTCTTCTCTCTATATCTATTTTCCCTACTATCTTGGCTTTATACAGCTATTTATCCGGAATGCTGAAAATCCAGGGACACGTTACCGAATGCATATTTTCTAGCCGGCCAGCATTTATGTCAGGAGCCGCATTCGGTACATGTCCCGGATTTTCCTCCACGCCTCAAAAAATGGGGGGAACTCCTGGCCCGCTCTGCGCTTGACTTCCCAGCCGGCCGCACCTATAGTCAAGAACAAGGGGACTCATGAGCCCGGCGATTTATCATATCAAGTCCTACGGCTTGGCCGCAATCAATCAGGAGGTGAATTCATGAAATCAATCTGGGTATTGTCCGGCCTTTGTATTCTGACGGCCATAGGCGTCCTTTCCGGCGCCTTCCTCAGCGGCCGGTCGCCGGCAGGCTCTTCAGTTCAGAAAATCCCGATGCTGTTGCCCGACCTCATCGTGGACGATATTTATCTGAACCAACAATGTTGTGTCATGGTCCGGGTCAAGAACATCGGGCCGGGTCGCCTGCCCGACTCTGTCTGGACAGTCCACTCGCCCGAGAGCCCGGGGGTATACCTTTCTCTAGGGAGCCGGGGTTGGGGGGGAGAATCCATTTGGAAGTTCGATCCGAGGAAATCCCTCCAGACAACGGGCCAGGCTGTCTATACGAGCACCCTTAAAATCAGCGGGACGGCTGAGGTGTCCGCCGTGGTTGACCTTCATAACAAGCTGTCGGAAGCCAATGAAACGAACAACTCTAAAAAGAAAAGCCTGACTTGCCGCAGCACGGGACCGCTTCCCGACCTCCAGGTCGTCAACTTCTTTATCGATGACCGGGAGTATGCCCTGGCGGTCTGCATCAAGAACAATGGGCCGGGGGTCGTCCCCCCGGGCGGGGTTCTCAGCGTCTCCGTGGAAGGCGTTGTTGTCGACACCATCAACCTGGACAGCATCCCCCTCCCGGCCTATCCGGGCCAGGACTTCCACAAGCCCGGGGGAGCGACGGTGGTTGGAACGAGATGGCATTGTCCCACCTCGACGAGTTTTCGCAATACCAACGTCTGCGCCACCGTGGACGCAACCCACCTCATCACCGAAACTAACGAAAGCAACAACACTTTTTGCCGTTCGGAGCAATGCCGGCCGCACTCGGGCCCAAGTTTGTAAAGGCGAGAAAGGGGTCAGCCCTGCCTCAGCCGCACAGGACCGCGCCGCCGTTGACCTGGATGATGGCGCCGGTGATGTGCCGGGCCAAGTCGGAAGCCAAGAACAGGATGGGGCCGGCGATATCCTCGGGCAGCGCGATCCGTTTCAAGGGGATGGACTCCTCAACCCGTCTCCGGAATTCGCCGTCGCTGAAGACCTCGGCGCACATGTCGGTGTCCACCCAGCCGGGCGCCACGCAGTTGACCAGGATATTGTCCGCGGCCAGCTCCGGAGCCCAGGATTTGGCCAGCCCGTGGAGGGCGGCCTTGCTGGCCGCATAATGGGAGTGAAAGGCCTCTCCCCTCACCGCGGCGGTCGAGGAGACGTTGATGATCCTCCCCCACTTCTGGGCTTTCATCAGGGGGATGACGGCGTTGGTCACATAGAAGACGCTGTTGAGGTTGACCCGCATCGTCTCCTCCCAGACAGCGGCGTCGATGACGCCCATCTCCCCGTAGGTCCAGATTCCGGCATTGTTGACCAGGATGTCGAGCCGTCTCCATTTCTCGACAACGGCCACCACCAGTTTCCGGGCTTCTTCTTCGCGGGATAGATCTGCTTTCACCACCAGACATTCACGCCCCAGGGCTTCTACGGCCGTCCTGACTTCTTCCGCCGCGTCCGGCCTGTGGACAAAATTAATGGCCACGTCTGCTCCGGCCTTGGCGAGCAGGATGGCCGTAGCCCGGCCAATCCCCCTCGACCCGCCCGTGATGAGCGCCTTTCTTCCGGCTAAAGAGATCATCTTCTCTCCTTATTGTCCCTAGGCATAGCTCAGAGAAAAATCCTTCATCTCATCAAAATACAGATAGCGATGGATGTCGGCGCCGGCCGGCTCGACCTTTTCCTTCATCACGGCCAAGTACTCGGCTACGGTCGGCAACCGGCCCTTGAGGGCGGCCGCGGCCGCCAGGACGGCCGACCCCAGATAGACCCGCGCCCCGTCGCCCATCCGGTCGTCGAAGTTGCGGGTGGAAGTGGAGAGGATCGTCGCGCCGGGCCGGACCCGGGCCTGGTTGCCCATGCACAGCGAGCAGCCGGGGATTTCGGTCCGCGCTCCGACCTGGGAATAGATGCTGTAGTAGCCTTCCTTCTTAAGCTGGATCTCATCCATCTTCGTCGGCGGGGTGATCCAGATGCGCGTGGGCGGATAGCCGGCCCTGTCGAAGATTTTGCCGGCCGCCCGGAAATGCCCGATGTTGACCATACACGAGCCGATGAAGACCTCGTCGATCTTATCCCCCGCCACCTCGGACAAGAGCTTCACGTCGTCCGGATCGTTGGGGCAGGCCAGGATGGGCTCCTTGATTTCGGCCAAGTCGATCTCGATCACGGCCGCATATTCGGCGTTCTTGTCAGGCTTGAGGAGCGAGGGTTTGTCCAGCCATTTCTGGCAGGCGGCCATCCGGCGCCGGAGCGTTTCGGCGTCCCGGTATCCGGATTCGATCATCTTGCTCATCAAGGCCATGTTGCTGCGGAGATACTTAGCCACCTGGGCGACGCCGAGGGCGATGACGCCGGCCGCGGCCGAACGCTCGGCCGAGGCATCCGTTAGCTCATAAGCCTGATCCACGGCCAGACCGGGCAGACCTTCCATTTCCAGGATCCGGCCGTTGAAGATATTCTTCTTGCCCTTCTTGGCCACGGTCAGCAAGCCCTTCTTGATGGCAAAATAAGGAATGGCGTTGACCAGGTCGCGGATGGTGATCCCGGGCTGGCGCTTTCCCTTGAAACGCACCAGCACCGACTCGGGCATGTCCAGGGGCATGAAGCCCAGGGCGCCGGCAAAGGCCACCAGCCCGGAGCCGGCCGGAAAGCTCAGCCCCATGGGGAAGCGGGTGTGCGAATCGCCTCCGGTGCCCATGGTGTCGGGCAGGATGAGCCGGTTCAGCCAGGAATGGATGACGCCGTCCCCCGGCCGCAGGGCCACGCCCTTGCGGGCGGTTATAAACTGGGGAAGGCTTTTGTGCATCTTGACGTCGGCCGGCTTGGGGTAAGCCGCAGTATGGCAGAAGGACTGCATGAACAGCTCGGCCTGGAATTCGAGGCAGGCCAGCTCTTTAAGCTCGTCGGCGGTCATGGGGCCGGTCGTGTCCTGGGAGCCGACCGTGGCCATCTTGGGCTCGCAGGCCGACCCGGGAAGAATGCCCACCGCCCCGCAAGCCCGGCCGACGATCTTCTGTGCCTGGCTGAACCCCTGCCCCGGCTTGGGCACCGGGTTCTTCAGCTTGGCGAAGAAATCCGCCTCAGGCCGGCCGAGCGCGGCGCGCGCTCTGTTGGTCAGGGCCCGGCCGATGATGAGGTTGAGGCGGCCGCCGGCCCGGAACTCATCCTTGATGGTAGCCGGCTTGAACTCGAAGGAACACGGCGTTTTGCCGGAGTCGTCCTTGATCCGCTTGTTCTTGGCGTCGAGGGTGACGACGTCTCCTGTCTTGAGATTCTGGACGTCTCCCACCAGGGGCAGGCCCCCGGAATCCTCGACCGTGTTGAAAAAAATCGGAGCGATCAGCCCGCCCAGAACGACGCCTCCCCGGCGCTTGTTGGGGACAAAGGGGATATCCTCGCCGATATGCCACAGGAGAGAGTTGGTAGCCGACTTGCGCGACGATCCCGTTCCCACCACATCGCCCACGAAGAGGACCCTATGACCTTCGGCCCGGAATTGGGCGATGGTCTTCCACCCGCCGGCGAAGCGCGTCTCGCCCATGGACAGGGCATGA
>Ga0315282_10010427_pt1 | contig 14575 bp, 15 predicted proteins | sample YL17G07_20_MG_FD_203693 | JGI IMG/M metagenome (GOLD analysis project Ga0315282, IMG submission 203693) | Sediment microbial communities from Yellowstone Lake, YNP, Wyoming, USA - YL17G07_20 | ecosystem: Environmental > Aquatic > Freshwater > Lake > Sediment | place: USA: Wyoming | collected...
ATTTGGCTCTCGCCTGGTGGATGTCCTACTCATTGACAATCCGGAACGAAAGATCTTCGACGGTTCCACTTTGACAATGCTGGAGGCAGCAGCCAGCCGGGACAGGCAGGGCAGGGTTTGCCTGATGATGGTCAACCGCGACCGCGAGCACGACGTGGCCGCTGCTGTGGAGGTGCGAGGAGCGTCCGGCACATCGCTAACGATCTGGACTCTGAATGGACCTGGCTTCGCGTCGTACAATACGGTCGAGAAGCCAGATACAGTCCGGATTTCTGAGGAGACCCGGACGGCGACCGGGTCGTCATTCCAACAGCGTTTTCCCGCCCACTCGATCACTGCGATCCGTGTTGCCCGCTGACACACCGGGAACCCGGTGCGCCTGCTGACGGAGCGAGTGTGCCTCCCGTAAATCCCGAATAATCTGAGAACATGGGGCTTGCGCATTTTGCACAACCTCCGCCTATCGACGTTCGGAATGGTGCCCGTGCTGGTTGGCGCCATCTCGTCTCTGTTCCGGGCACGCGCCGCTCTTCAGCTAGAAAACCTGGCCCTCCGCCATCAGATCGGGGTACTCCAGCGCTCAGTCAAGAAGCGACCAAGGCTGACCGCAACAGACCGTATTCTGTGGGCCTGGCTATGCGGCGTCTGGAGCGAGTGGCGATCTGCCTTGGTGATCGTCAAGCCGGAAACGGTCATCGCCTGGCACCGGAAAGGCTTTTGCCTTTTCTGGACATGGAAGATCCGACACGGCCAAGCCGGACGGCCAGCAGTTCCAAGAGAGGTCCGCTGTCACTGGGCAAGGATGCGCTCGAACCGCGACCGGCGCAACCGCCGGAGGCGGGGCGAGTCGTGGCAGTTCCGCGGGTCGGCGGCCTCCACCGTCGCTACGACCGCCGGGCCGCCTGAGAATAACAGCCGTGGAGGCAGTCACTTCGCCGGTAAAAGTGTGTCTCGGGAATCGCTTCCCGACGGCCAACATCGCGAAGACGGCGTGCGAACCGCGGACCACTGCTCCCGCCTGCCAGAGACGAACAGCCACCCGGGCACTCAATCGGCAACCGCCGATCCTATGTGGCCGCTGACGGGATTTGCGATAGGGACAGGTGCTGGTGCATCTCTTTGTTCCACACTATATCGCTTGCTGCGCGCGCCGAAATGATACAATGGGCGGGCTTTGCAGCCGAGCCACCCGGACGGCCGGGATTGCAGCGCGCTTCGATAGGACTTCCTGGGCCCCATCTGCCGAGTGATCGAGTACCGCCGGCTCGTCGGTTCCCGAAGGCGAGGCCATGAAGATTCTGCTGTACAACCCGGACAACGGCGTGAGTCGCAATTTCATGCCCCACTTGTGGATGTTTCTGCTGCAGGCGCTCACCCCGCCGGGGCACGAAGTGCTGCTGATCGACGGCAACGCCCAGGCCATGAGCGACCGCGATCTGGTGCGGTTCGCGCGCGACCGGGGAGTGGGGCTGGTGGGGATTGGCGCCATGACGCGCATGGTCGCCAAAGCCTACCGGGTCGCCGACGCCGTTCGGGCCGCCGGCATTCCGGTGGTCATGGGCGGACCGCATGTAAGCGAGGTGCCCGAGGAAGCGCTGGGCCGCGACGGCGGGCCTCGCCATGCCGATGCGGTGGCTGTGGGCGAAGCCGACGAAACCTGGCCGAAGATTGTCGAGGACGCCGCGCGGGGCCAACTGCGCGAACTCTATGCACCCCTCGATGCCCAAGGCCGGGACCGCAAACCCAGCCTGGATGGCTACGCGGAAATCCCCTGGGACACGCTGGACATGAAGCAGTTCAACCGCGTCCCAGGCTGGCTGCGCGTCATCGTCAGGCGCTTGGCCCTGAGCTGGGAAACGTTTCACCTCATTCCCATCGAAACCGGGCGGGGCTGCCCTTACAACTGTGAGTTTTGCACCGTGACCGGCTTTTTCGGCGACTCCATCCGCTTTCGCTCCAATGAGAGCGTGGTGAACGAGGTGCTGCGGCTGAAAGCGCGAGCCCGGCGGACGCGCGGAACCATCGCCGTGTTTTTCGTCGATGACAACCTGGCCATCAACCCCAAACGGACCAAGTCCCTGCTGCGCGACATTATTGCCGCCGGGGCGCAGATCCCCTGGGTCGGCCAGATCAGCGCCAACCTGCTGCGCGACGAAGAACTCGTGGAACTGATCGCCGCTTCGGGAGGCAGGTGGATCTTCATCGGGATGGAGTCGATGGATCCGGCCAATCTCTCCAGCGTCAACAAGGGTTTCAGCAAGCCGGGCGAGTACGGCGCGGCGCTGGAGCGGTTGGCACGCCGGAATGTCTACGCCATCACCTCGTTTATCTTCGGCTTGGATCACGATGCGCCGGGCGTTGCCGAACGCACCTTGAGCCAGATCCGCACCTGGCCGCCCGTGCTCCCGGTCTTCGGGCAGATCACTCCCTTCCCGGCTACTCCCCTCTACGTCCGGCTGGCAAGGGAAGGCCGGCTGACCCGCCCCAGGCACTGGCTGGATTTCGAGCCCTTCCAGATGGCTCACGTGCCCCTGAGGATCACCGCCGAGCAGGTGCAGGAGGAAATGAGGCGCGCCTGGACCGAATCGTACAGCGCGGAGGCCACCCGGGCGGCCATCCAGGCGATGGGCCGTCAGGCGGTCAGTGACAGAATCGTCCACCTGATTGCGCGCCTCTTCTTCCGGGGCATTTACTTTCCGCAGAAGGGAACCGCGGGTTGGCTGAGAGCGGTGGCGCGGTATCGCGGCGCCATCTGCGACCTGGTGAAGGAAGCGGTCGCACACCGGCACGACGGCCCGCATCCCGCCCGGCCTTTGCATATCGACGCGCCCTCGCCGGAAGCCTGCCGGCCCTGCAACGCCCCGCCGGGCGGCGGTTCGTGAACCGCCTTCGGCCGCCGGCGTCCCGCCGCACGACGGGGGCCCTGTTCTCGCGCCGCCCTGGGACGCGCTAATGGCCTGGGGCCGCGTGGTCCGTGTGCCAGGCCTCGACCGCGCGCCGGATCTCCCTCAAGTTGTCCGTGGGCGTGTCCAATGGCACGGCGCACTCCGGCGCGATCAACTGCACGCCGGCGCCCAAATCCTTCCACACCTCGCGCCGCACTTGCTCCGGACCCTTCGAATAGAGCGTGACCGGGTTGTTGATGTTCCCGACGGGCGAGATCCGGTCCCCGGCAATGGCCACTGATTTGGCCGGATCGTTCTTGGAATCGAAGTGAAACGCCGCCATGCCGGTCTGAGCTATATACTCCATCCGGTCGATCGTGCGCCCGCAGATGTGGAGGATCAGGGGAACCGGCAGCCGCTGGGCGAATTCGCGGTGCACCTCGAGCAGGTACTTGCGATAGTACTCGGCGCTCACCATATCGCCGGTGGCGTGGTCGGGGATCGTCAGGGCATCGGCGCCGGCTTCGATCTGGGCCAGCGCAAAGCGGACCGTGACTTCCTTCAGCCGCTGCAAGCAGAGCGTTGTCCGTTCCGGATCGTCGATCGACATGAGCAGGAACGGCTCCAGACCGAAGCAGTGGTAGCCGAGTGTCCACGGCCCCATGGCCTTGCCCAGGATTGCGGCCTTGTCTCCAAACTCGCGCCGCAGAACCCGTATCGCTTCCAGGACGCACTGCACATCGGGATGTTCCAGGAAAAAGGGCGGAATCCGCACCTCTTCGGGCTGCTCCCACATTGGTTCGCGCGTCTCCACGGTGGGCCAGTCGCTTTTCCCGCCCCAGCGAATTTTGCAGCCAAGGGCCGAGGACTCCTGGACGATGCTGAAAACGGGCATGATGGAATCGAAGCCCAGTTCCGTATAGCCGGTGGCAGCGAGGCGCGCCATGAGTTCCGGCCGGCGGTTGGCCGCCGGGAAAGGGGCGTCAACCAGGTCCATCAGCTCCAGCGTAGCGATCGATGTCGGATTGCAGACCGGCGTGCGATCGACGGGCCGGCGCCGCAACGCGGCCAGTACACGCTCGCGGCCCGTCATTGGCGCGGCCATCCTGCTTGCCTCCTGTTGCTGGCAATCGCTGGCTTACAATACCAGGCTCAACTCAGCCTTGCCACTCGCTCGGCAACGTACGTCAGGCGGTCCCACTCGGCGTCCGCCGTGACCATGTCGCTCATTCCGAAAGAGGCAAAGCGCACCTCACCATATCGGAGCGGGTGACTGCCCCGGTATGATAGTCCGTGCCTCTGGGAGGCGGCCATGGCGAAGTTGCTTGAGGCCAACATTGCGGACCAGAACTTCGCGCGCATCACCATCGACGGGGGAAGGATTGCCGCCGTCGAAGCGCTCGGGGCAATCAGGCCGGAAGCGCCCTTCTGCTCGGGCGGCTTGTCATTCGGTAAACCTTTGGATTGGAGGAAGTGGCTCGTCCACACGTGGACCCGCAGAATATGCCCGAAAATGCAACTCGCTTCGTAGTCGGCAAGCTGGCCGTTGGCGTTCTTCCAACCAAACACGCGCTGGGCGCGGCGGCCGCGCAGGATGCGGTCTCCATTGTTCGCGATGCCGTGGCCCGCAAAGGCCGGGCGCGCATTATCGTGGCAACGGGGAGTTCGCAACTGGATTTCGTCCAGTCGCTGGTTGCCATCCCCGGCGTGCCGTGGCACGCCGTCGAAGCGTTCCACCTGGATGCGTACGTCGGGTTGCCCGCTTCTCATCCGGCCAGTTTCCAACTGTGGTTGCGGACCCGCTTCCAGGAAATCGTGAAGCCGGCCGTAGTCCACTATTTGGCCGGAGATGCCGCGGACACCGATCAGGAGTGCGCGCGGTACGCTGCGCTTCTCATTTCCGCGCCGATTGACGTGTGCTTCCTGGGCATTGGAGAAAACGGCCACATCGCATTCAACGATCCGCACGTCGCCGATTTTGCCGATCCATTGGCAGTCAAGCGCGTGAGGCTGGATCGTCCCTGCCGGATGCAACAGGTCGGCGAGGGCCATTTTGCCCGATTCGAAGACGTGCCGGAGGAAGCACTGACGCTGACCTGTTCCGCGCTGCTGGGTTGCGGGCATCTGGTGTGCAGCGTGCCGGAGAAACGAAAGGCAGAGGCGATCAAGCGGGCTCTGGAGGGGCCGGTGGCGACGGAGTGTCCCGGCTCGATCCTGCGTACCCACCCCCAGGCCTGCCTCTACCTGGATCCCGACTCGGCTTCACTGTTGTCCCCGGCGACCCGCAGGAGACAGGCCGCCGGCTGACCGGCCCTTCGCGTGGAAGCGCAGGAGGTTCGACACGGCCATGGCCGACAGGCGCGAATTCCTCGCCGGCGCAGGACTCCTGGCCGCTGCCTGCGGCTACTCTCCCTGGTTCGGTCCGCTTCCCTGAACGGAACCGGCCGCAAATGTCACCTACTTGCATTACCTTCTTGACAAGCGTTTATCTTTTAACTACACACTATGTCAGAGGGCGTGCGGTCTTTCTGGCATTTACCTTTGCAGGATGGGTGGCAGCAGAGGGTTGTTAGTCATTGTTCATGCCGCCTGAAAGGCCGAGGAAGGCAGACAACACCATGACTTTCGGACAGGATCGGGGGACGGCGCCGGAGGCGTCAGCCTCCAGCCTTAGCGCCATCCCGCGGGTTTCGGCCAGGGACTTGGTCGTGAGCCACATCCGGGCGGCGATCATGCGCGGCGAACTGAAGCCCGGCCAGCGCCTGACAGAACCGTCCCTGGCCAGGACCTTCCGAGTCGGCCAGGCCACCGTTCGCGAAGCCCTGATAGAGATGCAGCATACTGGCTTCGTCCAGCGAAGCCAGCCGCGCAAGACCTTCGTCACCAAACTCAGTGCCGCGGAAGTCGACCAGATTTACGCGGTTCGCCTGCCGCTCGAACTCGCTGCGCTGGAAATGCTGGCTTCGCGGCCGAATTGCCCCCTGTCCGCATGCGACGAGTCATACCGTTCCATGCTGAATGCCGCGCGTGCCGGCAACCTGAGCGAGCTCAAAGGCTTCGACCTGGAGTTTCACCGCGGTCTGTGGGCTGCTACCGGAAACGTCTACCTCCAGGAAGTCCTCGAGCCCCTTGCCACAAAGCTCCTCGCGTTCGCCTTCGCCTTCGCCATTATCCAGCCGAGCCACTACACGGTACCCCAACTGGTGGAATTGTGCGCGAAACACGGAAAAATCCTCGCGCTGGTGCGTACCGGTGACGCCGAGCAGGCCAAGCGTGCGATGATCGAGTCGATGGACAGGAACTGGGTGAAGGACGTCGATTCCTGAGTGGCGCCCGGCCGGCGCCGGATCCTCCACTTCGGTGTGACGGCTCACCCGACGGCGGAGTGGACCGCCCAGCAACTCCGCGAGGCTTTCCCCTGGGGCACCGTGCCACGCTACCCTCTGTGCCATCGCGATCCCATCTTCGTCAGCACCTGTGGGGTGCAGCCCTCCGGCTAGCTTGGCGAGGAACCGCTGGAACCGCTGTCCAGATCTTTTAGCACCCGAGCATAGAGCATCGCCCCGCGCACCTTCCAACCGAGGACGAAGCCTTCTCGGAAAACGAAATCGATCATCTCCGATGGCGAAGGGCCGTTCTTTTCGGCCAATTGGACCAGAACCTCAAGAGCAGCTTTCATGCGGTCAGACTCCGAACAGAGGCGCAGCATGATCTTCATTTCCGCCTGCCCCTTCGCGGATAGGCCCATGCCATCTTCGGTGATGCTGGAACGCAGGTAGTCTTCCAGGGCCGCGTCCAGTGCATCGGAGGTCAATTCTTCGAGTGAAAACATGTCACCCGCCCTCACCGCTGCGGCTGTCGCAGCATACCACGGCTGTGCCTCGGCTTCTCCGCCCGCACCACGTGCCAAAACCAAATAGGCCATGACGGAAGCGCCCGAGGCCGTAGACGCTCACACCGCCCTTTTCTCTGACTTTGAATTCCAGGGCGGCTGGTTTCCGACTGCCCAACTGCGCTTTCAGTTCGGCGATCCACGCCAGCGACTCTTCTCTGGCCGGTTCGGACATACTGCACCCCGTCCGTGGCCAGTATAGCGCCACGCGGCCAAGGGGTGCGCAAACTTCGCGCTACGTTGGCCCACGTTCGAAGGGGAGGGGCCGGGTCGAGGCACACTACCACCGCTTGCGGAAACCGTGACCAGATCAACAGTTTCCCAAAGTGGTCAAAAGGAGACAGACAATCATCTTCGCTGCATTTAAGCTGCAATGGAGGCAACCACCATGAGACGAGTTGGAGTTATCAGCACAGCAGTTCTGTCTGTGCTTCTCGGAACCACTGCTTTTGCTTACGCACAGCGGGGCGACAGGCAGGGCAATTCAGAAAAGCAAGACAAAGACGAAAAGCAGGAAAAGTCTAAAAAGCAAGAGAAAGGCAAGTCGCAGGCCAAGGCGGGAAGGCAGCAAGGCAAGCAACAGGAACAGAAAGCCGCACCGCAAGCTCGGCCTGAACAGCAGCAACAGCGGGCGCAGCAGCAAAACCAACCTCAGCAGCAGCGAGCGCAGCAACAACAGCAGGCGCAGCAGCAGCAGGCGCAGCAGCAGCAGCGGGCGCAGCAGCAGGTGCGGGCGCAGGAGCAACAGCGGGCGCAGCAGCAAAAACAACAGCAGCAGCAGGTGCGGGCGCAGCCACAACAGCAAGGCCGACCGCCGGGTTGGGACAACACGAAGGGGAAGAAGGTCGGGTGGGGCAATAGCAACGTGCCCCCCGGACAGCAGGCCCGTCTCCCACAAGCGCGTCAGCAGCAGCTTATTCGCGAGGAGCAGCAGCGCGTCATACAGTATCGTCAACACTTGGACCAGCAGCAGCGCCTCGCACAACAGTTTGCGGCACAGCTACAGCAACAAAACCGGATGGCGGAATACCGCTTCCAGCAAGAGTATTTAGCGCGCTTGCGTGAGCAGCACGCAGCTCTCCAGCGCGCCCGCGACTACAACAACGATCCGTACTACTATACGGCCCCGATCTATCGTTACAATCGCGGCGGCAGCTACTACGAAACCAATGAATACGGCGCGAAATTGCTCCGTCAGGCCGTGAACAACGGGTATGCGCAAGGCTTCCGCGCCGGGCAGGCAGCACGGCAGGACCGCTGGACGTCCGGCTACCGAGACTCTTATGCCTATCGGGACGCGAACTACGGCTATGAGGGCTATTACGTTGGCCAGGCCGAGTACAACTACTACTTTCGCGAGGGCTTCAGCCGGGGCTATGAAGATGGCTACAACGGCCGCTATCAATATGGCCTATATTTGGGCGGCTCCTATAGCATCCTTGGCGGCATCCTCTCGCAAATTCTAAACTTGCAGTCGCTGCGCTAAGGGCTGAAAGAGCCCGTGTCCGAACAGCGTCGGGGCTCCGTTGACTGGAAGAGTCGGCGGAGCCGGGCCCATCGATGCGCTACACTGCGCGCGCTTATTCGGTGTTGCTAACCATTTGTTTGTCCCGAAGCCGCCAAGCGCCGATCTGGATGCGGCTCCCTGGGGGGTTGGCCGGTATTAAGCTCACACTTCTCTTGCGGCTTAGCGCTACAAGTAGGGCAACGAACCGCCAAGGTTTGTTTCTGCTCGGCCTTAAGCTGGTCGATGTTGACCAAGGCATTCACACTAGAACCCCAGCATGCTTGCGTGTTTGTGAAGACAGACGCCGTCGACACCATCATGATGCAGGCAAAATCCGGCGCCGAGATCCCGGCTGCGCAGGAGGAGGCCCAGGCGCTGGTCCGGCAACGCCATCATCTGCAGCCGGCCGAGGCGGACAACTTCTGGGTCCGTAATTTGGAAGTGCTTTTCGCCGCGCAAGAGGCGTCTTCGCGCATCATGGCCATGATGCTCGCCGATGCCTCCTGGGCAGCGAAGAGCTCTTCCAGGTTACGGATCGAAAAGTCATCGGCCTCGGCCGAGGTCAGGTGATGGCGTTGCCGGAGCAACGCGGCGGCCTCCTCTTGCGCTGCCGGAATCTGGGCGCCGGATTTTGCCTGCATCATGGTGGTGTCCACCGCGTCTGCATTGGCATGCTTGACGCCAATAACTTTCCGCTTGGCGGTTGAAATCGGGAGCAGAATCACATCGTCCTGATCCTGCCCCTGGGACGACTGGCCTTTGGGCGTAAGCACGCCGACGACTGTGAATGGCACATTCTTGATACGGATCGTCTGGCCGATTGGATCGGCGCCACTGAAGAGATTGTTCACGATTGTCTTGCCGAGCACGGCGACCTTGTTCGCTCCGTCGACATCCTGCTGGGTGAACTCAGCCCCGTCGGCAACGGAGAGATCGCGGATCGTCAGATAGTCGGGAGTAACACCATAGATACTCGTCGCCCAGTTGCTGTTCCCGCTGACCACCTGGGCTGCACCTCGCACCAGGGGCGCCGCAAGTGCGACGTCCGGGCACTGCGCCGCAAGTTCCTTTGCATCGCCTTCGGACAACGTTACCGCATTGCCACTGCCCAGGCGTAGCCCGGAACTGGTCGTGCTGCCCGGGGTAACGATGATGATGTTGCTGCCAATGCTCGCAATCTGCTGTTGAATACGCTGCGTGGCGCCTGAGCCGATCGCTACGGTTGCGATCACGGAGGCGACGCCGATCACAATTCCCAGCATGGTGAGGGCGGAGCGAAGCTTATTCATGGCCAACGCCCGGAACGCGATGCGCATGGATGAGACCAGGCGTTTCATGCTCGCACGTCAGCCGGAGCGCGGATGGCAACACGCGCTTCGGTGATTGTCTTCAGGGGGACGGCCGTCGCGTCACTGACGATGCGCCCATCGCGAAAACCGATGATTCGATTCGCGTAGGCGGCGATCTCATCCGAGTGCGTAACTATCACGATCGTGATGCCCTGGGTGCGGTTCAGTTGCTGAAAAATGCCCAGAATTTCGGCGCTGGTGTGCGAGTCCAGCGCACCGGTGGGCTCGTCGGCAAGAAGGATTTCCGGCCGATTGATCAGCGCCCGCGCAATGGCCACTCGTTGCTGCTGGCCACCCGAGAGCTGGGTGGGGAAATTGCGCGCCCGGCCGGCCAGACCGACGGAAGCCAGCGCGCGCTGACCCCGCGCGTTCCCATCCGGCGTATCGGAATTCTTGTAAAGCAGCGGCAGTTCCACGTTCTCGAGCGCGTTCATGCGGGGAAGCAGGTTGAAGTTCTGAAAAATGAAGCCGATCTTCTGGTTCCGTATCTCGGCGAGCTGGTCGCGATCCAGGCTTTCTACGGGAACACCATTGAGCAGATAGCGGCCTGAGGTCGGCCGGTCCAGGCAGCCCAGGAGATTCATGAAAGTCGATTTCCCTGAACCCGATGGCCCCATAACCGCCACGAACGAGCCTCGCTCGACGGTGACGGTGACGCCTTGCAGGGCATGCACGAACACCTCCCCGAGCGTATAAGTCTTGGTCAGGTTTCGTACGTCGATGAGCGGCGCCATTCAGCCCCCTTAGAATCCCGGCCCGCGGCGTGTGCCGCCGGCGCCGGGTGCCGAAGCGGAACTCGCAGCCGGCGCATTCGCACTGGTGGTAAATTTCACCACGATTCCTTCGCCCACCTGTAAGTCGCCGCTTGTCACAGCTGTGAATTTGCCATCCGAGATTCCAAAAGTGACCGGTACAGTCTTGAGCTTCCCCCCCCGCAGTACGTAGACTTCCTGCTTGGCGGCTTGCGCGGGCGGGAGGCCGACCTGCGTGAGCGCCGCTGCGGTTGGATGGAGTCGCAAGACAGCGTTCGGCACCTTGAGGGTGTCCTCCAGTTTTGTCGTCAGGATGCGGGCATTGGCCGTCATCCCGGGAAACAGTTTCAAGTCAGCGTTCGAAACGGCGATGACTACATCGTACGTAACCACGTTCTGCGCGGTGATGGGCGCCTTGCGGACGTCGCTCACCTGCCCTCGGAATGTTCTGTTTGGATACGCGTCGACTGTGAAGGTAGCGGCCTGGCCGGTATTGATATTGCCGATGTCCGACTCGTCCACACTGGTATCGAGTTGCATTTTTGCCAGGTCTTGCGCGATCTCGAAGATCGTAGGGGCTGCAAACGATGCGGCTACGGTCTGGCCTACATCCATGCGGCGGGCGATCACTGTACCGTTGACGGGAGCGGTGATTCGGGTGTGTGCCAGGTTGATCTTGTTCTGAGCGAGTGCGGCTTGTGCCTGGCGCTCTTGTGCCTGCTGAGAACTCAACTGGCTTTGCACTACGCGGATCTGAGCCTGGGAGGATTCGATGGCCTGTTTGGCTGCCTCAATCTGCGCCTGGTCGGCGGCTACCTGTGCCTGGTAGGCGTCATAGGTTGCCTTGGCCGAATCATGATCCTGCCCGGAAATGAGCCCGGCCTTGAATAAACTATCCTGCCTTTGCCACTGATTTTGTGCATTCAATGCGGTTGCCCGGTTTTTGGCCGCGATCGACTCCACGTTCTTTTCATTGGCGATCGTCCCCGAATGGTCCGCGGTGGCCTTTACGACCTGCGCCTCTGCCGTTACAACCGCGGAGTGTACGGAGCCCAGTGCCGCCTGGGCCTGATCGACCTACGCCTGGAATACTTCGGGGTCAATCAGCGCCACAAGCTGGTCTTTTGCCACCTTGCTGTTGAAGTCAGCGTAGAGCGCTTTGATATTGCCCGATACCTGGCTGCCGACCTGCACATCGACAACGGCGTTGAGCGTACCGGTGGCCGTCACACTCGCCTGGATCACCCCACGCTCGACCAGCACTGTCTGGTAGCCAATGGCGCTCGCCGAATGTATCCGCCACAGCTCCACGGTCACGCCCAGTATCAGGACCAGACCGATGGCCACGGCCCACTTGGCCCATTTGTAACGAGAGCGATTCCCGGCTGGCGGCGGAGCGGCATCCAGCGGTGATACAAGCGCTTCAAGGTCCAACGGATCCACTACAGCAAAATCGGGCTGATCGATTGCCGTCGGCATGGTCATAAATCCTCATTCCACCTGTGGCCCTACCGGGTTTGGAAGGCGACGATTTCGCCCATCGGAGACACCCGGCAGGAGCCGACCCTGATTCTGCCGTTGTTCTGTTGCGCTTGGAAGTTGATGAAGTAACTGCCATTGCCGGGGTCAGCGCCATGTTGCACGCGAACGTTGTCCGGAGTCGCGCCCAGGCGGCGCGCCGCCTCCTCCTGGCAGGTGTTCAGTGCGTGGTTCCAGGAAACTCTGGCGGCGTCTCGGCCTTGCTCCACTTGGAACTCGAGAATCTGGCCGTTCATCGACACGGAGCAGAATCCGTTCGTGGTCCTCCCGCTCTGATTGACAAGAGAGAACTTGACCGTAAAGTCACCGTCAGGAGCCTGCGAGCCGGGTTGCACCCTCACCCGGTTCTGGGGTGCGTTTAGCGTGGCAACCACTTGGTCCCTGCAGATGTTCATTGCCTGGGCAGGGCTGATTCTCCAGCCCCGGTTGCCCGGCGAATTACCGGCGCGGCCTGAAGTGTTGTCTCTGCCCGGATTGCTGCCCCAATTGCCAACGCCGCCCCAGTAGTTGCTGCCTCCGCGCCACATGATGTCCCCGGTGTAGCCCTCACTACCGCCCTTCGGATCGTTGATTCTGATAACCGCAATGCCACCGCTTGAGTTTGGATCCCGCACCAGTTGCTGGCTTCCGCGCCCATCGATGCCCTGGAAGCGGAAGTCGCTTGGATTATTGGGTAAGGGCTGATTGCACTCCAGCCGCCGCCAGCTTGCCGGGCTCCCCGATAGCGTCCGCACAGACCCCTGGTCGCCATGAATCTCGACTTCGGCCGCTCCGTCCACCACGACCTCGAACGTGCATTTGCCATCACCAGCGGCGCCCGTAATGTTCGCGCGCATGCGCTGAGGCTGAAATTGCGCAGAGAGTGGTACGGCCATCAAACAGGCCAACATGCCCCCGAAAAGGAAACACTTTGTTACTTTCATTTCGATCCTCCGATCACATCTCCCACTTCTTGCAGTCGACAACTTTGCGATCCGCAAGACCGAACACGCACGGCCAAACTCGCTTTACACTTCGCAGGACTGTTTATATCCCACACGATTCTGTGTGTCAGTTCGTTATTGCTCACACGGACGCACACAACTGCTCACGCGCCTGCCGGAAGAACATATCCGGCGGTGGCTCACCGAACGGGCGCGCTATTTCCGCGACTGATGGCCGGATTCGGGAAGAGCCGGCGACCGTCGAAGTTGCCGAGGTCAATGGTGAACAGTCTTTTCGCTCGGCAACGCCGATAATGCTCGCACTGTAATGGACCCCAAAAACTGGACAGGTCTCTCATTGGTGAGCGATGGCACTGTGATATCGAGAGAGACGATGCCTATCAGCCTGTGGTAAAAGTCGCCGAATCGATTGCAGATGGCCAGCTCGATAAAACATAGATGTACTAAAATGTTTTATTGGATTCCGGAGGGCAATGGCATGGCCAGGGGCACACGACAGCAGCGGGAGCGCCAGCAAGGATTGTGGATCCCCGCCGCCGATATTCGCCGCGGCGGCGGGCATCCCTTCTACCAACGCCTGAACGCTTTGCTGAAGGAATTGATTCGGAACGAGGCATCGCCTAGCGGGCGGCGGACTCTCTGGCGGTGCACAGCTTTTTGCGGATCGCACTGGACGAGGCCATGCCGGATCATTCCACGATCTCGCGGACCCGCCGGCTGATCGATGCGGACACGCATCGGGAAGTGTTTCAATGGGTGCTGGAGCGGGTGGCCAGCCACGGATTGCTGAAGGGCAAGATGGTGGGCGTGGGCAAGCCGCGCCGGCTCCAGGGCGATTCTTTCGCTCCTTTTCACGGTAGCGGGCGCTGGTTTTCGGTCGGTTCGTGGCACGGGACGGCCATTCCGGCCCTTCGCGACCCGCGGAGTTCCAGTTGCCCCGCTTCATGGCCGCTGAGGTCGCTGCGTGAAAACAGCTACTGCTGCCACGGGCTGCTAGAGCTTCCCGGCGCGCCGGGAAGCTCTAACCAACTGACCTCAAGCCATCGCCAGAGGGTCTGGTGGGCCCGTAGAGACTCGAACTCTAGACCTCCCCGATTTCATCGGGACGCTCTAACCAACCAGTTTCGCGGCGACCACTTCTGCGATGGCTCGATGTGATTTCCAATTCTTCAGTTGTTGTTCGCGTCGCCGCGCGTCCTGCAAGGTTGGGAATTCCTCCCGGTAAACGAGTTTCCATGGGCCACGGCCCCGCGTGTAAGGACTATGCCCGCGCTCGTGCTCGGCCAGCCGTCGAGTGAGATCGACCGAGCAGCCGATATAAAACCGGTCGGTGGAGGCGCTGTGCAAGATGTAGAGCGTCACAGCCAAGTGAATGAGTGGTGGGCCCGTAGAGACTCGAACTCTAGACCTCTACCGTGTCAAGGTAGCGCTCTAACCAACTGAGCTACGGGCCCAACAAAACGACGGAACAACGCCAGACCTTCCCGATTTCATCGGGACGCTCTAACCAACTGAGCTACGGGCCCCGGCCTCCGGCAACCTTCACGATTCTACCACATCGGCGCCGGTCCCGCAGCCGCCAGCATTGTCCAACAGGAAATGAGCCTGAAGCGTAAACAGTTTCCAACAGGAATGAGCCTGAAATGGCGGGTAAGGGGGCATTCTGCGGCGGATGCAAATCCAAATGCAGAACGTCGAAGCGTTGCC
>Ga0315282_10010428_pt1 | contig 14574 bp, 16 predicted proteins | sample YL17G07_20_MG_FD_203693 | JGI IMG/M metagenome (GOLD analysis project Ga0315282, IMG submission 203693) | Sediment microbial communities from Yellowstone Lake, YNP, Wyoming, USA - YL17G07_20 | ecosystem: Environmental > Aquatic > Freshwater > Lake > Sediment | place: USA: Wyoming | collected...
GGATCGAGGTCGATGAATCGCTCAACAAGTCCTACCGCCTCATCGGTCACATCAAGCGACAGATTGCCAATAATGTAGTATCCCCAAGCCTTCCGCGCGCCGAGGTTGGCCTGGAGGTATTCTGCTTGAAGGCACCATCGCGTCGAACAGATGGACCATTCTGCCCCCCAACGGAAATCGTCGCCTGCAAACGGAACGTTGGTCCCGAAAATCTTCTTGAATGTCATACCCCGTTTGTTCCGATAGGCGAACGACAAGCCTCCGTGCACATGCACGCTGTCAATCGGCATCACATCAAATGTCGGTCGTGCCACGTAGAGGAAGCGCCGATCGTTGTTTCCAGCCTGATTCCCTCCGTTGCCGTTAAACACGCCAAGCGACAAGCCCCATGGGCCGGACGGATGGAGCAAAATCTGAAATCCGATGTCCCGTGCGTAGGTTTCAGCCGACGGGATAAGAGCATCGACCACAAGCGCGCGCTCAACCACAGGTATCGCCGCATCGGGCTGAAGGCGCTGGAGACAGAACTCGGGAACGAATTGCCCGGCACGGAAGGAGACGAAGGGAAGGCGGTACTCAGCGTAGACATCCTGCAACGTGAGCGTTCCGGCATTTTGCCACCGGAAGATTGCCTGCATCCGCGCGGAGAGATTGGTGTCAAATGGGGCCACAGCGGCGGTGTAGAGCTTCGCGCGACGAATCGAGAAACCCAATGAGCTCCGGTAGTCTGTGGCAAAGCGGGTCTGCACATAGCCGCCCCATGTCGCCTGAGCATCGGCACGTGAGGATATCGCGAAGGCACTGAGAAGAACAAGCACCAGCGAGAGTGCACACGGGCTGCGATTCATATCAGCCCCCGCACCATATTCGCTGCGATGCCGAGCAGCACAAGGCCGATGATGATCTTGACCTGGCGCCCTTTCAGCTTGTCTACCATGAGCCACGAGCCGAGTGCCGCGCCTCCGGCCGAGCCTGCAACGGTCCATCCCATCAGGCCGTAATCCATGCCTGCAAGCGACGCGTGACCGAGAAACCCGGTGAAGGAAGAAAAGATAACCACGAAGGAAGTGGTTGCTGATGCCTTTTTCGGATCGAAGCCCAGCGCCACAAGGGCCGGAACAACGATATTGCCGCCACCGACGCCGAGCAATCCTCCAAGAAATCCGGCCACGCTTCCCACCACCATGCCGACTCCGATGAGCGCGCGCAGACTGGCTTGGGAATCCTTTGCCCTAGGCGTGTAGAACAGCATCATCCCCGCCGCGAAGACCAAGAATCCGACAAAGAGCCAAAGAAGTACGTTGCGATCAAGACCCTGACTGACCCACGCGCCGACGGGTGAAAGCAGAGAAGCAACCACAAGAATTGGGACGGCAACGTTCCAAATGACCATCCGGCTCTTGATGAACTTGACCGAGGCGACAGACATTGCGACAGCGTTGAGCAGCAGTGCCGTTGCCATCGCGGTGTGAACCTCAATACCGAGGGCAATGAAGACTGGAATAAGAATGAACGCAGCGCCGACGCCCGCGATGGTCAGCAACGCTGTGAAGAAAAGAGTGACTAATCCTGCGATCGTGTACATGTGGTCTTACACCATTCGGTTGATGATTCTTTTGCTACGCTTCTTACAGTGCATATCCGGAGCAGGGAATACACACCTGCTTTCCATCCTTCTTGCGGAGATACCGTTCAAACACGTATTCACCACAGATTTCGCACTTGGCTTTGTTGAACGAGCCGGGAATCTTCTTGTGCAGGAAGTCGGGCAGCAGCTTCACGGAGAACATTTCCTCCTCTGTCGAAGCGAGGACCTTCTGAATGACTTCAAGACGGACGGGTTCGGGAATCTGCGACGGCTCGACGCCTTTTTTCCGATAATCAAAGAACTCATACTTGCCAAGCATGTCGGTAAATGCAGGTGTCACGGCAACCCGCACAGAACCGTTTGACGGCGTCCAGAGTGTGGCGGCCAGCTTGCCGTAGTTCTGCCGCTCGATCATCAGCTTGCCGTACGTGCAGCCGGTGGATGCCTGCAGGCCGTCCATCATGCACGTCTGCGGGTGACCGACGCCAAGCTCGGCGTACATGAAATAGTCATGATCCTGTGCTCGGGGGGCTTTGAGCGTCTCGAGCATGAGCGTCCCCATGCGATAACCGATGGGCATGAACGGACAGCGGTGTCCATGGAATTCAAATGTCCAATCTGGAAGTTGAAACATAGCGTCCTCCTTGTTAAAGAATTATGGATGATGCGATATTACACGCGCCCCGGCCGTGGCCAGCCGGGGCGATTTGATTCTTAGGCCTGTGGTGCCGGTGTGGCTTTTGGTTTGGCGAGTGCCTGCCAGAGACCTGATACGGCGATCACGATGCCCACAATTATTAGGTTTACTGGCGACATCAGGGATGTGACAATTCCGGAAAGAATCATCCACAATCCGAGAATCCCCATCACGATTCCCTGCCATTGCTTGGCAGTCCAGAACCCCAGAACTGCCACTACGATCCCCACAATGATGTAGTTGACATTCGCGTCCAAGCCGGAGATAATCCCGGAAAGGATGAACCACAGACCGAGGATGAAGTTAACCCATGCTTTCCACATATGTGTTTCCTCCTTGTAAATGTTGGTGATGGTTATCTCTACTCGCCCCCCAGAACTCCTTGTTCGTGCCCCACAAACGTGCCGTGTTCATCGACTGACTGGCTTCCCTATCCTTCACCTTTGATCTCGATTCCGTTACTCGGAGAGGATCCCTTGGTCGCGTTCCGTATGTAGTCCTTCTGCCAGATGGGCTCAGTCAAGGACATGAATTCGGTATCATATTCCACCAATCCCTTGTAGTACAGGGGATCAGTGAGCGCTTCTCCTGCGTCGGGATCGATGGGTGTGGCGTTAGTTCGCTGAATGTGCTTCCGAGTGAACTCATAGTGGTCTCGTATTGCGCAAGGTGCGATGAGATTGTGCACGTCCTCGCCGGTTCTCCCATAGCCGTACTGACGCTGCCACTTGCGGATGCCAACCATCAAATCCGATCTCAATGCATCGTTGAGGTTGCCCCCGTTGGCGTAGATCTCCTCGATGTTGCTCTTCGAATACGGATAGAAGACGCACGGTGTCACGTTCCCATTCCATTCAACATAAATGTAGCCTCCGGACCTTCCGGCCGCCAAGCAGCCGCTCGAATACACACCACCGTTCCAGAAATCGGGCAAAAACACGTGTTTCTCATGGATGATGTGTTTCTCCCGCTCGAACATCCATTTTCGCTGCTCGGGAGTAACCATCAGATCGAGCGTGAGGTGCCGGCCGATTGGCATGTACTGGAATATCCAACCGTACACCGCGCCCTGTTTCTCGAAGAAGAAGTCAATGAATTCGTCGCTGACGATTTCTTGTGCATTGTTCCTCGTCGCCGTGACGGAGATACCGAAGGGAACGCCCACCTCTCTGAGGTTCGCCATCGCGTCAAGTACTTTCTTGAATATTCCTTTACCGCGCCGTTCATCGGTCTCCTGTTCGAATCCTTCCACCGAAATTGCAGGGGTGAGATTTCCAACGTCGGCCATTTGCCTGGCGACATCCTTCGTGATGAGCGTGCCATTGGTGTACATCATGAAGTAGTTATCCGGATGATCGCGGCACAGGTCTAGAATGCCCTTGCCCTCGGACCGCCACATCAACGGCTCGCCGCCGGAAATCACCGTGAAGAAGGAATTCCATAATTCGGTCTTTTCACGCACAATCCTGTCGACCGTCGGATAGTGGAGCTTTTCCGTGGACTTCGCCGCGCTGCCCGCATAGCATCCCGCACAGTGCAGGTTGCACTGCTTGCACGGACTTATCGTGATGAAGCCGGGCGGCTCCTGCCCGAACTCTTCGACAAACTTCCGGACATTGTCGTTCTTCCCCTCGTCTGTCATAACCACTCTGCCGACGAACACGTCGAGGATCTTCCTTCGGACAGACGAAGAGATATGTTTGCTTGACAGTGCTCTGTCGAGCGTGACGAGGAGGTTTGAGAGAATCGCGTACCGTTCGTATCTGATGTTGCGGGTGCTGCCGGTCTCTTCCTCGACAATTTTCTTGTACATGTATCTGCGGGCATACTTGGCCGCTTGCTTTCTCAGAGCACCGCTCCCTAAAACGAGATCAATTGCACGTGGAGCAGCTTTTAGCAATATGTGTTCAACGAAGGGCATAAATTGCCTCCTTTCTAATAATCTCACAAAGCGCAGAATCAGAACGTCGCCCCGTACAACTTGGGAAACTCATTCATGAACGTTGTGAACCCACCTTCGGCCTTCTTGCTGTCGCCAGCGTTCACTGCTCCGACCCATTGGTCGTACGCCGCCATCAGCGGCTTCTGGAGCTCGCTGAGCTTCGCATTGTTCGGCTGGCCCAGCTGGTGGTGGATCGTTTCGTACAGCTTAGCGAGAGTGTTCACGTGAGCCTTTGCACCCTGGATGTTGCCTGCCTTCACCATGTCCATAGCATTGTTCACTTCCATCCGAAGACTGAACAACATATCCGTCAGCGTCACACGCCCGTTTGTTCGGTGCATCTTTCCGAACGTCATGCAGAACTGCCCGCAGTACTTCTGTGCCAGTCGGTATTCTTTACGCTCGACGCGTTCCCGCACGATGCGGATGTTGTCCGCCAAATCTTCGAAGTACGTCTTCCACAACGGATCCGCGGCGTATTCTTTGGGTGGAGTATTGAGATACTTCTCAGAGATGGTTTTCAGCTCGTTGTCAAGTTCGGTGAGATTCGAAAGCATCTTCTGCGGGTCGAACGTCTTCATGTCGCGCATCATACCGCAGGTCATCGTTGCTTTCCTGTGCCACGGTTTGACCTCCTTATCAAACGGGCTTTCTTGCGAGAAGGCAGTGCTCGAAATGAACAATGAGCTGACGAAGAGTATTACAGACATGCTTAAATGCTTCATGAGATTTGCTCCTTTGTGTATTGTTGTGTTTTGTGTTGTTCGAAAATCAGGTACAATGCCGGCATAAAGAGGAAGACCAGCAGCAATCCGAGAATCAGGCCGCCGATCACTGCAATGGCCATCGGCTTCAACAGTTCCGTTCCTTCACCCATACTAAGCGCAAGAGGAAGGAGCCCGAAGATGCCGACAACGTCCGTCATCAGAATGGGACGAAGGCGAACTGTTGCAGCCTTGATGATCGCATCCTGCAATCCAAGTCCCTTGCTGCGCAGCTCATCAATGAACGTGATAAGAACAACTCCCTGATTGACCTCGATGCCGGCGAGAATGATGAACCCGATCATCACCGTGACGCCAATGGGCTGTCCTGTGAGCCACAAAGCAAATGACACGCCGATGAGCGAGAGTGGAACGCGGATCAGAATCATGAACGGCTTGATGAAATCCTCAAAGTTTACCACGAGCACCACGTAGGCGAAGAACATCGCGATGACAAGAATGAGGATCATCGCGCTCATGTTCTCGGCCAGCACCTGTGACTGTCCTCCGTAATTGATCGTGTAGCCTGGAGGGAAGGGGAAGCCCGCGAGCACCTGCTGCACCTTCGCCGTTGCTTCTCCCACCGAGCCTGCGGCCACGGTCGCGGTGGCTTTGATCATCCGTGCCTGGTCTTTCCGGTCGATCTCAAGTGGTCCGGAAGCTTGGACGACACTTGCCACATCCCGCAGAAATACCATGCCGCCATTCGGCGAAAATAGTACAAGGTCTTCAATATCTTTCTTGCTCGTCACATCCCGCTCGTTCAGCACAGCACGGATGGGATAGTAATAACCCTCCTCCTTGTACCACGTGGGCACGGCGCCGTCCACCATCGATTTCACGGTGGTTGCGATTTGATTGACACTGAGTCCGAGGTCCATCGCCCGTCGTCTGTCTACCATCACCTGATACTCCGGCTTGGTAATATCAATCGAGACGTCAATGTTTGTCAAGGCCGGGATCTGCCGCAGCCGCCCGGCAACAGCGGAGACCGTCTCATACAAACGCTCCATTGGCTCAGTGCGCGGAGCGAGAAGCTCCACTTCGATGTCGAACTCACCTATGCTGCGCAGACCTTTGAGCTTTGTGTGGAAGACTTTGATCTTTGCTCCGGGCGCTTTCACCTGCTGTTGGATGACAGGTCCGAGCTTGTTCACATATTCATCTGTCGTGAGCGGACGCTTCGCGGGCCGCACAAGCTGAATGTCAACTTCACCTTCGTTTGCCAGCTCGTAGGTTACCAGTCCGATCACTTTGGCCCCCGAGAGTGTCGAGTATCGATCGATGTACGGCTGGCTCTGCACAATCTCTGCAATCTGTGTGATCACCCGATCTGTTTGTTCTACCGATGCGCCTGTGGGCATCTTGAGTTTGACGGTGATTGATCCGTCGTCGGCGCGGGGCAGGAACTCAGTCCCAAGCGAAAGAAGAAAGAACACGCCAACACCGAACAGTACCAGCACGATTCCCATGACGATCCATCGGAAGCGGAGCGACCATGCGAGCAGGGGGCGATACACGCTCGTCATGAGCCTCATCGTCGCTTCTGCCAAGCGATTGATCAAGCCGAGCTTTGCCGAGACGGGCTTCCCTTCTGGAAACAGAAGGGCTGTCAGAGACGGGGTCACCGTCAGTGCCACCAACAGCGAAAGGGCAATGGTAATCGCAACGGTGATGATTAACTCCTGAAAGAGGAGTGATACGAGTCCGGGAATAAGCAGGAACGGAAGGAACAGCGCAACAAACGTAAGCGTTGCCGTGAGCACCGCGCCCGAGACCTGTGTTGCTCCTGTTTGAACAGGCGTCCGTTCGATCGTCTCTTCGGTTTGGAGACGTGTGATATTCTCTAGAACGACAACGGCGTTATCGAGCAACACGGTGATGGCAACGACGAGGCCGCCGAGTGAGAGGATATTAATGGAATATCCTAACACCTTCATGAAAAAGAATGTACCCAACAACGTAACCGGAAGAGTCAACGCGATGATGAGCACCCTGCGCCAGCCGGTGAGAAAGAACGCGGTTACGAGTACCACCAGCGCGGCAGCAATGAGTGCGGCATCGCGGACGCCGGAGACGGAGGCACGGATGTATTCTGCTTGATCATAGATCAATTCCATCTTCACATCCGGCGGGAGTACATGCTGCAACTCCTTGATGCGCTCCTGCACGCGATCTGACACTTCGACCGTGTTCGCACTCGCCTGTTTGAAGATCGAAAGCTTCACGCCTTCCGTCTCGCCGAGTTTGGTTCTTACACGCTGAACCGCATACGCATCGCTGACGGTCGCAACGTCTTTCAACGTGACGGTCGACCCGGTTTTGTTCGTTTGAAGAATCACATCGTTGATGTCACTGACCCGTTGAAATTCCCCCACGGTGCGCGCGATGAAGTCTTTTCGCTCGGAGGTCACCCTTCCCCCCAACAGCTCGATGTTCTCATCCCGCAGCCGCTGCAATACCCGGTCCACGGTGATGCCGTAGCCCTGGAGTTTTTCCGGATGAAGATGAACACGAATCTCTCTCTTCAAACCTCCCGACACCTCTGTCCCTGCAGTGCCGGGCACCGAGACGAACTGATCCTGCAGGAAATTCTCGACCCACGTCCGCAGCTTCACGAGATTCATATTCTCGGATGTAATCAGCAGGTCCATCACCGGCAACTGCGAAGGATCGGCTTTGACAATAAGCGGTTCCTCGGCGTCTTTCGGAAGCTGCTTCCGCACCAATCCCATTTTGGCCAGAACATCCTGGTAGGCGATATCACGGTCGGCGCTGTAGTCGAAGTTCACAAACAACGTATACAACCCTTCCGTGCACTGTGCATCCAGATAGTCGAGGTCATCCACGGTTGCCATTTTGCGCTCGACCACGCTGGCGATGTTGTCTTCGATTTCCTCCGGTGTTGCACCGCGCCACGTAACGTACACCTTAACGAGCGGATAGGTGATGTCGGGCAGGAGGTTCGTGGGAAGCTGGCTGTAGCCAAGAATGCCCACGACAGCGATTGCGGCCATCAGAATGATGGTTGCTGCGGGACGCTTGATTGCTGTAGTTGAGAGTTTCATCTATTGCCTTCCTTCACATTTCTTCATTCCGTGCGCTCCACAATCATTGCCACGGCTTCACCACCGCCTATACAGAGCGTGACGAGACCGCGCGCTGCTTGCCTGCGTTTCATTTCATAAAGTAACGCGGTGAGAAGGCGTGCGCCGCTGGCGCCGATGGGGTGACCAAAAGCCACAGCGCCGCCGTTCACGTTCACCCGCGCAGCATCAAGCTTAAGCAGCCGGATGGCAGCCAGCGCCACTGCCGCGAACGCCTCATTGATTTCAAACAGATCGATCGAATCCAGTGATAAACCAGTGCGGTCCAGGACCTTCCTGACTGCGTCAACCGGCGCGAGTGGAAACTCTTCCGGCGCACGAGCAGCCGCCGCGGAACCCAGGATGCGGGCCATGGGCTGCAGCCCCAACTTCTCAGCCCGTTGGGCGCTTATGACAACTACTGCCGCGGCTCCATCGTTGATCTTGGATGCGTTGGCGGCAGTGATCGTGCCGTCTTTCTGAAATGCCGGTTTCAGGGTCCGTATCTTGTCGAATTTTACTTTCATGGGCTCCTCGTCTTCACTCACGAGAATTGACCCCTTTGGCTGTGAAACTTCAACAGCCACAATCTCCTCTGCAAGCCATCCTCGCTCTTGAGCTCGCAGCGCGCGCCGATAGCTTTCTGCCGCGAACTCGTCTTGGTCGTCGCGTGTGATGCGGAGGTTTCGCACACAGAGTTCCGCTGCGTGAGCCATGTGGAAATTGTTGTATACGTCCCACAATCCGTCCTTGATCATGCTATCGACCAGCTCACCGTGGCCAAGCCGGTAGCCTTGCCGTGCACGTTCCAGGAGGTATGGTGCATTGCTCATGCTCTCCATTCCTCCGGCGACGATTGTCTCTGCGTCTCCCAGCGCAACTGCCTGGCTCGCGAGCATCACAGATTTGAGTCCTGAGCCACACACTTTATTGATGGTCATGCATTCGACCTTGCTGGGTAACCCGGCAAAGATTGCGGCCTGACGCGCGGGAGCCTGCCCCACACCCCCTTGCAGCACGTTACCCATGATCACTTCGTCCACATCTTCAGTCGCAACGTTTGTCCGATTGATCACTTCCCGAATGGCTGCTGCCCCCAACCTTGGAGCCGGGAGGGCGCTGAGCGATCCGAGGAACGAACCCACCGGCGTCCGCACTGCACCGACGATAACGCTGTCACGCTTATCTTGCATCATCATTGTTTTTTTCCTCTTCGAGTATTCGACAGACCGGGCAAGAACGCCTCCAGGGCTTTCTCTTTGGTTTGAACCGATCTCAAGTGTTCGCGCGCTGATGGTTCGTTTAACATTCGTTTCGTCTCATCAATCATGCGTGTCAATTCGTCCACATTCTCCGGCGGGGCAATGATGAGCACAATGAGATCGACGGGCCGTCCGTTTCGCGAATAATACCCGATCCCCTTGTTGAATCTCCCAAAGAACATTCGAGGATGAGACACAGTCTCGCTCACCGCCTGAAAGATCACCGCACAGCGACCGGACAGCGAAGGGGATAGGACTTCATGCTGTAAGAGCGCTTGCGCCAGCTGCTTGATATCCTTGACCGCCCCACTGTTGCGGGCCAGCTCCAGCATTGCGGTTATTGTCTGCAGCTCAGAATCAGCGCTTAACTCTAAATCGATATTCTCCTCAGTCATCCATCGTGCAGAATCAATCATTGTGCTTTCCTTCGTGTGTCGAGTTCAATGCCTCCCGTTGCGTTTGCCAAATGGCTCTCAGGAGCTCGTCGGTGTCGGCGAGCAGATCAAGAATCTTCGGGGTCTGGAGCGAATAGCATCGGCGAACTCCTTGATGCCTGACCGACACAAGACCGGCTCTTCTCAAACATTGTAGGTGTCGTGAGATTGCCGACTGGCCCATCTCCAATTGCTCCGCGATCTCTCGTTCGCAGTGCTCGCCATTTCGTAACAACTCAAGAATCTCCAGACGCTTGTCGAACGCCAGCGCCCCGAGAAGAGCAGCCTTCAACTCGCGCTTGCGGCGCCGTTTGTTCCTCTTGTTGAGTTCGTTCATCCCTCTTTCTCGTCCCTCCGCCTTGCGAGCCGGCAGAGTATGTCATTCATGTCGCACAAGCGTGGCGGTCCAGAGAACCGCCAGGCCTAAACAGATCAGACCGAATTGCAGCCAGCCTTCCTTTGGTTTCCGTCGCTTATGCAGCTCGGGAATCAAATCTCCAAGCTCCTGCGGCACTTCATGCAGAAGATTGACTGTGCCTTCTGCCACCGCCCGCTCCCTGGCGCTCCCGATGGCGTCCTCGTCCAGATCAACGGAGGTCACGTCATACCCATTTCTTGCCAGGACGATCGCCATCCATCCTGAACCGGTGCCAACGTCGAGGACGCGGTCTTCCGGCAGCGGCTGCACCAACCGCAGGCACTCTTCCCGCGCTGCTCCCGTATCGAATCCATACTTATCTTTTAGAATTCTCGTATTGTCACCCATTCCTGCCATCTCTGCACTCGCATTTTTGGTTTCACCTGCAGCCCCATTGAATCTAAGTCATCATCTATCGGCGCCAACTCTGCCAGTTATCGGCATCCGGGGGTTGCCACGGCTCATCGAGTAGTCTCACATCGATCTGCTGCACGCCCTCAATCCCGGCTATCGCTGCCCGGATCTGTTGAACGATCCAGCCGGCGAGAGGACAGCCCGGAGCGGTCAATACCAACTCTACTGAAACCTTGCCGCCCTCAAGGGTAATCTGCCTCACCATGTTCAGGTCGATTACATTGGCTCCCAACTCCGGGTCGATTACGTTGCGAAGCGCTTGCCGCACGGTTTGTTCATCCAGTGTTTCCATCTTTCTCACGACTCCTGTAACATTCCACGTATGATGATGTCGACTGCTTCCTCTTCGTCGAGACCTCGCGCCATAAGGGTCTCCAGTTCTTTGTGATTCACTGTACCGATAGCAGCTTCGTGAGTAACATGCGCGCGATCGTCGCGTACCACGACCACCGGAACATTTCGAGCTGTTGCCTTGCCCCGTATGACTTCAGTGCAGTCCATGTGGCCGCGGGCAAACGGAGCATTCCCCTCGGCGGTTGTGAAAACTTCGCTCGTTGCCTGGTCGCGGACGGCGATACGGGTCTTTGTCAGTCCGCGGGCCCCTTCTCCATTCAAGTGCAGACTCTCGTTCACACGCAGACGATCGTCCGATTGCCCGTATGCCTTGGTTGTCAATTCAGCGATGCTTTGCTTTGCCGCTGCAACGTCGTATTCGATGTCAAGTGTTCCTACACGGCCATGAACCAGGCTGAACGAGGAGATAAATGTTCCGCCGTCTTCGACTGTGACCTTCGCCTTGGGCAGCACCTCAATCCCGCCATGTGGACCGTGGAAGTGGGATTCCCGATACACCATCTTCGCGCCCGAGCCGACGCGGATCTTAGCGTCCATCAGATGCCTGAGGCGTATTGCATTGGGGAATGTGCAGTGGGCGAGAAAGTCAACCTGTGCTCCGGCTCCAATGTCATACTCCGCAATGATTTCCTGTTCGCCTTCAGCCGGCAACATGCCGAAACAGAGATGAACCGTCTTTTCGACATGGACGCCGGGCGCAACAAGGATGCGGGCTCGGACACCGTGTGGAAGTTCCTCGGCTTCAAAGCGCACGCCAGGGATTTCATTAGCAAGGAGAACCCGGTTGCTGCTGACAACAAGTGTAGCGACCTTGGGCATGCTCAACGCTGCTGGATCACCTCCGCCTTTGCTGTAGGCTTCCAGAATGGCTTCGAGCTCTTTCGTCCAGGCAGGCTCAGCCTGTGCCCTCATTTGATGCAACGGTTTCGTTGTCGGTGTTGTCATGGCGATACCCTCGAGTCTCTCTCCCAGGGCTGAGCGCCCAGAGCACCGCTATGCATGCGGCAACGCTTACCGTAGTACGCGCGGACCTCATCCGGAGTCCCACGGAAGACGATAGTTCCCTGGCATATCAGTGATGCGGAATCGGCTGCTGTTATCATCTCGTCACGGTGCGTGATCATCAGCACTGAACCCCCTCGCGCTGCCATAGATCTGATAAGGGCGTCGACATCACGGAGCGTAAGCACGTCCACGCCTGAGTCGGGTTCGTCGAGAATCACAAGCTTTGGCTGCATTGCGTGGACAGCAGCCAGTTCGACCCGCTTTCGTTCGCCGCCAGAAAGCGTGTGATTTACTGCACGTTTCATGTAGGCTGCGGGTGCCAGGGCAACCGCTTCAAGGGCCGAAGCGAGCGATTCTTGATTGCGTTCCTTTGCGCCAAGTGCGAGGTACGCGCCGACAGGCAAACCCTCGAAACGCGCTGGTTCCTGCCAGGCCAAAGTTAACCCGGAACGCGCGCGTTGAGTAATAGAGAAATGCGTGATGTCCTGGCCGGCGAACTCAATCAGTCCCTCGTCAGGCTCGTAGCCGGCACAACCCATAAGCGCATATGCGAGGCTCGACTTGCCCGAGCCGTTCAAGCCGAGCAGGCCGTGAACTTGTCCAGCCCGCAGGCGCAGGTTCACATGCCTCAGGATGTCCCGGCCTCCGCGCTTTAAGCCGAGGTTCTCTACGTTGAGAAGATATCTGTCCGTTTGCATCCTCTCTCCCGATCATTTGCCTTGCTTGCGTTTCCGGAACTCAACCGCCCAATCGGTAAGTGTGTAGTCGGGCATCTGCGGAAAAGCAATATCGAAGGGGACAGGATAGGCAGCCACTTTCGCAGTTGCCTTCATTCCCTCCAGTATTTCATCATACATGCTGTATGGGAAGGCCACCGTTACCTCGTCTTCTTGGGCCAACGCAGTTTTCCGATCACCAAAGCAGGGCAACCCCAGACTGATATCTTGGGAAATGTAGGCCTGCGCTATGCTGTCGGCACACAGACTCCACTCACCGCCGGTTGAGAAATTCACCCGCCCACCGCGCTTGTACAGATAGCCCTGAATTACTCGCATGATCTGCGCCGTGTTGCCGTACATGACCACGATATCGGGTTCAAAATTGATTTTTGACATCGGTGCGACTGCAACACCTTTGAATTTGCCGTAGGAAATCTTCGCCACTTTGGTGGTGAATTCTTTCGCCGACTCCAAATCGGCATGAAGCATCTTGGCAATCTCTCCGGTTTTCATGCTTTCCGATTCGGGGATCAGTCCCATGGTCACGCCGCCAACAATGCAAGCCATATCTTCGGCAGTAAAATACATGGGTCGTCCATAGTACCGAACTATGGAAGTTATCTGACAAGTATTCATCGGATGCTGGGGGCGGATCGTGCCGGTTGGTCGTTCGTCGAGTGTTTCATAGAACTTCACGCCAAAGGGATAGGTTTTGGGCCGCAGCATGGCAGATAGTTCACAACATACTTCAAAACCTTTTGTTGGATTCGTCATTGTATACTCCTCGTAGAATAGTTATACTTTTGCTTCGCGGGCTTGCTGCAATGCCGCCAAAAAGACGGCAAAAGCCGGCATGCCGGCCACAGGTATTAGTGTGAATGCTGTCTCCAGCAGTTCCTGCTCATTGGCTCCTGCTTTCAGTGCTCCAGTTATGTGCATCACGGTTGCTTCGCGGTCATGTTGGGCGGCAGTGATCGCGGCGTGAATTAGAAACTTGTGCTTTTTTGATAACAGGCCATCGTTGAGCGTCAGCTCGTGCACACTCAAGAAGGCGGCACAGAGTGCTGGATTCTTCTCGTTCAGGAAGGCTACCGGATCCAGAACCTTTCCGAACTCCTGACTGAAAGCCGTCAGGCTTTTGCTTACCTGGTTTTTTATCTTGTCATGGCTCATACCTGAATTCCTTTTATTGTTCATTTTGAACTTTCAGACCAGTGAAATACCTGTTCACGGCAGCGACAATGGCGTCTGCCACCCGCTTGACCTCATCATCGGTGAATGCCAGGCTGCTGAAAGGCCCTTGTTTGGTCAGATGCAGGTTTTCTTCCAGGTTCAGGTAGACATCGGGTACGATGCCTTTGTCTGCCAGCAGAAGCTTGGCACAGGCATGATGACACCCATCAATCACGATCAGATGTTCCATTTGCTTGATCAAGGCTGACTGTCTGGACACTTGGTTCAAGACGGCTGGCAAAGAACAAATGCCAACCGTTTCGTTCCCAAGGTGTCTCACCACCTCAAGTGCGGCCATACCGGTGAGCGACCCGCTGTTGGAGCTGCCACTGAAGCAGGCAAACAGCCCCACCTTTGGTATGGCCATCTTCTTTTGCGCTTTAGTCACACGTAGAAACCCACCGTCAATGTAGTTTTTCAGTATGATCAACCAGTCGGCCTTCAACATAGGCTTCTACCGCCTCATCAATGTTTGCGATGTCCGTCACCACCGGGCGGATGCCGGCGTCTTTCATGTTTTCGTATGCGCCGGCACCCATACCGCGGGCAAGCAAAACCTGACAGTCAGAAATTGCCGCCGCCATGCGAGCGTGCCTCGATTGTGATTGCGCGCCGAAGCCATGCCCGCGTGTATCGTTCACCTCACTGTGCGGCTCAC
>Ga0315282_10010429_pt1 | contig 14572 bp, 12 predicted proteins | sample YL17G07_20_MG_FD_203693 | JGI IMG/M metagenome (GOLD analysis project Ga0315282, IMG submission 203693) | Sediment microbial communities from Yellowstone Lake, YNP, Wyoming, USA - YL17G07_20 | ecosystem: Environmental > Aquatic > Freshwater > Lake > Sediment | place: USA: Wyoming | collected...
CGATCGCCCCAGGGCTAAAAGCCCTGGTCTATACCCCGTTGGGGCAAAGCCCCGTGAACGGGGCTGAAGGACGATCGCTAAACACGTGCGTCGACACCAGCCGGGCGCTGCGGCGCAGGCCCGCCAGCAACCCTTCGTTCAGCGGCAAGGCCGCCACAGCCTGCCTGGCCGCCTCGATGAGCATCAGCCCGCGCGCGACCTGGCTCGTGATGGTGTAACGTGGCTCGAATCCCATGCCGTTATTATGCCGTTAACTGGCCGTTATGGCAAGGCCATTCCGGCCGAGGCGTTGCACGGATGGGCCGCCGGTGGCCACGGGACCGGTTCGGCAGGCCCGGAGGGCCGAAAGCATTTGGCCGGGGGCGTAAGCCCCCGGTGCATAGCTAGTTATGTAATAGAGCCCTGAAAGGGCGACAGAAAAGACACTCCGGTGGAGCTTGTGGTACATCCTTCTGTCGCCCCGTCGGGGCTCCTGTTCTAAGCTCCTTGTTTCCGGGGGCTTACGCCCCCGGCCAAATGCTGCCGCCCCATTCGGGGCTTTCAAAATCGGTCAGTTTGAGTATTTAGCCTCGGCACAGTTGAACAATCGACAGAATAACTACCGCAGCGGTCATCGCCATTATCCACCGAGTCAAACGGATCATCTTCTTCGACTGCTGTTCCATCCGAATCGCCCCTTGGTGCATGTCGTTCATCAAGATTTCCTGGCGGTCGGTTGATCGCATGATGCAATAGGCCGAGAATGCCGCCGGCAGGCCAAATGTCAGAGCGGGTTTCCATGCGTCGGTCGCGTTCTTAATGATGGATACCGCTGCCTGTTGGGATTTCTCGCACTCGCAGAAGGCCACCACTGCTTCCCGACAATTCTGCTCGCATGATTCCGCTGGGTCTTTCCCGTTCTCAAATTCGCTCATCTTACAGCCCCTTTCCTTTTCAGACATTCGGACTGCACGGTCATCCTCTCCGGGCGCGAAATCGCCCTATCGGCATCCTGACCGGATTAGCTTCGCTTTGTTCGGAAGGTGAGGATTAGGGCGGCCGTCGGTAACAGGACGATTCCGACCTGAATGCCAAAGCGAGATAGGTCAACACTGCTCCCGTTGGGGAGGTTGAAAATCCAGGTGTACCCGGTACTCGCCGGCTCGATGAATTCAGGCACGCCAGGGATCGGCCTGTGTTCTGGAAGGTACCACGGGGGGTACAAAACCAGGGCCAAGATCACGACGATGCCTAACCAAAGGCAAATGAGTTGCTTACGGTTCATGTCCTTCCATCCTTTCGTATTAGACGTGAATCCCGACTCCAGTCGCTTTCATCCCGCGTCGCCACGCCAGCGCCAACCATTCTCCCTATTTTCCCTATTGTGCCCGGCCGCTGTTCAACCTTGAGTCCTGGGTGTTCGTTGTCGCGGAGAAAAGAAACAAACGCGTCCACGACTACTCGGTCTGGCTTATCCTGAGAGCTTGCTTTGCGCATTGTCATTGGCCTTCTGCCTTCGCCTCGGCGAGGGCACGCCTCTTCTTGGTGATCTCGGAAAGCATGTCGTTGATTTTGGACAATTGCTTGGCATATTCTTCGGGACTTAACGACTGCCGCATCTTCTCCCGCACAGCCTCGAGTAACTCGGCCTCGCCGGCAAATGCGAAAGGCCCTTTTATGCAAATGACTTATCGCTTATCTTCATGCCATTCTAGCCTGTCCCCTTTTTCTAAGAAGCTAACTGCGGGTCCGGCCTTTGTTGAATTTGTTGAATGCCTCCCGTCGGCTGTTGATCTGCGCCAGTAGATCCCGGATTCGAGCGTCCTCGTTGCTGTACTCCTTCGCGCCGAAGAAGCTCTTGTTCGCCTGGAGGATGTCCAGGGCGGATCGTGCGGCCTGCTCGGCGTTGTTGTAGTCGGTATCCTTGGTCGCGGCGTTTAGGATCTCGCGGGCTTGCTGGACCTGCTTGGATATGTCCACCAGGGCGGCCTGGCGTGCTATCTCGTTGCGTCGCTCCAGCCGGCTGAGGATGCCGGCCTCGCTGGCGCTCTTCTCGACAGCCATCCTGGAGGAATTAGCCAGGAGTTGGTCGACCTCGACGAGGTCGGGATCAAGATCCTTGGCTGCCTGGAAGGCCGCGGCGGCCTCGTTGAACTTCTTGTCGTCCAGAAGCGCCTTGCCCTTGGCCAGCTGTTCGCGAGCCTTGGCCAGGCGCGCCGCCAAGCCAGCATCTGCCGCAGAAACCGCCGCAGGGGGCAAACGCAAAGCCTCGTTGTCTGAGGCCACCACCACCCGGAACCCGTTGAAGTCGAACTGGAGGTCGGGATTGAACCCGCCACGGTCGGCTGACCGGCAGTTCTGCGGCATGCCGAAGATCCAAGAGCCGCCGCGATGGACGCGCTGGGTTCCAGAATCCGGTCCCGCGGGGTCTTGGTTTTTCGCACCTGCCTGACCGGCAGGCAGGTTCGCGTAAGAATCAGCGTACCAGTCCGAGCACCACTCAAAGACGTTGCCGTGCATGTCATAAAGGCCCCAATCATTGGGCTTCAACGAACCGACAGGGGCAGTCTTGTCAAACCCGTCGTTATGGGCCTTGTCCTGCCAATCAAAACCGTTCGTGTTTGATTTGTCGCAGTAGTTCCCGTACTTGCAGAGATCCTCATCCTTGTCTCCAAAACCGAAGCGGGTCTTGGTTCCCGCCCGGCAGACATACTCCCACTGTGCCTCCGTCGGCAGGCTCACCGTCTTGCCCGTCTTGGCAGAAAGCTTCTTGCAGAACTCAACGGCATCATCCCACGAAACACTTTCCACGGGATTCTTGGCGCCTTTGAAAGAACTTGGGTTCTTGCCAATGACCTGCTCGTACTGCTCCTGCGTCACCTCGTACACACCCATGTAGAACGGCTTGGAGATCGTCACCTCGCGCTGGGGGCCTTCGTCCTTTTCACGGTCCTTCTCGCTGTCCGGGCTGCCCATCATGAACTTGCCGGCCGGTATGCGCACGAGCTTCATGGTCACCCCGCCGCCCAGGTCGAGCGTAAGATCCTTCTCCTTGGCCGAAGGCAAGGTCGCTATCGGCCTCTTGCCCAGATAGTCCTTCTTTTCTTGCTCGGTCATCAAGAGCACCTTGGCCAATTCTCCAAGAGCATCCTCCAAGCCTTGGGCGTCTCGTGCCAACACCTCGGCAGTTTGAACGATGTCGCCTGTCGCCACGTTGACCAGTCGTGCGCTTATGGCGATGCTCCCCAGCTTGTTCACGCTGCCCAGAACGATGAACCTTATTCCCTTCAGCTTGCCATAGACCTTCTCGGGGTTGTCGCGCACCAGGGCAATCGTTAGGTCGATCTCCTTCAACAGAGCGGCAAGTTGGGATCTTTCGACAAGCTGGTAGTGATCCTGCCCCATCTGCATCAGGAGCCGTTCCGAGACCACTTCCCCGGCATCCTTAATCCCGACATCGCCCTTGATGCAGAAATCAATAATGGCAAGCCGAGGCTTATCGGCGGGCCGAGATGCCTGGCCAAGAGAAACAGACGATACGCATCCGATGAATGTCCCAACCAGAATAAGCGAGATTCTCATTGTGAAGGCCCTTATTGATTCCGTATTCGTCAACAGCCGCCAAGAGTCCTTCCGGCCATGCACCCGCATGAACGACTACAAGGAGCGAAGCATGCACACCCAAGGGGTTACTTCAAGGCTGCCTGACCGGCAGGCAGGTCCACGGAGACACGGAAACCGCTAGCGTCGCTCAGGCCGTTCGCCGTGAATCCGCCGAAGCCCACAGGACACAGACAAGCCAAAGCCGCAATGTTTCTCATGGTCGTACCCCTATGAACGCGAACTATTGCCAGCCGGATCATACCGCGGAGGGAAGGGAAACGGCAGGCCGTTCCGATGTTTTTTATAATGCCTCAGTTACGGGTGTTTCGCGGTGGCGCCCTAAGGCGACCTGCCTGCCGGCAGCCTTAAAGTTGTGCAATAGAAGTTTTCCAAACCCGGCCGCACGAGTGTGCAAGCCGCGTTTGTGGCCGGAGTTGCGGATCGCCTGGAATCAAGGCCCGAAGGGCCGGCAGAATTTGACCGAGGGTGAGTGTACTCACGAACCCCCGGAACTCATCTCCCAGAAACCAGAGCCTGCCTGCCGGCAGGCAGGCCCCGGCAGGGGCGACAGAGAGTTGAAACGCCGGTCCAACCTGGGGCATTCTCTGCCGCCCCGCTGGGGCTCCGAATCAATGAACGCGCAGTCCACGGGCTTGCGCCCGTGGCTATTGGCAATCGCCCTACCGGGCTGAGAAACCGACTCCCAGAAAATCTGCGCAAACCCTATCGGATGCATTAGGAGAAATGCCTCTTGCAGCCAGCAGGCGGAGGCGGTATAAGGGCGGGACAATCGGGCGGTGGTTCGTGCGGAGCGTTTTTGGCTAGTGGCGTTGCCCGCCGGGCCGGTTGCCCGTGAGTTATTCTTGATCCTCCGGCTGGCCGGAGTTGGTTGCGCTGGTTGCGCTTGAGACAGGAAAGGCGGGTTATGAAGGTTATAGCTCAGACGTCCGCGTTGCAGGAGGCACTTGGCCTGGCGGGCAGCATAGTGGCCACTCGAACGCCCAAGCCGGTGCTCCAGTGCGTCAAGCTCATCGCGTCGAAGGAAGGCGGCACGTCCTTGCTCACCTTGCTGGCGACGGATCTTGAGGCGGGGTTCCGCTATCAGATTACCGCCGTCGAGGTCGAGCGGGAGGGCGAGGCCCTGGTGCCGGCCGAACGCCTGGCGGGAATCGTGCGGGAATCCGGCGAAGGCAGCCTGACCATCGAGACCGAGAAGGAAGCCTGCCATCTCCGCGGCGCCAACAGCAGGTTCAAGATTTTCGGCTACGATCCGGCGGAGTATCCGGCCGTGGCGAACTTTGAGGGCGAGGCCGATTTCGAGGTTCCGGCCCAGGTTTTGTCGGAGATGATCGGGCGGACGCTTTTCGCGGCGGCAAAGGCCCACAGCCATTACGCGATGAGCGGCGTGCTGTGGGAGGCCAAGGGAAAGAAGCTCCAGTTGGTCGCCACGGACGGTCATCGGTTGGCGCAGGCGAAGGGAACGCTTGCCAAGTCGGCGGCGCGGGAAGTGACGGCGATCGTGCCGGCAAAGCTGATGTCGCTCATTCAGCGCGTCACCGGCGGGGATGAAGTGCTGTCGGTCAAGATCGAGGAGAACCAGATCCTCGTCCGCTCGGCCCGGGCGGTGCTGGTAAGCCAGTTGGTGCAGGGCAATTTCCCCAAGTACGCGGACGTTATCCCCCAGCAGTGTTCGCGCAAGGCGGCGGTCAAGTCGGCGGATTTCGAGCATGGCGTCCGCATGGCGGCCCTTTTGACCAACGAGGATTCCCGCGGCGTGAAGATGAGCTTCACCGAGAAGAAGATCACCCTGTCCAGCAAGGCCGCCGAGGCGGGCGAGGCCGAGATCACCATCCCCTGCCGTCTGGAGGGCGAGGCGATCGACATCGCCTTCAACCCGGCCTTCTTGACCGACGCCCTGAAGATGATGGACACCGAGGAACTCAGCGTCGAGATGACCGCGTCGCTCAAGCCGGCCATCGTGCGGGCCGGGAGCGACTTCCTCTACGTGGTCATGCCGGTGGAACTCCCTTGAGTCGCCCCGGCAAAAGTTCACTGTAGGATTCGAGCCCATTCGGGCGATTTTAGTAAAGCGCCAGGCCGCCGCGACAGCGTCAGGCCGCCGCGGGGCCGCGGAAGTTCGGCACGATGCGTTCCCGGCTTGCCGCGGGAGATGGAATATGGAGATTCCGGGAGCACGCCATGGATGATGCACAACTCCGCACGGTGTGGCAGCAGCGGCAGTTCGACGATCGCGTCGCGAGTCTCGGCCAGCCGCTGGCCGTCCTGATGAAGCACACCCTTGCCAAGCGCTTCCGGCAGCTTTCGCGCCTGGCGGCGATATGGGACGAGTTGATCCCCGAGTCTATCCGGGACCACACGGCGCTGGAGAGTTTCGCCGGCGGGGTGCTCACGGTGGTCGTCGATTCGGCCCCGCACCGGTTCCAGCTTCAGACTCTGCTTCGCGGCGGGCTGCTGCGGGCGATCCAGGCCAATTTTGCCGGCGCGATCAACAAGGTCCGCCTGGTTCCGGGGCAGTTTGCCGCGGTGGACCTGGCCGGCGACAGGCGTTACGAGTTTTAGCATGAGTCCCCAATGCCGACAGTCTTAGCACAAGTCCGAGATACCGACAGTTCCAGAACGAGTCCCAGATGCCAGTTACGATAGCCTGCATATCGGGCGAAGAGATACACCGCCAGTGGGACGCCGGGCGGATCGAGGGCGAACGACTGGGCTCGCGGGACACCCCGTTCGGACCCAGCGGCGAGGTGTTCCTCGTCCAGACCGACGACGTGCCGTACTACCTGCTGGTGCGGCACGGCAAGGGCCTGGCCAAGACCTCGCCGGCCCTCGTGCCGGACCGGGCGAACATCTACGCCCTGAAGGACCTTGGCGTCGAGTGCATCCTGGGCTGGGCGCCCGGCGGGGCCATCACGCACAACATCGCCGTGGGCGACCTGGTTGTCCTGAGCGACCTTATTGACGGCACGCACCTCCGCAAGCGGACGTTTTTCGAGAACAGCCCGCTGGGCTACCTCCGCCAGTTCCCCGTCTTCTGCCCGCAGCTTCGGCGGGTCGTCGGGGAGGTGCTTGGGGGGATGAAGCTGGTCTATCATCCCGGCGGCACCATCGTCGTATGCGAGGGCCCGCGCCTCGAGACCCCCGCCGAGATACGGATGTACAGCACCGTCGGGGCGCAGGTTGTCAGCCACGCCTTTGCGCCCGAGGTCTTCCTGGCCAAGGAACTCCAGATGTGCTACGCCGCCGTTTGCCACGTGGTGAACTACGCCGAGTCCGGCAGCAAGCACCGGCCCTTTGCGGCCGGGAGCCTGTTCGGCCCGCTGTCGGACAAGACGGACGGCGAGCGTCTGGCGGGCATCGTCGGTGCGCAAGTCCAAATCGTACGACAGGTTGCGCTGGCACTGAAGGCCGGGCGGGCCCAGTGCGAGTGCGCCGAGCCCATGGCTAATAACATCCGCCAGTTCAACCTCTCGCCGAATTGGCACGACTGGTTCTAAGCTGCTCTAGACGCCGAACACCTTCACGAGCATCTGGTCGGCCTTCTTGCCGGCGGCGGTCGTGGGGTATTTCTTGACGGCTTCCTCGAGCTTGGCGCGGGCCTTGTCTTTCAGGCCGTTGGCGAGGTAATTCTCCGCTTGTTGGAGAAGCTTGTCGGCGGCCTTTTGGTCTTCGGGGCTGGCGGGGGGGGTCGAGGATTTCTTGGTGGCCTCGACGTTCGCGGCGTCTTTGGCAATGTTGGCGATCAACGCCTTGGCGCTGGCGCCGGCGGGGGTGTCGCCGTAGCGGCTGACGATGTATTCGAGCTTGGCCATGCCGTCGGCGGTCTTGTTGGCCTTGAGCAGGTCCTGGGCGAGTTGCAATTCGATCGCCGCCTGCTCGGCGGGCGTGGCCTTGGGGACGACAACGGGCGGCTTGGGGGGCGGCGTCACGGTCGAAGCGGTTTTGGGAGCATCCGGCCCGCCGACAAGCGGGCCGAGGGCTTCGCTCTGGCCGTGGCTGCCCGTGGAAAAGATCGCCAGATAACCCTCGGAGTATCCGTCGCTCAAGGCCGGCTGGATCGGGTTGAGGACCTTCAGATTCAGCCCCTGGCTTTCCGACGAGCCGGTGAGGGTCGTCCCGCCGACTACCACGTAACCGTAGGCGGCATCAACGCTCGTCAAGTTCGTCTCGTGGAAGTAGCCGCACTGGAGCATCTGGAGGTCCGTGCTGAAGATGGCCAGGAACCCATGGCCGCGGAACTTGTCTTCCTCGAAGTACCAAGGGTTCTTCACCGGGCAGCCGTAATCGCTCCGGCCGACAACGCAGGCCCGCCCCTGCTCGTCCGTCGTCACGTCGATCATATCCAGGGGATTGGCCTTCTTGCCGGGCGTAAGCCAGGCGCTCATCCACGTGCCGTGCTCGATGGCCCCGCTGGCCGGGTCGACGCGGAAGAGCACGCAGGCCACGCCGCCCTTGCCCGGCGCGGACTCGAATGACCCCGCGAACACGCCCGCGTCGAACGGCTTGTTCGGGTCCGTGGCGTTTCGGGTGAGAACCGACTTCTCGGCGGAGGTCAACAACTCCATGTAGACCTTGCCGTCGCGCCCCATACGGGCCGACCGCCCCCATGCCTCGGCTGTCAGGTCGTTGCCGCCTTCCTTCTTGCTGAGCTGGCCCTTGGGGTCGAAGTCCCAGATCGTCCAGATCTTCTTGCCGTCGCGGCTGAAACCGTGCGCATAAGGCCCCCGCCAATTGCCCCGGCCATTGTGGGCCAACGCGCTGCCGACGACGGTCGCCATGCCGGTGGTCTCGCACACGGCCAGGAATCCTCCCTGGTTGACCCCGCGGCAGGGAACTTTCACCTTCCACATCTCGTTCTTCCACGAGACGTCGTAGCGGACGAGGTCTTCCTTGGTGAGCACAAGCAAATCGCCGTTGGAATCCGTGCAGAAGTCGCGGATGCCTTCCCGCACGCAGCTCTTGATCGGCTCGGAGGCCCCCGGCTCGATCATGTACACGGCCGAGTGGTCCAGCAGAAGGCATATCCGTCCCGAGTTGTCGAGTTTGAGCAAGTTCAGCGTGCCAGGCAGGTCCACGCGGGATTTTGCCGTAACGGTGCTGTCATCCTTTACCACCAGGCGCATCAGAAAGCCGGTGCCCTCGCCGCTGTCTGACATTCCTCGCCTGCTTGACAACATCATCATGCGGCTCATGACCATGCCGTCCGAGCCCTCGGTCATCTGGCGATTGCCCGCCACCAGGATGGTGCGGTCCCGCAGGACGCGGACGCAGCGAATGGAGTCCGGTCCCCTGCCTCCATAAGGAGTTGCGCATATGAGCTTCGCCAGGCCGGTATTGGACGGCGTGGCCTTCTCCATCTTGTAGAAGCGATTGCCCGGCGTATCGCTGCCGGTGGTTTCCAGCGCGATCTGGCCAACGGCGATGCCCGGCGTGATAGTCAGCCCGGCGCTCAGAACGGTCAACGCGGTCCAAGCCCACCCGGTTGCTAATCGTGCGCACATGTGCATGGCTAGTCTCCCCCGGCCGTTCAGGCGCCGGCCGGCAAAATGACCCAATCCGGACGACAGAGCAGCGCGCGGAAGAAACTCGGGTCCGCCCGCCCCCGACACGCCGTCCGTATTCGACCTTAGTATATCCAGCCTCTGCCCGCCAGGCAACGGTGTACCCGTGAAAAAGGCGCCTGAATTGTCGGCTACAGGGCAAGGGGCTGGGTCATCTATCCGGTCGCGTTGCAGCCCGATGCCCTGACGGGCACACTACGAACGTTGGCGGCGACGCAACCTGCTCGATTATAACAAGGCCCGGCTGGCGGCGTTATAAGCCGAGTTCTGTTCCTCCGGTCCGGCGGGCGACCGGGTTCGGAGGCGAAGGCCATTTATCTGGACCCGCCTTTTCAGACGGGCTCTCCCGATGGACATCGGGAAGCGGCCTACCCGCGGCGATAAGGTCTGAGCCGGACCTCGCCGCTGCTTGGCCTTGCACCCGGTGGGGTTTACCGTGCCGGCGGCATCACTGCCGCCGCGGTGCGCTCTTACCGCACCATTTCACCCTTACCGACGCCGCGTCGCCCCGGCAAGCCGGGAGGATTACCCCACGGCCCATGACGGGCGGGCCGGGGGCTTTTCGCGGCGGCGGCGGTGTGTTTTCTGTGGCACTTTCCCTATCCGCCGCCGACTGCCCGAAGCCGGCGCCGGACGGTGGGCGTTACCCACCACCGCGGCTCAATGGTGCTCGGACTTTCCTCCCCCCGCCGCAAAGGACGGGGAGCGGCCTTCCACGCTGCCAGCCACGGGGCATTATACACCAGACCGGCCCTGGCGCGCGGAAGAAGCCGGGGAAGATTCCCGCCGCGGCCGAAAATGAGCCTTCAGCCCGCTCGGAAAGACGAAAAGCCGAGAACGAGGACGAGGGCTGTCGCCGGGTGACGCGCCCTGGGTGCCGAATCGCCCGCCGCGCCGGGCGACTGCGATGATCGATGCCTGCCACCCTAAGACCTAAGAGCTATGAGCTAAGACCTTCTTTTCAGAGCGGGTCACAGGCGTTTCTTCCACCATATCACGCAGACGGTGGCGACCGAGGCCGCTGCCAGCGCCATGACCAGCCAGAACGAGAACGCGGCGCCATGGGCGCCCTCCTGCGGAATGGGCAGGGCCACGTTCATGGAGAATATGCTGACCACGAGCGTGGGCAGCATGAGGGCGATCATGATGATGTTGAGCGTCTTCATCAGGACGTTGAGGTTGTTTGCCACGATGGACGCCCTGGCGTCCATGAGGCTGGCCAGGATGTTGGAGTACACCTGCGCCTGCTCGCGGCACTGGTCGTTCTCGATGATCATGTCGTCGAGGTATTCCACGCTTTCCGGCGTGAAGCCGAACTTCGGCACGCTGGAGCGGAGCTTCTCGATGACCCGCTTGTTGGACGTGATGGCGTTGAGGTAATAGACCAGCGACTTTTCCAGGGTGAACAGGTGCAGGAGCTGCTTGTTCTCCATCGCGGTGTTGACGGCGTTCTCGATCTCGCTGCTCATGGCGTCGACGACCCGCAGGTGCTCCTCAAAGTGCAGGATCGCCTGGTAGATGATCTTGAGCATGATGTCCTGGACCGAATTGACCTTGATGAACGGCTTGCCGGCGAACAGGGCCGCGTCGTCGGGGGTCACCAGGATCAGCCGGTCGGGAAACAGGAATATGCCCGTCGAGCAGACCCGAAACAGGTAGCGGTCCTCGCTGCTGTAGCGTTTGGCCCGCTTGATGATCATGGCCGTATGGTCCGGCTCGAACTCGACGCGGGCCAACTCGTCGGGGTCCAGTGCGGAACTCAGCGTGTGCTCGTCGATCTTGAACTGCTCGATGAGGCTCTTGCGTTCGGCCTCGTCGGGCGCGACGTACATGAGCACCGGGCCGTCACCGTCGGCCTCGACAACCTTGCCATCGACGACTTTCATGTGTTTCAGCATCGCACCGGGACTCCATTTGGCGCCGCTCGGCAGGCGCCGGGCCGGCCGGGACCCTCGCGGCCGCGCCGCTTGCCAAGCGGGGCATTATACACCCCCCCCCGCGCCGGCGGACAAGCCCTATCGGCCGGAAAGCGAACAATTCCCCACCGGCCCTTGCGGCCGGACCGCCCGGCGCCTTGCGCGGCCCATAGTGCGGGATGTTGTCGGCTGCCGCGTCGGCGGCATTTTGCAGTTTGCCTTTGGGCCGCGGGCAAGTAACCTGACTGAGAAGAAGATCGTCCAAGGAGACGCGTCATGACTGAGGCTGCCAAGAGGCCGGCCGACATGCGGATAATGGAGAACCTCGGCAAGGCCAAGGCCAAGATGCTCGCCGAACTGCACAAGGTCATCATCGGCCAGGACGCCGTGATCGAGCTCTTGATGCAGGCGATGCTCAGCAGGGGCCACTGCCTGCTTGTGGGCGTGCCGGGCCTGGCCAAGACGCTGATGATCTCAATGCTGGCCAAGGTGCTGAAGCTCACCTTCAACCGCATCCAGTTCACGCCGGACCTCATGCCTTCGGACATAACCGGCACCGACGTGATCGAGGAGGACCTCACCACCGGCAAGCGGGCGTTCCGCTTCGTGAAGGGGCCGATCTTCTCGAACATGATCCTGGCCGACGAGATCAACCGCACGCCGCCCAAGACCCAGGCCGCCCTGCTCCAGGCAATGCAGGAATACCAGGTCACCGCCGGAGGCAACAGCTACCAGCTCGACCTGCCGTTCTTCGTTTTGGCCACGCAGAACCCCATCGAGCAGGAGGGCACCTACCCCCTGCCGGAAGCACAGCTCGACAGGTTCATGTTCATGGTGATGGTGGACTACCCGACTCTCGACGAGGAGCGGATGATCGTCAAGTCCACCACGACGGACGTGAGGCTCGAGCCCCAGGAGGTGCTCAGCGGCGAGGACCTGCTGGCGCTTCAGCGGATCATCCGCAAGATACCGGTCAGCCAGCATGTCGTGGACTACGCGGTGAACATCGTCCGGGCCACAAGGCCTGTGGACGGCACGGCCCCGGACTTCGTCAGCAACTACCTGACATGGGGGGCCGGGCCGCGGGCCGCCCAGTACCTGGTCCTGGGCGCCAAGAGCCGGGCGCTGCTGCACGGGCGGTTCAATGTCTCGACGGACGATATCCGAGCCGTGGCGCACCCGGTCCTGCGGCACCGCATATTCACGAACTTCAACGCCGACGCCGAAGGAGTCTCAGCAGACCGCGTCGTGGACATGCTGATCAAGGCCGTCCCCGAACCCCGCGTGGAGGACTATCGCAACGTCCCCCTGGCCATGCCGGCTGAAGAGTGAACAGCAGGGAGTAGTAGTCAGTAAATAGAGAGCAGGAAGATCCGCTCCCGGTCTTTCGGGATGAACCAAAGGGCTTCTATTGACCGTGACCATTATGAAATACAGCAGAATCAACGTCGCCACATCGGTCCCATTAGTCCTATCCGTCCTATTCTTTCTTTCGCTGCCGGCGTCGGCCCAGATCGCCGAGGGGCCGCGGACCGCCCTGGGTTACCTGGAGGGCATGATCAAGGACCCCAAGACCGCCAACGCGACGGTCGGGACCCTCCAGACCACGGAGGATCCAGCCCTGGCGCCTCTGCTGGCGGCGATGACGCGAAGCGACGACAAAGAGCGCCGGCTCTTCGGCGTGGCGGTGCTGCCACAGTTCGAGGGCAAGAAGGCCGCCAACGTGCTCATCGAGCGGGTCAACTACGACCAGTCCATGCCCATCCGGGCAGAGGCACTGGCCCGGCTGATAGCCCTGGACGCACTTACGCCGGATCAACTGGCCGGGGCGCTGAAGATCCCCGACGACAGCGTACAGTCCATCGCCTGCCGTGCCCTTGTGGAAAAGGGCAAGGCCGACCTCGCCCTGCCCGTGCTGACCAAGCTTGCCGACAGCAAGGAAGAAGTTACGGCCGCCCTGTGCCGTGCGTGCCTCGTGGGCCTGGGCAAGACCCAGTACCTCGACGGCCTGCGGCGAGTCATGCGCGACCCTGCCAGCCAGCCGCGGGTGCTGGGGGCGCTGCTTGGGCAGATTCGCCGCCAGAAGATTTCCTCGGCCGCGTCGCTGGCGCTGGAGGTCGCCAACAACGAGACGGCGCCGCTTGCCCTTCGCGTGCTCGCCCACGAGACGGCCGCGGAGGTGTCATCCAGCGGGGCGGCCTCGCTGAACGAGGCGATCGCCAAGACGGACAACCTGGCCCTTCGCATCCGTCTGCTGGGGATCCTATCCGGCCGCGAGGATGGCGGGCCGTACCTGGCCAAGCTCGCCGCCGGCACCGACACGGTCGGCGTGCTGGCGAAGTTCGAGATGGCCCGCAAGACCGGCGGCCCCACCGCCGGCCCGACCGTGCGTGCGGCCATAGCGCTGGCGCACCCCATCGCCCTGGCCTACGTGCTGGACCGCGCGGGGCAGGACGCCAACAGCCTGGGCGCCAAGGCCGACTTCTACACGCCGGCACTGCTGGAGTTCATCCGGTCCGTCGAGCCCCGCCCGCGCGAGATGCAGAAGGAGCACTTCCTGGCCGCCGGGGCGACCGAGCAACTCGTGCGCATCGGCACGCCTGCATCCATCGGCGGGCTGCGGGCGATACTCGCGGAAAAGTCCTCCGCGGTCACACGGTCGGTGGCGGCGGGGCTGCTGCGAGCACGCAAGCCGGACACCGTGGATATGATGAAGCCGCTTCTGCAAAGCCCCTACGACGAACTCGTGGTGGACGCCGCCCTGATGCTGGGCCACTTCGGCGACCCCGCCGCCAGGCCCAAGCTCCAGGAGATACTCTCGCGGGCCGAGTCCCATCCCCCAGCCCTGGTCATCCTCGCAAGCTGGTACATCCTGAAGATCGACAAGAAGACAGACCAGGCCGTCGCCAGACTGGCCGAACTGGTCAAGTAGTAGCCAGTAGCCAGTAGTCCGTAGCCGGTAGCCGGTAGCCAGGAGCCAGGAAAAGAAGAGACGGAACAGGGAACACCTGGAAACAAGAAAGAATCCTGACTGAGAGTTCAGAACACAGGCCCGCCTTTGACATTTGTCCGTATGATGACTCGGCCGGTCCTGTCGATAATCACGATCTTGCCGTCCAGACTTACGGTGGCAAAACCACCTTCGAAACTTGATGCCGTCGAGAATCGGGCCGGGATCACAACCTTGCCCGTGCGGTCCATATAGCCCCACAGGCCGCCATCTTCCGAAAAGGCCGCCAGCCCTTCACAGAAGGGTCCGATGTCATCATACTTGAAAGGCACCACGATCCTTCCCTGAATGTCGATGACTCCGAATACGCGGTCGTATGTGTCACTGTAGTTGGGATCGCGATGCAGGCCGGCTTGCTCCCTGGTCAGCACACAGCAGGCAAGACCTTCGGAGAAAGGCTGTATCTCCTTGAACCGCGGCTTGATGACGACTTCTCCTTTGCGAGACATGAAGCCGAACAAATGTAGATTATGGGATTTGTCGGG
>Ga0315282_10010430_pt1 | contig 14571 bp, 13 predicted proteins | sample YL17G07_20_MG_FD_203693 | JGI IMG/M metagenome (GOLD analysis project Ga0315282, IMG submission 203693) | Sediment microbial communities from Yellowstone Lake, YNP, Wyoming, USA - YL17G07_20 | ecosystem: Environmental > Aquatic > Freshwater > Lake > Sediment | place: USA: Wyoming | collected...
GCGCAGAAATCGCACCGCCCTGGCTCCGTTCTTATGCTTCTATCGGCTGTTCCGCGGTCCAACCTTAAGAAAACGAAAACCCGCCACGGGCCACGGCTTGCGGCTTACGCCCGTAGCCTCCAGCGGCCGCGCGGCGTGGGTCCGCCGGAGACCTGTTTCCCCGGACACGCTCCCCGGCCCTCAACCAAGAGCAACCGCCGCCGCCCGCGAGGGGTTTGGCCCCTCCGGGCGGCTGGATCTGCTGACTTTTATGCCGCTTCACAAACGCGCAGCACCCATCAACCCCGGAAGGAGCAAGCTCATGTCAGAGATTCATAGACGGCCTGTTTCCTCGGCGCCAGAAATGGCTTCCTATGCCCACGGCCCGCGAACCTCCAGGAAAAACAGGGACCCTCGACCTGGCCTGTCTTCCCCTTCCCGCGGCGTCCGGCGGACCGGCCTGTGGGGCGCGCCAGCCTTCGCACCCGGTCCCCGCTGTTCGGAGAAGGGGTGCATCTTCCCCGCCACGAAGTCCGGCACCGGGAAGTGTCTGCTGCACGGCCTGGAGGAAAGCGAACCCGTGCTTTTCCTTTCCTGCCAGCCCACCATGCTCCTGCTGGATCAGGCGAAATTCGGCCCGCCCGATCCCGAGGCTGACTACTCGCGCGCGCGGGACCGGCGCCGCCTGGCAACCCTGCGCGAGGAGTTCCTGGAGGAGGTAGCCTAGCGTGCCTCCGCGGCAGGTGCAAGAAGAATTCCGGGCATCCGCGAAACCGACGGTCGGCGGGCCACGAAAGGCGCGGCCAACCGGCGCTCTCCCTGCCGAGGCTCGAGAAGCGTCTCGGCCTCGGGCGCGGCGCTTCGCGGGCAGGACCGCCAACTTCCTGGCTCGCTGACCTTCACTTCCGGCTCGAGGCAACCATGACTGAGACTCTGCGCCCAGGGGCCGGCCCCACGCCGATGGCCCCCAAAGCAAACTTGAATGTCGCCACCGCCCCGCCCATGCTCAGTCCCCAGAATGCCTGGCGCGTTCTCTGCCGCCGCACGGGCGCACAGATTTCGCGCGCCACCTTCTACCGCTGGGTGAGTGAGGGGAAGGTCTGTTCCGTGCGCCTCGGCGTGCACATCTACATCCCCTGGCCCGCCCTGGACGAATTGATCCAGCGCTGCCTGGAAGGCGAGCGATTGTAACCACCGCCGCTCGCGCGCCCGCGGCGCAAGGCGACCCGCAGCCTGGGCCCTGGACTACACGCCCCGGGCTAAAGCCCGCTTCGCTCTGCGCGGCGCTCGTCCGCTCGCGAGGGACGGCGCCGCTTGCAGGTTTACCCTCAGCCCACTATGATAGTTGACCCTTCACTCCCGGTCCTACGACCAGCATCTGTTGGCTGCCGTTCGCCGAGGGGGGAGAAGAGAGATTCCGCGGCCCAGCGCTTCGGCGTTGTCCGCACCCAGGAGGAAGCTATGACGATAAGCGCACAACTTGCAAACCAGCGCCCGCACGCGCGCAGACTTCTTCTCGCCTGCCTGGCGGCAGCCGTGGGCTTGGCCGCCGGCTGCGGCAGCAAACCCTCGCCTTTGACCTCCGCGGTCAAGGAAAGGGCGATGGGCGGCGGAGACGCCGCCAAGAAGATGAACGACGGCATGAAGCTGTTAATGGAATGGACCCAACACCCGGACACTGGTTTCCATTTCTCTTACAAGGCCCAGAAGAACATCAACCCGAATTTTCCCCACCAGGAGAAGGCCAAGCCGGAGGTCGCTGCGGTCGAAATGGAAGCGGACGTGACCCCCGAAGAGATTTCCGTCAGCGAGACCCAGAGGGGCAAGAAGAAGAACACCAGCGCCAAGAAGAGCGACGCGCTCGGCTGGCCCCTGGCGCAGCTTCAGGTTACAGGCACGCTGCTGGACCCCAGCCTGGCGATGGCCTTCGGCAGCTCCGTTGCGCGTTCCGCAGGTTCGGAAGACGTGGGCGGCCGGCCAACCGACAAGTATGAATTTGACACGACCACCGCCTCGGCCAGCGCGCGCGCCGGGTTTGAAATGGCCTCCGCCATGCTGGGCGGCAAGATCAAGTTCACTTCGGTACAGGGCACCGCCTGCGTGGACAAGGCCACAGGCCGCCTGGTGAAATTCAACATCGATACTGAACTAAGCGACCAGGCGGGCAATTCCTGGAAGGAGCACCAGGAAGGCCTGGTCACGGCGAAGTAGGCCGCGAGTCCTTTCGCCGGCACCGCGACGGCCTCGGGAGCGGCAGAAGCGCCGCAGGAAACAGACGCGTCAATCCCTTCCGGCGGGCTTCCCGTGCCGGAAGTCTCCCTGCTCGGATGGGTGGCGCACGTCCCGCGGCTGCTGGGTCAGGATTGTCAGATTTGTCCCCGCGTTCAAGCAGCGAGGCGCGGGGCATCCTGAGGGGCTGGCGGGACATTTACTATGGCGCGGAAGAAAAACCGGAGGCCAGGACATCCGTGGCGGGAGCGCGCGCGGCGCTGGGGGCGTTACCTCTATCTGCGCCTGGTGCGGCAGAACGATACGCCGGATAAGGTCGCCAAAGGTGTCAGCCTGGGCGTTTTTCTGGGCATTTTCCCCACCTTTGGCGTGGGCGCCATTCTGGCGGTCCTGATAGCCACCTGGGTGAAGTGGAATCGCGCTTCGGCGGCACTGGGCACGCTCATCATGAACCCGTTCTTCAACCCCTTCTTCATGTCGCTCAGCGTGGTGGTGGGGAACTTGCTGGTGCCGTCCAGGTTTCGGATCACCGTCGAAAGCTTCCGCGGGGGGAAACTGTGGTCCGGATTCTTCCACGCCGTACCAGTTTACGTGCTGGGCAACGTCCTCGTTTCGACCTTTTTCGCCGCGCTGGCGTACTGGCTGGCGCTGGAGGCCGTGAAGGCCTACCAGCAACGCCGCGCCGCAGCCCGTCTGGCGGCCTCGTCTGCACAAAGCACCCCTGGGCCGGAGACTTCCCCGCCCGGCGAACCGCGCTAAAGGAAGGAAGCTCACCCGACCCCGCCCGCGCCCCAGCGGGTCCAACGGCCGGGAAAAGGCTCAATCCGGAGAGTCGAGATGGGTCGTTGATTTTCGTTGACAGCTCCAACACGCGTTTGGCAGCCTGGTAGCTGGTTGGGGACTTCTTGGCATATAACAGGGGCACACGGCAAGCAAGGCTCGGGAACTTTTCTTGCTCAGAACCGAAGGGGCATTCCTATGGCGACGTCCTCCGGCAAGCTCACTACGTGGGCGTGGGTGGCCTTGGCTCTGGTCATCTTCAGCTTCGGGCTTGAACTCTCGCTGGCCCAGAAACAACCCGCCGCAGAGGAACCCGCCTCCGTCACCTGGAGGGCGCCGGCGGACGCAAAGGCCGACGATTACGTGGGCAGGGACACCTGCGCCGGCTGCCACCCCGATCAGGCCAAGCAATTTGCTAAGACTGTGCATGCGCGCGCCGAGCGCCGGGGGGCGAAATACGGCACGGGCTGCGAGTCGTGTCACGGGCCGGGCAAGGCGCACGCCGCAGCCCAGATGGAAGCGGCGGGCGACGCGGCCAAGATCGAAACAGGCAAGAAGCTCATTTTCGGATTCCACGCCAAGCCGGCGGAGAATGCCGCCCGCTGCCTGACCTGCCACACCACCAGCAAGGAGCAGGACCTTTTCGAGCGTTCCGAACACAAGTTGCAGGGTCTCGCCTGCGGCGAGTGTCACGCCGCGCACCTCCTGGAACACACCACGAAGCGGGAGCGCCTGGAGCCCACCAGCGCGCAGGCGCACTTCTTCTCAGTTCCCCAGCTGACGGAGGAAAACCGCTGGCTCACTCAGAGCCTCTTGAGTAAGCCGCAGCCGGAACTGTGCTTCACCTGCCACCGGACCATTCAGGCACAGTTCGCTTTGCCCACGCATCACCGGGTGCCGGAAGGCCTGATGAAGTGCACGGATTGCCACAACCCGCATGGCACGCCCACCCGACCCCTACTGCGGAAAAGCAATGGGGAAGCCTGCGTTGCTTGCCACCTCGAGAAACGAGGTCCCTTTGTGTTTGAGCATGCGGCAGTAAAAGTGGAAGGCTGCACGGTTTGCCATAACCCGCACGGGAGCGTGACCCAGCACCTGCTCACGCGCCGCGAGGGCCGGTTTCTCTGCCTCCAGTGCCACGTGGATCCTTTCGCCGCCAACGTGCCGCATGGCCGCCTGAGCTGGACCACGCGCGGCGAATGCGTGCGGTGCCACGTGAACATCCACGGCTCGAACGCCAGCCAGTATTTCCTGCAGTAAGGGGGAGCTTATGAGACCGCGATCATACCGCCGCGTGCCCATCGCGCTGCTATGGCTCGCACTCGCGCCCGGGCTCCTCGCGCAGGACCAGGAGCAGCCGCGCCCCCTGACCCTGGGCGGGTTTGCGACCCAGGGGTCGGCGACCGTCGGCTACCGTTTTACCGATTTCCAGGGCCGCCAGGAGAAATTCCTGGAGCTATTCAACCTCGAGAAGGGTTTCCGGCTGATGGATTTCAACCTCCTGGGCCGGGCCAAGGAAGGAGTTTCTCCCTTCGCCGACAGCTATTCGTTGAACGTCAGCGGCCTGGGCGGGGACCCCTACCCGGGCGGGCAACTGACCCTGCGCAAGGACCACCTTTACGACCTGCGCCTCAACTACCGCCAGAGCTACTACTACTGGGACCAGAACGACAGCGTCATCCCGCCCGCGGCCTCGGGCCAGTCCGCGCTGCACAACCTGACCACGAACCACAACTGGGCCACGGTGCGGCGCTTCGGCTCCGCCAACCTCACCCTGCACGCCACGAACAACCTGCGCTTCCTCTTCGAGTACAACCGCACCAGCCGCGACGGGGTGAACTTCACCACGCGCACGCTCGACTATTTCGGTTCCGATACGACCTGGGCCGCCTTCCTGCGCGCCAACCCTTACTACGTGGAAGCTCCGATCAACGACCTCGCCCAACGCTTCACGGGCGGCATCAGCTACACCTGGCGTGATTGGTCGTTCCACTATCGGCTCGGCTTCCAGACCTTCAAGCAGATGCTGACCTGGAATAACGTGAGTTCACCCGAGCAGAGTCTCTACGTGGACTCCAGCGCGACCGACAACGAGCAGGTCACCAGCGCTCTCTGGTTGGAATCGCGCCGCCTGAAGACCCCCCTCAGCGAATTCTCTTACACGGGCAAAGTCAACCGTCGGCTGGACATCCGCGGCGGCTACATCTTCTATCGCTATCGTGGCCCGGCCACGCTCCAGGCCGCCTTTGTCGGAAATGCCCGCACCAACAGTGGCGGGACCGCGTTTGCACCTTACACCGTCTCCACGGATAGCCGGGCCAATCTCACCGAACCCAACCACGTGGTGGACGAAGGCTTCAGCCTGAAAATCAAGGACTGGTGGAACCTGCACGCCGACTATCGCTACTCGCGCTTCACGGTGGATAGCCGGGCAACCTTCCACAGCCTCCGCGATGGCACCACGGCCAGCGACGGCGAAGTGGCGAACCAGTGGCTTCTGGGCACCCATCTGCTGGACGTCAATATGGAGTTCCTCCCTACCCGCTCGCTGGTCTTGCGGCCGGGCATCCGCTACCTGAAGCGCGACGTGGAAGTCCTGGAAGACAACGAAGTCGATGCGGTGCGGACCCGGCGCATCAAGACCGTCTGGCCCACGCTCAGCGGCTTCTACCGGCCTTCCCGGATGTTCAGCGTGCGCGGCGATTTCCAGAGCAGCACCAGCGGGATTTCCTACACTCGCGTCAGTTCCCACACCGACGTCGGCTCGCGCTTCGTGTTCCGCTTCAAGCCTACGACCAGGCTCTCGATTGAAGACAATCTGACCATTCGCAACCGCAAGTTCCTGGATACTGATTTCCGGAACAACCTGCGGCTGAATGCCATCACCGTGTCCTACGCCCTCGACGACCAGTTCTCGGTCTTCGGCGGTTTCAGCTACGACAGCTTCTTGGGCACGGCCTCCGTCACGTTCATCCGGGGCACGGCGCCCCTCGACGTCACCTGGCGCGACCAGACGGTCAACCGCGTCTGGCAGGCCGGCATCGCGGCCAAGCCTCACCGCAACCTGGGCGTCAACCTGAGCGGGAATTTCGTGCGCACGACAGGCGCGGGCGAAATCACCGGCGAGCCGCCCTACTTCGGCCCCATGACTTGGCCGCTGGCTACCGGCACGGTCTATTACGATTTCCCGAAGCTGGGCCGCCTCTCGCTTGACCTCCAGCGGACTTACTACCTGGAAGAAATCGTGCCCGGGAACGATTTCCAGGCAAACTTGCTTACCATCCGCTGGACGCGAGATTTCTAGCGCCGTTCCAACTTGGTGAGCCAATGCACTAAACCGATGTATCTCCAACAGAGGATCGCGGAGAGTCACTCCGAATAGTTGGAACGGTATTAGCCGCGTCCCGGCGCGCGGCAACGGGACCTTCAGCCGCGCTAAGTGCTTGAAAAACCTGCCCCATCAGCGAAGGTAGGCCGCCCCAGCCGAAGGGTGTGCCTCCTCAGTCCCCCCCACGCGATTTTTCTCCTAAAGCTCTCCCGCTGACTGCCGATAACTTATTCTATGGCTAAGAGTGCAACCGGCGTTCTGGCCGAGCCGAAGGCACCACTTTTTTCCCTCGACGGCTGGCGAAAACTCTTTGCAACCGGAACGAGCTACGCCAAACTTGGGGGATACCTGGTGGTGTTCACTTCCGTGTTCGTGATAGACCAGCTATCAAATCTCGTCCTCGGCCGAGAGAAACGCTCGTTTGACAAATTCGACGACTGGGATTAGACCCCTCGGGGCCCCACCTCTTCCGGGCTCTCCCCGGCAGCGTTCTGAACCCGGGGCAACGACCAGCCCCGGTCCGCGTACACATCAGGTTGCCGGCGGAGACGCCGATAACGACCACCGCGAACCGGCCATCGCCGTCCACGTCGGCAATAACGCCGCAGGCTGCGTCTCTGTGCGGGTCCAGTGTTTGGCGCTCCCACCTTGCGCCAAACTAATCCACCCCTCGCCGCGGCTACACAACTACGCCGCCCATCATGCGCCGGCATTTGAAACGAGTGGCCGCCTCGCGTATAATCTAGCCCTTGCAGGGCACATTTGAAATCTGAATCTGTGGATTGAGGAAAATGCCGCCGCGCACGATGTACGAAAAGATCTGGAACGCCCACCTGGTCGAGGAAGAGGCGGGGCGGCCCGCACTGATCTACATTGATCGCCACCTCATTCACGAGGGGACTTCCGCCCAGGCGTTTTCTGGGCTAAAAGCCGCGGGGCGCAAGGTGCGCCGGCCGGACCTGTGCTTCGCGGTGATGGACCACTCGGTGCCGACCAAGGACCGTCACCTTCCCCTGGTGGACACGGTTGCCGCCGCGCAGCTCGACGCCCTGGAGCGCAACTGCCGGGAAGCGGGTATTCTGCTTTTCCACATGCAGAGCCGCAATCAGGGCATCGTGCATGTCATCGGGCCGGAGTTGGGCATCACGCAGCCTGGGCAAACCATCGTCTGCGGCGACAGTCACACCGCAACGCACGGCGCGGTGGGCGCGCTCGCCTTCGGCATCGGCACGAGCGAAGTCGAGCACGTCCTGGCCACGCAATGCCTCTCGCAGTTCCGGTCAAAGACGATGCAGGTGCGCGTCCCTGGCCGCCGGCAGCAGGGCGTCACCGCCAAGGACATCATCCTGGCCATCATCGGCAGGATCGGAATCGCCGGCGGAATCGGTCACGTGATCGAGTACGCCGGCGAGGCCATGCGCGCGCTCTCGATGGAAGGCCGGATGACGGTGTGCAACATGTCAATCGAAGGCGGGGCGCGCGCGGGGATGGTGGCGCCGGACGACACCACTTTCGCCTATCTCGAAGGCCGTCCGTTCGTACCGCGCGGGAAGGATTTCCAGATCGCCGTCGAGCAGTGGAAATCCGTCGTCACTGACCCAGATGCCACTTTCGACCGCGTCGTCGAACTCGACGCCGCGAAGATTGCGCCCCAGGTTACCTGGGGCACCAATCCCGGAATGGTCACGGAAGTGACGGGGCGCGTGCCCGACCCGGCATCCTTCACTGATCCCGTAGAACGCGAGGCGGCCGAGCGCGCGCTCAGTTACATGGGACTGGCGCCGGGAACGCGCCTCGTGGACATTGCGGTGGACCGCGTTTTCATCGGTTCCTGCACCAACGGACGTCTCGAGGATTTGCGTCTGGCCGCCCGTGTCGTGGCAGGCAAGAAAATCGCCCGGACGCTGAAGCAGGCGCTGGTGGTCCCCGGATCGATGACCATCAAGGCCCAGGCGGAGCGCGAGGGCCTCGAGAGGATTTTTCTCGACGCGGGATTCGAGTGGCGCGATGCCGGGTGCAGCATGTGCATCGCCATGAACGCCGACGTGCTCCCCAGCGGCGAGCGCGCCGCCAGCACTTCCAACCGCAACTTCGAGGGCCGCCAGGGCAAGGGCGCGCGAACCCACCTGGTCAGCCCTATGATGGCGGCGGCGGCGGCGATCGAGGGGCACTTCGTGGATATTCGCGAGTGGGACGTTGACTACGCTGAATAGAAGCGCGTCCGTGGTCAGTTGTCCGTTGTCAGTTGCGACGGGCAACGGACAAGAGAAGAGATGCAACCCTTTATTAAGCATACTGGTCTGGTGGCGCCGCTCGATCGGGTGAACGTTGATACCGACCAGATGGTGCCCAAGCAGTTTTTGAAGTTGATCACGCGCGAGGGCTACGGGCGGTTCCTCTTCTACGACTGGCGTTACCTGGAAGGCGAGGTTCTCAACCCGCAGTTTGTCCTGAACCAGCCGCGTTACCGGGGCGCTTCCCTCCTGCTCGCCCGCGCCAACTTCGGCTGCGGCTCGAGCCGGGAGCACGCGCCCTGGGCGCTCCTGGACTACGGCTTCCGCGCCCTCATCGCCCCGAGTTACGCGGACATCTTCTACAACAACTGCTTCAAGAACGGTCTGCTGCCCGTGACGCTCGCCGCAGCCCAGGTGGACGAACTCTTCCGGCGGGCGGAGAAAACGGGAGGTTACCGCCTGACGGTTGACTTGGAAACCCAGACCATCACCGACGAGGCCGGACTGAAGATTCCCTTCCAGATCGACCCTTTCCGGCGCGAATGCCTGCTGAAAGGCCTGGACGACATCGGCCTGACGCTGCGCTTCGCAGACGAGATCGCCGCGTACGAGAACGCGCACCCGCAACGCGCCGTCATGTACGAGCCCGTGGACGCAATCCTGATCCAGCCGAAGGAATAGAATCCCGGAACAAGCGACTCATGTAGCGCAGACCTGCTTTCTAGGTCTGCGGCGGTTCTGGCAGATCGGCCGAAAGAAGAACCGCAGACCCGAAGGTCGGGCCTGCGCTACATCACAGCGGCCGATTAAGCTGGAGGGCCATCAGAACGAACGACCCGGCGATGATGAGCACGGAAATCACCGCCAGGGTGTTCCAGAGGTTGTCGCCGGCGCGGGTGGCCGGCTCGCCTTGGGGCACGAAGTAGCCGAGCAGGGCGCCCGAAGCCAGGCCGCCCAGGTGCGCGGCGTTGTCCAATCCGAAGCCGAAGATCGCCGAGAGCAGTCCAAAAAGGAAAATGTAGATCACCCAGCGCCAAAGCTGGCCTCGGTACTCCTTGCCCAGATGACCGTGGTGGTAGCTGGCGCCGATCAGAACTCCGACCAATCCTAAGATCGCGCCCGAAGCCCCGACCGAAAGCCCGTAAGGACTCCACCAGACGCTCAAGAGGAAGCCCGCGACTCCGGTGGCGAGATAGAGGACGATGAATTTTGGTGTCGAAAACATCGACTCGACCGTAGGCCCCAGGTCGACAAGGCACCACAGATTCATGCCGATGTGCAGCAGCCCGGCGTGAAGGAAGATGGCGGTGACCAGCCGCCACCACTCGCCCGCCAGAATCAGCGGGCCGTACTTGGCCCCCAGGCCCACGAGAACCCGCGCCTGGATGCCGCCGCCACCCGAGGCCGCAACCTGTGACAGGTACCAGGACACTGCGTAAAGCACGATGTTCGCCGCCACCAGCGCCGAGGTGGCCGTGGAGGGAACGGGAATCAGCCCACCCAGAACGCGTTCGGGCGCCGAACCGGCGCGCGCGCGTGGGGCCTTCACTCTCATGCCGCAGAGGGGGCAGACGGACGCGTCGCGGTCGATGAGCCCGCGGCAGTTCGGGCACATGCGGTGCGCGGTCTCATAGGATTGCCCCTGCGCGCCGAAAACCCCGCGCAGGGCTGATTTCAGCTTCTGCCACTTAAACCAAAATCGCGCAGGCAGGCTCATATTCCCCTGAAAAGGCCGATCACCGGCCGACCAAAAATCATTATAGCCTGCTCGCTCGCCGCTTCTGGGAAATTCGTTTGTGCCTTGGCGGGTGGTTGACTAGAATAGCGGCCCAGCAAGCAAGGAGGTGGCGGTGAAATTTGAAGCTGCCGGGCGCGCCATCGACCGCGAGGTGGCAAAGTTGGTGGACTACCTCGACCGAAGGGTGAAGCCTGCCACCCGCCAGGAGATGGCCGACCTGCTGCGCAAAGCGTCCAAGCGTCTGGCGAAGCTGGCGGCGGACTGGGAGAAAGCGGAGCGCTGAATGACTCGGCTGCTTGGCGCGAAGTCCGGGCGTAGGAGATTGCGCGACGTCGCCTTGCTAACTCTGGCTGCAAGCGCGGTTTGCTTCTCCACCGGCTGCCTGCATCGCCGCCGGCCGCCGCCCACGGTCTCCCGCCGGCCTCCCGCGCCCACCGTGCCGCCGACGAAGCCTGGTCCTCCGTCCGCGCCTGCCGTCCAGGGGGAAGTAGGTATCGCCTCCTGGTACGGCCATCCGTACCACGGACGCCGCACGGCCAGCGGCGAGATCTACAACATGTACGACATGACCGCCGCCCACCGCACCCTGCCTTTCGGGACCCAGGTGAGAGTGCACGACTTGGAGAACGGCCGCGACGTGGCGGTGCGCATCAACGACCGCGGACCGTTCGTAGAAGGCCGCATCATCGATCTCTCCTACACCTCGGCGCAGGCGATGGGGATGCCGTCCACCGCGCTCGTCCGCCTGGAGATTCTTGGCCTCGGGTCAACCGGGTCCGCAGGAAGTGAGCCTGGGGTCTTTGCCGTGCAAGTGGGCGCGTTTCAGGACCGCCGGAACGCCGAAGTTCTGAAACAAGCCCTCGAGCGCCGCTTTGCCCCGGTCATCATCCAGACCTTCGACCGCGGCGATGCGGTTTTCTACCGCGTCCGCGTGGGCCGCGAAAGCTCCGAGGAACGCGCCACCGACCTGGGGCGGCGACTGCGCCAGGAAGGGTTTGCCACGGAGACGTTTGTGGTAAGGCTGGATTGAGAAGGGCTGTCAGCTTTCAGGGGAGTAGGAAGATTGGGAGTTTTGGAACACTGCCTGTTTTGCCGCATCATCGAACGCCAAGCCCCCGGCAAGATCGTGTACGAAGACGACCGCGTGGTGGCCATCGAGGATGCCCACCCGCAGGCACCGATTCACCTGCTGGTGCTGCCGCGAAAGCATCTGCGTTCGCTCCAAGAAGCAAGCGCGGAAGACGAGTCTTTGCTGGGCCGGCTGTTAGCCGTGGCTGCGCAACTGGCACGCGAGCGGCAACTCGAATCGCACGGCTACCGGACGGTGATCAATACCGGGGCGTTCGCCGGCCAGTCCATTCACCATTTGCACGTCCACGTCCTGGGGGGCCGAGTCTTCCGCTGGCCCCCGGGCTAGAGAGAGGGTTCGTGGTCCGTTGCCCGTGGTCAGTTGCCTTGCCCCGCGCGCGCGTCTAACAAACACCCCACACCGCTGGAGCGCGTCCAGAAACACCCCGGGATAGCCGCGCGACAAGGGACGATGGACCACGGACAACTGAGAAGCCACCGCTCGCTACCAACTGAAAGCAGACACCCAACTATCGTACGATCGCCAGGATGCTATCTTCGTCGATGGCCACGCGCGCGGGCTTACGGGTGGTGGTGAACCGGAAGCGCCCGCCGGACTCGCTCACTGCCACCCGTCCGAGGGTGGCTTTCCTGCCTTTCTTGTAGGTCGCCACTACCGGAACGAGCATTTCAAATTCTGGCAGCACCTCGCTCTGTCCAATTGTCCCCTCGACGACGAATTCCTTGGGGGCAAGGCGTCGCGTGCTCACCTCGAGCTTGTAGGTGGGAATACCCGTCCCATACACCCAATCCGCAAAGAACCAGTCGAGCCGGTGATTCTTTTCGAGGTCCAGGTCACGCGTCATGTATTTCTCGGCGTGGCGGATGAAGTCCTGCGTCGAGGGGTACTGGCCGCGATAGGCACCCAGGAAGTCGCGGAGCATCCGAAAGAATCTCTCATCCGAACCCGTCGTGCTGTCCGTCATCAAGCCGTGGAGCATGTGAATCACCCAGCAAGCCTTCTGGTAAACGATGCTGTCGTAACCCTGCGGGTTCAAGGAGTTCGAGAGTCGTTGGCCTAACCACATCGGCCCGCCCGATTCGATGGTCTCGCCCTTCTCGTTCTTGCCCAGCAGATCCTGCTTGTAGCTCTGCATTAGGTCCCGAAACTTCCGCTCGCCATCCTCCTCGCGCGCCAGATAAAGCGCCGAGGCGTAGCTCGAGAAACCTTCCGAGAGCCACTGGTCGCGGTAGGTTTGCCAACCCACGCTGTCCCCCCACCACTGGTGGGCGATTTCGTGGGTCAACGCGAGCTCACTCGGATATTCCCCTCTCTTCCCGCTCAGGCCCATTCGGGACCGCTCCGCCTCCGGCAGGAACGAAAGCGTGGGAAGATAAACCAAGCCCGGCCAGCCCTGGCCGGAGTATCCGGGAACCTGGGAAACCGCCAAGCGCGGGTACGGAAAGGGTCCGAAAAGGGTTTCAAAGTGCTGCACGGCGCTGGCGGCACCTTCTGCCACCCGGTCGAGCGTGGCAGTCGGATCCAGCGGTGCGACGGGCTTGGGCATCATTTGAATGGCCACGTCGCCACCACGTGATCTCCGGATCAAGGCCTCACTCGCCGGCTGTGCGGCGACATGGCGCCGCTCCAGGAACGCCTCTGCCTCGCGGGCGGCGTACACCTCAATCGGAGTACTGCCCACGCGGCGAGTGCGTGACTGGTAGGCCCCCAGGTTGAAACCCGCCACGGGGATCGCCGCCCGCGAGACCCACCGGCTGTGCTTCCAGCCCGCAGCCGTTGTCTCCTCGACGCGGTCTCCGGTGGCCACCAGGGTCAAGTGCTCCGGATAATGGAAAGTTAGGTCATAGACCGCTCGCGGGTTCAGGCCGCGGTTGGGATACCAACTCCCGCGCTCCCCCACGTAGAGCACGCCATTCCCCACCTCGGTGATGACGCTGCCCTGGTAAGCGAAACGCAGCCGAAACTTCCTGCCGACAGGATAGGGCGCGGGCAGCACCACCAATATCCAGTCGTTCCCCCGCGCTGCCGCGTCCGAGTCCTCCTCCGAGACGTTCTGGAGCAACACCAGGCTACGCCCTTCCTCGTCTAGGACGTCCGTGACCTTCAGCAGGCGGGAAAGCTCAAACACCAGGACGCGATCCGCACTCGAGCGCGACTCGAGCTCCAATTCCGCCCGCCCCTCCAGGCTGTGGTCGAGGTTGATGCGCGTGTCGGTTTTGTACGCCCGCACCTGCGCGCCTCCTACCAGAAGCGCCTGGAGGCGCGCCGCGGATCGCCGGCTCGGAAAAGAACACCAGACGTCGGCGTAGGCTTTGTTATGGCTCCGGCGTATAGCCCCCACCCGCACCGCTTCCGGCAAGCGCTCATCAACTCCCACCTGGAAACTCCCCAGATTCTCCCCCTGGAGGTAAGCGTGGAGAGATGGCAGGTCACGGTCGCCCAGCAGGTCCAGGAGAATCCGCGCGGAGTATTCCGAGTTCAATCGGCGCACGACGGGATTCCAGCGCTCTACGAAACCGGTGGGTTGCTCGTAATCATCGGGGTGGGGCAGGCGCACCCCGGCCAGCAGTTCCCGCGCCGTCTGGTCCGTGAAACGGAGGTACACCGAGGTGAACTTCTCCTCCAGGATCGGGGACTGGGTGAAATGCGCCAGGCTCCGCTTCTCTGCCATATCAGGCGGGACGAGCAGGACCTCACCATCTCCCGCAAAAACCGCTCCGGTGACCTCCCCCTTGACGGGAGTCAAGAAACCGACGAATCCGCGGTTGAAGTAGAAATTCACCCGATCACGAGTGATATGCGCGTCATGCAGGACATAAACTTGCGAAGGGTCAATCGACACGTCGTTCAGTTGCTCCAGAAGCTCCCTGGGGTTCACGGGCGCCTGGGCCCGGACAACGGGACTGCACAGCACCCAGATGAGACACAACCAGCTAAGCAGGCGCGCACACCGGCCAGCAGTTACTGAGCTAAACCGCGCCGCCGCTGATGAAGTCGTCAGGACCTTCATCCCCCCTCCCTTAGGCCTATCAACCTCACTCTAGACTCTTGTGCTGCATTGTCAACCCAAGGGCACCGAGGGGACTCTCTTCCTCTCCCCCCAGCAAGCCAGTCAACTGCTCCCCCCGCCTCATGCTCACCTAGCTCAACTTCACCGAGGGGATACGATATAGGTTTTTAACCCCATCTTCCG
>Ga0315282_10010431_pt1 | contig 14571 bp, 12 predicted proteins | sample YL17G07_20_MG_FD_203693 | JGI IMG/M metagenome (GOLD analysis project Ga0315282, IMG submission 203693) | Sediment microbial communities from Yellowstone Lake, YNP, Wyoming, USA - YL17G07_20 | ecosystem: Environmental > Aquatic > Freshwater > Lake > Sediment | place: USA: Wyoming | collected...
GCGGACGAGCACGCGGGGCTGGTGCGGTCCGACCCACCCGAGTATGCCAGACTGCACACCTGCTGGTCCGAGACGGCCGGCATCGAGCTGCTCGCCGCGTTCCATCCCTTTGCGCGCCTGTGCCCGGACATAAGGGTCCGCGAGCACCAGGAAGAGGGGGCCTCCGGTGGCCGCGTCACCGTGATCGAGGCGGAGGGGAATGTCACGGACCGCGAGTACCACGACGCGGCCTATGGTACGGCCTACAACGGAATGCCGCTGCGGTTCCGTGCGGAAGTGGAGGCGGATACGGGCAGTCTGGTCTCCCTGGGGGTCTGGCGGGGGGCCGGAACGGTGTCGCACACCGATCCCGACACCGGCCGCCGGAGCGACGGCCCCGGCCTGCTGGATTGCCTATGGAGGCCCTTCGGGACAACCTGGGAGCCGATCTACATCACCCAGCGAGTGGAATGGGCGGCGCCCATTCCGCAGAGCGTTCGGGAGTTCGCGTGGCCGCCCCGTACGCTGGTCCGGTATGACTGGTGGTGGGAGACGCGAGGCGAGTCCGAGCTGGCGAGTGCGGCGCTGCCCGAGGGAAAGCTGATCGTACACGCGCTGGACGTGAACGAACGCGGGGAGGTGTTCATCTCCGCGTCTCGCCCTGGCTATCGGCGGGCCACCTGGTGGGACTCATCGGCTGCGCAGTACCCGCCCGACGCCGAGTTCGAGGCGACGGACGACACGGGGCACGTGTACCGGCGATCGGATCGTGTCCGGGACATCGAGGGGCCATGGCGCGACTACCTCCAGACCGCACTGAGCACCGAAGCGAGCGGCGCCAGGCCGACGAGCATCTCCCTGACCATCTGGCCGTGGTCGAAGCGACTCCCCTCCCATCCGCCGGTGGTCTTCCGGAATCTGCCGCTCCCGCCCAGGCAGCAGGGCGTGGATCTGCGAGACAGGGCGACGGAGAAAGTGCAGTACTAGCTGCGCCCTTCGGCGCCGCGGGTCTGCAACCGCGCCGAGCCAGTTGGTGTCTGTGGGGTAGGCGTGCACCCCGGGAGGCTTCACCCGGAGGTCTCGTACGACAGCATGCGCAGGACCTACAGACTGGCCCCCAGGGATCTCTGAGCTGTCTCATGGCCGCTTGGCCGTCACCACCGGCCCGACCTGGTGAAGGAAGCTGATCTCTAGAGAGGAGCTAAGGGATGACACGCATTACCACAGCCGGCTGTGTGGCGGTCCTAGTCACGCTCTGCGGCCCCTTACTTGCCGGGGCTGGTGGGGCGGCGCCAGTCGCCTCCGCCGGCCCGGCGGCGAGGCAGTTGGTCCCGGCGGAGAAAGGCCCTGGCGGCCAGGCCTTGTACCTGTGGGAGGTGAGTCAGTCGTGGCCGGGGGACACGCAGCACGATCCGCGGCTGGAGAAGCCGATCCGGTTCTGGCGCGCGGCCCTTCCCCTGGCCGAGGTGTTTGCGGGGATCAAGGAGCAGACCGGCGTCCGGCTGGACTTCTGGCCGGAGGGAGACGAGAACCCGCGCGTGCGGGCGAACCTCTTCCTGAACCCCAAGGCGCCACCGACGTTGCGGGACGTAATGGCCCAACTCGCGTGGGTGACGGACTGTACCTTCGCCTACTCGGAGGGGGGCGGCGAGCCGCGCTACTACCTCCTCGGCGCCAGCCCCGGACACGGCGGCCCGGCGGCCGGGGTGGTGGAGGATCGGGCCCAGGAGAGGAGTCGGGGAACCCGCGAGCGCGCCCTGGCCTCCGAGCGAGCCGAGGTCGGCGCCAACCTCGAGGAGCTGTCGCGCGCCCTGAGTCTGTCGCGCGCCGACGCGATCAAACAGTACCACGGCAAGGACGAGTACCTGCTGTACACCCTCACTGACCCGGCGTTGCGCGGGGCGGCGCAGTATCTGTGCAAGGCGACGGATCCCGGCGACGTGCGGGATCTGCTCCGGCGGGGGTGGACGGACCTGAGCGAGGAGGAGCGCGGCTTGGCGCGAGCGGCCGCCGGATTCGACGAGGGATGGCTCAGCGAGGCAGAGGTCTTCGTGGAGACCACCTTCGGGCAGCCCCCCGACCAGTCCGGGGCCTACCTTGTGATCCAGGTGCAAGCAAAGACCGGCCCGCACGAATACGCGGTCCTCGGGGTCTCCGGTATCGTGGCGCCGACGCGCGGTCGTGGGCTCGACGAACTGGCGCAACTCACCCCGAAGCAGATCGCGGCTTTTCGTCAGAAGGTCGGCGAGAGTATCCCTGCGGGTGAGGCCGAGGCCTACGCACAACGGTGGAAGGCGGGTATCACGCGGGCGCGCGACCTTCACACGTTCCGGTCACTGGCGACGGAAGCCGGGGTGTCGCCGGCCGCGCAGGAGCGGCTGTCCGCGCTGGTGGTCCCCCTCCAGAGCGGCCGGTCCTACGCGCTGTGGGAGGTGCAGGAGGCCGTGGCTGCCGCCTCCGGCCTCAACGTGGTGTCGGACAGCTTCTGGCAGCCGGCCCGTGAGCTTCCGGAGGCCGGCTCCGCGCTGCTCGCGTTGGCCTCCGCCTGCCACCCCCAGGCCGACCGCGCGAGTATGCTGTCCCAGGCGGCCTGGCTCGCCGGGTGGGAGTGGCGTGACGCGGGGAGCTTCCTTCGCTTCCGCAGCATAGACCGGGAGGCGTGGCGGGCCGCGCTCCTCCCGGAGTCGGCGGTGGCGGAATTGGATAAGCAGTTGCGCGCCTTTCTGCCTGGCGGGGAGGTAGGCAAGTGGCCGGGGCAAGGGTTCACCCTCCAGCTGTCTGTGGAGCCGGCGGACGTGCTGCACTTCGGCTCCCTCCTGAACGACCTGCAACTCACCTACGGAGGCGGCCTGCTCTACGAAGACCCGACTCTTCCCGCCGAGGCCTGCCGGCACGCCCTCCGCGAGGCCTTCCTTTCGCTCGCCCTGAGCCACCCGGTTCCCCCGGGGCGCGCGGAGTGGGAGGTGAACGCCTTTCGTGTCGTCGCCTCCCTCAGCGCGGGGCAGTGGGACCTGGCCCGCGGCCCGGGCCTCCGACGCCAGGACCTGCGGAAGGAGCAACTCGCGCTGGTGCGCAAGGCCGTCCCGCTGTGGGACGACGGCTACGAGAAGCGGATGGACCGCTGGGTGCTCAGGGCCGAATCCAGTCAGGTGGGAGGACTCACCGCCGCGCACCGGGAGTGGGGGGGAGGAGGGCTCGAGGTCAGTGTGGTCGAGCCAGCCCGGGCGCAAGATCTGCTCGTGGACAAGGGGTTGGTAGAGGACACGACCTTGTTCTCATGGCGGTGTCCCTCCCAGTGCAAGGTGTCTGTCCCGGTGCCCATAACCAAGACGCCTCCAGGTGCGTCTAACGCGCGTGGGGCGGATCATCGGTCTCCGTGACCTACTCTCGAACACCGCGCGACACCGCTTGCCTTTCATGACGACATAGGCCACCTTGGCCGAGTCCCGGCTGATGATCCGCGCCGGGTTCGCGGCCCGGCCCAGCCGCCCGGGGTTGCGGGGCAGACTGTCTTTCCGCCGGAAGCGCCGCAGGCGCGGTCCATCAATTGGCGAACAACAAGCGTGCGGCGCAGCCGTGCCCTCCGAACAAAGGAGAAGACGACGCCCATGAGCCGTCGCGCCTGGCCGATCATCGTCGCGGTGTTCGTCGCCGCGTGCCTGATTCACGTGGGGATCAGCCTGCGCGGCGCGCTCAGGAGTGCCGCCGACAGGAACGCCACCCGCAGGTGCGCGCAGAACGTCCACGCGCTGGCCCGCGCGCTTCGCCTCTATATCGCCGAGAACGACGACACCCTCCCGCCGGCGGACCGCTGGGTGTCTCGCCTGCAGCCCTATCTTCGCGGCCGGGAGGTCTTCTCCTGCCCCGCGGCGCGGGACCATCACGGCTCCTACGCCTACAACGCAGGACTGAGCGGACTGCGCCTGAGCACGATAAAGCAGCCGGGCCGCGTTGTGGCCATCTTCGAGACCGAGGCCGACGGCAACCCCTCCGGCGGCGCCGAACTGCTGCCTGCCACTCCCAGGCACTGGGGCGGCGACATGATCGCCCGCCCCGATGGCGGCATTCGCTGGGTGGACCGCAAGCACGGGCCGCCCGGGCTCGGCGGGGCGCCAACGTGGCTGAAGGAGTACGAGCGGGAGCACTTCTAGGAGGAGGCGGGGGACCGTGTCCGGGCAGGGACGCACCGCAATGTCTCCGCAGTAGGCCCGCCGGGTGCGGGCTGAGACAAAAGGGCGCAAAGCCGGTATAATACCGTCACTTCCCCCTGGGGAGAGCACGGTGGGCGATCTGCGAGAGCTTCTGAAGAACAGGCGCGAGGAGATACTCCGCATCGCGCGTGCCCACGGGGCGCGCAACGTACGCGTGTTCGGCTCGGCCGCGCGCGGAGAGGCGGACGAGACGAGCGACGTGGACTTCCTGGTCGAGTTCGAACCGGGGACGAGCCTCCTTCAGCACGCCGCGATGATCGCCGACCTCGAGGACCTCCTCGGCCGCAAGGTGGATGTGGCTCCCGAGAAGACGCTGCGAGAGCGCGTCCGAGAGAGAGTCCTTCGGGAGGCCGTGCCATTGTGAGGGACGACCGAGCCAGGTTGCTCGACATTGCCGAGGCGATCGCGAAGATCGAACGCTACTCCGGCATTGACAAGGACCGCTTCACTCGCGACGAACTGATCCAGACGTGGATGGTGTACCACCTCCAGGTCATTGGGGAGGCGGTTACCCAACTCTCGGACGACCTGCGTGCGCGCCATCCCGACATCCCCTGGCGCGCGATCGCCGCGATGCGGCACGCGCTCGTTCACGCCTACTTCCGCGTCGACCTCGACGAAGTGTGGAGCGTGGTGCAGAATGACCTTCCCGACCTGAAGTCCCGGCTTCAGGAACTCCTGCGGGCGCTGCCGGACTGATCCGGCCCCCTATCCCGTCGGTCTGTGCCGGGCCCCGGCACTCCCGAATCTCGAATCCCGAGTTCCGAACCCCGACCTCGCAGGACTCCGCCTCCCCGCCGCGGAAAAGGGTGCAACGGGCGGCCGGATTCGCTCCAGCAGAGGCCCCAGCCTATGACCAGCAACCTTCGCGCGGCAAAACGGCTTTTGCCCGTACTCCTTCTCCTCGCGCTGCTCGTCGCTCCGGCGCAGGGCGCGCTGCCCGTTCCGGTCGGCCCCGGCACCTCCCACCTCAGCCTCTACCAGCCGCAGGGGCCGTGGGCCATCCACGTGCTCGTCGCCGACCTCGGGGAGAAGAACCTGAAGCTGGAAGCGCTGCTCGGCGGGGGGGTCTTGATGGGCCGGGGCGGAGTGAGCGGGATCCTCGCGGGCAGCGGGTATGACTGGCACCGCCCGATCGCGGGGGTGAACGGCGACTACTTCGCCCCCACCGGCGGCAACTATGTCATCATCCCGCTCGGCTTCCAGGTGCAGAACGGCGAGCTGATCACCCTCCCCGACCCGTTCCGCTCCGTCTTCTATCTCACGAACGACGGGCGGCCCGGCATCGACCGCTTCCGCGGGAACGTCTGGGTGACCGGCCCGGACAACTTCACCTATCCCATCGCGGTGATGAACCGGGCCCCGGCGGCCGCGCAGGCCTCGCTGTTTACCCCCCGCTTCGGGACCGAGACTCGCGCGGTTTCCACCAGCACCCAGGTCATCCTCGACGGCGTCGCCGGGAAGTGGACGCCCAACGGCCAGGTCACCGCGAAGGTCATCTCTGTCACCACCGGGGACCACGTCTCCATCCCGGCGGCCGGGGCGGTGATCGCCGCCAACGGCGTCGCGGGGTGGGCCTTGCAGAAGCTGAAGATCGGCGACGAGGTGACCCTGCGGCTCGGGATTGAGCCGAAGCTGGACCTCGCCCAGGCCGTGGGCGGCGGGCCGCGGCTGCTGATCGGGGGCGTGATCTCGGTGGAGGCGGCGGCGGAGCGGTTCGCCCAGATCTTCGCCACCCGCCGCCATCCCCGCACCGCGCTCGGGCTGTACCGCAACCAACTGGTACTCGTCACTGTTGACGGACGCCAGCCGGGATTCAGCGACGGGATGACCCTGTGGGAACTGGCCCGGCTGATGCAGTCGCTGGGATGCACCGACGCGATGAACCTTGACGGGGGCGGCTCGACCACGATGGTGATACGGGGGAAGATCACCAACTCTCCCTCCGACGGGTGGGAGCGCAAGGTGGCCAACGGGCTGGCGCTTTTCAGCCTGGCGCCGCCCCTGCGGCCCGGCGAACCGCCGCGGCCGGCGGCTCGCCTCTACCTTGACCCGCAGGAGACCACGCTGCTGCCGGGGGAGACGCTGGCCCTGACCCCGACCGGGCTGGACGACTACTGCGAGCCGACCCCAGTGGAGGCGGGCAGCCTGAAGTGGGAAGTGAGCGAGTCCCTGGGCACGGTCGGCCCCGACGGCGCCTTTACCGCGGGGCTGGTGAAGAGCCGCACCGCCGGCCAGGTGAGGGCGACGCTGGGCACGCTGACCGCGTCCGCGGCGGTGTGCGTGCTGCCCGGGCCGGCGCGACTCGCGCTCAACCCGCCGCAGCTCGTGCTCGCGCCGGGGGCGGCGCAGCAGTTCACGGTGCGCGCCTATGACGCGGAGGGGAACCTTGTCCGCCTGACGCCAGCCTTGGTGAGTTGGAGCTGCACGCCGGAGGCAGGGGCGTTCGGCACAGGAGGGCTGTTCCGCGCCCCGCAGCAGGAGGGCGCCTTCACCGTCCGGGCCGCGGTAGGGGAGGTGTCGGCGCACGCCAACGTGCTGGTAGGCACGATCGCCCAGGTGGCGACCGACTTCGAGAAGGAGGCCGAGCCGATCTTCTTCAGCACGCCGAACGGGGTGCCGGGGAGCGCCGCCATCGCCCAGGACCCGCGCTTCAAAGGGAACAAGTGCCTGAAGCTGAGCTACGACTTCTCCACGGCCTCGGAGGTCCGCGCGGCGCACGCGGTGCTGAACCTGCCGCTTCCGGACACGCGGGTCATCGCGGTGCAGGTGCTCGGCGACGGACAGGGCGTCGCCGTGGGCGCGAAAGTGCGGGATTCGGCCGACCACCTGTTCGCGGTGGAGCTGACCCCGGATGTGGACTGGACCGGGACCTGGCGGCAGGTGTCCGGCTGGCTGCCGGAGGGTGTGGTCTTTCCGGTGACGCTCGCCTCCCTGTACGTGAGCGAGGCGCGCGCGGAGGCCAAGCCGGCCGGGACGCTGTACTTCGACGACGTCGCCGTCGCCTCGCTTCCGGCGAAAAAGGAAGCGGCCCCCGCGGCCGCCAATACAGACGCCGGGGCGAAGGAGCAACCGTGAACGAGCTGCCTGTCTACACCATCCGCCGCACGCCGGAGCCGATCACGATAGAGGGGGTTTTGGATGAGCCGGTGTGGTCTCGACTGAAGCCGGTGGGCGCGTTCCGCCGCGTGCTCGGCGACGGGTTGCCGAGGTATGCCACCGAGCTGAAGCTGTGCTGGGACGACGACTACCTGTACCTCGGGTTCGTGGCGATGGACCCGAACATCTGGGGGAACTACCGCAACCACGACGACCCGGTGTGGGAAGAGGAGGTGGTGGAGGCGTTTATCTCCACCTGCGGGGACGTGACCCGGTACTTCGAGTTCAACTGGAGCCCGCACAACGTGGTGTTCGACGCGAAGATCGAGATTCCGGAGAATGGGGACCGGACCTACATGAAGAGCGACGTGCCGTGGGTGTGCGAGGGGCTGAAGTCGGCGGTGACGGTGTTCGGCACGATTGACGATCCGAGCGACGTGGACGAGAAGTGGGTGGTGGAGACAGCGCTTCCCTTCGCGCAGATCGGCCGTGAGGGGCGCGCGCCGGCGAACGGGGAGGAGTGGCGGGCGAACTTCTACCGCATTGACCGGGAGGGGGAGGGGGAGTTCAGTTGCTGGTCCCCCACGCTGTGCCCGAACTTTCACGTGCCGGCGCGGTTCGGACGGCTCATCTTCACGAGCGAAGAGGCGTGAGGCGAGAAGGGGAGGAGGCGAGATGAGAATCGGCGTACTGCTGGCACTGGCCGCGTGGAGTCTACTGGTTTCCTCGGGGAGGACGGCGATGACGGCGCAGGAGCATCCGCTGCCCACGTACACCTGCTACAAGACGGCGGATAAGATAACGATAGACGGCAAGGTAGAGGAGCCGGCGTGGAAGCAGGCGGTCTCGTTCAAGGACTTCGTGCTGGCCGACGGGGTGACGAAGCCGACCTATGCGACCGAGTTCCGCGCGCTGTGGGACGACAAGACCCTCTACCTCTGCTACGTGTGCGAGGACCCGGTGATCATCGCGACGATGACGAAGCGGGACTCCGGGCTGTACGCGGAGGACTGCGTGGAGGCCTTCCTCTCCACTGGCGGGGAGCTGCGGCGGTACTACGAGTTCGAGTTCAGCCCGAGGAACGTGCAGATGGACGCCTCCGTGTATCCCGACCCGGATGGGGTGAACAAGATCGTGGATTACAGTTGGAACTGCGCGGGGATTCGCACCGCCACCCACATTGCGGGGGCGGGGAAGGCGCAGCGCTGGAGCATCGAGATCGCGCTGCCGTTCTCCAGCATCGGGCGGGAGCTGAAGGCCCCGGCAATCGGGGAGCAGTGGCGGGCGAACTTCTACCGTCTGGAATACAGCACGCCGAAGGCGGAAGCGATCTGCTGGTCGCCGATGTGGGGGCCGGGGAACTTCCATCTGCGGGAGCGGTTTGGGCACCTCGTCTTCGCCGGCCCGCGCGGCAAAGAATAGGCTGTCTGGTCCGCCGCCGGCGGCGCAGAGGGAACACCATGGACAGAGACGAGACCAAGCAATCCCTCATCGAAGAGATGAGCGGTATGGACATCATTGACACGCACGAGCATCTGCCGGACGAGGCGGAGCGACTGAAGCAGCAGGTGGACTTCTCAACGCTCTTCAGTCACTACTGCAAGAGCGATCTGGTGTCCGCGGGCATGTCGGAGGAGGACTACGCCCGCTTCATCGGCCCCGGCCTGAGTCCGGCGGAGAAGTGGAAGCTGTTCGCACCCTACTACCCGCTCATCACCTCTGGCAGCTACTCCCGCGCGGCGCACCTGGCGATGGAGCGCTTCTACGGCGTGTCCTCGCTGGCCAGCGCGGCCGACGCCGAAGCGGTCAGTGAGAAGGTGCGGGCGGCGAACCAGCCCGTGCCCGGGCTCTACCGGCGCGTGCTCAAGGACGCCTGCGGGATCGTCACCTCGATGAACTTCGGCGGGCTGGAGATGGACCGGGAGTTCTTCACGCCCGTGCTCTTCGTGACGCACTACACCGAGATCGGCCTGCAGGCCGACCTGGCGGCGGTGCAGCGCGAGACCGGCGCGCCGATCACGTCGCTGTCACGCTACGTGGAGGGGCTGGGGGCGCACCTGGCAGTCGCGCAGAAGCAGGGCGCGGCCGGCATCAAGTTCCACTACCCGTACATGCGCTCGCTGCGCTTCGAGCCGGTGGACGGCGGCACCGCGGAGCGGCTCTTCAACCGCATTCACGACGAGTCGCGGGGCTGGCGGCTGCGGGCGCTCGGTTACGAAGAGGCCAGGCCACTACAGGACTACCTGGTGCACCGGCTGTGCGAGATCGCGGGCGACCTCGACTTGGTGGTGGTGTTCCACACCGGCATCCAGGCGGACAACTACAACGATCCGGATCTCATCCGGCCCGAGCGGCTGTGGAACCTGTTCCGGCGTTACCCGAAGACGCGGTTCAACCTGCTGCACGGCGGGCTGCCGTTCATCGGGGCGGCGGGGCTGCTGGCGAAGTACTTCCCCAACGTGACCCTGGACATGGCCTGGATGCACATCATCTCGCCCACGCTCAGCATTCGCGCGCTGCAGCAGTGGCTTGACCTGGTGCCGCGCAACAAGGTGCTGGGATTCGGCGGGGATTACTGTGTGGTGGAGAAGGTGTACGGGCACCTGGTGATGGCGCGGGAGAACATCGCTGATGTGCTCGCGGACCGCGTCGCCGCGGGGGCCATGGCGCGCACGGAAGCGAGTGCGTGGGTGAAGTCGCTGCTGTGGGACAGCCCGCGGGAAGTGTATCGCCTGACGGTGTGAGGCTACCGCGCGCCTTCGATGGGCTCGATGCCCTCCCGGTTCATCCCCCAGCACTCGCGGGTGCATTCCGTGTCTTCATGGCGGAGGGTCGTGCGGCGGGAGAGGCAACTGCAGTTCGCGGCGATCACCTCGAAGACGCGGTGGGCGATGAGCAGGTTCCCCACCGCGTTCGCGTGGACGCCGTCCTGATGGATCAGCCAGTCGGCCTCGCCCTCCGCCTCCCACGCGTCGGCCAGCAGCGCGCCGGTCTTCTCCGCCACCTCCGCGATGGCGCGGTTGTAGGCGAGGGTCACCTCATGTCCGCCGAGATCGAACGGCGGATACCAGGCGAACCGGGTCATGTGATAGACCGTGGTGAGCACCGTCACCGGCCGGCAGGCGGCCTGCACGTCCTGGAGGATGGTGAGCATATCCGCGGCAAAGTCAGCGACGGGCATGGCGGCCCGCATGTCGTTCAGGCCGTAGGCGAGCACGAACAGGTCGGGCTTGGCGGCGATCACGCGCTCGCGGTAGCGCTCCAGCGCGCTGGGCTTCCGCGACGCCTCGTACCCCGGGCTGCGCGGGGAAATGACGCTCGCGCCGATGCCCTCGTTGCGGTAGTCGAGTGGCTCGTCCTGGCACTGGCCGATCAGCTGGGTCAGCACATCGGCCCACTTCGGCTCATCATCGGCCAGCCAGGGACCGCCTTCGACGGTGCTCTCTCCGAGGAGGACGAGGGTCTCGAACGGATCGGAGCGCAGATCACGCTTTGGCATCAGACATGCACCTCCACGACGGGGTACATGGTACCACGGAGAGCGGCGCAGCCCTCTCCGTGGGCCGGCCTACCACGCGGGCTGCTCGCCGTCCTCGGCCAGCAGGACATGCCGCTTGCCATCAGGAGAGATCGCCCAGACACCTTCCTTCCCATACCTGGCAGTGCAGGCGATCCATGTCCCGTCCGGCGAGAACCTCGGATCCACGGCGTCCTGCGCGATCCGCCAATGCTTCCCGGTCGCCACTTCGAGCAAATGAATCTCCTCCGTCCCCGACCCACCTAGCCGCTGCCACGAATACGCGATGACCTTCCCGTCCGGTGACCAGGACAGGTGGGTGACCCCGTCATTCTCACGACTCGCTCGGTAGGTAGCCCCGTCATACGTTGCCAGCGGAGCAAGGCGAGTCACCTCATAGCCCCAGCGCATGTCCTCCGGCAGTTCCGCTCCCTGATCCACCCGGGTCGCCAGCCAGATATCGCCGTAGCGAACGAAGGCCAACTGCTTACCGTCGGGGGCCCAGGCCGGACCGAAGCTCTGCGAGAAGTTGAATTCCGCGGCGTGGTCGGGAAACTCCCAGCGCGTCTCCAGTCCGTACCTCTCGGTCGGGTGCACCGGAATGTCGAAGATGGAGTACCCAGTCACCGGGTCCCCCTCCTTCTCTCCCGCCCGCGTGATGGAGAACAACTCGTCATGCGAGAAGGTCAAGCGCTTGAGACGGGGGTCCCAGGTGATCAGAACGCTCCATCGCTGCGGCGCGCGGGCCCCCGAGCTTCCCCTCTTCCACTTCTTGGTCACCTGCCGCTGTTCCGTCCCATCCGCTTTCGCCACCCACACATTTCCCTCTCGCGCGAAGGCGATCTGCTTCCGATCGGGCGACCACGCGGGAGACTGGGCGTTCTTGAGCAGCAGCTCCTGCCCCGACCCATCACCATGTGCGATCCAGATATCGCCGTCCCGCACAAACGCGAGTTTCCAGGCGCGCAAGGGGAGAGGCCTCTCTGACGGGGCCTGTGCGGCCGAGGCGCGGAATGCGGCCAGTGCGAGGAGACAGACCACGACAAGGCTGTGGCGGCCCATGCGGCTCCTCCCGCCAGATGATGACTCATCATACCACCCAGACGCCCTGCCGGCGTCATCCGTTTACGTCACGAATGCCCAAGCTGCCGTCTTCGCCGCGAGCGTTCCCTGGCCCTGCAACCCCGGACCCTGGCCTTTCCCCTACCAATCCCGCCCCATCAAGTGTATCTCCGCCGGCCGCAGCGGCGTGCCGGTCAGGTCCTTGGTCATGGCGATGTTCTTGTCATCGGCCGGGACGTCGTCACCGACGGCGTCGAGCATCGTGACGCGCACGTCCACCTTCTCCCATCCGAGGAACCGGTAGAAGTGCTCGAGCGCGGGGACGCAGAAGAGCAGGCCGTAGGGGATGCCGCGGCGCGCGGCCTCCTCCATCGCGGCCCGCATCGCATGTCGCGATAGTCCGGTCCTGCGGCGCTCCGGGTGGACCGCGACGTTCTGCACCCCCGCGATCTGCACCGGCCGGCCGTCGCAGGAGATCTCGCGCACCACCACGCCCACGTGTCCGAGCGCGCGCTCGCCCTCCATGTAGACGATGGAATACTCGGGGGCCGAGTCGTGCCAGGCGCGGGTATACTGGAACACGGAGTCGTCGCCCGGAAAGCAGATGCACAGCAACTGCCGGATGGCGGCGTCCAGCTCGGGGGTCATGTCGGTTTCGTCAACGCATCGAAGGCATCCCTGTTCAGTCTCGAGCACGGCACGTACCTCACTGCATAGAGTGTCCAGGGCCTTGTGAACTTCGGCACAAGGGGCCGAATCCCTCCCAGGCCGGGCAGGAGCGCTGCTCCCGCCCAACGAAGCAGAGGGTATACCGCTCTCTTGCGGAGGACGGCATGAGAACACTGCGCATTGCTTTGGCTCAGATCAACACCACGGTGGGTGATATCGCCGGGAACGCGGCCCGCATTCTCGACCGCGTGCAGGAGGCCGCTTCTCTGGGGGCGGACGTCGTCGCGTTCCCGGAGCTGGCGGTCACCGGCTATCCCCCGGAGGACCTGCTGCTGAAGCCGGAGTTCATCGCCGCTAACTTGCGCGCGCTCGTCGAGATCGCGGCGCAGACCGCGGGCACCGTCGTCATCTGCGGCTTCGCCGACCGGCGCGATGACCTGTTCAACGCGGCCGCGATCATGCACTCCGGCACGGTGGCCGCGGTGTATCACAAGAACTACCTGCCGAACTACAGCGTCTTCGATGAGGATCGGTACTTCCGCGCGGGGGAGGAGCAGCCGGTCTTCGAGGTCAACGGCGCGATTGTCGGTGTGAGCGTGTGCGAGGACATCTGGTATCCCGACGGCCCGCCCACCACGCAGGCACTGGACGGCGGGGCGGAGGTGCTGATCAATATCTCGTCCTCTCCCTACTACCTCGGCCGCGCGGCGCGGCGGCGGGAGATGCTCTCGGTGCGGGCCGCCGACACCGCGGCCTTCGTCGCGTACGTGAACCTGGTGGGCGGGCAGGACGAGCTGGTCTTCGACGGGCAGAGCATGATCTTCGCCCCGGACGGCCGGCTGGTGGCGCGGGGCCCGGCCTTCGAAGAGGCGATGGTGGTGGCCGAGGTGGACCTGGAAGAGGCGTTCCGGCAGCGCCTCCACGACCCGCGGCGGCGCAAGGTGCACCGCAGCGCCGTGCCCGTCACGCCTCTGGCCGCGCAGCTTCCTGCGGACAAGCCCGGCCTCGGGCCGCCGATGGTGGCGGAGGCGCTGTCCGCGGAGGAGGAGGTCTACCGCGCTCTGGTGCTGGGCACGCGCGACTACGTTCGCAAGAACGGCTTCGCGAAGGTCGTCATCGGCCTGAGCGGAGGCGTAGACTCCTCCCTCGTCGCGGCGGTCGCGGTGGACGCACTGGGGGCGGAGAATGTGGTGGGAGTGGCCATGCCGTCGCGCTATTCCTCCAAGGGCAGCCTCACGGATGCAAAGGCACTGGCGAGGCAACTGGGGATCGAGTGCCGGGCGATCTCCATCGAGAAGCCGTTCAAGGCCTTCGAGTCACTGCTGGGTTCGGAGACGGAGGGCGGCTCGCCCGTGACCTTCGAGAACCTCCAGGCACGCATTCGTGGCAACATCCTCATGGCCCTCTCGAACGCCTACGGTTGGCTGGTGCTCACCACCGGCAACAAGAGCGAGATCTCCACCGGCTATTGCACGCTCTACGGCGACATGGCCGGCGGGTTCGCCGTGATTCGCGATGTGCCGAAGACGATGGTCTATCGGCTGGCCGAGTACCGCAACCGCGCGGCCGGGCGGGCCCTCATCCCCCGCTCCGCGATCGAGAAGCCGCCATCTGCAGAACTGAAGGCCGATCAGAAAGACACGGACACGCTGCCTCCGTACGGCCAACTCGATCCCATCCTGCGCGCCTATGTCGAAGACGACCTTCCCGTCGGCGAGATCGTCGCGCTGGGCAACCCGGCGGAGATCGTCGCGCAGGTGGTGCGCATGGTGGACGTGAACGAATACAAGCGGCGGCAGTCTCCGCCCGGGGTGCGCGTCACCAGCCGGGCCTTCGGCCGCGATCGGCGGCTGCCGATCACGAACCGGTTCCGGGGAGGCCCGGTGCCGCCGAAGGGGTAGCAAGTCGTAACTCCTAACCCCGCGCGGAGGCCTTGAGGGTGAGGCGTGTTCACGTGCGGTGGTGTGAGGGAGGAAGCTCAGCTCAGGTGAGCAGCGACTGGAATGGCACGCCGGCCAGCACGCCGCTCAGGGA
>Ga0315282_10010432_pt1 | contig 14569 bp, 8 predicted proteins | sample YL17G07_20_MG_FD_203693 | JGI IMG/M metagenome (GOLD analysis project Ga0315282, IMG submission 203693) | Sediment microbial communities from Yellowstone Lake, YNP, Wyoming, USA - YL17G07_20 | ecosystem: Environmental > Aquatic > Freshwater > Lake > Sediment | place: USA: Wyoming | collected...
AGCTGGGCACCTGCTTGTCGAACCTCAAGCCGAGCTGGAGCGTGAAGTTGCCCTTGGTGATCGTGTCCTGGATGTAGGCGGCATACTGCTCGGCGACGGAAGCGCTGCCTTGGCGGCGAGCGACGGTAACCCTCTGCCAGCCGGCCATCTCGGCGGTTGTCCGCGTGCCGTCGGCGTTGACGTCGAGTGCGAGGGACGAGTATGCTCTATTGATGTTAAAACCCTGGATGTTGCCGGTTCCGGACGCCTCGGTGGACTGGACCTTGTGGGAATACTCCGCGCCGGCCTTGATTTCGTGGGACATACCCAGGAACGAGTCGTTGAAGTAGGTGGCCTGGACCTGGGCGTTGTTCCGCGGACGGGACACGCCGTAGGAGCCCCAGCTGGCGTTCATGCCCGTCTTGTAGGGGACGTACTTCAGTTGCGTGTTGTCGTAGACGATGGGGTACTGCACCTCTTCGTCCGTCATCGGCCGCCAGCCGAAACCGGCGTCGTTGAAGGAGTATTTCAGGGACAGGAAGAAGTTGTTGCCGATGACGTGCTCGTCCTGCAGCTTGACGATCGGGCTGCCCCAGTGGTACTTGCCCGTCTGGTGGTTGCCTTCGGGCGATGCCAAGCTCGAATCCCTTCCGAACTTTTCCTTCGCGCCCGAGGTAATCAGGGCTTCGAAGCGGTTGTTGGCCAGGAGCTGGGCGTTGATCTTTAAATTGTAGTTGTTAAGCAGCGACTGGTCCTTGGCCCCGACGATGGTGTAGACGAAGACGTCCTGGACGCCGTAAGCGCCCCACCACCACACCTTGTCCTTGATGATCGGGCCGCCGACGTTGAAGCCGAAGTCCTTGATCTGTTGGATCTTGTTGACGTTTGTGACGCCCTGGGCCTTGAGGTCGTCCGTCAGGTTCGTGGCCTGGAAGAAATTGTCGGTCAGATAGAAGCGGCCGGCCAGGTTCATCCTATTGCCGCCGCGGCGGGTGACCATGTTCAGGGCAATACCGCCGGTCTGAATGGTTACGTCGGCCGCGCCGCCTGTCTGGATTTGCAGCTCTTCGAACATGTCGAAGTCATAGTACCCAGCGGAGCCGCCGAGGGCCGCCGGGTCCGTGAGGTCGATGCCGTCGACCGACCAGGTGTTGTTCGCGCCCTGGTTGCCCGAAATCCGGGCTCCGGACGTGTCGCCCTTGCCGATGAAGCCCGACTGCTGGCCGGATTCGTTGCCGCCGACGTTCTCACGGTCGACCATGACGGCCGGAGCCAACTGCAGGATGACCCAGGGGTCGCGGGCCGTGGGCAGCGACTGCATGGCTTCCTTGCCGACGGTCGCCCCGACCGTCGTCTTTTTGGTGTCAACGACCGGCGTCACGGCGGTGACAGTCACCTGTTCTTCGAGCTTTCCCATCTCCATCGTCAGGTCGATTTCGACGTTCGCGCCGACGATCATAATGATTCCGGTCTTTTGGGCCTTTTTGAAACCCGTCAGTTCGGCCGTCACCTGATAATCGGTGGCCGGAGAAAGGGACGGGAATCTATAAATGCCCTGCGCGCTCGTGATCGTTGTCAGAGGAGCGAGGATGTTCGAGGAGATCGTGACGGTAGCGCCCGGAAGAGGAGTCTTTTCCGTGTCTGTGACTTTTCCGTAGATAGTTCCCGTTCTTATCTGTGCCGAGGCAAAAGAAACCGCGAGCAGCAGCACGACAAGAACAATCAAGCTTTTTTTCACATTTCCTCCTTTTTCGGATGAAAAAAATTTTTGCTTTTTCCCCGGAGCGATGAATCGCTCCGACCTTTCCTCTCCCAAAAAACAAAGCTTATTGTGATTCTCACCTCCTGTTTTTATGGTTTTTTAACCTATTTTCATCCCTTTTTTTATATAATTATGCAATTTATATGCCAATTTTAATTTTCTTAGGAACGATATTTAATTGCATTAAAATCAATAAATTAAAATAATTCCTTATCTATTTTATAAAGATATAAATTCAATTATTTGGATTTTATTCAATATATTGGATAATAAATATTAGGTACGCATACCGTATGCGTACCTCAATAAATATATCCCTGCCGATTGACGACCGTATAAGCTCTGTCTTTAATCCTTATTTTTATGCTCCGGAACGACCCGTCTTTGACTTCGGATAAAGGCGTGAAATAAAGCAGGTAATATTTGTTCTTGGGCGTTCTGGGATATGTTCCGGGCATAAAACATTAAGAGTTCTTGGATCCCGTCGAGGACGTGCGGCGAGTCTTGCTAAGTGCTCATGATCTCGTGTGAATGACCGACGGACTGATCTCCGGCCGGTATTCCCGCTGATAGGTGAAGGAAACGAACTTAAAAAAAAGCCCGTCCCGGCTCCCAGCCGGGACGGGCTTTTGAACTTCAGCTTAGAGCTTAGAACTCGAAACGGACTCCAAAACGGACAACTCGGGGATTCAGGATTTCGTTCAGGGTGCGGTTGGTGGGATTGCCCCAGGAATCGTACTGGGTTGAGACGGTTCCAACGTTGTGAAAGTAAGCATCGCCGAAGTAGGCCTCATAGGATCTGTTGATGAGCGCGGAGTTGAGGAGGTTGAAGCAGTCGGCCATCAAGTACAGTCGGCCCCCTCCGATAGTGACCATCTTTTCGATGCGAAGCGTAAAGTTGTAGAAGGTGGGCAGGCTGTCTGCGACGACTTCCTCGGTGTAGATGGAGGTGCTCCAGGTGTAATACGGATTGGGAGCGTTGTCGTTCTCGATGTAGAAGTAGTTGGGGACTTTCCAGCCTTCGCGAGCATTGAATGTTCCGGAGATGTTGATGTCCAGGGGGAGCTGATACATGGCGCTCACTTTGAACATCCAGCGGGTGTACATCAGGACGGGGACTTTGCCGCTCGCTCCGCCGCCCCACTGTCCATAGGCCATGCCGTCGGACATCCACTGGTTGGTGGGATCGAAGAAATCGGTGCCCCAGTGGTTTTTCTGGTTCTGCCAAGTGAAGGAGGCGTTCATGAACCATTTGTTGGACAGTCTCTTGGTCACGACGAACTCAAGGCCGGTGTAGGTGTTGTAGGAATCGGACTTCCGCATCATCGCATAAGGCGTGCCGGCAGTGGGGTAGTACGAGGCGGGCATATAGTAGTCCCGCCCGGCTGCTCCCTTGGTGTCGTAGGTTTTGCCGCCGATGGTGACGGTCGAGGGAATCGTCCCCGCTTTAACATACCAGGGCCCTTGCGTCGGCGGTGTCTGGGGGTCGATGATAAGGTCGGCCAGCGCGCCGGTGTATCCCTGGCTTGCAGGATAATAGGTCATGTTAAAGTCAAAGTTGTCGTATCGGCGCATGGTGAAGTTGACGGCCGCAGAGAAGTCGGCGGCGATCTCGCGCTCGAGGCTGATCATGAAGTCTCGGGTCCGGGTGGACGATTGGACGCTCTTGTCCTGGAAGAATTGCGTAATGTTGGTGTAGTCAAGCGCCGTCTTGTTGTTCCAGTCATAGCCATAGTACATGCCGGCAATGTAGGCGTCGCCCAAGTAGCCTCCGGCCAGGGCGGCCGTGGCTGCGGCGGTGAAAGCGCCCGCGGCGGTGTAGAGGTTATAAACTTTGTACTTGTTCGCATTGCCGCTCGAATAAGCCCAGTACATCTCGGTGAACTGGACCAACTTGTCCGCATTGGCGTCTTTCCACCAGAAGCGCATGCCGCCGCCGGTGCCCAGAGGACTGGCTGTGTAGGTGCCTGTTCCCATGACGTCGCCGTATTGGGAGAGGGTGATCCTGGCCAGGGTCTTGCCGTCGCCAGTGATGTCATACGTCAAGCTGAGGCGCGGAGAGAAAGTGCTCCACCTGTAGTTATCGATCCCCTTGACTGCATCGGCCGTGACCGAGGGCAGGGCGGCCGACAGGGCGCTGTTCACGCTCGGGTCGAAGACCTTCTTCCAGGCGGACGCGTCGGGATAGACTGCTCCGAAAGTTGTAATTCCTTGCGAAGGAACCTGGAGATCGTATCTCAGGCCGAGCATGAAGGTGAAACGGCCCTTGGTGATCGTATCCTGGACGTAGCCGGCATACTGGTCGGCGACGCCGTTGTCTCGTCCGTCGCGGTAGAAATTGACCCGCTGCCAGCCGGCCATTTCAGCGGTCGTCCTCGTGCCGTCGCCGTTCGTGTCGAGCACGAGTGAGTTATAGTTCGCGTTGATGTCGAACCCCTGGAAGTTTCCCCACTGGTGGGCGGCCACTTTATGGGAGTATTCCGCGCCGACCTTGATCTCGTGGGCTAGCCCGAACAGCGAGTCGTTGAAGTAGTTGGCGTTAACCTGGTAGTTGTGACGCGGCCGGGAGGCGTAGTAGGAACTCCAGCTGGCCAGCATGTTCGAGGCGTAGGGAATATACTTCGAATTTGCCTGGTCGTAGACGACGGGGTAATCCAGGCCCGCGTCTGTCATCGGCCTCCACCCGAATCCGGCGTCGTTAAAGGAGAACTTCATGGAAACGTAGAAATTGTTGCCGAAGACGTGCTCGTCCTGCAGCTTGAGGATCGGGCTGCCCCAGTGATACTTGCCCTGCTGGTGGTCGCCTTCCGGCTTGTTCACAGCGGCGTTCCGGCCGAACTTTTCCTTGGCGCCGGCCGTGACCAAGGCTTCAAACCGGTTGTTGGGGAAGAACTGGGCGTTGAGCTTGAAATTGTAGTTGTTGAGGAGCGTCTTGTCCTGGGTGCTGTACATCGTCCAGTTGAAAATATCCTGGACTCCGTAAGCGGCCCACACCCACAATTTGTCCTTGAGGATGGCGCCGCCGGCGTTGACGCCGAAGTCCTTGATCTGCTGGATCTTGTTGACGGCCGCGACGCCCTGGGCCTTGAGGTCATCCGTCAGGTTATTGGCCTGGAAGTAATTATCCGTGAGGTAAAAGCGGCCGGCCAGGTTGGCCTTGTTGCCGCCGCGGCGGGTGACCATGTTCAGGGCGATACCTCCGGTCTGGATGGTCACGTCGGCCGCGCCGCCCGTCGTGATGTTCAACTCTTCGAACATGTCGAAGTCAAAATACAGGGCAGAGCCGCCGAGGGCCGCCGGGTCGGTGATGTCGATGCCGTCGATCGCCCAGATGTTATCCGAGCCGACATAGCCGTTGTTGGACATGTCGCCTTTGGCCAGGAAGGTCGACTGCTGACCGGACTCGTTGCCGCCGACATTCTCACGGTCGAGCATGATCGAGGGGGCCAACTGCATGACGACCCAGGGGTCTCTGGCCGTCGGCAACGACTGGAGTTCCTTGTTGTTCAAGTTAGTCGAGACAACCGTCTTTTTGGCGTCGACGACGGGCGTCACGGCGGTCACGGTCACCTGCTCTTCGAGCTTTCCCATCTCCATCGTCAGGTTGATCTCCACGTTCGAAGCGACGGTAATGATGATTCCGGTTTTTTGGGCCTTCTTGAAACCGGTCAGCTCAGCCGTTATCTGGTAGTCGTTGGCCGGATAAAGGGACGGGAATCTGAACATGCCCTGCGCGCTCGTGATCGTTGTCAGAGGAGCGAGGATGTTCGAGGAGATCGTGACGGTGGCGCCCGGAAGAGGAGTCTTTTCCGAGTCTGTGACTTTTCCGTAAAGAGTTCCTGTTCTTACCTGTGCCGAGGCAAAAGAAACCGCGAGCAGCAGCACGGCAAGAACAATCAAGCTTTTTTTCACATTTCCTCCTTTTTCGGATGAAAAAAATGTTTGCGTTTTTCCCCGGAGCGATGAATCGCTCCGAACATTCCTAAAAAACAAATTTTATTGCGATTCTCACCTCCTGTTTTTATAATTTTTTTACCTATTTTCATCCTTTTTATATTTAAATTGTGCAATTTATATGCCAATTGAAATTTTTTTCGTCGGCATATTTAACTACATTAAAATCAATATATTATAATAGTATCTTACTGGCTTTTATAAGTTGCAAATTCAATTATTTGGATTTTATTCAATATATTGGATATAAAAATATTGAGGTACAAAAATATTAAGTACACATATGGTAACGGCAAGTGTACCTCAATAAATATATCCCTGCCGATTGACGACCGTATAAGCTCTGTCTTTAATCCTTATTTTTATGCTCCGGAACGACCCGTCTTTGACCTCGGAGAAAGGCGTGAAATAAAGCAGGTAATATTTGTTCGAGGTTTCGAGGACGCTCTTGATTCCGGCGGCCGGGTTCTGAGACGTATCGACAATTCCGCCCGTAGCCTGGGCGACCGCAGTAAACGCCTTGAAGATATCTTCCGACTGTTCGCGCATAACAAGCCGGGCAAGCTGTTCGGGTGCTTTGTTCATGAAAATGAGGCTGAAATGCGCCGCAGAATCGGCGAAACTTTCCTTTATTCTTTGCGTGTTCTGGGAGATATTCCGGGAATAGAACATGAAGAGCTCCTGGATCCCGTCGAGGACGTGCGGCGAGTCTTGATAAGTGCTCATGATCTCGTTGATGACCGCCGGACTGATCTCCGGCCTGTATTCTCGCTGATAGATGAAGAAGACGAACTTCTGTCCGCTCTGATTTTTGAGGGCTTGGGCGAATAGAATGAATTTGTCGATATCGATCCGGCGCAAAGCTTCCATCTTGATCAGGATCTCCCTGTAGCGGGGCAACAGCATTTCCAGACTTATTTCCTCCGTTTCCGTGTCGGTCTCAATTCCTCCCATGGGATTCGCTCCGCCGATGGCCCGGACATGTCTTTTCAACTCGTTCAAAAGGCTATTGTAAGCCAGGCCTCCCTGGACGATGTCTTTCTTGACGATGTTCGTCAGCTCCTCGGCCAGGACATTTTTGGGTTTGTTGGCGAAAGCCATGGCCGAGAGCTTGTAATTTCTCATCGGGGTCTGGATCTCCAGAGAATCGCCGGGCAGGAGTTCCTGGTCGAAAAGATAGCGGATCGCCTCGGCCAGCTTGGGGTGGTATTCGAACAACTGGAATAAAAGGTAGAATTTTCGAGTGACATCGGGCTGGCGATCTTGGCCGGCTTCCCGCCTCTCGATGGCGTTTTTATCGACGAGATAAAGAGCTTCGACCGGCCTGGGGATTCCGTTTTCCAAAACCTCAAAATCTTGAAGCCTGAGGCTGGTCACGAGTTGTTTGCCGTCGAACACGCGGACGGCGACGGGAATCGAGGCGGCGCCGGGTCCGGGCTTCTCGGCCGTCTTTTGTTTCGCTGAAAACAGAAGATTCGTCAGGACGAAAAAGATCGAGGTCATGATCAGGAACGGGGCATTTTTTTTCATATCGCCTCTCACGCGTTCAGATCAACATCCGCGTTTATCCATCATACACTCATCCCGAATCCCCGTCAATTTGGAGAGGGCCGACCGTAGTACAGTTTGGGCCGGGTCCTGTCGCCGACCAGCCCCAGAGTTCTTTAAAAAACTAAACTGGAGGACTACGGTCAGGGAGAGGAACTACGTCCAATTTTTGACAAACGGCACCGCCTGTGTTATTTGTTCTTTTCTTCCTTGAGGAAAGGATTCGCCATGACCACGCCTCTTGAACGTTGGGTCGAAGAACAGGCCCGGCTCTTCGAGCCGAAGGAGGTCTATTGGTGCGATGGGTCGGAAGGTGAAGCCCGCCGGCTCATCGATAAGGGAATGGGCGAAGAGAAAATCGGCGACAGCCCCGTTTTCCGCGAGCTCAACCACAAAACCTGGCCAAAGTCCTACCTCCACCGGAGTCATCCCACCGACGTCGCCCGCACCGAACACCTGACCTTTGTCTGCCATCCGCAAAAGGAAGACTCCGGCCCGAACAATAATTGGATGGACCCGGATGAGGCCAAAGCGCTCCTGGCGAAACTGTCCAAAGGCGCCATGCGCGGCCGAACGATGTACGTCCTGCCCTACATGATGGGCCATCCCGATTCGCCCTACGCCAGACCCTGCCTCCAGATCACGGACATATCCTATGTCGCTGTCAGCATGCGCATCATGACCCGCCTCGGCCGGCAGACGATCCAGAAGATCGGCAATTCCGAAAACTTCGTCAAAGGCATTCATTCGGTCGGTGATTTCGATCCGGCGCGACGGTTCATCATGCACTTCCCCCAGGACAGCCTCGTCTGGAGCATCGGCTCCGGATACGGCGGCAACGCTCTCCTCGGAAAAAAGTGTTTCTCGCTCCGGATCGCGTCCTACCTCGGCCTGCGGCAGAGGTGGCTCGCCGAACACATGGTCATCATCGGCATCGAAGACACAAAAGGGAATGTGACCTATGTCACGGCGGCCATGCCTTCGGCCTGCGGCAAAACGAACCTGGCCATGATGGAGTCCGCCCTCCCCGAATACAAAATCACGACCATCGGCGACGATATCGCCTGGATGAATATCGGCCCGGACGGAAGGCTGTGGGCCATTAATCCGGAAGCTGGATTCTTCGGCGTTGCGCCCGGCACGTCGTTGAAGACCAACCCGAACATGATGCAGACGTTGAAGGCCTCGAATTTCTATCCGACGCTCTTCACCAACGTCGGCCTCGACCTTGACGCCAACGAGCCCTGGTGGGAAGGCCTGGAAGGCCCCCCTAAGAACATGGCCGACTGGCAGGGAAAGCCTTGGGATCCGGGCAAGGGAACGAAAGCCGCGCATCCGAATTCGCGGTTCACGGTCTCTCTCTATAACTGTCCGACGCTCTCCAAACAGTTCGACAACCCGCAGGGCGTTCCGATATCGGCGATCCTGTTGGGAGGCCGGCGGTCGCAGGCGGTCCCTCTTGTGACCGAAGCCTTCGATTGGGCCCACGGGGTCTTCCTGGGCGCGCGCACGGGTTCGGAGACGACTGCAGCGGCGGCCGGCCGGGTCGGCGTCCTGCGCCGCGATCCCTTTGCCATGCTCCCCTTCTGCGGCTACAACATGGGCGATTATTTCCGGCACTGGATCAACATCGGAGGCTATATCACCAAACCGCCGAAGATCTTCTCGGTCAATTGGTTCCGCGTCGATGACAACGGCAAATTCCTCTGGCCCGGCTTCGGCGACAACATGCGTCTTCTGAAATGGATCATCGACCGCACGCAGGGCAAGGTCCGGGCCAAAGAGACACCCATCGGTCTCGTGCCGGATCCGGAGGACATCGAAATGGACGGCCTGAAAATATCCCGGCGGAACATGGAAAGATTGTTCGAGGTCAAGCCCGAGGAATGGCGTGAAGAGATCAAGGATGTCAAAAATTTCTTGGGCCAATTCGGCCGGCACGTTCCCTACGAGATCCGGCAGAACTATGAACAGCTGGCGGCACAGCTGAAATAGAACAGGTTGTCGGGGGGGATCGGGTCTTTATTTAAAAGCGGTAGCTGGCCTGTTTGGCGATCTTCCGGTAATCGTCGCCGTCCATGCGGACGACCTTGCACATCTCGTAGATCCGGGAGCGCAGCCTAACCCCGATCCGGTCGAGGAGCGTGTCATCGCCGCTTTTGAAAAATCCGCTCTTCTTAAAATAGGTTTGGCGATGATCTTCTTCGCCGTCGATATCCAGAAAATTCGAAGTGAAAATCGTCAACTTCTTATGGTTATAGCGATGGTTGATGATGTAAAAAATCGTCTCTTCGACCCAGGCCGAGGAGCGCTTGGCGCCGAGCTCGTCGAGCGCCAGGATATCATTTTCAAAGACAGGAGCCAGGATATCAGACTCGGAGACGCTGGAATCCGGCGTGAAGCTGTTCTGGATGTCCCGGATCAGCTCCCGGAAATCGTAGAACAGGCAAGGGATTTTCTTCTGCCGGATGAGCTCGCGGAGGATCGCGACGGCCAAGTGCGTCTTCCCCACTCCGCACGGTCCGATGAAAAGAAGCCCCACATCCTGGACCGGATAATTCTTCACGAACTGTTTGGAGATCTTGAGAGCATCCTTGAGCGAGTCGTTGAGCGTATCGAAATTGCCGAACGAGCAATTCTGGTAGCGTTTCGGAATGTTCGATTTTTCAAAGAGGAGCCGGCCCTCTTTCTCGAAAAAGCATTGGCAACGCTTGGCCAGGGTCCGTCCTTCGGACTCTTCGAGGACCCAGCCCGTGTCTTGGCACAGGGCGCATGTCGCTGAATTGGTCGTCGCCATTCTTCCCCTACAATTCCCTTCGCTCCTTTGTCTCCCCACGGCGAGGGCTAATTCAAATAGCCTCGCAAATGCTGGAGCTTGCTCGATCGGGACAGTTTGCGCCTCGCCTTCTGCTCGATCTGCCGGATGCGTTCCCGGGTCAGACCGAGGCGGTCTCCAATCTCCTGGAGGGTCCGGGGCTGGTCATCGTCCAGACCGAACCGTAATTTTAACACAAGTGCTTCCTTTTCATCCAATTCCCGGAGCAGGTCCCGGATCTGGTGCTGGATGGAGTTCTTGATGATCTGGTATTCCACGGAGGGGGAGATCTCGTCGCTGATCTTTTCCTCCATCCTCATATCTTCTTCGTTGAACCGGTCGCTCAACGAGATCTCTTTTCCCTCGAGCATCTCCAGGTCTTCCACGTCGGAGGCCGTGATCCCCATGCTCTTGGCGATCTCCTCGCGGGTCGGGTCGCAGCCGAGCTCGGATTTGAGATGGGCCGCCTTCCGTTTCATCTGCAGGATCTGATCCGAGAGCTTCTGCGGGATATGGTAAATGCGCGAATGCTGGGTCAGGGCGTGGATGATGGACTGCCGGATCCACCACACGGCATAGGAAATGAATTTGACATTGCGCTGCGGGTCATAGCGCCCCGCCGCTTCGATCAGGCCGAGGTTGCCTTCGTTGATCAGGTCGAGGAGGCTGAGGCCCATGCCCTGGTATTTTTTCACACAGGAAACGACGAAGCGGAGGTTGGCCTCGATCAAAGCCTTCATTGCCTCGGCGTCGCCCTTGTGGATGCGGTCTCCAATCTTTTTTTCCTCGTCCTCGGAGAAGGTCGGAAACTTCGAGATCTTCTCCAGATAGAGACGCAGGCTGCGGGATTCGAAGAAGTCTTGATACTCCATCAATCGATCTTCATGATCTTCGTCGACGAGATCGAAACCAGGCTGCTTCGCTTGTGTTCGAACTCATCCTCCCGGCCCGAGAAGAATTCCTTCTTGACATACTCGAGCAATTCATTGACCCCGACCTCGATCTGCTCGATCTTTTGGCGCATGTTGATGATGACCTCGACTCCGGCCAAATTCACGCCCAGTTCGCGGACGAGATTGAGGATCATCTCGAGCTGCTTGAGGTCCTCGTCGGTGTAAAGGCGCGTGTTCCCCCCGCTGCGCGACGGCTTGAGAAGCCCTTCGCGCTCGTACAACCGCAGCGTCTGAGGATGGATATTGAAGCGCCGCGAGACGCTGCTGATATGGTAATAGGACCGGCTTTCTTTGGCTTCCGTTTTCCGTCTCATCTTAGTTCACTCCAATTTTGGCCCGCGGATTCTCGGAGGCGATCTTCTCCAATTCTTTCATCAGCTCGCGGACTCTCTGGTCGCCGAAAGGCGGCGGGACGATCGTCACTTCGACGAATTCATCCCCGCGGACGCGTCCGCCCGGAACCGTCACCCCTTTTTCCCGAATTCGAAATTTCTGGCCGGACTTTGTCCCCGGGGGGATCTTGATCGTCGCCGGGCCGTCGAACGTCGGGACTTCGATCTTGGCCCCCAGCGTCGCTTCGGGAACGGTGATCGGGATCTTTACAAAAATGTTCGATCCCTCTCTTTTAAAAATCGGATGAGGCGTCACTTCGATCGTGATATAGAGATCGCCGGGAGGGCCGAAGTTGAGTCCGGCGTTGCCCCTTTCAGGAATGCGAACTTTGGAGCCCGTATCCACGCCGGCCGGAATCCGGACGTTGATGAGCTCGGTCCTCTGGACTAAGCCCTGGCCGCTGCAATCCGGACAATCCTCGCCGCGCCCGACCCCGTTTCCGCCGCAGGCCTGGCAGATGGAGGAAAATTTCATAACCCCCCGCTGTATGTAAGCCCGGCCGCTTCCGCCGCAGGTGGAACAGACCTTCTGCCGGCCGCCAGGGACCGACCCCGAACCCCGGCAGCCTTCACAATGCGCCATCCTTGTCAGCCTGATCCTGGTTTTAAGGCCGCGGACCGCGTCCTCAAAGCCGACCTTCATCGTGTAAACAAGGTCTTCACCGCGCTCGGGCTGGACGGGAGTCCGGGCCGTTCTACCGGCCGCCGCGCCCCCGAACATGTTCTCAAAAAAGTCATGAAAGGAGGATGTCCCGAAATCGGAAAAATTGAAGCCTTCGAATCCGGAGGCAGATGTTCCCTCCCGGCCGCTCCCCGGAGGAGAATCCCCGACGAAGCCAAATTGATCGTAGTGATTCCTCTTTTTTTGATCGCCGACAACAGAATAAGCTTCCTGGATCTCTTTGAACTTGGCCTCGGCCGCTTTATCGCCGGGATTGAGGTCGGGGTGATATTTGCGGGCCAGCTTCCGGTAGGTCTTTTTGATATCCGCCAGCGACGCTTTCCGATCGACCCCCAGAATTTGATAATAATCTTTGTTCATGGCCGACCCTCCCGGCGCAGGCTATTATATCCGAGAACGCGGCGTTCGCGGTTCTTATTTTTTCTTGTCGTCCTCGACGACTTCGGCATCGATGACTTCGCCTTCATCGCCGCCGCTTCCTTTGCCCCGGCCGTCTCCGCCCGAGCTCTCCGGCTGTGGCTGTCCGGCATTGCCGGCCTGCGACTGTTGTTGAGAAGCTTGTTGGTACATCATCTCGGTCAGCTTGTGCGAGGCCCGGGACAAGCTCTCCATGGCCTGTTTGATCCGTTCGGCATTCTCGCTTTCGATGGCCTTTTTGGTATTCTCGATCTCGCTCCGGATGCGCTCGGCTTCGCTCTCGGGAATCTTGTCTTTGTTCTCGCGCAGGAGCTTTTCAAGGCTGTAGACGAGCGAATCAGCCTGGTTCTTGGCGTCGATCACGTCCCGCCGTTTCTTATCCTCCGTAGAATGGGCCTCGGCGTCTTTGACCATGCGCTCGATCTCTTTTTCATCCAGGCCGCTGTGGCCGGTAATCGTGATGGCCTGTTGCTTGTTGGTGCCCATATCCTTGGCCGTGACATGGAGGATGCCGTTGGCGTCGATATCGAACGTCACTTCGATCTTGGGCACGCCGCGGGATGCGGGCGGAATGCCGTCGAGATGGAACCGTCCCAGTGTCCGGTTGGCCGAAGCCATCTCCCTCTCGCCCTGGAGAACGTGAATTTCGACGCTCGGCTGGTTGTCCGAGGCCGTCGAAAAGATCTCGGTCTTTTTAGTCGGGATGGTCGTGTTGCGCGCGATCATTTTGGTGAAGACGCCGCCGAGGGTTTCAATGCCCAGAGTCAGAGGCGTCACATCGAGGAGAAGGACGTCTTTGACGTCGCCGGAGAGGACGGCGCCCTGGATGGCCGCGCCGACAGCGACGACTTCATCCGGATTAACGCCCTTGTTGGGTTCCTTGCCGAATTGTTCGCGGACGATCTGTTGGATCCTCGGCATGCGGGTCTGGCCGCCGACCAGAATGACTTCGTCGATATCGGCTGCTTTAAGGTTGGCGTCGGCCATGGCCTGCTTGACGGGAGCCACCGACCTCTGAATGAGGTCTTCGACGAGCTGTTCTAACCTGGACCGGGTCATTTTCATCAAGAGATGTTTCGGCCCGGCCGCATCGGCCGTGATGAAGGGCAGGTTGATCTCGGTTTCCATCGTCGTCGAAAGCTCGATCTTGGCCTTTTCTGCGGCCTCTTTCAGCCTTTGCAAAGCCATCTTGTCCTTGGTCAGGTCGATACCCGACTCTTTCTTGAACTCGGCCACGATCCAATCCTGGAGACGCTGGTCGATATCGTCGCCCCCCAAGTGGGTGTCGCCGTTCGTGGATTTGACTTCGACGACGCCCTGCCCGACTTCGAGGATGGAAATGTCAAACGTTCCGCCGCCGAAGTCATAAACGGCGATCGTCTGGTCTTTTTTCTTGTCCAGGCCATAGGCCAGAGCGGCCGCTGTCGGCTCATTGATGATACGGACGACTTCCAGTCCGGCAATCGTCCCGGCGTCCTTGGTCGCTTTTCTCTGGCTGTCGTTGAAATAGGCGGGCACGGTAATAACGGCCTTTCCAATTTTTTCGCCCAGATAATCTTCAGCCGCTTTTTTCAGCTTTTGGAGGATGAGCGCTGAAATTTCCGGCGGCGAATATTTCTTGCCGATCGTTTCGACCCTTACGTCGCCGTTATCGGCTTCAGTGACCTTAAAAGGGACTTGCTTGATCTCTCCCGGAACCTCACTCGTGCGACGACCCATGAATCTTTTTATGGAATAAACGGTGTTCTCGGGGTTGGTAACTCTTTGACGCTTGGCCACTTGGCCGACCAGGCGCTCTCCTTTTTGAGTAAAAGCCACGACGGAAGGGGTCGTTCGGCCTCCCTCTTCATTGGCGATCACAACAGGATTGTCGCCCTCCATGACCGCAACGACCGAATTAGTTGTACCCAGGTCAATTCCGATTATTTTTGACATATCATATTCCTCCTAATTAAGTGAGATTACAATATATAATTTGAGTATATTATTGTCAAGTATTATTTATAATTTTAAAAATAATTATATTTATATTATTATCTATAACTTATTATATATTTTCCGTTAATT
>Ga0315282_10010433_pt1 | contig 14568 bp, 11 predicted proteins | sample YL17G07_20_MG_FD_203693 | JGI IMG/M metagenome (GOLD analysis project Ga0315282, IMG submission 203693) | Sediment microbial communities from Yellowstone Lake, YNP, Wyoming, USA - YL17G07_20 | ecosystem: Environmental > Aquatic > Freshwater > Lake > Sediment | place: USA: Wyoming | collected...
ATTAAACTGATTACCTCTGATAGCTTACCTGCAATATTTTTGCTAAGTCCTGTCCCTAAAATGGCATCAACTATAACAGAATGACGAGTTAAAACTGATGAGTAATGGATAAGAAACTCGTTTATTTGCTTTATTCCCACCCCGAGTTTAACCGCAGCTTTGTATTGTAATAATGCATCACCCTTTAAATCTTCCGGTCTTGATGTAAGAAAAACCTTGACATCCCAACCCTCATTATGAAGGTTTCTTGCAACAACCAAACCGTCACCGCCATTGTTTCCACTCCCTGATACTATAATTACCCTTTTACGCCCAAATATCTCCTTTATCTTAGAGGCAACTACAAACCCTGCTCTTTCCATAAGAACAACACCTAAAATGCCGCACTCTTCAATCGTCTTCTTGTCTATCTTCCGCATCTCTTCAGCAGTAACTACTTTCATCTCTCCCCCTGCTCTAATACCACGCATGCAACACCATACTCGTGCTCGTGGCTCAGGCTCAGATGTGCTCTTCTTATTGATTTCTCTTTTATAAAAACCTCAAGTCTTCCGTTGATTTTCAAAAAAGGTTTTCCTGTGTCTACGTTTACAACTTCTATGTCTGTTAAAGCCACAGGAACCGCAGAGCCTATTGCCTTTATCAATGCCTCCTTTGCTGCAAAGCGAACAGAAAGCGACAGATATGGATTTTTCTTCTCATAGCAATAGGAAATCTCGCCTGCTGTAAATACCCTTTCAAGAAACCTCTGCCCCCATTTTTCCACAACCTCTTTCATTCGGTCTATCTTGACAAGGTCTATGCCAACTCCGTAAATCATCAACCACCTTCAAATCGCATTCATTCTATTCTACACAATAATAACTTCTATTCTACATCAAAGCAAGGGCTTTTTATCATAATAAATTCTTTCTCTTTCATCAAGGAATTCAGGGGCACATCCCGCTTGCGCACGTCCCATTTTCCTTGACATAAGAGCAGTTATTTTTTAGAATTCTTCAAGCCAGGGATAAGAATAGCAATTTCGGTTTTATTTTAAATTTAAATAAAAAATCATAGTTGTAAGGAAGGAGTTTTAATGATGATACAAATCAGCGGCAGGACAAAAATTACAGGACTTTTTGGATATCCAGTCGAACATACACTATCCCCGGCAATGCATAATGCTGCATTTACAGAACTTGGTCTTGATTACTGTTATGTCCCATTTCTCGTGCATCCGGATTACCTTGAATATGCTGTAAAGGCAATAAAATCTCTGAATCTAAGCGGCGTAAATGTCACTGTTCCACATAAGGAAAAAGTAATGCCATTCCTTGATGAGATTAATGAAGAGGCATCTTTTATCGGTGCAGTAAATACGATAGTAAATTCAGGTGGTAAACTCACTGGTTATAACACAGATGGCAGAGGGTTTATGCAATCCCTTTTGGAGGGAGGTACCTCTATTGAAGGCAAGGATATCTTAATAATCGGGGCAGGTGGTGCATCAAAGGCAATAAGTTATTATCTGAGTCAAAAGGCGAAAACATTATATCTGTATGATATTGATAAATACAAATTAGAAAAACTTGTACAGGATTTAAATAATATTTTCAACAATGTATACATTATTGAAAATATTTCCAGCATCGATAGATTCCATATAATAATTAACGCTACCCCATTAGGTTTAAAAAAAGAAGACCCGTTACCTTTTGATACAGCCCTGCTCAGGACAGAACAAACTGTTTGTGATGTTATCTATAAAAAGACCCGTCTTCTTGAAGAAGCCTCAAAAAAAGGGTGTGTTACCCTTGATGGCATGGGTATGCTTCTATGGCAGGGAGTGTTTGCATTTGAACTATGGACAGGCAAAAAACCACGGGTTGAAGTAATGCGTAATGCCTTACTGAAGGCTAAAACATAGTCCCTTCAGGCAATATGCTGTGCCTGCAAGGCAAATTGCCGGTTAGAATCAATCCGCAGTAAAGTTCCTTTTTCTGAAGAAATACGGTCAGAAGAAACTGGGAAAAATAAGAAAAAAGCATCGTCCGGATATTTCAAAAGAGGAATAGCTTATTCTCAGCTTGACAAGTATAATATTTTTTGTTATGACTTAAAGTAGATATATAGATAAATTAGCTGCACATTAAAAGTATATAGCCAGAATATAGAAGGAGGTGATACTTTAATAACCTTGAAACCAATCTGCCTATGGAAGTGCAGAGCCAAATCCAGAAGGAGGTGAATGTATGAAAGAAGATGATGTTGTGAGCAAAAGGCTTCTCGATGAATTAGAAGTACATGGAATAAGCAGAAGGGATTTCATCAAATACTGTGCCACAACAGCGGCGATACTCGGCCTTTCCGAAATGGAATTTACAACAAAAGTAGCGGAGGCGTTGGAGAAACCGACCTCTAAGAAACAACCTGTGGTATGGCTGGAAGGACTTGCATGCGCCGGCTGTACAATTTCGTTGTCACAGGTTCTTAACCCGCCCGTTTCCTCTATCATTCTCGATAAGATTTCTCTCAGATATCATATGACCATTATGGCAGCGGCAGGAGAAGTTGCTGAGGCAGCCAGACGTGAAGCCGTGAAGGAAGGCGGCTATATTTTGGTGGTTGAGGGTGCCATTCCCTCTGCAAATGACCGTTTCTGGATGCATGGTGGACGACCCGGCAGGGAAATGGTTGAAGAAGCAGCCAAGAATGCGATGGCTGTTCTCGCGGTGGGAGCTTGCAGCGCTTATGGCGGTATCCCAAGAGCTTGCCCGGCAAAAGGTATATCAGTCAGTGATGCCCTTAAACGCGCGGGGATTAATAAGCCTGTTATCAATATTTCCACCTGTCCCGTTCATCCTGATCACCTTGCAGGAACGCTACTTTACGTACTTGTCACAGGAAAATTACCGGAGTTGGATTCTAAGGGGCGGCCCGCAATGTATTTCGGAGAAGTATCGATGCATGATAACTGCAGGCGGCGCGCTCATTTTGATGCCGGTGAATTTCTTAAAGATTGGAACGACCCCAAACAGAAAAACTGGTGTCTGCTGGAAAAAGGCTGTAAGGGCCCAATGTCCTATATCGATTGTGCAGTCCGCAGATGGAATGACGGGATAAGTTTCTGCCTTGATTGTGGAGGTTTGTGTCAGGCTTGTGGAGAGCCGATCTTTTATGACAAGGTTAGCCCCCTCTATATGGCAGATGACGAGACTTCTAAGAAGATATTTGCTATGCGAAAAACCGGACAGTCTAAAGAAAATAGTTAAAAGGAGGTGAAATAAATGGCAAAGAAAATTACGATACATCCCGTTACAAGGATTGAAGGACATTTGACAATTGAGGTAGAAGTTGACAAGGGCAAAGTTGTAGATGCCTGGAGCAGCGGCACCATGGCCCGCGGGTTCGAGGCTATGCTCACTGGAAAAGACCCGAGAGATGCTCCTTATGTAACCAGCCGGTTTTGTGGTGTCTGTTACAGTGTGCACCAATTGGCTTCTGCCCGTGCCCTTGACGCTGCTTTTGGTGCAAAAGTTCCGTGGGGGGGAAATCTGATCAGAAACCTTGTGATGGGCGCAGAGTACATCTATGACCATGTGCTTCATTTCTACCAGCTCAGTGCGCTTGACTATATAGATATAATGGCTGTGGCCGAATATAAGGGTAAAGACAAGGATTTGCTGGCTGTCAAGGATAAGATTGTTAACTTGGTTAAGGAAAAAGACACCTATCCTTTAACTCCAAGGTATAAACCCGATGATTTTTCAGTCAAAGACCCGGACATAGTAACATCTGCGGTCTCGCATTATATCAAGGCTCTGAAAATGCATGCCAAGGCTAGAAATATGGGAGCCATATGGGGCGGACGTACTCCGCATTACCAGAATATCGTGGTTGGCGGTGTCACCTCATATCCCGATATTAACCAGTGGGCCCGTTTCCGCACGATGCTTGATGAGCAGAAAAAATTTGTCGAAGAGGTCTACATCCCCGATGTCCTGGCCTTCGGAACAGGTCCCTTATGGCCACTGGCTACGATGGGCGTAGGCGGCGGTCATTACAACTATCTCTCCTATGGTGATTTTCCAAAGGACCCCGCATGGAAAGACATTGTTTTCCCCGCTGGAACGATCGTCGGGTTAAATCCTGCAAATATAAAAGTTGAACCTGTAAATACTGAAAAGATTACCGAATCAGTAAAATATGCCTGGTATAAGGAAAATAAGCCAGTACATCCATACGATGGTGAGCAGGTATTCAATCTTGACAAAAAGGAGGCATATACCTTCGTCAAGGCTCCCCGCTATGACGGCAACGCAATGGAGGTTGGACCATTGGCGCGTATGCTTGTAGCCAAGAACCCCACGCTTATTGATCTGGTTAAAAAGGGTGCCAAACCCGGTGCTGTTGCACGTCATGCCTCGCGCGCAATCGAAACCAAACTTATGGTAGATGCATGCTACAATTGGTTAGATCAACTGCTCGCCGAAATGACAAAACCTGGATTCAAGATTCATGACACCGAGCACTGGAACCCACCGGAAAGCGGCATGGGTGCAGGTTTCCATGAAGCACCTCGGGGCGCTTTAGGACATTGGATAAAGATCAAAAACAAGAAGATCGCGAATTATCAGGCTGTGGTTCCTTCTACATGGAATGCCTCGCCTCGTTGTGAAAAAGGAGTTCGCGGCCAGTATGAGGAATCCCTTATTGGTGCGCCGGTGCCTGACCCCGAAAACCCGAATAATGTCGTTCGAATAATCCGTTCCTTTGATCCCTGTCTGGCCTGCGCTATTCATATCATCGACCCGAAAACCAACGAAATCCGGAAATTCCTTATCGAATGACCAAGGCACTTACTCGTTCGAAAGCAAACGAAAAGGGGGGAGAGAATATCTCCCCCCAAAAAGTCGTTATCCTCGGAGTTGGAAACCTCTTGTTGTCAGACGAAGGAGTTGGAGTCCATGTGGCCAATGAACTCATGAAGCGCGAACTTCCGCCGGGGGTAACGGTTGTTGAAGGCGGTACCGATGGCTTCCGTCTCATAAATGTCATAACAGAGGCCGATCGGTTGATAGTGGTTGACGCCGTTAAGGGCGGCGGTGCTCCCGGCTCTATTTATAGTTTCGATATTAATGAAGTTCAAAACTGTCCATCTGGTTTTAAAACATCAGTTCACCAGATTGGCATATTAGAAGTCATAAATTTGTCGGGGCTTATCAGTAAAACACCCCAAACAACAGTTATAGGTATTGAACCTGAATCCCTCGAAATGGGCATGGAATTATCACCTGAAATTAGAGAGAAGATTCCAAGGATTATTGAGTTAGTACTGGAAGAACTGAAACACTAATCTTGTTGTCCTTAGAAAGAACCTGTTAACAAAAGAAAGTAATGGATTAAAGGAGGAATGATATGAAAAAGTTTTTTGTAAGTTTAATATTAATAATTGCCTTTCTCTCAACTATCGGTATCTGTGTTGCAGATGAAATAATTATGGTGGGGGCCGGGCAGGCACCTACTGAAAATATTCTGAAGCAGGTAAAAGAACCTTTTGAGAAGACCACAAAAATTTGGCTCTACTTTGTGCCCTGTGGTCCGAAAGTTGCTCTTGTGGAACTGGAGAAAGGCAGATTTGATGCAGCACTGGCAGGTCTTAGTTTTGAAGACTGGATGAAATTCATGGAAACAGAGGGAGCGGGCGTTAAGGACCCATCGGTTCTTCAACATGTAACTGTGGGCAAAGACAAAATTAAGGTATTAATTAACAAAGACAACCCTGTTTCGAAGCTCACTAAGGAGCAATTAAAGGGAATTTTTACAGGCAAGATCACTAACTGGAAAGATGCTGGTGGAAAGGACGTGCCCGTTGTTGTAGTATGGACTAAACTCCTTGGAGGCAACTATTTATTTACCAAGACCATTCTTGATGGTCAGCCTCTAACAAAAAACGTCATCGAGGTATCCACTTCGGTAGATGCAAGACAGATGATATTATCAAAGCCGGGAGCAATAGCGCTTGGTCCTTTAGCAATAGTTTCCACCGCTATTAAGTCTCCAAAAACACCAGAGATAGAAAGACCGATAACTCTGATTACTAAAGGCAAGCCGTCTGAAAATGTCCGAAAACTCATTGATTTTATTAAAGGAAAAGGGCAGAAGTATATAAAGCAATAGCGATTACAACCGTGGGTTTAAAAGTGGAGACTCTGTGAAGACAGGAGATCTCCACTTTTAGCCGTTAATTGACTCCCTATCTTTTTAAACGCAATTCATATAATCTCATCTCTGTCAATCATTCAAAATATAATATGTAATATTAAAGTCGAAAGATGAAAACGGTTATAATTAATCAGTTATGATAAAGTCTGAGCAGAATCTCAAAGAAACAGAAAAATGTCAATGTCAAGAAAGATAATCATAGTCGCCATAGTCTTTTCGATACTCACGGGCATCCTTGGTGGCCTTATATACTGGATTGTTTCTGATCTCCCAAATATCAAACTTCTTGAAGAATACACCCCGCTGGAATCGTCCAGGGTATATTCAAGTGATGGAAAAATCATTGCAGAGCTTTATCTTGAGCGCAGGATATTTGTACCTCATTATCAGATTCCAGACCACGTAAAAAAGGCATTCATCTCTGTTGAAGATATTAGATTTTACAATCACCCGGGGGTTGATCTTATCGGAATTATGCGGGCACTGTGGCATGACATTAAAGCTGGTGGAATTGTCGAAGGAGGTAGCACAATTACACAACAGCTTGCAAGAATGCTCTTTTTAAAACCTGACAGGAGCATAAAAAGAAAGATTAAGGAAGCAGCCCTTTCCATACAGATAGAAAAACGTTATACAAAAGATGAAATACTTGGTATGTATCTGAATCAGGCTTATTTTGGAACAAGGGCATACGGTATTGAGGCAGCCGCCCAGACCTATTTTGACAAATCAGCAATGAGCCTAAATATAGCCGAGGCAGCACTTCTTGCTTCATTGCCAAAGGCACCCTCAATATATTCCCCTTTCAAAAATCCCCAAAAAGCAAAAGAAAGAAGAACAGTCGTTCTAAAACAGATGCTGGATCATAAATTTATAACAGAAGCTCAATATGAAGAGGGAGAAAAGGCTTCCCTTCCATTAACTCCTCATTTCAGGAAATACGATGCACCCTTTTTTATAGAGTCGCTGAGGCAGAATCTCGAGACAAAATACGGGAATGAACTATACACATCAGGATATAAAATATATTCAACCTTAGACTTTAGGGTGCAGCAGATCGCTGAAGAATCAGTCGCAAGAGGAATTTCCAGTATAGAAAAGAGAGTAAAATTAGGTGTAGAGGCAGCACTGATAGCAATAGATATGAGAACCGGACATATAAAGGCAGTGGTAGGTGGATCCAATTTCTGGAAGAACCAATTCAACAGGGCAACACAGGCTTTAAGACAACCTGGTTCTGCATTCAAACCTTTTGTATATATTACTGCAATCGAGAACGGAATGACATCAGATGGGATAATAAATGATTCTCCCATCTCATTTGGAGGTGCAAAACCAGGGCAGAAATGGAACCCTCATAACTATGACGGCAAATACTATGGAAGTGTTACACTGAAAACTGCACTTGCAAAGTCACTTAATTGTGCAACGGTAAGACTCGCAGCCAGCATAGGGATAGACAATATTATAGAAATGGCAAAACGACTTGGAATAAAAAATGAACTTCAACCTTATCTGCCACTTGCAATTGGGGCCTCCGATGTTACACTCATTGATATGGTTTCAGCTTATTCAGCATTTGCTTCAGGATACAGGACAAAACCAATATTATACGAAAGAATACTTAACAGAGACGGGATAGTTATTGAGGAGACAAATCCGGTTTTAGAAGACTTGCTATCTGAAGAAGATGTAAAGGAGATGAAGATACTTCTGCAGGCAGTTATTGAAGAGGGAACCGCGCAGAAGGCAAAAGAGCTAAAAAGGCCTGTTTATGGAAAGACCGGCACAACCAATGATTACACCGATGCCTGGTTCATAGGATTTGATGACAGGCTTGTTGTAGGTGTCTGGGTTGGAAGGGACGACCATACGCCGATTGGCCCAAAAGAGACGGGTGCAAGGGCAGCACTTCCAATATGGATCGAGTTTATGAAAAAAGTGCCTCAACAAACTCTTTCGGAACAAAATCCCTGAGATCATCTATTCCTTCACCAAATCCTATAAGCCTTATAGGAATGCCAAATCCTTTTTTTATCGCTAAAACGATCCCGCCTTTTGCTGTACCATCGAGTTTTGTCAGGGCAATACCGGTTATTCCAACCGCTTTATTAAACAATTCAGCCTGCCTTAAGGCATTCTGACCTGTAGTTGCATCAACTACAAGGAGAATCTCATGAGGTGCTTCGGGCATCGCCTTTTCAATGGTCTTCCTCACTTTTTTTAGTTCTTCCATAAGATTGCTTTTTGTATGTAGTCGTCCGGCGGTATCCACTATAACAACGTCTATGCCTCTATTTTTTGCGGCTACAACAGCATCAAAGGCTACCGCAGCCGGATCCGAACCGTGTTGGTGCTTAACAAGCTGTGTACCAGCCCTTTCTGCCCATACTTCGAGTTGCTCAATCCCAGCAGCTCTGAATGTATCACCTGCTGCAAGCAAAACAGAAAATCCTTGAGAGCGGAACCTGCTTGCGAGCTTTCCTATTGTCGTTGTTTTACCAACTCCATTTACTCCAACGGCAAGGATCACAAAGGGCTTATTATCATAGACCACAATCGGTTGAGAGCCACCTAAAATTTCTATCATCTCTTTCTTTAAGAGATCTTTAACAGAATCTAAGTCTTTAGCCTCACCCTTTTTAGCCCTTTCTCGAATAACTGTCATTATCTCTGATGCAGCTTTAATCCCAATATCGGACATAATAAGTATATCTTCGAGTTCTTGCAGTGTTTCTTCATCAATCTTTCCGCCTGTAAATATAGATTCAACTTTTTCTATAAAGCCTTTCCTCGTCTTTGTAAGTCCCTCTTTAAGCCTTTCAAAAAAACCCATCAACCCTCCTTAGCAGAACAATTTTAGATTTTTTGCAGGAGATTTATCAATCTTATTAGTTTCACAATATTTCGTGGTTCTACGTTTATTTTTTAGGAGTAATAGTTATAATAGAATTTTTAAGATAAAATGTGATAAATTTAAAATCTAAAAATAAGCAGTATGGAGGATACGTGTAAATGCTTAAGAAAAAGGAAAGATATATGGTTGCTGTTGTGGGAGCTACAGGGGCAGTTGGTAATGAGATGATTGCAACGCTTGTTGGAAGAGACTTTCCCGTGGAAAGACTCAGGCTCTTTGCATCAGAGCGTTCCGAAGGGAAGATTATGGAGTTTAAAGATGCCGAGATTCCGGTTGAAAGCCTGAATGAGAAGTCATTTGAAGGAATTGATATCGCCCTATTTTCAGCAGGTGCAGAGAGGTCAAAGACATGGGCGCCGGTAGCTGCCGGGTCTGGCTGTGTTGTTGTGGATAATTCAAGCCAGTGGAGGATGGATCCTGAAGTCCCTCTCATTATTCCCGAAGTTAATCCCCACGACCTGAAATGGCATAAAGGTATAATTGCGAACCCTAACTGCTCAACAATCCAGATGGTAGTTGTTTTGAAACCACTACATGATGCTGCAAGGATAAAAAGGGTCGTTGTTACGACCTTTCAGTCTGTCTCCGGGACAGGTCAGAAGGCTGTGGATGAATTACTACAGCAGACAACTGCTCTGTTAAATTTCAAAGAGGTCAAATGTAATGTCTATCCTTACCAGATAGCATTTAATGTCCTTCCTCATATAGATAAATTTCTTGAAAACGGCTATACAAAGGAAGAGATGAAGATGGTGAATGAGACAAAAAAAATTCTTGGAGACAACTCAATAAAGATAACAGCAACAACTGTACGTGTGCCTGTATTCAGGAGTCACTCTGAGAGCTTGAATATAGAGACAGAGAAAAAACTTACTGCCAATGAGGTAAGGGCGATTCTATCAGAAGCCCCTGGCGTAGTGGTATTCGACGCACCTGATAAGAATATCTATCCTATTCCAATAGATGTAGCTGGAAAGGATGAGACATATGTGGGAAGGATAAGAGAGGACGAATCTATAGAACATGGTATCAATATGTGGATAGTCGCAGACAATCTCAGAAAGGGTGCTGCCCTGAATGCAGTACAGATAGCAGAAAAGCTTATTGAGATGGCGTAAAAAGTTTTTAAAAAGATGACAGGTTTTCGCTTACTACGATATTTTTCGACAGTTCTAATCTTGATAAAGGCGGGGCATTGTATTTTCACTCATTCTCGTCCCGATAAAATCCGGACTCCGAGGATTTTGCCTTACCCCTCTCATATCCCCCCTTGCCAAGGGGGGATGAAGGGGGTTGTCTGTCTGACTATCGGCAAAATAAGCCGTTCAAACACAATGCCCCACCTTTTATCTATTAATGAATCCGCCTCAGGCGGACTGATGTTGCTCAAGCCAGCCCTGCATATCGCTGAATTTAAATTCATTAAAGGTATAAGTTATGCAAAATGTTGACTATATCATTTGCGGCGATTATGTCCTTCCAATGGATGAAGGGCTTACTGTTATTAAAGATGGTGCAATTGCTGTAAGCGGCACAAATATCCTCGAAGTTGGAACTTCTAAAGAGATTTCTAAAAAATATGCCTCAGAAGCCATTATCATGGGAGAAGGGAAAGCAGTTTTCCCAGGATTGATCAATACCCATACACATGCAGCGATGGTCTATTTTAGAGGCATTGCTGATGACCTGCCATTGAAGGAGTGGCTCGAAAACCATATATGGCCGGCAGAGAACAGATGGCTTGGCCCTGAATTCATCTCTGATGCAACCGAACTTGCCTGTCTTGAGATGCTCAAGGGAGGAGTTACAACTTATAACGACATGTATTTTTACGAGGATGCTGCCGGCAAGGTTGCAAAAAAAATAGGCATGAGGGCTGTATTAGGTGTTGGAATTCTGGATTTCCCCTCAAAATCTGCGCGCACTTCAGATGAGTATTTTGTCAATGCAGAGTCTTTTATAAAGGACTGGAAGGGAGACGAGCTGATAACTCCTTGCATTGCACCTCATGCACTCTACACGTGCGGAACTGAGTCTCTGAAGAGAGCAAGGCGTATTGCTGATAAATACGACATACCAATTCATATACACCTGTCCGAGACAAAATGGGAGGTTAATGAGATCAAAAATAGATATAGAATGACACCCGTCGAGTACCTTGATAGTCTCGGCTTTCTTGATGAAAAGGTGCTCGCTGCTCATTGTATCTGGGTTGAAGATGATGAGATTGATTTGCTTGCAAAAAGAAAGGTTGGTGTTTCTCATTGCATGGAGAGTAACCTTAAGCTCGCATCAGGATTTGCGCCTGTTGTCACGATGCTCATGGCAGGAATAAAAGTAACGTTTGGGACTGACGGTGCCGCAAGCAATAATGACCTGAACATCCTTAGCGAGATGTCAACTACAGCAAAGGTTCACAAGGCTCTCTCTAACAATCCTACTGTTCTTGATGCAAAAACAGTTCTTCTTATGGCAACAAAATGGAGTGCGGAGGTTTTAGGTCTTGGTGATAAGATTGGAAGTATTGAAAAGGGCAAAATAGCAGATATTGTAACCATTAATCTAAAAAAGCCCCATCTCACACCTATGTATGACGTTTACTCTCACATAGTTTATGCAGCAATGGCCTCTGATGTTGATACGGTAATGGTAAACGGAAAGGTTGTTGTTAATAACAGCAAGTTTTGTAACGGAGACGAGGAAAAGATACTTGCAAAGGCAAAAGAGTGGGAGGGAAAAATAAACTCTTAGTAAAACTCTAACTCTTCAACGAACTATGGTACTTCCGCTCTTGTATTTACCCGCCTGCACTTTTTGTGTTATTCTTCTCTATAGTTTAACAAACTTTTTTTGAGTTATATACCTATGGCCTTTACGGGAGACTTAGAACACCTACACATAGTTGACATAATTCAACTGCTCCATACGACGAGGAGGTCCGGCACTTTTTCTGTCAGGGGAAGCAGGGGCGAAAGCCGGATAATTTTCAGTAATGGGTATATTGTCGGTGCAAGTCATCTAAATAACAGGATATGCATCGGCACAGTCCTGGTGAAAATGAATGCAATACCCCCGGCAGATATCGAAAAGGCACTTGAAATCCAAAAAAGTGCGGGAAAGGATCGAAAACCCTTACTTTCCACTCTCATCGAATTGGGGAAATTAGGGCATGAAGAAGCGTCAAAGGGACTGAAGAAGCTCATCGAGATAACTATTATAGAATTGATGGGCTGGGCTAAGGGAACCTTCACTTTTGATACGGAAGACATTGCGGTGACTCCTGAATTCAGTTATCCCATTGGTAAGATGGAACAGGCAACGAGCCTCGATGCACAAATGGTATTGATGGACGCTCTCCGAATTTTTGACGAGCGGGAACGTGATCGCCAGTCAGGAAAAAATGTCCCGTCATATGAAGAATTGTTTGCAGACGTGATTTCATCAGACGGGGTAGTGGAAAATGGAGAAAAGAGTTCAGTCCTTACCGCAGACGATCTGGGACTGGCTGATCTTGACCATCTGGAGAGAAAAATACCTCAGTTTTTGCCGGTTAATGAAATTTTTGACCCCGTCGAAATTCATCGCCAGAAAATAAGGGAGACCTTGTCCGGTTTTTCCGCCGAAAAACAGGAAGCCTTTGTCTCTTTCCTGGAAAAATCTACGGTAAGAATAAGTCCCCATGATGGGTCGTCAAGGCAAGAGGGCCGGGCTCAGGCCCTTATCCTCTTTACCGAGGATGAGTTCATAAAACATTCGGTTATGACCATATGCAAAAATGAGGGTATCCTTGTATTTGCAACGGACGGTGAAGAGGAACTCGATCATATCATAGCCCAGTGCCTCTTAATAAAGACATTACCCATCCTGGTTTTTGACAACCCCGGAATGTCTGAAGGGATACTTTCCGAAGAGAAAATCGTCACCCTGCGGCGACGGGTAAAAGAGAAATATCCCCGGGTTTCCATTATCCAGATGAACTCTCCGTTAGATTACACCTTCACATTACAGTCTTATCATGACGGCATCAGGGCGGTTTTCCCAAAACCCTCAAAAGAGGCCAGGAATGCAACGTTCCTTGAAGATGCGATAAAATTTCTGGAAACCTTTAAATCTTATATCAAAGGCTTTTTTCATGAGCAGAAAGACCTTAGAGCAGCGGATACCCAACTGAGCAAACTCAAAGACCGTCTCCTGGCCCTTCGAGACATCCACGAACCTCCTGATGTGTCCTTTGCCCTTCTTCAGTCTGTCGCTGAAATATTCGAACGATCTATTACCTTTATAGTTCGTCCGACAGAGCTTATAGGCGAAAGAGCCTTAGGCGTGCATGCCGAAAAGGATAGGGTACCAGATTCAGCAGCGAGGCTAAAGATTCCCCTGACAAGACCTTCGGTCTTCCGTGATGTGATTGAAAAGGGAAGGTTGTTTTATGGAGAGAGTGATGATGAAGTCTTAAAGGAACATCTCTTTGCAGGGATTAGTGCACCCCTGAGGCCGACCATAATCCTCCTTCCTATGAAGAGTCGCGGGAAAATCATGACCCTGACATATGGCGATTTCGGCAGGAAAGAAGTGCCGCCGGTACAAAGTGATGTTCTGGTAATTCTGGCAAATCAGGCCGGCCTGGTTGTCGAAAATACTCTTTACCGTAAACTGCTCAATAAGGCGTCTCACAAGTGACAGTCATTAACACAGATATGCCGCCATGTATTATAATTCAAGAAAGGAAACGACTATGGACATTGCCACCCTTACGCAAATTTTAGAAATCGCTTTTACAAAGAAGGTTTCCGATATCCATTTTGAAGTGGACAATCCCCCCATGTTCAGGGCTCGCGGGCACTTGATCCGCTCAAAACTAAATACCTTAACAAAAAACGACACCGAGTTTATCGCTTCCACCGTTATGGAGCAGAACAACCGGAAGCTGCCTGAAAACTTAATGGAATTCGACGCTTCTTATACGTTGTCAGACGTGGGTCGTTTCCGGGTCAGCATCTTCCGTCAGCGGGGCAATATCGGAATCGTGATGCGTGTCATACCTCACCATGTCGGCACTTTTGAGGAACTGAATCTCCCCGCCGTATTGGGGAATATTGTGAAAGCCCCGAACGGCCTGATTCTTGTCTGCGGACCCACGGGCAACGGTAAATCTACGACATTGGCCTCTATGGTCCGGTTTGTCAACGACAATTTTAACTACAATGTTATTACCATCGAGGACCCCATCGAGTTTATTTTTCCTTCAAGTCAGAGCTGTATTATCCAGAGAGAACTGGGTATCGATACAGAGAGTTTTGGCGGGGCCTTAAAAGCGGCTATGCGTATGGATCCCGATGTCATCATGGTCGGAGAACTGCGTGATCTGGAAACAATCGACGCCTGCATCAAAGCTGCCGAGACAGGGCATCTCGTCTTGTCGACCCTCCATACTCCTAATGCGG
>Ga0315282_10010434_pt1 | contig 14567 bp, 22 predicted proteins | sample YL17G07_20_MG_FD_203693 | JGI IMG/M metagenome (GOLD analysis project Ga0315282, IMG submission 203693) | Sediment microbial communities from Yellowstone Lake, YNP, Wyoming, USA - YL17G07_20 | ecosystem: Environmental > Aquatic > Freshwater > Lake > Sediment | place: USA: Wyoming | collected...
GCATACTTATGGTTTTGCTCATCCCTTCATAGAATAAAGGTATTATACCTGACATAAATGGTGCTGAGAAGCTTGTTCCACTTTTGACTATGGTAGCAGAACTATCAATTGAGCTTGCCATCCTCACCCCCTCACCTACCATTATAACATCGGGTTTTATCAGTCCTTCCTTCGTTGGCCCACGTGAGCTGAATTGACTGAGTTCAAATGTGTCATTAACAAGCCTGGTTGAACCCGTAGCTACAACGTAGTGCTCACATGCGGGACATAGTATTGTCTCAGGATCTGGGCCGTCATTTCCGGCAGCGGCTATAACAAATATGCCCCTTTCTACAGCTGCACGACATGCAACGCGAACAGGACTGTCTACGTTACCGTCGTCTGGTGAACCTAGACTGAGATTTATAGCAACAAGAGATATATCAGGATTGGCATCATATAATGATAGAACATCATCTATTCCAAGGACAACACTTTCTTCCGTACCCTTGCCTTCATCATCAAGGACCTTAATGTTGGCAATACCACACTTTGGCGCAACTGATCTAATAATTGATGCAACGCCAGTACCATGATTAAAACCATCTTGCATTGGACTCGATGTGAAGTTCTTGGAATAAACAATACCGCCCTTTATGGTATCGTGGGTTTCTAGTATCCCACTGTCAATAACTGCCACAGTAAACCCTTCACCATACAGTGGTGGGACTGTTAGATTCCTGATAGCCTCCATACCGAGTAACTCAAGTACCTGGTCGGTAGTCTTCTCTTCAACAGTGGTAGGTACTGGAGTGGGAGTAGTTATGACCGCGGCCTTAACACTAGCAACTTCCGCGACTTTACAGCCAGACCTAGTAAGGGACTCCACCTGCCCGCTGTTGAGAGTAGCAAATATGACACCTATATTCCTCACCTCTACTATATCTATAGCTCCCATCAATTCTAGCTGCTGTCTTGTAGCACCAATTACTGAGTATCTTTTCATTTCTTCTTTATCTCTCTCAGCTTGCTGATGGCTCGAGGTATGCAGAACCCGGCTATACCACTGATAGCAGCAACAATAGCATATAGCACCTTTGACATTTCAGGAATGTAGACACCTATAAAGACCCCTAGGATCGTCAGGCATATGATTGCCGTTACCCCCAAAACTGTGTTCCTGTCCATAAATAAGCCTCTTATCATACTCTATTTCCTGCTACTGTTAATTCAAGCTGTAGTGCTTTTATATTGATGTGCCTCCTTTAGAATATCCCTTTTATAGACTTGACTACTTCACCCCCTATAATGATAATAAGAGCTAAGGTTATGACAACCCCAAGAACTTCCTGTAAGAACTGTGGCTGATAAGTCGCCTGGGGATAGTAGACTACCTGGTCTTGTAGGTAGTAGATTGGCTCACTGTTCATGGATACATCTCCTTTAGTTCTCTTACTATCTCTTGCTCCCTCTCTAGCTTCTCTTTCTGATCAGGAGTGAGATTCTCTGCATATTCTGCTAGTCTCTTAGAGAGGCTATCTATCTTCTTTGCCGCTTCTGCTTTCTTATACCCACTCATGGTAGTCTCTGGAGCATCCCTTACAGCCCCTGCAACACTAATGAGACCTGATGCAGTACTGGTAACCTGGGATGATGCAGTAGCGGGGGCTGTCTTGTACAAGCTTTCTATCCTGAAGATAGTCTCACCAAGAGATGCGAGACGGGCATTGATCCTTTCCCCAAGTGGTGGAGCTTTCTCCTTGGCCTCTATCTTTTTGGTAGGTGTTGGTGCTGGTATCATCTTCTTCATTAGCCACACTAAACCAAACATCACGGCTAACATGACTACCATCTCTGTTATCTCTCTGAATGTTGGTGAGACAAACCACATTATGATAGGTGCTATGAAAGTCAATAACAATAAAATGGGGATGATGAATTGAATCCAAGGTGATGCCTTGACATAAGCAAAGTATAGCACATTACCGTCTATGAAGGTATGTGTGTCAGGGTACTCTGGCCAATTAGGGATACCATAAGAAGTACAGGCATCTTCTATAGACTGTGCGGCTAATGAAATATCTTCACTTGGGTCTAGTGCAAGTTGAACTATCACTCTGGTGAACTCCGGTGAAGCTTGTTCTAGAGGCTCAAAGTTGCTTAGTTCAACTGGGCTGGCAGCTACCGCCGCTACTCTAGCGGTATACCCTGATGGGATGACTGGTATCATTTCCACCTCCTATTAAAGAAAAAGGCCGCACACAGTCCCTTACACTGCATGCAGCCTTGATAAACCCATAACACTACATATCTCCTACAGCAGCCTAAGGCTGCTTATCTCTAGAAGGCTTAGCCTTCCTGAGAGCCTTATGGGTCTAGCTGAAGCATTATGTTGCCGGAGCCATAATCTCCGCTAGGCAAACCGTAGCCAATTCGCTGTGGTGAGGGTACACCAGCAGCAGGAGCCCATTTACCTAAGGTAGCAACGGTGCCATCTTGCCAGACGTACGCATCCTTGTCAGATGCGTTCTTTCCTGGCCAGTAGTTTGCCTGACAGGACAAGAATACCGGCCCGTATGTTATACCCCAGTAGAAGCAGTTAACCGTAACTGGAGTCAGTGCTAAGCATACTGCTGTCTCTCTGGTAGCATATGTAACTCCCATTGGCCCAGTAGCGTAGTATTGGCTTGGGAGAGGTGCTACCATATTGCCGATGGCGAGTGCATTCACTAGGTTATCTTCTAGGGTCAGTATGACACTTGTACCATTAGAGGCAGTGCTACTGGCAATCCTGTGGAACTCGAAAGTGCCTATGGTAGTCCAGCACTCAATCGTGCCTCCCTGAAAGAGATTAACAGGACTGTCGATGTCTGGGATAGTGATATTTTTCTGACCTGCGGCAGCAGCCACAGTTAAGATGACCTCACAACCTGGACCCTCTAAGGGAGAGGGTACATCTCCAAGTGCTGGAGTCAGGTTGCCTACTAGCCGGTATTTATTCGTGTATGGCAGTGCAACACTAGCACGACAATAATGGAGCACCCATGGACCCACTTGCTTCCTGGCGCCTATCTTATAGTTCTGTGTTGCACTCTCTACATAGATACCCTGCTCCGGCCTACCCTCTAGCTTCTCGCCAAGAAACAGGTTGCCGATTAGGGCTATATCATTCCTACTTATGAATTGTCTACCCACATTTACCTCCTTATTCTAAGTTCCCCCATCTTAGGCACAAAAGATTTACCTAAGAAGTCCCAAGGGTGCCCATGTTTTGAGCACCCAAGGGAATCGCATCGTAATAAGGGTTACACACCTTGTAGTGTGGCCTTATAGCCATAGGGCGTTAGTGTTGCAGCCAATGCCGCGGTGCAGTTAACTGCAGTGAGTGTAGCATACAGGGTTATCTTGTCCCCACCAACTAGCCTCAGTGATGGTCGTAGGTTCTCTACGTCAAACAAAGGTGCAATATCGTGGAACTCTGCCCAATAAGTGTCTACGTCTACAGTACCCTTAGCTGTAGCCCAGAACAGTTTGCCTGCAGCATTACTAGTACCATCATCATCGGGCCAACTGGATATTCGGAAGTTAACCGTTACTATCTGACCTTGTGCTGCAGTCTGAGCGGGACTCACAACCTGTAGGGCTTGGATAAACCAGAGTTCTCCTGCAGGGACTGTTAATACTGCTGTTGCTATATCACCTATCACGGCGGTGGCAGCAAGGGTGGCAGTTATGGTATTCCTGGTGTCAAGCTTTCCAGCGGGCTGTATTGTCTCAGAAAGCCTCCATAACTGAACTAGGGTATCTAGATTTAGTGTCCTCCACTCACCTTTATCCCAGCCTCCAGCAATCACACCACCAATTATTGGGGGTGCATAAGCCCGTATTTGCTGGGGCATAATCAACTTAGGACTTCTCATCTTTTACCTCCTATGTACCGACTACTACGCACTCGAGGTTATGCCTTTCATCATGGGCATCATCATACCCATTACCATCATGAGTATGATTAAAGGCATAATCGTACTTAGCATATCGGTGGTGGTATCCTGGGTAGGGTAGTAACTAGTGTAACCGGCCTGTTGTGGTCTTTGAAACTGTTGTGCTCTCATATTTAACCTCCTTTAACTTGCTTGGGCTGTTATGCCCTTCATCATTGGCATCATCATGCCCATCATCATCATTAGAATGATCAATGGCATGATTGTGTCGAGCATGGAGCTGATATCAGTCTGTGCAGCCCCAACTTGCACGGGTGAATAGGGTGCAGGGTACTGTCCAGCAAATACTGGAGAACCCTGTTGTGGCCCCACTCCAGGGGCCGAGAATCTAGGAGCCCCTATACCTTGAAGTGCTTTCATAGTAAACTCCTAGGTTAGACGCCGAAGGCTCGTCTCAGATTCTTTTCCCAGGTGTTCTCCATACCCGGTGCGACCTTGGCTTTGTAGCCTGCAACTGGAGCGGACCCACTGACATCACTGCCAAAGAAGTCGCTCATTGCACTGGTGTAGTGACCAGGCATCACTGGGATCTTGATCGCGAGCTTGGCTTTTGCTCTATTGATTGTAGTAGCCATGATACAAACCTCCTAAAACTTTTATTATACAGTTTCCAACTGTACGGCATTATTGTAGCACAGTATTGGAAGTTTGTAAACACAAGCTTTATTAGTCTTCAGACGAAAGGAAGGATAGACATAACACTACCCTAAATCAGGACCTATCATAAAAAATTACACTTGCTGAGAAATGGTTCTCTCTGCTATTTCCCGGCTAAGACGCTCTATGAGCTTATCATACCCAGGAGAACTAGGTTGTATATTATAGGCTCTAGCTTCCCCAATAGCCCAGTTGCGGATTAAGCAGGTCCTCATCAAGACAGTGACCGCTATTCTCTCATCCTTATTGAGGTGCTTCTTTGCCATGCTCTACAATCTTTCCCTGCATACCCATGAACGAGCTTAACTGTGTGGCAAGTTGCTGGGAGAACTGTTCCAATATCTGGGGTATCATTGGCATTCCCTCTGGGTCATCAGTATCCAGGAATAGGGTTAGAGATCTTCCTGGATAATCTACCTTAATCAAAGCCTTGATGTTATGGGTTTTTTGCTGTATTGCTTGGAGCTGTTCAGGATTGATCATGTTACTTCCTCCTTTTATTCCTGTTCGATAGTCCAGCCTCTAGGAGCCTCTTTACCTTTTGGCAGGCTTGGTACTATCTTCTGCACTACATTCTGCATTACCGGCTCAAGTATCCTAACCATCATATCCTGCATAGGATTCCCGGTCCTAGGCTTCTCAATACTACTCAGCCTTGAGTCCATTTGAGACAGGAATGGTGCTAAATTGGACTGAACCTGGCCAGCCGCATTAGTTGCTGCTTCTAGAGCTGCAGATCTTGCTGCTGCGGCTTCACCAGAACGCATATCTCTAGCCATATCTACCAGAGGCCGGGCTTGCTGAACACCGATCTGAGATAACTCTTGAGCAATCCTTATACCAGATATGATAGACATCATACCAAACTTCATACCGGTCCGGAACGAGCCATCAAGTTCTATTGGTACGTCCAAGGACTCCACAAGGGCCTCCGGAGGTGAGCCTCTAGAGAAGACTTGGAGCTTTGCTCCTCCATTTGCTGTAGCACGCTTGCCTACTGGACCCTTGGACCCAAGCTCTTTCTTAAGCTCACTGGCGATTGTCCTGATGGAGTTCTTATTGTAGCCTTCAGCCTCAAGCTCTTCTCGGGTCGCACCTGCTAGCAGTCTCTCACGGATCTCTGCTGACACGCCACTAGAGACTTTACCCTCTTCATCTTTGCTCTCCTCATCTTGACCTTCTATTTCTTCATCAGCCATTTTCTACCTCCTTAATCTAATAGTAGCATATTGTAGCAGTTTTGTAAACATACTTTTTTAGTCAGTAGACCTAGCCCTAGTAGCAAAAGTTAGTTTTCTATGTCTAGCAATCTAGCTTCAGCACCTTTCTATATATAATTGCTGGGTAAAACAATATAGTCCTTATATCTAAATTGGGGAGGGAGGCCCTAACTGCAGTTACCAGCAGTAAGCCGGAGGCTACAATAGTGCTACACATGTTTTACCTGTTTATCCACGGTCCTCCTCAGAGGGGTGGATCAATAACTCTACTGCTCTTTCGACACCTACTCTCGTGGACAGCCTACCTACTCTTATAGCATCTCTGATGTCGTGTGTTTTACCAACAAGCCGAAACGCTATGTTGTGTGCGTCACCCTCAAGTAACCCTTCCTGGTGAGTAAGGACACTCTCTACTACAATGACATACTCGCTCGCACTGTATTCGTTTAGGTGGAACTTAGCAAACCTCGACAGCAGCTCTGGAGGAAGGTTGGTAATTCTGTTAGCAGCTGCCAACACCCGTATGTCCAGTTTTATATCAAGCTTCCTACCGACTTTTGCACGTATAATCCTGCCCTGCTCCATAAGGGAGAGAAGGCCTGCCATATCTGCAAGAGGAAGCTTCTCAAGTTCGTCTATCAGTAAGTATCTTGGACTTCTTTCTGCTATAAGGTCCCACAGGCCCGCGTGCGAGGTAGCACTTCCGAGTAAGGGTAGAGCTAAAGCACCTGCAGCCCTCTCAATATCCAGTAAGAACTGTGATTTACATATACTCGGAGGACCATACAACAAGACGTGAAGTGGCTTCTCTAGTTGGAGGGATTCAGTTAGCAGTTCTTTCAGATTATCATAACCTATAATATCTGAAAACATCTTTGATACGTCAATTTTGGCTTCAGAGGGTGCCCCAACGGGCTCAATAATTGGCTGTGTAGATGCTAGAACTGCTTTTGCTTCATCTGTGAGTAGGTAGTTCGTGGATGAATGGGACTTATAGGAAACCCTTACGAGGCCCTTTATGACAAGCCTGTTTATAGTTGCGGCATACATACCTACATCGAGCCACCTCCAGCCGATGCTAGCCTCATAGCCAGTCATAGTGGTCTCAAAGTCTGCAATCTTCTTCAGTAAGTTATATTCTTCAAGATTTACGTTCATCTACTTCACCTCTTGCATACTGCCCCAGGATTTACCTACCCCAATAGTTACAGGTAGTGGTACCGACAGCTCTTTATAGGTCAAAACCTCCCGGATAACTTCCACGGCGTCTTTTATCTGACTATCGGGTACCTCAAAGACTACTTCATCATGTACCTGAAGTATTATCTTAACATCAGTCCCTTGGAACTTCTCCCAGGCTCTCTTCATCCCAATCTTTACAGTCTCGGCAGATGTTCCCTGTACAATCGTGCTGATAGCCTCGTTCAAGCCATGCTTTACTATCCAGGAGTTATCAGACCTGAGCTCAGGAATAACCCTTATCCTACCACCTAAAGTCTTCACGTAGCCATCCTCTAATGCTACCCTGTGGGTCCTTTTTGTCCACTCGGCAATACCAGTGTATGCAGTATAGAATTTCCTTCTAGTGGCGTTGTCACCCCCGCCATACACCACTTGATAATTTAACGTCTTAGCTTTTGTCCTAAATTTCTTATCACCAAAAGCTCTTATAGCTGTTTCTTCGTGTATATCTCTACCTTCCTTAAATGCATCTATCATTACTCGGTCTTGGGCACAGTGTGCCATTACCCTAAGCTCTAGCTGATTACAATCAGCCCTCACTAGACTGTAACCTGTAGGAGCAATAAAGGCTGTGCGGATCCTCCTACCCTCAGCACTCCTTTGAGGGATGTTTTGCAGGTTGGGATTGGATGAACTTAACCTACCTGTTCTAGTACCCTCTTGATTAAATGAGCCATGTATCCGCCCATCAACTATTGCCTTGAGCAGACCATCCGCATAGTTGCCCTTTAGCTTATCATACCTCTTGCGTTGAAGTAACAAAGGCACAACTGGGTTCTTGTCTCTCAGGGACTCTAGCACCTTTGCGTCTGTGCTAGGTCTTTTACCTTTGTTGGTCATCCTACCTGGAGGAAGACCCATAACATTAAAGAGCAAGTTGGCAATCTGGTCTGGGGAATTGTAGTTTATTGATGTGCTCTTCGTGTAGGAGTTTAGTGCATCGTCAATCGCGGCTATCTTGCCAGCAAATTCCTTCCCCAGAGATTCAAGAACTACAGGGTCTACCATTACTCCAGTAAGCTCCATGTCGGACAGGACAGGTACTAGAGGCATCTCGATATTATAGAATATGTCTAGCATTCTAAACCTACGTAGCTCCTTCTCAAATAACTCCCAGAGTAGTAAGGAAGCCATTGAATGTGCTCCACTGAACTCGGCCATATCGTTCAAGTTCATTCCTTCAAAGGATTTACCAATATCAGTATAGGTAATCAGATGTACACCCAGCTCGCCGAATGCAAGAGACTTCAAATCGAGAGAGAACTTACCTAACAAGTGTGCTGCTATCAGTGTATCTATCAACTTATCTGATACCTCAATGCCGGCTTTTTTGAGCATAGATCTATCATACTTGAGATTGTGCCCAATAGTTAAATCAGTTCCTAATGACTTGAGCATACTAGAGTCTATAGGAAACCAGTACGCGCTACTATGATCCGTAACCACCGATACACCGAGCGGGTTATCTCTAACAATGTCCGTCCCAGTTGCCTCAATATCAAAAGCAAGCGGTGCCCTCAACGAAGTTACATCAGGTAGAGCATCCGTGGTAGTATGGTAGCCATACTCATTCATATAGACCACCTAGTGCAGACCAGAGCTTCTTTGCTCTGCTAACACCTATTTTAGGCACTCGGAGTAACTCATCATATGTAGTATCCCACTTTATAGGTAGGCGGTTATAGTGCTTCAGAATGTTGTCTGCTAAGCCTACACCGACCCCAGGTAGCCCCTGTAGTATCCAAGAAGCCTGTTCACTCGCTTCTAATGGGGTACCCCAAGCTCCCTTGGCCTTAGGCCTTCTGAACAAGCCCGTGTGTTTTTCTGCAGCTAGAAACTTCTCGACCATCTTAATGTAGGCAATCGTGTCGTCCAAGTTATCAGTGTAAACAATAGGAACCCCCTTAACAAGACGGATGTCGAGCTTCATACCTTCTATCTGAATCCTGTTATACTTGGTGGGTACCTTCGGACTAGTCATCAATGTCTGGTTATAAAAGTATTCAAAAGGTCCTTCACATATAACCTCAGGAAAGGCCAGTTGTGCTAGTAAGGTAGTCTCTCTAGCCATCCTACCATCTGTCATAGAAGAAATAAAGTCATGGGGTACTTCCTTCCGCTGTCCTCCCCATATACCATACCTACTATAGATGAGATAGTCTGCGCCTTTTTGTTCACACAGCGGGGAAGTTATGGCTTCTAGTAGATCTCTTGCTTTGCTGGGTTCCGATGGTGCAATGAGTATTGTCATCGTGTCCATCCTGCTTTCGTTACGAGGTACTGGTCATATAGTGACACTAACCTAGTCTTCTCGAAGTACTTTCTTCCTCCTCTATCCTTTGCTGTAGTGATAAACCATGATCCTCTACCATCATAAGACAGAAGGAAGCAGGTATGGCATTGATGGCCTAGGTGCTTCTGGCCTGATGGCCTTATACCAAGTTCTCCAAAAGCTAACTTAACTGATACATCATCTTCGGGTGTAACTGGTTGTGCTTTAGTAGCTAGATAAACGTGACATTTAGACCTGTATATGATTGGGAGCATCCAGTCCTCATAGAGCCTGTTAATCACTGGCCAGTCTACCCAACCTCTGAAAGCATCACGCATTAAGCTTTTTGTGCCTTTGCCGGCTTGCTCAACTTTCTTTCTGGTGTCCAAGAAATACTGGCCCATACCTTTATCAAATACCTCACCGACGAAATACCGTTGGACTGAGGACCAGGCATTATCAACCATATCACACACTATCCAATCGTTGTCTTTAGCAGAACTCAATGCCCACTCGAGTGCTTCATTATAATTAGGCCAGTCAAAAGCAGGTTTGACATAAACATTGCCTTTGTTCACTGGCAGTAGCTTTGGGAATTGTGTCTCGAGCATGTAAGGTATTGCGTCATCCGTATCCATCACATAGAACTTTGCCCCGGTTGGTAAGAGAGCTTCAGCCATCTTAAGCCACTGGAAAGACTTTCCTGAGCCTGGACCACCCATTACAAGCATCCTTTCACGGATTGGCATGTCATTCCTCCTCAAATTCGTATCGACGCCCTAGTAATATCTCTCCCCCCTTCACAAACTCCCAGTAGGCGTAGTCGTTCTTCTGCATACCAAGAGATTCAACAACCTCTGAGAGGAGTTTATCCCCGCAGTGGTTTAACATCACCAGTCTGCTCTTAGCTTCAGCCTGCTGGTTAACTCCACGTGGCACAGAGATGGTAAATCCCTTCATTGTTATATTCGCTTCCTCGACCAAGAGGGCTGCTTTTTCACGATACTTTGGTGGTACCTCAAAATCTCTTTCCTTAAGAACTAGCTTCATACTGCTCCTTACATTGGAAGATTCCCACGGCATCGCGGGTAGAAACCGCAAAAACGCGGTGAGCACCACCAACCATTTGGTCGTGGTGGGGCATTACCAGTCTTCATTTGCTCTAGTATTCCTTTAACCATTTCAAGCCACCACTTAATATGTGCATCCGTTCTATAAGTCCTCATCACAACTATCCTTGGTGGTAAGGTCTTTGTAGGTTTGATGGCAACGTGCACTTGCCCTATAATGGCTCTATTCTTCAAGAAAGCATAAGTAGTAAGCTGGTCATCTCTGTCTACCTCATCTTGCTGGAACATTCTATTCGATGTCTTGTGGTCTACCACCCTTTCTTTCACGTCAGTCAAATCTATAACGCCGACTGCAGGAATCCCACTTATCTTCCTCACATACGGTTTTTCTACTTCTAAAGGCTGAACCTCGGGTGAAGTAGTCTCAATGTAAGTGCGGACAAGCCAAATCCCTTCATCCTTAAGCTTGCCCGGGTCCTCGTCTTCCCAGTCAATACCTTCTTCTTGCTTAAGTCTGGCGTCCCATGCATCAGCAAATATATCAAGACAATCAGATACAGGTAGATCCTCTTTTGAAATAACCTTTTGCTTGAAATTAACCTCAAGAGCAGTATGATAACATGACCCCTCAATAAGGGCGCCGGAAGGGCGTATCTTGAGGCCTTCAACATACCTGTAGAACCAAGATCTGGGACAACGCTGCCACATATTTATCTGTGACCAGCTTATATGATCTAACATATCTTACATCCTTGCCGGGCGAGGATTTCCCGCTGCCACCTCGCACAGGACTATCAGTGGACTCCACCTCGTTTCTGGTTTTCCCTCGGGTTTACTTCAGGTTAGTCTAGAATTCACCTTACTGCCCTAGCGTCTACTCATTTGGGTTTTCCCGTCGGTCTATTCCGCCATCCGGCAATTTATTAACTGTGGTGTTTTGCCCAGAACCCTTCTGGACTGCTATCCAGCACGAGAGCCATCAGGTCGTCGTCCTGGGTGACTTCTGGTAGTTTCAAGGCCTGCCTCTGGAACCCCTCTATGGGCATCGAGGCCAACGCTATCAGTTTTTTCTCGATGTCAGACACAGGACCTGCAGGTTCTTTAGCACTCTCGTACACCTTCTCGCCCAAGAACTCGGTTGGCATAGGGGCGGTCCTCACATCACCAGAAACCGTCTTGTGCTCCTCCTGAACAACATGGAAGCCTAAACCATTCCAGGATTTAGCCTCTGTGGGCTTGCCATACTGGGCCATGTTCACCTTCAAGTCTTTAACGACTCTGTTGATAAGCTGCCCATACACGGAAGAGCCAACCACGTTCTTCCTTGTAGGATGAGAAATACTTAACCCATCATCTGAGACTATCCAGCCGGTACCAACACTGTAGCCCTGGCTAGCTACAACCTCACCCTCCTCATTAACGAACTCTGCAATGAACATAGGTGAGTCGACGCCTGCCACGCTGCCGTACTCCTCCTTGAAGCCAAACCTGCAGTTCTGCATCCAGACGTCCACATCATTTATGAGACCAGTCTCTGTCGTCCATTCATCTATAGTTGCTTTTTCTACCATGTTTTTCCTCCTTTCTAATCTACTCACTGTACTTCCCGCTGTTTTTCATGTCATCTCTCCACCTCCTTTGTAGTTACATTCTCCATGGATCTCCTGCCTCTCTTTGGAGCTTTAAGGCCTCTAGAATTAAACCCAGGGATTGAATAACTTCATCCCTGTTCGAGTTATCTCTTATAAGCACAAGAACACTTACTCCTCTTGTAACCCCGTATACCCCTAAGTACTCCTCCTCGCGTAGTTCCTTAGGGAGGTAAGCATACTTAGTCTTCCCCGAAATCCTAACTTTCATTTTACAAGTCTATTATACACTAAAATATATAGTTTGTAAAATAGTAATGATAGATATATGATGGAGCCATGTGGTAATCAACAAAATTGCATTTTTTAAGATGCTTATCAAGATTTTCAGCTTCCTCTCTGAGTCTATCGATAATGCCCCTCTTGGCAGCGGATTTGATAAACCTCCTGCCTCCTTTACCGCTGATATGAGATCTGTGTGTGCCTTTTATGTGTTTCATGTTGTTATCTCTTTCTTCTCTCCGCAGTACGGGCAGTAGATCACTGCTTCATCAACTTTATGATTACAGTGAGAGCAATAGAAGACACTATAAGGAACTGGTTCCTTCTTCAACTCTTCACCGCAGCGTGGACAATATCTGAAGTCCCCCAAAATCGGCGACAGGATATCCAGATGCCCGTTAGGACAAACCCTTTTTGTGTAACTTTGTAGTTCTTCTCTTAAAAACATCTCTAACCTCCTCTCAATGATTTTGCTCTATGGGTACGTTTTCTTGTCGGGTCTGGCACACCCTCCGCTCTGGCTAGTTCAGTGTTTGTCAGGTACTTGCCACAGGTCTTAGGCGACAGCTTACAAGACAGGTATACAACCTGCTGACCATCATTAAGGAATTTTATCACACCCTGGCCAGGAGTAGGCTTTCCTGAACAGTAGCCAAAAACATCATTCGCACACCTAAAATGTATCATTTGTGTCCTCCTTTTATTGCTTTAATCCACCAATCAGGGAACATGCTTCTCGATTCATACATCAGCCTGCTAAATTGCTCATCAAGAATATAGGTATAGCAATGGTCTGTTGCAGACCGCATTGCACGGCCAGAAGCCTGGATAACCGTGGATACTGTCTTGTGTGCATACCATCTACGACCGTCTTTCGAGCTATACAGTCTTCTGGAAATCTGAGGGTCACCCACGTCAGGCCAAGGTATCTTAGCTATTATAACAACACGACACTGGTCATCAGGTAAGTCAACACCCCTCTCCATCGATGGTGACAGCAAGACTAGTGGGTCTTTCGAGTTCTTGAACTTCTCCAAGACCTCAGCCCTGTCCCGTGTTGAGTGTGTAATAAGCCTCCTTTTAGGAAGGTTATCCATAAGGTAATTCCTGACTTTGTAGCTGACTGTGTGGCAGAGAATGCGTTCATTTGGGTGCTTATTCATTATGTCTTCAATACCCTTCGCAATCTTTGGTAGTGCAACATCTATGGTCTTGTTAGTTACGTTGGCATATGGCCTAAATATGATCGGCCGGTTCTCTACAGGAAATGGTGAAGGCAAGGACAAGAAAGTCCATGTTTCCTGCAAGCCTATGTTCCTACAAACCTGCTCCGGGTCCAGGATTGTTGCACTCATACCTAAAACCTTAGATGCGTGTTTCCACAAAACACCCTTTGCGTACTTTGATACCCAGGTGGGCTTGAATATCCACTTATCCTCACCGGGGTACCAAACCCAGGTTGAGTCTACTTCCCTTACAAACACCTTGAGCTTAGAGAGGAAGGATTGGGCAATCTTTAGCTGGCGGAGTGTTTTAATGTCTGATCCTCCCCACTCAAAGCTCTGTTGCTCAAGGTCTTTAACCTGGCGATCGACCCTCCTTATTGTCTCGTTTGCCCATTCTATCCAACTCTCAAACTTGGTCTTGTATTTGGGCGTTGATAAATTGAGTCTATCTAGCTGTCTTGCAGTCACCACTAACTGTATAAATGACATGAGTTCATCTTCAACGAGATCACATTCATCAGCTACTAGATAACCCACATCTGAGAATGCCCCCACGAAATTACTCTCTGTCAAGAAGTATGCGATATTGAGTACCGCCAGAGGTGCATTCAGTGCTGCACTTTTTGCTACCAAGTAAGGGCAACTGTGGACGTATTCACATGGTGTCTCCCGTGAGTTAGTACATAGTTCTGCGTTGATTATCGGGAAGGAATTCGGATACTTGAGACAGACATAAGATGACCGGCCTTTCAAAGTCCGAGCTTCAGGGAAATCGCTCAGTATCTGGTCTTGGAGCTGTTTCGTTGCTACGAGGTGAACAGCTTTTGAGTTCATGAGCTTCTGTGAAGTAGCAGAGATTATGGTTTTTCCAGTACCCGTGGCTGCCTCGAGCAAGAAGGCATAGTGGTGGTCGTTGGCAACCTTAGCTGCCACCTCGAGCTGGTGGGGTCTGAACTCCTGGAAGTGTGAAGGCAATCCTAGATCGGCGGGCCTCATTAGGGTAATCTCCTTAACTCATACTCGTTCATC
>Ga0315282_10010435_pt1 | contig 14567 bp, 15 predicted proteins | sample YL17G07_20_MG_FD_203693 | JGI IMG/M metagenome (GOLD analysis project Ga0315282, IMG submission 203693) | Sediment microbial communities from Yellowstone Lake, YNP, Wyoming, USA - YL17G07_20 | ecosystem: Environmental > Aquatic > Freshwater > Lake > Sediment | place: USA: Wyoming | collected...
TCTCGTGTTCGTCTTGTCCTAACGGACTGACCTCCTCTGGTTGCCGCTATAGGTGACGGGACTCTTACTGTTAAGATAAGTTTATTCTGAATTTAGGGACAAGGCAGCGCGCGCAAATATATATCATGGAATGAGTTTCATAGCTGTGTTGAAAATCACCTCTAAAAACAACGAGAATCTTCTTTGGCATAAAAGTCGAGGGACGGATAAGCTATTAAGGGTTATCTAGAGGAGAATAAAAACCGGCTGAAGGTAGGAGCTACTTGACAACACGTACGCTCTATATTGGGAATTTAGTCCAGGGCACTGGTATACCATTGTTTGGCATGTCGCGGAGGTAGGGTAGCTGCCAGGAAAACTCTGGATGATCCTTTAAGAAGTCCGAAGCTTTGAAAACCATTCCGTTACCATGGCCGAAGCGCCCCCACATGCTCATGGTGTCCATCACCATCGAGCCGGTTGTGACTTTGGCATCGCATGCACCATTCGGGTAGGGCCCAGTTATCAGCTTGCCATCCCATAGAGTGACTGGTGGAGCATTGTATTTGGATTCTCCGATGCCGCATAAGTCTCTCATAGTTGGCACTTCTTTCTGCAGGTACATGTCGAAGGTATCTGCTTCGAAGCTCTCACCAACTTTGTAATCGACGAGGTGGCTACCAGCATACTGGGCTCTGATCTGGAGTGCTCTCTGCATCCTCCAGTATGGCGTTGTCTGCATGTTCGTTATGTCGTATGTCGTTTCCTTCAGAATGTTGGGTCCTTTTGGGAGGTTGGTGGAGACTATCATGTCGTCGAAGCTACGCTGTATGTCCCACTGTTTACAACCAAGCTGCAATGAACATTCCTCATGGGTCTTTGCGTCGCCGACAAGCCACTCGTTTGCGTAAGCTCCGTTGTTGTGATTCATCATTAAGAAGAGGAAGTCATCGATCGAGCCACTGTATTGGATCGCAAGTCGCTCGCGAACGAAAACAGGAAGGCCTTTCGGCTCGTAAACACTCATACCGGGTATTGTAGTCTCAGTGACCATAAGTCCCGTGTCGTTGTAGAGCCAATCAGGGCCACTCCAGATTGATCCGCCGTTGCTCTGCATCACAAACCTGTGTCCAGTTGTCGGGTTTACATCGTAGATAACATTTCCACATGTGCCGGTTGCGTAGTTGGTCCATGTGCTGTGGGCCATCACAATGTCTCCGTCCTTTGTCCAAGAGCCAGTCGCGATAAAGGCGCTGCAGTGATCAGAAGGAGGCTGATCCGGCGTGTGATCTTTTTCGTTATTGATTGCGCCATTTTTAATGTTGCTCTGGTAGAGGTTCATATATACTGGTATATCGCCCCACGCGTTGGAGGCAAGAATATCCCAGATGTCCCATTTTAATCCACGGTCCTTAACGCCCTTCGCAATGTTCTCTATCTCAGTCTGCATATCGCAAGTTAACTTTGGCCAGATGTATATCCTAGATATGTCCCTTGCAATGTGCCACCGGTCGCCAACCTTAGAGTTTACTGTGTGGTCAGATGTCCAGTACATATGGATCGTGGCCTTAATGTTCTGATCTATACTGTCCCAGAGCAGCCAGCCGTTCTGGTAACCCATCTGCCGCGGGGTACCATGCAGATATACATAGATCCAGCTATTCTCATCGATCCGATAGGCTCCATTGAGCAGTGAGCTAATTGGTTTTTTATTTGATTGTATCATTAGAGAAAAGTTGAGGTTTATTAGTATAAGAAAGGTTTGCGATCACATATTAGGAATGGAAGGCATCGTGCGCCTTAGCAGCTTCATAAATAGAGTAATTGCATACGCGAAAAAATTGGGAAGTATGAGTAAGGAGGCAAAAATTCCTTTGACGAGTTGGTCGGTAAATCTCGAGGGTGGTCATTGGTGGTATACCCATGTCGTAGAACTACCAGGATGCTTCTCAAGAATAGCTTCAAAGGAGGAGGAGATGCTTCAGTTACTTTTAGTAGCGGAAAGACGAATTAGCTGGCTCAGAACTAGAGAGCTCAGTTGGCCAATACTCTCAAGCTTAGGTGTGGAGGAGCAGCATGATATTCCAGAGCTCAGCGAATCTGGTGGAGCTGTGGCTTTATTCAGCTCAGATTTAATGACAGTTGATGATAGAGCACTCAAAGATGCAATCACATTAATGAGTCTAAGTAGGGTTGAGCTCCTTGATGTGGTCAATAGGCTAACCGAAACTGAGTTCAATGCGGAGCCAATCTTAGGAAAGCGAAACGTGAGGAAGGATATAAACCACATAGTCAATGCTGAAGAGTGGTATATCTCTCGGCTGGGTCCACGTTACCAACATATCTATGAGGATAACATAAGGCCGTTTCAGCCAAGTTGTCACCCGTTGAAAGGCTGATAGTAACGAGGTCGCCTATGATCATTGCTCTGAACACTACTTTTGAGGAAGGACGCCAGGGGCCATTCAAAAGAAGAGCCTACACAAAACATCCTGAAGAACTATGGACGCTCAGAAAGGTCCTAAGAAGATTCCTCGAACATGAAAAAGAACACCTTGGAACAATTCAGATCATCCTAGAAGCAATAAGTTCAAAAAGATATTAAGATCTTTCTTCTACACTCAATTTTCACCAATGATTAAAAGTAGAAGATAGTAATATTATGCGTGCCACGCGCGCCAAAGATGCAAATCCTATAACTATGTGTTTTCAAATTTATGCGCACAGTTTCTTCACTCTGCGACCTCAATCACAAATTGCTTCGTGTTTACAGCTTTATGCTCATCGTCGCCTTCAAACTTGACGTAGAGCTCCGCTGTGTCGTCGAATGCATCGACCTTCCTTACCTTCCATTCTATTTGGTAGTGCCCCTCAGCATCGGTTGAACTCTCAATTAGGAGATCATCTCTACCGATGTCTCTGTCAAACAAAATCACAGATGCCTGCGCCAAAGGTTTGCCACTCAGTGTTTCTGTGAGCTGACCAGTGAGAGATATTATTGTTCCAACAACTACTTTTTCGGGAGGAACATTGAGTGTGATCGTTGTAGGGATCGGCCCCATTCTCATTCCCGGCCTATTTTTCAGAACCACCTGACTCAACACGAGGCTATTCGGGATCATTATGTCCTTCGAAGCATCAATGGACTCTATCACTATATGCATAATCCTAATCTCCTTGACTGTTCCTGTATTTCCTGCTATTGTGACAATATCTCCAAAGGTGAAAGGGCGGGTTATAAGGACGAATATGCCTGCAATAACATTGGATATGAATGTCTGTGTGGCGAAACCCACGATAAGACCTCCGAAACTGCCAAGGGTTAACGCTGCTGAGGGGTCAAGACTAAAAATCGAAGCGAGAATAGCAAGAAGAACGCCAAAACCCACGATTCTTGTTATATTACGAATAGTTTCCGCAGAAGAGTGGTCTGAGAAGCCTCGCATATAAGCATAAACAACATTCCCTACTTCGCCAACTATGAAGTAACCGAGTACAATCACTATCAATGCATTGAAATACCGTAGATAAGGGCTTGCTGAAAGTAAGAATGGTGCATAAATTCTAAGGAACTGAGGCAGCTGCTCGATGTCTTTCCATTGGAAGAGAAGTGTAATACTCTCGAGACAGGCAGTGAGCACTATGAAAAGAAGGATTATCTTGAGAATGCTTACCATGTTGTTGACGTGCTTCTGCTTTGGTTGTTGGATGACACTCATATACAACTAAAATAATGTATTTTATTAAAAGAATTATGATTGATAAATATTTAATAAATAAAATTTGCTCTATTGTCACGTCCACATACGCTTATTTTGATAATCTCTAAAAACTAAGTGTGCTTTAAATTATCTAAAAGATTTATAGCATACTATATATAATATTTAAGAAGGTGTATAAATAATGGAAACCCCAAAGAAACTATACAAATCAACAAAAAACAAGATCCTTGGAGGTGTCTGTGCTGGAATAGCTGATTACCTTAACATGGATCCAACGATCATAAGAATATTGTGGGTCGTTCTTGGCTTCGTCTATGGCTTTGGTGTCTTGGCATATATAGTCGCTTGGCTAATAATGCCAGATAACCCAAATTAAATGAACTGTGAAAAAGATAATTTAGGTTATTAATAATCCTTCATTTACGTTCTCTTAATTTTCCTGCTAATAATAATTGAAATTATCAAATCTAACATGCGTAATCTGGAAACATAAATACTCTAATGCTCAATGAAGCTTTAATTAATTTAAGTTGAAGTTCTTCATTATTTAAGCGCTTACTCTTTGCTTGGGAAGAGCGACAGCTTTTATCGAACCCTATCAATCTTTAGGGAATGGCTGGAGACGCTTCTCAGAGTAGTAGCTACCGCTGGGTTATCCTGATCATAGCTTGGCTTAGCTATACCGCGGTTTACATGGTTAGGATGACAGCCTCTCCTCTAACTCCTTTCATAGCTGAAGACCTCAAGTTGTCGCTCACGGAAGTTGGGTTACTCACATCGGCTTCAGCTTTAGGCTACACTGTCGCTCAGATTCCTGCAGGTTGGCTCGCTGATAGGATTGGAGTTAAAAAAATGCTCTTCATTGGGACATTCACAGCCGGTATATTAGCCTTATTCATTCAAGTTGCTCAGAGTTTCATGTCTGTTTTAACTATCCTTACACTGATCGGGATTGGATGTGGTTGCTTCCCCACTGCCTCGATGAAGGCTATCGTTGAGTGGTTTCATGTAAGAGAAAGAGGTACAGCTATTGGAATAAATCAAACTGCTATGAATGTTGCTGGGATTCTCACAGCCTCAGCGCTTCCTACATTAGCTATTTCCATGGGGTGGAGGATTGGGTTCATCGCAACAGGTGGGGTTAGTATTGGGTTCGCATTAGTTTCTTATTTGCTGTATAAGGAGAAGAATTCAGCTTCAAGCTTGACAGTACCGGTGAGAGAAGGTAGAACCACTTGGAGTAAGTTTAGGGGAGTCTTGTTCGACAGAAATATTATCCTTGTCAGCCTTGCCTCGCTTAGCTTATGCATTGTCGAATTTTCATTGATTGCCTATCTTGTCGTCTTTCTAAAGGCATCCATTGGAATGTCTGTTACTGTGGCTGCTGGGTTCCTCGCCATCGCTAATGGTGGTGGCGCTATTGGCAAACCATTCTTTGGAGCTATAAGTGATCGTGTCTTCGGTGGGAGTAGGAGGAAACCACTCTTACTCGTTGCTGCCACAGTTGCGGTGACTTCGACGCTTATGCAAGTTATCACTGCTAGCACCTCCTACTCATTATTAGCCGTAGTTTTCGCTGTTTTCGGTTTTGGGGCAATCGGTTGGGCTGGACTTAACATAGTGCTTGTTTCCGAGTTAGCCAGCAAGGATGTGATCGGTTTAGCTGTTGGATACTCTGTTACTATTAATTTAATTGGGAATATCTTTGGGCCGCCTATCTTCGGCTTCATCGTTGACTTAACAGGGTCTTATAGTAATGCTTGGTGGTTCTTAACTGCCTCTGCAGTTGTCTCGTTCTTATTTCTGCTTGCAGTAAGAGAAGCTAAAAGAAACGTCTAAAAACGCGTACTTGAAATTTTTAGCGAGAACATAGTTTTCAATTCAGAGTTAAATTTAGGTCTAGAGTGATTACAATGTTATTTTGAAACACTCTTTTTAAAACCGGTAGTCAGTATATAACCATGAGCAACGAAGCATTAGACGCTGAAGGCTTTTTAGTGAGTTCTGAGTTATGGACTGAGGAACTATCACGGAGCATGGCTAAGGATCAATTTGACATCACTTTGACTGATCAACATCTCAAAATTATTCTATATTTTAGAGATTTCTATAAAAAATGGGGAACATTGCCTATGTTTAAAACAATTCGAGAACAATTTAGCTTAGACACATTAGAGATCAATAGTCAATTCCAGAGAGGAAGCAGTACTGCAAGGGGTGTAATCTGTAAACTTGCTGGAATGCCAAAGATGCTGTGCATAGCCTCGGGATGCTGAGGTGTGAAAATGAGCGAACTGATGCTAGTTTATGGCTGGGGGCCAGAGGAGGATGGGAAGTTGTCATCTCTCCTTTACATAGCTGAGACCGCGTTGGCTATGGGTATGAAAACATCAATTTTCCTCTACACTGAAGCTGCGATCCTTGCTAAGAAAGGCAATATACTGAAGGTAAGCGGAGAAATATACTCTAGGTTTCAGCGAATAATCAGTAATCCAAACCTTCACGTATATGTTTGCGAAGAAGCGGCTAAGAAACGATCAATAAATGCTGAGGACCTCGAGGGAAAGCTCAGCCTTATTGGTTACGCTACTTTTCTAGATATAGCCACAAGAACCAAGACTGTTATAACAATCTAGTTGGAGGAGATAACAGATGATAATTAAACATGTGAAAGAGATCAAGGATTTTGACGTTAAGGAAGCCTACGGGCAAGACGCTGAGGGAGTAACTATTAGATGGGTTTCTGAGAAGCGTACTGGTGGAGATGAGTATCTGCATAACTTTGCTCTCAGGTACTTTAACTTTAAGCACAATGCCTACATGAACCCTCATAAACACCCGTGGGAGCAGGAGATTGCAATAACGAAGGGTAAAATCCAGGTCCTTGGTATTGCATCCGACTTGATCCTGAATGAGGGTGATGTAGCCTACTTTGCGGCAAATGAAATACATGGGTTTAAGAATCTATCAGATGGCGATAGTGAGTTCTACTGCGTCATCGGGTGTATCGGTAAAGGGGAAAACTGTCTAGGCATACAGACATAAATACGAAATTCATCTATTTTTCCTTTTCTTCATTGATAATTAAGAATCTTAATTTTGCACATATAGTGTCTTCTAAGTAGTTAATTGTAAAAGCTAGTGTGACGAACCTTATGGAACGTAATTAATATCAGTGGTATGAATGAGTGTCGCAAAGCCAGTGCTTGATTGGATAGGCTCTATGAAGCTAAGACGGGACATCTTGAGTTCAGGGAAGGAATTTAGGACTTTTTTGAAGTATAACAGGCGCTACTTAAAGTACTTTATACTCGTAGTCGGGTTCAGTGTTGCCAAGTCGACTCTTTTCGCATGGGAACCCCTTTTTCTATCTCAGATCATCAATAAGGTGATTATCGGTGGTCAGCAAGCTCTCCTGTCTGGTCTGGTTATGAATACTGTACTCGCTGTAGTGGGTGTTGGACTAATCACCTTCTGCGAGTCTTTTACAAATAGCGTTGTTGGCGAGTTTGTTGTTAGGGATGTCAGGTCGGATTATTACCGCTCGATTGAGGAGAAGTCGTTTGGGTTCTTTGACTCCAATTCAGTTGGCGACCTAATCTCCCGTGCTACAATGGACTTGCAGGCAGTCCAACAGTTCTCAGGAAATTGGTTTGCAAATATCTGTGACTCCGTCTTCGTTATAGGTGCATCACTGTGGATAATGTACCCTATAAACCCGATTCTCACTATTCTGACCATTGCACCTATGCCTCTTATTATGTACATTCAATATAGGCAGTTTACTCAGGTTCGGCCTCTCTTCAGAAGGATGATGCTGATCCTAGGGAAACTCGGATCCTATATACAGCAGGACATCATTGGCATGAAGAATGTCAGGATATTTGAGAGAGAGGAGGAGATGGAGGAAGGTTTCAAGCAGGTTGAGTCGAAGTACGTTGAAACCGCTATCGCTGCTGGGAAGCTGCAGGCACTCTACGTTCCATCTCCTCAAACGATCCTTCAGATTGGAATGACAATCGTCTACGTATATGGTACAAGTCTACTCCTCGGGCCAACGCCTGTCCTCTTGGTCGGTAGCCTCATACTCTTCGCAACATATATGCAGAGGATTGTCCCTCAGCTCAACCTTTTCGCTAATGTTATCGGTGCATGGATAAATGCCTCAGCGAGTCTTGAACGGATTAGCGAAATAAATGATGCCCCTGTCGATGTTAATGACTCGCCAGACTCCAGAGACATTACCATTCAGAATGGCGAAGTTGAGTTCAAAAACGTTAACTTTGGTTACACTAGCGACATTAACATTCTCACCGACATTAGCTTCAAGGCTAAAGCCGGTGAAAAGATTGCCATCCTCGGAGCCACAGGTTCAGGTAAAACCTCCCTTATCTACCTTATCCCTAGGTTCTACGATGCAAAGACAGGAAGTATTAAGATTGATGGTATAGACATCAAGGACTATAAGATAACTTCCCTTCAAAAACAGATTGGATTAGTTCTGCAGGACGTCTTTCTCTTCTCGGGCACAATCTACAGCAACATTGCCTTTGGTAACCCCCATGCGAGCATGGAGGAGGTTATAAGCGCTGCGAAACTCGCAAAGATACACGACTTCATTGATTCTCTCCCGGAAAAGTATGATAGCATGGTCGGGGAAAGAGGTGTAACTCTCTCAGGTGGGCAGAAGCAGAGAATAACCATCGCTAGGGCGATCCTAACTAATCCAAAAATACTGATCCTTGATGACTCCCTATCCTTTGTAGATGCTAGAACAGAGCAAGAGATCCAGCAAGCGCTTGAAGAGGCAATGAAGGGTAGGACGACATTCATCATCGCTCAAAGGATCTCTACAATTAAGAATGCTGATAAGATAATGGTTCTCGAAAAGGGCAGAGTCGTTGAATTCGGTACCCATAGCGAACTCATGGCTAAGGCAGGCATCTATTATAGAGTTTACGAAACACAGTTCGTCGAGAAGACTCCCGAGGAGATCCTCGGTCAAGAGGTTGCTTAGATGGCGATAAGCACTGGAGGCGGAGGCGGTGGGGGTGGCGGTGGAGGTAGCGGTTTCGGTGTCTTCTCGACAATAGGTGAAGCTCAAAGGAAAAGAACTAATAGAGATAGAGACCTTCTGGTCAGGCTCTATAAGTATGCGGTTGCTTACAGGAGAAACTTTACTGTCGCTTCTTTTGCACTCATCACTCACTCTGTCATGAATGTGATGGTTCCATACATGGGTAAGCTTGTGGTGGATAACATAATCACACCTAGAGATATGACGGGCTTCAACTGGTGGGTTCCCCTCTTCCTAATCATAACGGTGAGCTACTACTTTGCGCAGTACATTCAGACATGGCAGATGAGGATCCTCGGTGAGAACTCAGTTGCCAGGATAAGGGAGGATATAATGTCCAGATTACAAATAATCTCCCTCAGGTACTTCTCAGAAGGAGAAACAGGAAGGATAATAGCTAGGCCAATAAACGACGCTAACGCTGTTAGGATATTCTTCAGAGCAGGATTCACAAATATTGTATTAAATTCAGGGTCCCTCATCTTCGGCATTATTATAATCTTTTTCCTTAATGTAAGACTAGCTTTACTCGCTGTAGCAATCATGCCTGTAGCTGCAATAGTAACATACTACCTTGGTAAATTTTCAAGGAAGTACAACAGACTCGCTTTCCTATATACATCTGGCATGATCTCGGCCATGCAGGAGAGCCTGTCAGGAATGAAGGTCATCAAAGCCTTCGTCCAGTTAGACAGATTCCATAATCGCTTCAACGACGAGCAAAATAAGGTAGTAAGGCAACGTATCCTAGCGGTACTCGTCTCCTCAATCTACCAGCCTATCGCCTACGCAATCAGGGTCACTGGAACAGCTTTAATTCTATGGTTTGGGGCGACCATGACGATGAACGGAGAGATATCTCTAGGCACATTCGTAGCCTTCACAAGCTACCAACTCATGTTCTTCAACCCAGTACTGGCACTAGTCCAAGCATATGATCAATATCAGCAGGCTATGTCAGCTACTGAGAGGATGTTCGACCTCATCGACACGAACCCCGAGGTAGAAGATCCATCTGATTATCAGGTGGTAAAGGTAGGTAAGTCTGAGAAACTAAGTACAGAGAATGTGACCTTTGGCTATGACCCAAAGCTACCTGTTATCCACAACATCAATTTCGAAATAGACCACGACACGACGAAGCTCGCCATAGTGGGGCCTACAGGAGCTGGGAAGAGTACCATCATCAACCTAATATCAAGGTTCTACGACCCGCTTGAAGGAAAGATAGAGCTAAACGACCAAGACATCAGAAACCTAAAAATCGCTGACCTTCGAAGCCACGAAAGCATAGTGTTACAGGACTCTTACTTGTTCCCAATGTGCATTAGGGATAACATCCGCTTCGGGAAACCTGAAGCAACCAGCGTAGACGTAGTCGAAGCAGCGAAGATGGTAGGGGCACATGAATTCATTATGAACTTACCCGGTGGATATGACTATATCATCCAGGAGGGATCCTCGAATATCTCAATTGGCCAGAGGCAGCTGATCAGCTTTGCGAGAGCGATCCTCATGGATCCAGACATTCTCATCCTGGATGAAGCTACCTCGAGCATCGACCCCTACACCGAACTCGTTATACAGAATGCCCTGAAGAATCTTCTTGCGAACAGGCTAGTTATCATCATCGCCCATAGGCTCTCGACGATAAGGCTCTGCGATAAGATTATAGTGATCGACCATGGGCGGATAGTTGAGAGAGGTACTCACCAGGAGCTAATGGCAGCTGGAGGCATCTACTCCGCTTTCTACAGGATGCAGTTCAGGGAGGAGAAGGGAATCGACATAGGAAGCGTTGATTAGTTTCTCCTATGAGCACATGCATCTGGTAATTCAATAGAGAGATCAATTATAGCGTTCAAAAAGATATAAACTCGTAGTTGATCAATTTTAATATTGACATGATAATTTTGACTGAATTCGTAACATTCAGCCAAATTATGTTATCGAGAGTCTCAAGTTAGTTTCTTTTAGCATGCTTCTCTTTCAATGCCCACTGGAGAGCTGCTTCGGCATGAATTCTTGTTGTATCAAAGACAGGTATCTTAGTGTGCTCTTGTTTTATGAGAAGTGGTATCTCAGTGCATCCTAGGATAATCCCCTGGGCACCCTTCTCCTTAAGCCTCTCCATGATTGCAAGGTAACCCTTTCGACTTTCATCCTTCAGGACACCATAGCTGAGCTCCTCGAAGATTATTTTACTAATGTATGCTTGATCATCTGCATCTGGGACAACTGCTTCTATACCATACTTGGCAAGTCCTATTCTATAGTATGGTTTGTTCATTGCGAATCTGGTTCCTATCAATCCAACTTTCTTTATCCCTGCCTTACTGACTTCAGCGGCTGTAGCATCTACGAGACTGAGGAGGGGAATAATATTTCTCTTATCCAGCTTGTCAAATAGGTTATGCATAGTGTTGGTAGCTATCACAGCGAAGTCAGCGCCTGCATCATTGAGAGCATGTAATCCATCTGCGAGCGCTAACTCCATGCTTTCCCAATCTTCCACTGCCATCCAATCATCGAACTTTTGGAAGCTTACACTAAAGATTACAACCTCTGGGTAGGCGTGATTATGAAACATCTCTTCGTACCTGTGAATGATATGCATGTAATAAGGCACAGTTGACTCAGGTGTGAGTCCGCCAAGTATTCCTATGCGTTTGTACATATATCGCAGATAATCATTACAGGTATAAGATACGTGCGTGCGTACTTTCGGATTCTAATAAAAATATATGATTTATGTGTATTTTTCAATAAGTTTGAGTTGGAGTGTTTTAAATCATTGGTTTCCTCATGTTCTTGTTTACAGGTTTACTCTCCGATTTTTGGTGTGTAAAACGGATGTCTCTATCTTTTTTATGTGACTTATTCTTCGACTCGTCGCTTCTCTTTTCAGGTGGTATTATCCTCCCACAGAATATGCATGTGTGTTCTTTTTCAAGTTCATCGGGTGGTATCGGATTAGATTTCTGACATTTCGGGTTCGGGCATCGGATGAAGATGGGATTAGACATAGTTATACCTTCCCACAGAGTGTATATAGTATAGATAATTAATCCTGTGTACCTTTTAAATAAATCACGGATCACGATTCCGATATACTAAGAAATTACTCCTTCTTGCCTCAATCCAGCGATTTCATCAACGCTATAACCTAGATCCTTAAGAATATCATCATTGTGCTGTCCTAGCATTGGTGCTGGTTTTAGTAGAGTCTTAGTTTTTGAGAATTTAACAGGGAAATTTGGCTGTTTCACCTTTCCTGCTTTTGGATGGTTGATTTCTATCATCATTTTGCGTTTTTTTATGTGGGGATCATTGACCATGTCATTCAGCTGGTAGACTGGTGCAACAGGAATGTCAGCATTTACTAGTGTATCAACGATGTTTTTTACAGTTCGTACCTTAATCCAATCCCCTAGCTCTTCCGGGTTTTGCAGGTCTTTGCCAACGACTTGCTTTAACCTTTCCACCTGAGCGCCTTCAGCCGCTATGTAGACATATCCGTCAGATGCCTTGAAGATTTTGAAAAACATATCGCTGACTGAACGATCCTTAGATATCTCCCATGGGAGATTACCAGTGGCAAAGTAATTTGAGATTGGAACACCTAGAAGTGAGACCATACAGTCGAGCTGCGCAACATCCAACACTTGACCTTCGCCGGTCAAATCTCTGTGCCGGAGGGCGCTGAGGATAGCTATCACGGACCAAAGCGCAGGATCTAGATCGCCATGATACTCAGCCGGTCTAATAGGTGGACCTTGCGGGTCTACAATGTCACCGGTAAGGCGCATCCACCCACTCATTGCTTCCGCAATCGGTGCGAAGCTTGGTCGATCCCGGTAAGGTCCATCCAAGCCGAATCCACTGAGAGCTGCATAGATGATATCTGGTTTTACCTTCTTCATCTCTTCATAGCTGAGTCCGAGCTTATCCATCGCTCCACGTTTAAAGTTCTCAACAACTACATCGGATTTGGCGAGGAGCTGGAAGAAGATCTTTTTAGCCTTTTCATTCTTCAGATTGAGAGTCAGACCTTTCTTGTTTCTGTTGAGAAACATGAAGGGTGAGCTCTCGCCATTAACAAGGGGTGGATAGAATCTAACCATTTCACCCCAAGGTGGCTCTATCTTAATGACTTCGGCGCCCATGGACGCCATTATCATAGTTGCGTAGGGCCCGAAATACACGTGACCCAGATCTAAGATCCTTATTCCTTTAAGAAGTCCACTCATAGAAAACACCTGAAGATAACACTGTCAACCTTTCACTAGATGTAGAATCAAGCAGAGGCAATATAAAAGCTAAAATATTTTTTCGCCATCCATCGAAAGTAGCTTCTCCCAGTTTTCCGTTGTCTTCGTTTGGATGGAATTGATAGCTTCATCTGTTAAATGCCTGAATCTTCCCTGCAATTTCAATGCCTCAGAAACTGGTTTAAGCTCTCTTGGTTTATAGGTAAGCCGCATACTCCTGTCTTGTAGGATCTCATATAAGGGCCATAACCCAGAGTCGACGTATAGTCTCGCGATTTTAATAGTATCCTTAGGATCATAGTTCCAACCTGTTGGACATGGAGCGTTAATATGTAGATACCTGAAACCATGAACTTCTTTCCCGTAAAGAATCTTAGCTATCAAGTCATCTGGATAGGCGACAGATGCAGTAGCAACGTAAGGCACATTATGTAGCGCTAATATGAGGGGGATATTCTTCTTCTCCTCCACTTTTCCCTGACTAAACTTAGCAATAGGCGTTGTTGATGTCTGTGCATGTGCAGGAGTTGCTCCGCTACGCTGTCCTCCTGTATTCATATAGGCTTCATTATCATATGTGAACCAGAAGATGTTCTCGTTTCGCTCTGCTGCAGCTGAAAGCCCTTGGAATCCTATGTCAGCTGTTCCTCCATCACCGATAATCCCCGCGATCACGACATCTTCTCTACCTATGAGCTTGTAACCTCTCGATAATCCCGTCATGAAAGCAGCTGCCCCCTCGAATGCTGGTCCAAAGAAGCTTGGCACCCGTATGTTCATGAAACCCGGAGCACATGATGCAACTTCAACACGAACCGAGTTTCTTCCAAGCGCTTTATACACTAATCTTCCAACCAGGGAACCGCCGCATCCCTGACACGCTGGATTTCCCGGCCAGACAAGCTCCTCCTCGGGCAGATTCATAATATCCATTTTTTTACTCATTTCATTCACCTTCACATCCACTTCACGAGAGAATCGAGCTTCTCGCCGTGAGCTGCCCTCAGTGTCCTGTTGCCAATCTGCTCGATGTCTCTGACTCGGACCTCTTTGCCTGCGAGTCCAGCATAGTAGCCAAAAATAAGAGGATGATGTTCCTCATCATAGACTGCATTCCTCACGGAGCCAAACACGATTCCCCCTTCTCCGAGTGATATGTTACGATCGATTATACCAATAGCCTTCACATTTTTCCCTATCCTCTGGAATTCTTCAGATGGGAAAGGTCTAAAGGATTTCAGTTTAACCAATCCTACCCTCTTACCTTCCCTCCTCAGCTTATCGATTGCAGGCCGTGAGGTACTTGCTATTGTTCCATTCGCTACTATAATGGCCTCCGCATCCTCGCATTTATACTCCTCAAGAAGACCACCATAGCTCCTTCCGAAGAGTTTCCCATATTCCACATCAACATCCTTGATCACCTGCTTAGCCCTTGTAATTGCATCCTCATGCGCTCTCCACCTCCACTGCAGGTCATGGCCTTTCCCCCAGCTTACCATTGTGAGGTGCGAGAAG
>Ga0315282_10010436_pt1 | contig 14564 bp, 12 predicted proteins | sample YL17G07_20_MG_FD_203693 | JGI IMG/M metagenome (GOLD analysis project Ga0315282, IMG submission 203693) | Sediment microbial communities from Yellowstone Lake, YNP, Wyoming, USA - YL17G07_20 | ecosystem: Environmental > Aquatic > Freshwater > Lake > Sediment | place: USA: Wyoming | collected...
GCGGCGGCGGCCACCTTCCAGGCCGGAATGACTTCCCGGGCTTACACCACGCTGGCGGCCCTGCGCGTTTCCGATGCCGCTGCCGACGCCCAGCGCCTCTACTACCTGGGTGAATGCCAGCGCCGGAGGTCGCGTGCCGAGGCCTATCTGGGGACCGTGCGGCGCCTGGGCGAGCTGTATCCGAACTCGCCCTGGCACGAGGAGGCGCTTTTCTCGGCGGGCAACTACTACCTGCTGAAACGCTCACCCGACGATTACGCCCGCTATTACCGCATGCTGTACGAGCGCTTTCCGGCGGGCAAGTACGCGGCGCTGGCGCACTGGCGCGTGGCCTGGAAAAATCACCGTGCGGGCGAGTATGAAACGGCCCGCCGCCTCTTCCAGGAACAGGTGACGCGCTACCCGGACAACCCGCTGGCGTCCGGCGCACTTTACTGGCTGGGACGCCTGGCGGAGGAGCGCAGCCCGGCGCTGGCCCAGGCCTACTGGCGGGAGACGGCACGACACTTCCCGCAACACTTTTACGGCACGCTGGCGCGGCAGCGCCTGGGCGGCGCGCTCACCGCCCCCGATCCGCCGCCGCTCCCCGAGGTCGCCGCTGCTTTGGCGGCCATTCCCGAGTACCATCCGACCCTGTTGAAAGCGCCCCGGCCGGCCGATTTCGACGAGCACCGCCGCAAGGTGCAGGCCCTGGAACTAACCGGCCTGCTGGACCTGGCGGTGCTGGAACTGCGGCATTCCACCGACGACCCCGCGCATTCCCAATACCTGATGCTGGAGCTGGCGCGCCTGGAACGCGACCGGGGAAGGTTCCGCACGGCCATCGAAAACATCCGCCGGGTCTATCCCAACTACTTCGCCTTCCCCTTCGACGAGCTGGACCGCCGTACCTGGGAGCTGCTGTTCCCCCTGCCCTGGTGGTCCACGGTGCAGGCCAATGCCCTGGGTGCCGGGCTGGATCCCTACCTGGTGATGGCCTTGATCCGGCAGGAGTCGGCGTTCAACCCCTGGGCCATTTCCTCGGCCCGCGCATACGGTCTGATGCAGTTGCTGCCGGCCACGGCGCGCAAGCTCTCGCCCAGGGCGGGCACCAAGCGGCGGCCTAATACCTCCATCCTTTTTGACCCGGTCACCAACATCCAGCTCGGCACGCGCTACCTGACGAACATGCTGGCGCACTTCGGCGGACGGCTGGAGCCGGCCTTGGCCGGCTACAATGCCGGCCCCGAGCGCGTGGACCACTGGTTGGCCGCCGGGAACGGCGACGACCCGGCACAGTTCGTCGAGAGCATCCCGTTTACGGAGACCAGGGAATACGTCCAGGCCGTGGTCCGCAATGCGGCCATCTACCGCCGGCTGTACACTTCAAAATAAGTCCAAGGTCCAAGGTCCGAGTCTCACTTTGTTACGCTTTGGTCCTTGGAATGTGTGCTGTCGGCTCTTAAACTGGAACAGGTTCTTGATGCCGGCTTCGGCTTTGGACCTTGGACCCTGGACCTTGGACGTGATTTCACACAAGGCGCAGCAGTTTACCGAGTCGGTCATTCGGGAGATGACACGGCTGGCCATGCGGCACGGCGCCGTGAACCTGGCTCAGGGCTTCCCCGACTTCCCCGCCCCGGCCGAAATCAAGGAAGCGGCGAAGCGGGCCATCGACGCCGACATCAACCAGTACGCCATCACCTGGGGCGCCCGCTCGCTGCGCCAGGCGGTTGCCGCCCAGACTAAGCGGTTTCTCGGGCTGACAATCGACCCGGAAACTGAGATCACCGTCTGCTGCGGCTCCACCGAGACGATGATCGCCTCGCTGCTGGCGCTGGTAAACCCGGGCGACGAGGTGGTGATCTTCGAGCCCTTTTACGAGAACTACGGCCCGGACGCGATCCTGTGCGGCGCCGTCCCGCGGTTCGTGAAACTTCGCCCGCCCGACTGGACCTTCGACGAAAACGAGGTCCGTGCGGCATTCAACAACCACACCCGCGCCCTGATCCTGAACACCCCGAACAATCCGACGGGCAAGGTTTTCTCGCGCCAGGAGCTGGAATTCCTGGCTGCCCTGTGCCGCCGGTGGAACGTACTGGCCGTGACCGACGAGATCTATCAGCACATCATTTACGGCGCGCGGCCGCATGTGGCCATGGCCACGCTCGACGGCATGCGCGAGCGGACGGTGACGATCAACGGCATGAGCAAGACGTACAGCGTGACGGGGTGGCGCGTGGGTTGGGCCATCGCGCCGCCGCCAATTACCGCCGCCATCCGCAAGGTCCACGATTTTCTGACGGTGGGAGCGGCCGCGCCGCTGCAGGAGGCCGGCGCCCTGGCCTGCACGCTGCCGGATTCCTACTATCGCGAGCTGGCCGCCGCCTACCGCGCCCGCCGCGATCGGCTGCTGCCACACCTGGAGGCCGCCGGTTTCGCCTGCTATCGCCCCGATGGCGCGTACTATGTCATGACCGACATCAGCCGCTTCGGCTTCGCCAACGACGTGGAGTTCACGCAATTCCTGATTCGCGACGTTGGCGTCGCCGTGGTTCCCGGCTCCAGCTTTTACCACGATCCCGCCGACGGCCGCCAACAGGTGCGCTTTTGCTTCTGCAAGCACGACGAAACGCTCGATGAGGCCGGCCGCCGCCTGCAGCGCCTGACGGGTCGAACCGAGCCGTCCCGCCATGCGGGATAAGGGAGCGTCCCCGACTCCTTCTCCCGCGGACCGGCCCGTTCCAAATTGGTACCAACAGCAAAAAAGTACTATTGCCGCCGCAGCACGGGCCGATATAAAAGTGGTCGTGTTTTACAGGGGTGAATGACGGGCGTGCGGCGCTCGGTTGCCTGCCTGCTCGCGTGGGCGGCGCTGTCCTGCGCAATCGTTTAAACTACACTGAACGCTGCTTGACTTGACCGCCCGCCCGGTGTAATATGTTTTGAACCTCCCCCCCTTGGAGACTACTACTATGCTGCGATGTGCGCGCGTTTGGCCTGTGGTGTTGGCTGTTCTGTTCTGCGGAATCGTTCAAGCTGCCACTGTTGAAAGCCAGATGATCACCAAGTCGGTGCCGGGTACGGGCTCATGCAGCCCAATTCCGACGGCGACGACAAGCTTTCTGACGACCGACACGGGAGCCTACCTGTACTTCATCCTGCGGGGCGTGAAGGTGGGCGACGTGGTAGCCACGGAGTGGACCGCGCCGGACGGCAGCATTCCCACTCCTCCCAGCGGCCCGTACGAAGCGGAGACCGCTGGCGGTGATTTTTGCTACAAGGAGAAACTGACCATCGCCGGCGACGTGGGCGCGAAATCACCGGGCAGTTGGCGCGTGCGCGCATATGTGAACGGCACGTTGATGTTCACCCTGACGTTCACCATCAACGCGCCGGCAACTACCGGCGGGCTGACGGTCAAGATCAACCAGGTGATCACCAGCGCCTGCCCCAAGATCACCGTGGTGGCCTCGGTGACCGACAGCTCCGGCAAGCCGGTGACCGGCTTGAATGCCAGCAACTTCACGCTCAGGGAAGACGGGACAACCCAAACCACCACGGTGTCCAGCACGGGCACCGGCGGCGGGACCGCCCTGTCGCTGGCCGTGGTGATCGACCACAGCGGGTCGGTGAGCGGCCAGCCGTTGACCGACGAGAAAGCGGCAGCCAAGGCGCTGGTGGCCCAGCTCGGCGCTTCCGATGCCGTGGCCGTCTTTGGGTTCGGGGATTCCGTCGAATCGGTGCTGGACTTCACCACCGACAAGACGCGTATCAACAGCGCCATTGACGGGATCGGCGGCAGCGGCTCGACCGCGCTGTACAAGGCCGTGGTGACCGTTGCCCAGAAACTGGCCCCGCGCAGCGGCCGCAAGGCCATCGTGCTGATGACCGACGGTGAAGACACCGTGGGCGGCAGCAGCATCCAGGATGCCATCAACCAGGCCAAACTGGCCGGCGCCCCGATATTCCCGGTGGGGTTTGGCTCCGTCGATACGGCGGTCTTGACGCGCCTGGCGACGGAGACGGGCGGCACCTACACGCCGGCCGCCAATTCCAGCAGTTTGGTCAACATCCTGCAGAACATCGGCGCGGTTATCGCCGCGCAGTATGAGATCAGCTATACCAGTTCCAGCCCATCGTCCAGCCACAGCCTCTCGCTGACGGCGCAGTCGGGCAGCAACAGCAGCGCGGCCGTTACGCAAAGCGTCACCGCCTGCCAGGCCAGCGGCTCGGCGGCGGCGGTAACCCTGACGGTCGAGAACACCACGGCGGCCGCGGGGGCTACGGTGGATGTCCCGGTGACCCTGACCGCCACCACGGCTCCATCCGGATTCCAGTATGACCTGGCCTATGACAACTCGAAGTTGACCTTCGTGCAGGCCAAGCAGGGCGACCAGACCAAGTCGGCCAACAAAGACATCAGCACCAACCCGCTCAGCTCAAGCTCACTGCGCGTGTTGGCGGCCGGGCTGAACCAGGGCCTGATCGGCAACGGCACCGTGGTGCTGATGAATTTCCGGCTGAACAGCGGCTTCAGCTCCGGCACCGCCAGCCTCACCTGCTCGAACGCGCAGTCCACCGATGCCAACAGCAGGGCCATCACGCCCACCACCTGCCAGAGCGGCACGCTGACGGTGCGGGCCTCCTGTTCCTGTGACGTCAACGGCGACGGAAACATCAACGTTTCCGACGTGCAGTTGATCGTCAACCAAGCCCTGGGCATCGTCAGCAACCGCTGCGACATCAACGCCGATGGCCAGACCAACGTGCTCGACGTGCAGATGGTCGTGAACGCTACGCTGGGACTGGGCTGCAAGTGACAGTGACGAGTGACAGGTGACGAGTGAGGAGTTTCGATCACTCGTCACCTGCCGTGCAGTGCATCGAGTCTGTTTGTAACGCTATTGGAGGGAAAAATGTTGCTCCGCGTTCTGTTTACGATGCTGTTTGCGGGCGCCTCGCTGTTTGCCGGCACGCTGGCCGTCGGCACCGGGGTGGCATCCAGTTCCAGTAACGCCACGATTAATGTCACCTACACGGCGGGGGGAACCGCGGCCACCGGCCTGCAGTTCGATCTGACGTTCGACAGCACCGTGCTGGTGGTCACCGGCACGGGCGGCTCCGCGGCCTCCAGTGCCGGGAAGAGCCTGCAGATCGCGCTCGACGTAACCAACGCCAACGTGATGCACTTCATGATCTTTGGCTTCAACACGAACGCCATCGGCGACGGCGTGGTGGTGGTGCTGAATGTCGGCGTCCGCAATGCCACCTCCAGCGGCACGCTGCCTCTGCAGATCAGCAACATAGTGGCCGCCACCACCTCCGGGCCGGCGGTGACCGGGACGAACGGGTCGGTGACGGTCGGCAGCGGTGGGGAACCGAGTCCCAGCGTGCCCTCCAACGGCGTAACGAACGGCGCCAGTTTCGACCCCGTGATTGCTCCCGGCGCGTTTGTCACCGTGTGGGGCACCAACCTGGCACCGCGCTCGGTCCCGGTCCAGGGCCGCGGCTGGAGCGCCAATGATTTCCAGGGGATGAACCTGCCTACCAAGCTGGACAATTACAGCGTCACCATCAACGGCAAGCCCGCGTACTTCGCGTTCATCCACGCCGGCCAGTTGAACGTGCTGGCGCCGAACGATACCGGCGATGACCGCATGGTGGCCGTGCAGGTACTCAGCCCCAACGGGAACAGCTCCGCGGTCATAGCCAAGTGGCAAAAGTACGCGCCCGCGTTCTTTTGCCAGCAAATCGCGGGCAAGTTTTACGTGGCCGGCCCGCCGCGCGGGGTCAAGCCCGGCGCGACCATCGAGCTCTACGGGACGGGACTCGGACCGACCAATCCCTCTTACCCCGAGGGCCAGATCCTGACGCAAGCCTACCCGCTGCCGACCGGCGCCCTGAGTGTCAAGGTGGGGAGCGCCAACGCGCAGGTAGTGTGGGCCGGCCTCACCTACGCCGGCGTCTACCAAATCAACATCGTGGTGCCGACTCTGGCCGACGGCGATTACGCGGTGGTGGCCACCATCGCCGGCTACAGCAGCCCCGACGCCAAAGCTTACCTGACCATCAAGAACTGACCTGCGACCTGAGACCGGAGACCTGGGACCTGAGACTGCAGCCCTCAGGTCTCAGGTCCCAGGTCCCAGGTCTCCAGTCTCAGGTCTTTCCCGTGGTAAGATGCTCCCCTGATGCTGGAGACTTTCCTCATTCCTGAGCAGACGGTGGAGGCCAAGGGCGAAGCCACCGCGATTGCGCTGGGCGATGCAGCCGGACAGCGCTTCCTGGTGAGCCTGGAAATCAGCCGCGTCATCGAGCAGGAATCCATCAGTGCGTCCATCTGGGGCTCGGAGGATGGCAACGAGTGGGGGACCGCCCCGCTGGCCGCCTTTACCCAGAAGTTCTACACCGGCGCGCATCAATTGATGCTGGACTTGACCGAGCGGCCCGCCGTGAAGTTCCTGCGCGCCAAGTGGGAAGTGAACCGCTGGGGCCGCGGCCAACCCAAACCGCTGTTCGTCTTCTCCGTGTCCATCCATCAACTGGAAGGCCGCGCCACCGCCTGAACTGCTTTTTCACCACCAAGACACCAAGACACAAAGGTCTTGGTGTCTTCGTGTCTTGGTGGTTAGATTTAAGGCCATGAACCGCAGAGATTTTCTCGGGCTGGCAGGCGGGTCCGCTCTGGCATCCCAAATCGCGCGACGGATCGAGGCGCAGGAAGCGCCGGCCGGATTGCGCTTCATTAACCGCAAGGCCGGCACGCACCCCTTCCGCACGCGCCAGGGGAGCAGGCGGCCCAACATTTTTCTGATCACCGTGGACATGGTGTCGCCGGACCACTGGCACCCGTCCCGGTCGCTGTGGCGCGAGATGGACCTGCCCGCCATCCGGGCGCTGGCCGCCGACAGCACGGCGTTTCACAATGCTTTTTGCGCCAGCCCGCTCTGCGCGCCGGCCCGCGCGGCCCTGGCCACCGGCCGCTATACCTACATCACGGCCAACGGCGAGCGCGCCCATGACGGCCACGAGACCATCCTGCGGCCCAGCGACGTTATCTTTCAGGAGTATCTGAAGGCCACCGGCTACAAGACCAAGCACGTAGGCAAGGGGCACCTGGGCACGCAGAAGTTCATGGACGCCTTCGACGAGAACGACAATGCCTGGGACCGTTGGGCGCCGCCCATCCACGACGATGAGCTGTACCTGGCCGACCTGCGCCGCATGGGCGTCAAGCCGCAGCGCTACCGCAAGGAAATCCAAGGAATGCAGCAGGACCGCCGCACTCCCTATGCCAGCCTCGGCGGCTGGATCGAGCAGGGCGACGGCAAGCCCTTCCCGATCGAGGCGCAGTACAGCCATCACCTGGCCCGCCGCGCCATCGAGAAACTAGATGCCGCCCTCGGCGTGGGCTCGCAATCCGCAATCCGCAACCTGTCCCGGCGAAGTCGGGATCCGCAATCCGAAATTCCTTCTACCGAGCCGATCTATCTCCAGATTGATTTCTTCGATCCCCACCAGCCATTCAGCATCCCGGCTGGCTTCGAGCAGCGCCAGAAGCAGTTGCGCGCCGCCTTTGCCCTGCCCGAGAGCTACGAAAAGGTACGCGCGCGCGACTGGCGCCCGGCGCCGGGCGAGCCCAAGATCTACGATTTCTACCGCAAGGCCTGGGGACTTTACGATCCGGAAACTGTCCGGGATTACCGCGTAGCGAACGCCCTGCAGATGGAAATCGTAGACCGCGCCATCGGCACTTTCATCCGGGCGCTCAAGGAACGCCGCCTCTACGACGAATCGCTGATTGTTTTCACCGCCGACCATGGCGAGATGAACGGGCGGCGGGCGGTGGTAGATAAAGGCGTGTACCTGTTTCCCGACGTGTTGCGGGTCCCGCTGGTCGTCAAGCTGCCGGCAAGCTGGGGCCTGTGGCCGCACACTGTCGATCAGCCGGTTTGCCACCTGGATATCGCGCCCACACTGCTGGCGGTGACAGGAATCGAGCCGGAGGAACGGCTGGACGGGAGGTCCCTGCTCCCGCATCTCGAAGGGAAGCCGCCGGTCGAGGACCGCGACTTGCTGTTCGAATGCGGCTGGCACACGGGAGTCAACTTCGCCTGTGGCACACAGGCCCGCGACCGCGACGGCCGCCACTTCCTGTATTCCTATAACCTTTCCTCCGATGTTGATGAGCTGTATGACCTTAGCTCAACGGACGCGGAGAATCTGGCTGCCAACCCGGAGTACGCGGCACAGCACAAACAGATGGTCGCCCGCCTGGGTGTTGTCCTGGAAAAGGACCCGCGCTGGATCGGCTACTGGCACAGTTTCCGGATCGATCACTACTTCGATCTTCCCCGCCCCGCGGGCGACCCACAGATGTTCCGCCCGATTTGAGGGAGTGACGATCCGCACATTGCGCAGATTGGCGGCCGGCCGCCAAAGGAGAGACTGCATGTTGAAGATCACGCGCCGTGGATGGTTGGCGGGTTCGCTTTCCGTGCCTGCACTGCTCGCCGCCCAGTCGCCGGCCTGGAACAAACCGGGGCCGCTGGGCAAATCGGGGCTGAAGGTGACCCGTCTGGCGTTTGGCTGCGCCGAGGCGCGCGATGTCAAGCTGATTCGTAAAGCGGCCGACCTCGGCATCAACTATTTCAACTCCCTTCCGAACCGGGGGCTCACGGACTTCAAACTCGTCGGTGAAGCCCTCAGACCCATACGCAGGCAAGCCGTTTTGGCCGGCGGTTCGAGCGAGAAGACACGCCAGGCGATGCTCGATCAACTCGATAGCCAGTTGCGCGACTTCGGAACCGACTACCTCGACATGTGGTACCTGATCGCCAAGCAGAAACCGGAAGAAATCAGCGATGAGTTGCTGGAAGGTGTGCGCAGCGCCAGGCAAGCGGGCAAGATCAGGACCTGCGTGGTGAGCACGCACGGTTTCGCCGCGATCCTGCCGCGCGTGCTGGAAGTCCGTGAGATCATCACCGCGCTGATGGTGACCTGCAACTTCGCTACCTGGCCGGGTACGGCCGAGAACATCACCAAGGCCCATCAAGCCGGTGTGGGAATCATCGCCATGAAGCCCCTGATGGCCGGCCTTTCGTCGGTGCCGAAAGACCGGCAGGCATGGCTGCAATCGCCCGAAACGCAAGCCAAGCGCCAGACGATCATCGCCGCCGCGCTCAAGTGGGTGCTTGGCAACGAACAGGTGGATAGCGCGCCCGTCATCATGTCGACTTTCGAGCATCTGGAAGGCAACGTGAAGGCCGCTTCGGAAACGCTCAGCGAGGGCGAGCGGCAACTCCTTGCCGCGCACCTCGATCGCGTCAGCCCGTATTATTGCCGGATGTGCCAGCGCTGCGAAGGGTCGTGCCGCGAGGGGTTGCCCGTTCCCGACGTCATGCGCTGCTTGATGTATGCGGAAGCGTACGGGAACAAAGCCAGGGCGCACCGGGAGTTCGAGCAGTTGCCCCCGCATCTCCAGGCAGTGCGCTGCGATCAGTGCCCGTCCTGCACGGTGCGGTGCCCGAACGGAGTGCGCATCCGCAAGCAGCTCATCCGCGCGCAGACCTTACTTGCCTAGTGACTAGATTTCACCACAGAGCCACACGGAGAGTCACGAAGCGACCTTTGTGAACTTCGTGTCCTTTGTGTCTTTGTGGTGAATGGCCTCCCAGCGATCGACAACGCCGGCGGCCAGGCAGTGCCCGGAAAGGTTGACGAAGGTGCGCGCCATGTCGGGCAACTGGTCGATGGCGATCAGGATCGCGATGGCTTCCAGCGGGATTCCGAACGGCGCCACCGTGGCGGCCAGCACCAGCAACGTGCCGCGCGGCACCAGGGGAACGCTTTTCGCTGTTACTCCAATCATCAGCACCAGCAAAACGAGGTTCCACCAGTCAAAGGGCACCGCGTAGGCCTGGGCCAGGAAGAGCGCGGAAAACGCCAGGTGGGCATGTGTACCGTTTAAGCTGAAACTCAGGCCCGCCGGCACGACGAAAGCGGCCACCTCGCGGCGGATGCCGAATGCTTCCAGGCACTCGAAGGTCTTCGGCAGCGCCGGGATGCTGGTGGTCATGGAGAAAGCGATGAGCAGGGGCGCACGCACGGCGCGCAGCAGGGAGAAAAACGGGACGCCGCCCAGCCGGCCCAGCACCGGAAAAACCACCAGGAGGATGAGGGCCTGCGCCGCCACCACCTCGGCGATGAAAACCGCGAAGGGCTTCAGCGCCGCGATGCCCTGGGTCCCCACAATGGCCGCCACGGCCCCGAATACGCCCACCGGGGCGAAGTACATGATGTAGCGCGTCAGGCGGAACAGGACTTCGACGAGGCTTTCGAGCAGCGCGAAAATGGGGCGGCCGCGCTCGCCGGCGGCCAGCAATGCCATCCCGAACAGGACCGCGAAGACCACGATCTGCAGGATGTCGCCCCGGGCCATGGCGTCCACGACGCTGCTGGGCACCAGGCGGAGAATGAATGGAAGCTGGGCATCGGGACGGTGGAGGAACTCGGCCGGAGCGGCGCCTACATTCGCCAGGCGCACGGCGAGTCCCGGGCGCAGCGCCAGGGCCAGCAGCAGGCCGACCAGCGTGGACAACAGCGTGGCCGCCAGGAAAAACGCGGCCGTGCGCAGGCCCATCCGGCCGACCTTGCGGAAGTCGCCGCACCGCGCGGTGCCGACCGCCAGCATGGCGAAGATCAGCGGCGCGACGATCATCAGCACCAGGCGCACGAATACGTCGCCCAGCGGCTTGACGGCGCGCGCCGGGCCGGGCGCCCCCCAGCCGAACGCTATGCCGGCGGCCATCGCCAGCATGATCTGCGCGGTCAGGCTGAGCCGGAACAGTGTTTTTCCAGGCATCGGAAGAGTGCTGAGTGCTGAGTGCTCAGTGCTGAGCGGCGATGTCGGCCGATCGGCGCCTTTCGACGGCTGAGCGCAGGCCCCCGATTACCTTCGCCACCTCTACCGCTTCACATACGAGCTTCTCGAACGATTGCCCATCAATGTGGTTGGCATCGTAGGCCACGTAAAGCTGCGAACGAAGCTCCGCGCAGGAACCCTTCGCAATCGATAGGAACTGGTGAAAGTCCGAGGCTCTGTTCCGATCGAAGCCTTCCGCAATGTTGGACATCACCGAAACAGCGGCGCGCCGAATCTGGTCGCGTAGTGCGTAATCTCTTGCAAAGCCGCCGCGCGCTGACACTGCGTAGACCTTCGCCGTCAGTTGGCGCGCCTTTTGCCAGGCGGTAAGATCTTCAAAACGACGCACCGCCTTGTTGACGGCGGTCACAGTGTCGGACATCTGTTCAACCCCCATGTTGCGCTCAAGCGCACTCAGCAGTTAGCACTCAGCACTTAGCACTCAGCACTCAGCACTTTCACCGTTGGCCCCATTTCAATTTGCTGCGGAGCACTTCGAAATAGCTCTTGCCCGGGGCGCGGACCAGGCGCACGGCTTCCGGCGAGAGACGGCAAACGACGCGGTCGTTGTGCTGGATGGAGAGGCCCACCTGCCCATCGACAGTCAGGAACACGGTCTCTTCTTCCGACTTGACGACCACCTCGATGGTGGAATCGCCGGGAACAACCAGCGGCCGGTTGGTGAGCGTGTGGGAGGCAATGGGGGTGATCAGCACTGCGTCCACCGCCGGCAGAACGATGGGTCCGCCGGCGGCCAGCGAATAGGCGGTGGAGCCGGTGGGCGTGGCCATGATCAGGCCGTCGGCCTTGAAGGTGCACACGAACTCGCCGTCCAGGAAGGCGTCAAAATCCAAAATACGGGCGATGGCCGCCTTGTTGAGCACGGCGTCGTTCAGCGCGTGGTAGCAGGCGACGGTTTCCGGCTCCCCCAGGCCGGTCTCGCGCCGCACTTCGACCCGCAGCTTGCGCCGGGCATTCACGGAGTAGCGCCCGGCCAGCACCTGCTCCAGCGCGGCGTACAACTCCTCGAGCGTGACGGAGGTGAGAAACCCGAGGCTACCGAGGTTGACGGCCAGCACCGGTATATCCCGCGCGCCGATGGCGCGGGCGGCCGAGAGCAGCGTGCCGTCGCCGCCCAGCACCACCGCCAGGTCCACGCGCGCGGCCAGCTCGCTGCGCGGCGTCCCGCTCTCGGCAGGTTCGATGGACAGGCCCGTCTCCCGGTCCAGCAGCACTTCCAGGCCGCGCTCCGACAGCCATTGGCGCAAGGCCGGAACCACCTGCCGCAGTTCCGGCTTCTTCGGCTTCGAAATAATTCCGACGGTCTTGATCATCTCAACCACAAAGGCACAAAGATCGCAAAGGAACACCAAGAACCGCCTTAGTGGTTCTTAGTGTCCTTCGTGTCTTCGTGGTTCACCAAATGCAAGAGAAACTCCTGGTTGCCCTCCATGCCGGCAATGGGGCTGGGGACGACGCCCGCCGGCCGAAGGCCCGCGGCCCGGGCGGCGGCGCGCACCTTCTCGACGGCCTGCGCCTGCAGCTCGGGGTCGCGCACAATGCCCCCCTTGCCCACCTGCCCGCGGCCCGCCTCGAACTGCGGCTTCACCAGCACCACGGCCTCGCCGCCCGGCTTCATCACGGCGGGCAGGCGCGGCACGATAAGCGTAGCAGAAATAAACGAAACATCGACGCAAACAAAATCCACCGGCTCGCCGATGTCCTGCGGGGAGAGATAGCGCGCGTTGAGCTTCTCGCGAAGCACCACGCGGGCGTCGTTGCGCAGGCGCCAGTCGAGCTGGCCGGCGCCGACGTCCACCGCGTACACGCGGGCGGCGCCCCGTTGCAGCAGGCAATCCGTGAAGCCGCCGGTCGAGGCGCCGATATCCAGGCAGACCTTGCCCTCCGCGCGGATGCCGAAGGTGTCGAGCGCGCCTTCCAGCTTCAAGCCGCCGCGGCTGGCGTAGCGCGGCGGCTCGCCCAGCAGTCGCACCGCCGCTTCCGCGCTCACCATCGCTCCGGGCTTCTCCACTTTCCGTTCATTGACGAGCACCTGCCCGGCCATGATGAGCGCCTGGGCCTTTTGGCGCGTCTCGGCCAGCCCCCGCTCCACCAATAGCTTGTCGATTCGCTGCTTCAACCTTGAAGAATTGAACCACAAAGGCACGAAGGACACAAAGAATCACCAAGAAAGACTTCGTGAACCTTTGTGGCCTTTGTGTCTTTGTGGTTCAAGCCTCGGCTAATTTTTGCGGTCGCGCAGATAAACGGCAATCTCGCGCAACCAGCGGCCGCGCTCACCGAACGGTTCCAGCGCCTGAATCGCCTGCTCGATGGTCTCCGCGGCAAGCTCGCGGGAGCGCGCCAGGCCGTACACGGAGGGGTAGGTGGCTTTCTGCTGGGCGGCATCCTTGCCCGCCGTTTTGCCCAGACTCTCGGTGGAGCTTTCGACATCTAGGATGTCGTCCACGATTTGGAAGGCGAGGCCGATGCGTGTCCCGTATTCGGTCAGCGTCGCCAGTGGCTGTTCGCCGGCGCCGCCGGCGATGGCCCCGCTACGCACCGCCGCGCGAATCATGGCGGCGGTCTTCGCCCGGTGGATGTACTGGACCGTCTCGCCATCGACGGCGCGCCGCTCGGATTCGACGTCCACCACCTGCCCGCCGATCATCCCCTCCAGTGTTCCGGCGGCATGCGCCACCTCGGCCAGGATGGCCAGGCGCCGGTCGGGCTCCGCCGGACCATTGCGGGCCAACACCTCGAAGGCCAGCGTCAGCAGCGCGTCGCCCGCCAGGATGGCGATGGCTTCCCCGAAGGCCTTGTGGCAAGTGGGCACACCGCGGCGGAAGTCATCGTTATCGAGCGCCGGAAGATCGTCGTGGATCAAGGAGTAGGTGTGGATCATCTCCAAAGCACAAGCCACATCCAAAACACCAGGAGAATTGGGGATTTCGGATTGCGGATTGCGGATTGCAGGCGCTGCTTGAAATCCGCAATCCGCAATCCGCAATCCGCAATTGCTTGAAACCTCGGCGGCTTCCAGGCAGAGGATGGGCCGGATGCGCTTGCCGCCGGCAAACACGCTGTGCCGCATGGCGCGGTGGACGTTCTCAGGGCGCTCGCCGGCGGCGGGCAACAACTGCTCCAGCCGCGCATCCACGATTTGCCGGCGCTGGCGGAGAAATTCCTTGAGGGCCACGGCGGGCGCGCTCATTGTTTCTCGCCCTCGTCGCCCAGCCGCAACGGCTCGGTGGCTATACGGCCGTCGCCCTTCCGCACCAGCATTTCCATGCGGCCCTCGGCGCTGTCCAGTCGCCGCCGGCAATTCTCCGACAGCTTCATGCCCTCTTCAAACAGTTCCAGCGCCCGTTCCAGCGGCAGGTTGCCGTTCTCCAGTTCCTTGACGATCTTCTCCAGCCTGTCCAGGCAGGACTCAAAGGACTCGGGTGGTTTTGCGGTTTCTTCCGGCATAGTGAGAATTATGAATTATGAGTTATGAATTATGAATTCAAATTCGCAATTCATAACTCATAATTCAGGCTCCTCTCCCAAAAGTGTAAGAGCGCAGAAGAGGAGCGGTGGCAGCAAGTTGCGATAAACAGGCCCGTCGAAAGGGCACCCCGGGTTCGGATATCCTTCGTTGTTTTTGCAGCGACGA
>Ga0315282_10010437_pt1 | contig 14564 bp, 18 predicted proteins | sample YL17G07_20_MG_FD_203693 | JGI IMG/M metagenome (GOLD analysis project Ga0315282, IMG submission 203693) | Sediment microbial communities from Yellowstone Lake, YNP, Wyoming, USA - YL17G07_20 | ecosystem: Environmental > Aquatic > Freshwater > Lake > Sediment | place: USA: Wyoming | collected...
CAACCATGTTTGCCGAACCAGCGAGGCCGCTGGCGAAGGTAGACCAAGTAATCCTCGATGTGTGAAGCCGTGAGCCGACTGACCTCCGGCCATCCCTGCGCCTCGGCGTAATCGGTGAAGAGACGCAATACTAGCTCCATGGCTTCAATGTAGCGGGGCGAGTAGCTGGAGGCCTTAAGGCTAATCAAGTAGCCTCTAGCTGCCTCCCTGGGGGACAGTTTTGTTACAAGGATGTTATCAGAAACCACCTATGTCGCCGCACCGGGCCCGCCGCTCATAGCTAACTTAGCTTTGTTGGTAGCGCATACCGGATTCGAACCGGTGATCTCCTCCTTGAGAGGGAGGTGTCCTAAACCCCTAGACGAATGCGCCACCCAAAAGCTGCCGAGCCAGGATTCGAACCTGGGTCAAAGGATCCAAAGTCCTCTGTGCTACCGCTGCACTACTCGGCATTTTATATATTGTGCCGAAGGTCGGGCTCGAACCGACACAGGGGTTGCCCCCCAACAGTTTTTGAGACTGTCGCGTCTGCCTATTCCGCCACTTCGGCCTACCCTTTAAATGGAGCGGAAGACGAGATTCGAACTCGCGACTTCCTCCTTGGCAAGGAGGCATTCTACCACTGAACTACTTCCGCCCACCCCTATCCTGGTGCCGAGGCCCAGAATCGAACTGGGGACACCTTGATTTTCAGTCAAGTGCTCTACCGACTGAGCTACCTCGGCACAAAAATCATTGTAGCTATGAGCAACCTAGTTGTCAATTAACCTCACCCCCTTTATCCCCCTCTCCTTAGCAAGGAGAGGGGGAGGAATAAGAAAGAGGGGCTGACGCCCCTCTTAAACACTCCGTCTTCCCTTATTATGATATACTGATTGGCTGTGCGGCGCCGGGTCTTAGGCCTTAACCCCAATGTCTTCTTTCTGGGCGTGGTCAGCCTGCTGACCGATGTCTCCAGCGAGATGATTTTTACCCTCGTCCCCCTCTTTCTTTGCAATGTGCTCGGGGCAGCGACCACCATTGTCGGTCTTGTCGGCGGGGTCTCGGAGAGCATCGATGCCCTCCTCAGGATATTCAGCGGCTGGTTCAGCGACCGGGTAAGGAAGCGCAAGCCCCTGGCGGTACTGGGCTACAGCATTTCTACTATCGCTAAGCCCTTCATGTATCTGGCAGCGAGCTGGGGGAGCGTGCTGGCAATCAGGCTTAGCGACCGGCTGGGGAAGGGCATCCGCACCCCCTCCCGCGACGCCCTGGTGGCTGACTCGGTCTCAGCGAAGGAGAGGGGGAGGGGTTTTGGCTTGCACCGGGCGATGGATACCAGCGGCGCCGTCCTCGGGCTGGCGCTCGCCGCGGTAATTATTTACTTTGTTCAGGGTGGGGGGCTTGAGCTTAACTTAAAGACCTACCAGTGGCTGATAGTAGTCGGCGCGGTGCCAGCAGTGCTGGCGGTATTGGTGCTGCTATTCTTTGTCCACGAGAGGAAGTCCCCGCCTCCCACCAGCCACTTGCCCCGAATCAGACTGGCTGGCTTTGATACCCGCTTCAAGCTGTTTCTGGTAATAATGGCGGTGTTTACCCTGGGCAACTCCAGCGATTTCTTCGTCATTCTGCGGGCGCAGAACCTGGGGGCATCGGTTATCTATGTCGTCCTGATGCTGGTGGTGTTTAATATTACCTACGCCGTTACCGCCTTGCCAGCGGGGGTGCTATCGGACAGGGTGGGAAGAAGAGGGGTTATCGCCGTGGGCTGGTTTATCTACGCCCTGGTCTACCTTGGATTCGCCCTGGCATCGGAGCAATGGCAGGTATGGCTGCTCTTTGCCGGCTACGGAGTCTACTATGGGATGGCGGAGGGGGTGGCGCGAGCCTTTGTCGCTGATTTGGTCCCCGAGGAGAAGCGGGGCACTGCCTATGGGCTGTATCACGGGGTGGTTGGGCTGGCTCTTCTGCCCGCCAGCCTCATTGCCGGCTGGCTATGGCAGGCAGTAAACCCCGCCACCCCCTTCCTCTTCGGCGCCGGCCTTGCCTTTATAGCTATGGTGGGGCTTATGGGGGTGGTGAGGGAGTGAGAGGCTTTTACCCCACCACCACATTATCTATCAGTCTAGTCTTACCGATTTTTACCGCCAGCGATACCAGTGCCGGGGGTCTGACCTCATCTAATTCGTCCAGGGTCTCGGCGTCAGCGATGCTGATATAGTCTATATTTGCCAGGGGCTGTTTTTGAATAAGCTCTGTCATCTGCCGGCGGATGGTCTGGGCGTTTTTTCCCCCCTGCGCCCAGAGCCTTTGCGCTAAGCCAAGCGCCTGATATAAAACGACGGCGGCTTTTCGTTCTTCGGGATTCAAATATGTATTGCGGCTGCTCATTGCCAGACCGTCGGGCTCGCGCACCGTAGGCACAGCAACTATCTCCAGGTTCATATCAAGCTCAGCCACCATCTTCTTGATAACCACTAGCTGCTGGGCGTCCTTCTGCCCGAAGTAGGCTTTATCAGGCTGGACGATGTTAAACAGCCTGGCAACAACCGTCGCCACCCCCCTAAAATGGCCGGGGCGGGAGGCGCCCTCCAGCCTTTCACCGACTTTGCCAACGTCTACCCAGCTATTGAAATTGGGGGGGTACATCTCATCTACCGGGGGCATAAAGACAATATCAACCCCTTCTTTTTCCAGCAGAGCCAGGTCGCGCTTGGGGTCGCGGGGGTATTTTTTAAAATCTTCTTGGGGACCAAACTGGGTGGGGTTGACAAAGATGCTGACGACAACCGAGGAGTTTTCGGCTCTGGCTTGCCTCACTAACACCAGATGACCTTCATGCAGGTAGCCCATGGTAGGGACAAAGCCAACCGGCTCGGGGAGCTTGCGCCTTAGCTTTTTTATCTCATTTATGGTCTTTAAGACTCTCATGCGACGAGCTATTATACCATAGCTATTTGACATCCACTTATCTATTGCCCATACTATACCTGGTGCTTCGAGGTATAATACGATAATGGCCGGCGATATTGCCCTAGTCTTACTGGTGCTTGCGATAGCCTACCTACTTGGTTCCATTCCTTCAGCCTACATTGTGGGGCGACTGCTGAAGGGGCTAGATATAAGAGAGGCTGGCGATGGTCGGATGGGGGCGGCGGCTACCTATCGCCGCGTGGGCTTAGCCGGGGGCATCATCGTCGGTCTTACGGACCTGGCCAAGGGGGCGGCGGCAGTGTTTCTTGCCCAAGAACTTGGGCTCCCTCTCCCAGTCGTGCTTCTTGCCGGGCTGGCGGTGGTAGTGGGACATAACTGGTCAATCTTCCTCCACTTTAAGGGAGGGAAGGGGGCGCTCGCCATCTACGGCGTGCTCGCCTCGCTGATGTTCTGGCAGCTTCTCATTGCCCTCGCCCTAGGCGGGATATTTTACCTCATCACTCACAAGACCGGAATGTCCACCGGCATTTCGCTCGGCTTTTTATCCCTCATCAACCTGATTACCGGCAGCCTGATACTGCTTATTATTCTGCCCCTCTTTATCTCACTGCCCATGGTCGTAAAGCACATCTCCATGCCTAAAAATAAGGCGGCAGTGGCTCCTATTGACGAAAAGGGATAGAAAAAGCCTCTAATCTTTTTCTGTCTCTAGCTCAGCCAGCAGGCTTTTGTCTATAGAGTAGCTTTGCTTCTCGGTGGGAAAGGTGCCCGCTTTTACCTCACTCTGGTATTGAGTTACCGCCTTTGAGATAATATCGGTGAGCTTGGCATATTGCTTGGCGTGCTTGGGGACAAACTCGGTGTACGAGCCCAGAATATCGTTAATAACCTGAACCTGCCCATCACAGTGTATGCCAGCACCAATGCCGATGGTGGGAATGCTTACCCTGGCCGTGATTATCTGGGCAAGCTGGGCGGGGATGGTCTCCAGGACGATGGCAAAGGCTCCGGCTTCCTCTAAAGCTGTGGCGTCTTCAAGCAGTCTGGCGGCGGCCTCCGGGGTCTTACCCTGAACGGCAAATCCACCAAGCTGGTGAATTGACTGGGGGGTAAGCCCGATGTGACCCATGACCGGAATGCCGCAGCCCACAATCCTCATTACCTTTTCCATCACCGTTACCCCACCCTCAAGCTTGACCGCCTGGGCACCCCCCTCCTGGATAAAACGGGCGGCGTTAGACAGGGCCTCGTCGGCGCTTATGTGGTAGCTCATAAAGGGCATATCGCCGATTACCATCGCCTGCTTTGTCCCCCTGACCACCGCCTTGGTATGATGGAGCATCTCCTCCATGGTCACCGGTATGGTTGATTCGTAACCGAGGACAACCATCCCCAGGCTATCCCCAACCAGAATCAGCGGGATTCCCGCCTCGTCAACTATCTTGGCTGTGGAATAGTCGTAGGCGGTGAGCATGGCGATTTTTTCGCCCTTTTGCTTCATCTCTTTTATCTGATTTATGGTGATGCGCATTTCTCTCCTAGAAAGCTCTAGCCCCGACCACCCGCTTGGTCTCAGTGATAGCGTTTTTCTGGTCAACATATACCAGTTTGGGGGCGAAGTTTTTGGCTTCCTCATCTTCAAGCTGGCAGTAGGTGAGAATGATAACGATATCGCCGACAGCGGCTAGTCTGGCAGCCGCTCCCCGGATGCCAATCTCCCCGCTATCAGCCTCGGCTTCAATGGCGTAGGTCTCAAAACGGGCACCATTGTTGACGTTCAGCACCTGAACCTGCTCATAGGGAAGGATGTCAGCCTCCTCCATAAGCCTCTTGTCAATGGAGATGCTCCCCTCATAGTCGATGTTGACCTGGGTGACATGGGCTCGGTGGATTTTGCTCTTAAGCATTACTCTCATCACACCCTCCAAAATTTTTTTATTCAGTCGGGCTGCAGTATCACCCGTAACTCCTCTGCCTGATTTTTATCTATTCTCCCCTTGGCCACGGCAATGGGGATGGTCTGCAATCCAAGCTCCCGATAGGTGGCAACAAGATGGGGGGCGGTCTGCTCCAGGGCGTCAAGGTGCTTCCTAATCGTCCCCACATCCCCACGAGCAATGGGCCCGGTAAGACACTGGGGTATACCAACGGTCTCAATATTATGGATTGCCCCCCTCAGCAAGGGGAGTAGCGCTCTAGTTGCTTGTTGGGGGGGGACATCAAAGGTCTGCCATAAATCTGTGGCTAGCTTGAGGAGGGTTACCATGTAGTTGCAGGCAATAACAGCGGCGGCGTGATAGAGCACCTTATCGCCTGCCTTCAGCTCCACCCATTGACCACCGAGGGCATTAGCCATATCCTTGAGCGTTTTTAGCAGAGGCTCCCCGGCTTCAAGGGCAAAGGTTGAGCCCGGCATATTTTCCATTGCCTGTTTCACGCTGGCGAAGGTCTGCAGGGGGTGGAAGACGCCAACCTCTGCCCCTGAGTCTTTGGCTGGCCGGAGAATAGCGGTGGAATCAGCACCGCTACAATGAACCACACCCTGCCCGGGGTGCCATTTTATCCGGGAAGCTACCTGGGCGATAGCATCATCCGGGGTGGTAATGAAGATAAGCTCAGCATTGTCAGCGACACCTTGACTGTCAAAAACACGGCAGCCATTAACTGCCTGTGCCAGATTTTGAGCTGAGGCCTGGCTGCGGCTGGATACGGCGACCACGGCATAGGCCCTGCCGCTCAGCCTGGCTGATAGGGCAGTACCTACAGTTCCAGCTCCGATAAATCCCAATTTGAGCATTTTACCCGGCCCAATTGAAATAAAAAAGCCTTCTCCGACACAGCCAGAGAAGGCACCTCAAATTCTATCTTTGCCGTCTCGGTCGTATCCGATCCAAGCGACTCCAGTTGTTAAGAAACTTAAAAAGCTTACCGCCCTACGGGTCGATAGCTATTACAATCCCAGTATATGCCCTCAAACCACTTTTGTCAATATTTTACCCACCGCCGGGTCTAACCAGGGGGATTTTGGCCGCACACAGGGGGCAGTCCTGTGGTGAGTAGGTTTTAGTTACTGAGCGGTGGCAGCTAAAGAGGGGGACGCCGAAGTCTATTTTTTGCTCGGAGCGGTCAACCAGTACCCCGATGCCGACTACAATGCCACCCAGCCTTGCCACCGCCGCCATAACCTCGCGTATAGAACTGCCGGTGGTGAGGATGTCATCAACAATGAGGACGCGCTCGCCGGGGTTGACGCTAAAACCACGCCGGAAAGCCCGTTCTTTCTCGCTTTCTTTCTCAGCAAATATGCCTCTTACCCCTAACTGTCTGGCGACTTCAAAAGCCAGGATAATACCGCCAGTGGTCGGTCCGGCGACAAGCTGAATCTTTTGCCTGCGGAAGTGGTCGGCAATCATCTGGCAGAGCTGCCCAGTGTAGTTCGGGAATTGTAAAACCTTAAACTTCTCCCAGTAGACGGGGGAGTGCCGCCCCGAGGTGAGCAGGAAGTGCCCCTCAAGTATCGCCCCCGATTTTTTAAAGATTTCGTCTACTTTCTCTACCAACCCTATCCCCTTCTTCTTTTACTCAGTAGGGCTGGCAAGTTGTCCCTCCAATGAGTAGTGAGGAACAAGCCTCCATTCGCCTGGCGGCCAGATTAATAGCCAGGCTTTGCCAATTATATTTTTCCGGGGCACTGTCCAGCCATTATGGGAATCGTTGCTATTATTGCGGTTGTCGCCAAGAACAAAATATTCGTTATCAAGGACTACTAGCAGGTGGAAGGTATAGCGGGGAGAGTCTCTAATATAGGGCTCGTCCAGTTTTGAGCCGTTAACATATACCGCCCCATCTTTTACCTCTATACTATCGCCGGGTAAGCCGATGACGCGCTTAATATAGTCTGCCTGCTGGCCGCTGGGCAGGTGAAAGATGATTACCTCGCCTCTTTCTGGTTGGCGAAATTTATAAACCACTTTATTAATTAATAGTCGCTCCCCCTCCTGAAAGTTAGGTTGCATACTGGAGCCGACGATAATGAAGCTCTGAACTGTGGTTTGCAGCAGGAAGAAGATGACTATTGCCAGTATGAGCGTTAGGGCAATCTCACGGAGAATAGCTTTCATTTAAATCTACTCCCTCCAAACAGCCCCCATTATACCCTATCTAGCTTCATTCTTCTAGGGTTGACCCCGTCCCCCTTTATCCCCCTTCCCCTAAATAATCTCTAATGTTGCACTTTTTTTGAAGGAGGTGCTAGAATGGCAATGCCATGGACTACATGGAGCAGGCGCTTTCTCTGGCTAGATTAGCTCTGGGGCAGGCCAGTCCTAACCCGGCGGTAGGGGCGGTGGTGGTCAAGGAGGGGGTAGTTGTCGGGCAGGGCTACACCCAACCACCAGGCTCCCACCATGCTGAGGTATTAGCCCTGAAGCAGGCGGGGGAGGAGGCCAGGGGGGGCGTAATGTATGTCACCCTTGAACCCTGCTGCCATTATGGTCGCACCCCACCCTGTAGCCGGGCAATCACCTCTGCCGGCATCAGCGAGGTCCATATGGCGATGCTTGACCCCAACCCCATAATTTCAGGGCGGGGTAAAGACGAGCTGGAGAGGGAGGGGATTAAAACCTATCTCGGCGAGCATGAGGAGCAGGCCAGAGAGATTAATGAGGCTTATGCTAAATTCATTACCACCGGCATTCCTTTTGTCACCGCCAAATTTGCCATAAGCCTGGATGGTAAGATTGCCACCAGAAAGGGCGATTCCCGGTGGATTAGCGGCAGCGAGGCGAGGAAGTATGTTCATAACCTGCGCTATACCACCGATGCTATCATGGCTGGGGTGAACACCGTCTTAGCCGATGACCCCCACCTTACCACCAGGTGCTGTGGTGGCAGGGGGGGTACCGCCAGAAAGCAACCGCTGAGGGTGATTGTGGATAGTGAAGGGCGTACCCCGCTAACTGCCCAGGTATTTAAAGAGCCGGGGAAAACACTCCTGGCGCTGGGCAGGAAGGCTACCCCGGAGGAGAAAGCCGCCTTTGCCCAGGTCGGTGCCGAAATACTGGAATTGCCCGCAGCCGAAGGTCTGGTCGACCTGGAGAAACTACTGGCGGCATTAGGTGAGCAGAAAATTACCAGCGTCCTGGTTGAAGGTGGCGGAATCCTGTTTGGCTCTCTATTTGACCGCGGGCTGGTGGACAAGGTTATCGCCTTTATCGCCCCGATTATCATCGGCGGGGCTGAGGCAAGGACGGTAGTGGCCGGCAGGGGGGTTGAGCGGGTGGCAGACTCACTCAGGCTGGAGCAGGTCAGGGTGGAAAGGCTCGGCGATGACCTGGCGGTCAGCGGCTATGTTGCCCGATAAAGAGGAGAGTTTTGTGTTTACTGGCATTATAGAAGAAGTAGGCAGGGTTAGAGCGGCGCGAGCCGGTGAGCTTGTTATTGCTGCCAGCGATGTTATCACCGGCATGGAGGCGGGCGCCAGTATGGCGGTTAACGGCGTCTGCCTGACGGTAACCGATTTTGACCAGAATTCCTTTTCAGCAAAAGTAATGCCGGAGACACTGCGGCGGACTAGCCTCGGGCGGCTGCTCGCCGGGGACAGGGTCAACCTGGAGCGGGCTCTGCCCTTAGGCGGGCGTCTTGGTGGGCATCTGGTGCAGGGACATGTTGATGCCACGGGAAAGATAACCTCCATCACCCCGGAGGGTGAGGCAAGGCTCATAAATTTTTATGCCCCGCCTGAGGTAATGGACTATCTGGTAGAGAAGGGTTTTGTCGCCGTTGACGGGGTCAGCCTGACCATTATGACCAAGAATACCAGCTCATTTGGGGTCTCGGTGGTTGATTACACCCTGAAACATACTAACTTGGGCAGCCGCCGAGTGGGTGATGAGGTCAACCTTGAGGTTGATATTATTGCCAAATATGTGAAACAATTTAGCCAGAGCCGCTCAGGTATAACCATTGATTTTTTGCAGGAACACGGGTTTCTGGTAGGTTAGGAGGAGAGTATGGGGTTAACAAGCATTGCTGAGGCTATCAAAGATATAAAGGCGGGCAGGTTTGTCATCATCGTTGATGATGAGGACCGGGAAAACGAGGGAGATTTGGCACTGGCGGCGGAGAAGGTTACCCCGGAGGCGATAAACTTCATGGCCAAGCATGGCCGGGGTCTTATTTGCCTGCCTATTATCGGAAAGCGGCTGGATGAACTGGGGATTCCAATGATGGTCGGGGAGAACACGTCAAAGTTTTCTACCGCCTTTGCCGTCTCGGTTGATGCCAAGCATGGTACAACCACCGGCATTTCGGCGGCGGATAGGGCGCAGACAGTAAAGACAATAATTGACCCGAATACCAAACCTGTGGACTTAGTCCGACCGGGGCATATATTCCCCCTGAGGGCAAGGGAAGGTGGTGTTCTGGTGCGGGCAGGACAAACCGAGGCTATCGTTGACCTGGCCAGACTCGGGGGGCTTTATCCCGCCGGCATTATCTGTGAGATTATGAATGAGGACGGCTCTATGGCGCGGCTGCCCCAGCTTGAGGTGATGTCGGATAAGTTTGGCATTAAGATAACTACTGTAGCCGACCTTATTGCCCACCGCCGCCGCCATGAGAAGCTGGTGCACCGGGTGGCTGAGACCAAGCTGCCAACACCATACGGCGAGTTTAGTGCCATCGCCTACAGGAGTGATATTGACCCCGATGAGCACCTGGCACTGGTGATGGGGGATATATCTACCGAGGAGCCGGTCTTAGTCCGCGTCCACAGTGAGTGCCTCACCGGCGATGTCTTTGGCAGCCTCCGCTGTGATTGCGGGGAGCAGGTTGCCCTGGCCATGCAGAGTATCGCCAAAGAAGGTCGGGGGGTCTTCCTCTATATGAGACAGGAGGGGCGGGGCATTGGCTTCCATAACAAGATGCGCGCCTACGCCCTCCAGGATAAGGGGCTGGATACCGTGGAGGCTAACCTGTCCCTAGGCTTCCCCTCCGACCTGCGTGATTACGGCATCGGTGCCCAGATTCTGGCTGACCTTGGACTGCGTAAGATTCGCCTGCTCACCAACAACCCGAAGAAGGTCATCGGGCTGGAGGGCTACGGGCTGAAGGTGGTTGAGACCCTCCCCATTATCACCACCCCCAATCCTTATAACCGGGATTACCTGGAGACAAAAAGGAAGAAACTGGGTCATCTATTGGAAATACCCGACACTCCCAAATAATTAAACTATAAAAGGAGAAAGAAATGGGCAAGCCTTTTGAAGGTATGTTACTGGGGAAGGGGCTGAAGTTTGGGCTGGTGGTCTCCCGTTTTAACGAGTTTATCACCAAGAAACTGGTTGAGGGGGCGCAGGACGCCCTGCTCCGGCACGGCGTCAGCCAGGAGGACATTGATGTTGCCTGGGTGCCGGGCTCCTTTGAGCTCCCTTTAGTCGCCCAAAAATTAGCCCAGACCAAGCGCTATGACGCTATTATCTGCCTTGGCGCGGTTATTCGTGGCGGGACCCCTCACTTTGAGTATATTGCCGCTGAGGTAACTAAGGGGATTGCTAAGGTTGGCTTGGACAGTGGGCTGCCGGTTATTTATGGCATTGTCACCGCCGATACCCTGGAGCAGGCGATTGAGCGGGCAGGGACCAAAGAGGGGAATCAAGGCTTTAAGGCGGCAGCAAGTGCCATTGAGATGGCAAACCTGGTTAAAAGCATAGGCTGACGATTAAAGAACGGTAGCAATCGTCAGCTTGGACGGCTCGATTAATAACAACTCAATCTTGGACTCAATCTCCAGACGCCTGGGGTTACCTTCCCAGGACTTCCAGTCAAGTGGACTCAGCCAGGTGCTAAGGGCAAAGACGATAGACTCATCCTCCGTGCTCTGGAGTAGCTCGCCGGAAACATAACCCGGCTGTGAGACCAGCTCGGTGCGTAGCTTATTAAGTAGCTCGATTAGATACCCTTCTTTGCCCTTCTTTACACGACGCTCTATCAATACCTTTACCATAGTTTTTCGCTTCCTGTGACGCTGGGGAGCCTTCAGGGAGTAACCTTGTAGACGGTATCCCCCCTCCTCACTCGCTCGCTAACCTTGATCCCGATGGCATCCCCTGCCTTGGCGGTCTGGACGTCCACATTATTAATCTGCATGGAGTCAACAGCTAGTTCCTGGTCAGTGGTATGACCCTTGATGTGGATTTTGTCGCCCACGTTCAGGGGGGCGCTGAGCGTGATACCAGCCACCACAGGATGGGCAAAGAAGTCAGTCACCTTTCCAACTTCCACCTCCGGCATTTGGGCACCTCCTTCGTCCTTTGTTAGCTCTAGTATACGCCACCAGTTTGGGTAAATCAATACATCTCTTTGACACAGCGCTATTTAAGCCATATAATTAGCCCAGTTGTAATTTCCCAGAGGTGCGTTCTTGGCGAAGAAAGACGTAGCGGCGAAAAGAAAGACGCCAGACCAAGATATTGAACGCATTAAACAGCAGCTTGATATCCTAGACCACCGCCTGGATAATATTGACTCGGTGGTTAGTGCTGTTGCCGAGCGGGTGATGCAGCAGCCGGTGGCGCTTATTATAACCTGCCCTCACTGTGGCAAGAATATAGAGATTGGCATTATCGGCAGCGAGAAGCCAAGCCAGTGACCCCGCGGGCAGATAGTCCAGGTTGACAAGATAACGGCAATCTAGCTATGATTATTAGCTTGGAGAGCAAGGCGAGAGAATAGGAGGAGACGAATTGGAGTTAGTTGCTACCATTAATCGTGTCAAGTATGATGCCTTTAAATGGCGCTATGAACTTAGCCTACCATGGAAGCTAGTTCTGGCACTGGGCATGGCCGCCCTTACCGGACTTCTGGCTCAGGTGAGGATTCCCCTCCCCTGGAGCCCGGTACCAATAACCGGCCAGACCTTTGCCGTGCTTCTTACCGGTGTGCTTCTTGGGAGGTGGTGGGGAGGCATTAGTCTGGCTATCTATGCTGGGCTGGGAATAGCTGGAGTTCCCTGGTTTGCTGGCTGGGGAAGTGGTATTGGTTACCTTGCCGGACCTACCGGGGGATATATAATCGGTTTTATCCTCGCCGCCCTCTTTTTGGGCTACTTCACCGACAAATTTATTCGCTCCCGGAGCTTTTTTACTATGCTCGGGCTTATGCTTTTTGCCAATCTTATCCTGATTTATGTCCCCGGGCTTCTCCAGCTCGGGCTATGGTTCAACCTGGTCAAAGGAGAACCAGCAACCCTTAGCGCTCTCCTTGGCATGGGAGCCCTGCCCTTTATCGCCGGTGATATCACCAAGGCAATTGTGGCCGCGGCAATCGCCCGAGGCGTAACCCCCAAGCATGCCTATAATGGGGAGATAGACAAAGGAAAGTGGGCAAGCTGGCGCATTCCTTAAAGAATAGGTTAGAATTTATGGGGGGCGGTTAGCTCAGTTGGTTAGAGCACTGCGTTGACATCGCAGAGGTCACTGGTTCGAGCCCAGTATCGCCCACCATACGGTCTTAAGTGATTCCCCAGTCTCGGTAACCCTGCTGAATAGTAGCCACGTATTCCAGGGAAGGCTTGGTCTCCTCTGACTGCTCAACCTTGATATAGGTTAGGGCTTTTACCGGCCCACCATCCTCGGGGAAGACAACTACCTCCATCCGATTATAGATACTGGGGTAGCCTTCGTCTTTATCAAGGAACCTCAAGTCCCTCTCCGAAATTTCATAGACAGCACCAATAACCTTCTCCCCTCTAAGCGGCTTGATGCTGGCAACCCCGCCATGCCACTTCCTTGACCAGCCGGTGAATATTAGCTTGTAATTGGGGAGGGTGGCGGTGAACCTTGGCTTGGCATCAGGGCAACGTTCCGCCACCTGCTTACGATTAAGATTAGAGGCGTAGGCAAAGTAGTACATCGCTCCCTCCGTCTACGAATTATACACCTTCGCCACTATCTGAGGCGACAAATTGATTTACTTTAATGCCAGCAGGTATAATGCGACTGGCAATGCTCATCCAGTGTGATTTTGATGGCACCATTACCGAGGAAGACGTCAGCTTTATGCTGCTTGATGCCTTTGCCCAGGGTGATTGGCGAGAGTGGCTTGAGCACTACCGGCAGAATAAGATATCCGTCGGCGAGTTTAATACCAGGGCCTTTGCCATGGTCAAGGCAACTAGAGCCGAGCTGCTTGAGGTTGCCCGGGACAAGGTCAGGCTGCGTGCCGGACTCCATGAGCTGGTAAGCTATTGCCGCCGCCGGGGCTTTCGCCTCGTCATCGTAAGCAACGGGCTGGACTTCTATATAACCGCAATTCTGAAGGATGCTGGCCTAGGAGACATTGAGGTATATGCCGCCAAAACCCGCTTCCATCGCCGCGGGCTTAAGGTCCAATATATCGGCCCGGATAATACCCCGCTGCTCAGCGGTTTCAAAGATGCTTATACCAAGCTCTTCCTCAAGCAGGGCTACCGGATAATATATGTGGGGAATGGTCCATCTGATGTCGCCCCGGCGGTTCACGCTCACCACGTCTTCGCCAGGGACGGGATGCTTGACGGCTGTAGGGAGATAAACCTAAAATGCACGCCCTTTGATGACCTCAATGACATTGTCCGGGGGCTGGAGTCTCTATAAATTACTCCCACAGCTTTTCAATGTCTTTTTCGGCTTCCTTGGGCATAAAATCCTTGTAGGACTGGGCCGAGCCATACTCCCTCGTCCTGACCACCACCGGCACCGGCACGGCATGGCCGAAAATCAATGCCTGCTGTTTGGATTCCAGCTTCGACAGCACTGACTTGAGCTCGCTCTTATTGGGCACGCCGGTAAGCACGCTATCAATGTCCCGCTCATCATCAAGAAGGCAGGTTATCTTGGTCCCCACCTGCGACATGACCTCGCTATCAATGCCGCTTGGTCTCTGGTCAATCACCAGCAGGGTAACATTATACTTGCGCATCTCGCGGGCGATAGTGCCGAAGATGGTCTGGCTTGATACCTCGGGGTTGAGGAAGCGGTGCGCCTCCTCAATGGTTATCACCAGCTGACGCGGCTGGGCAGTGCCATCGCCGATTGCTCTTTCCATCGCCTCGCGGTATCGGGCATGGATGCGGCGGGTAAGCAGGTTTGCCACCAGAATATAGGCGGTAATATCGGTATACCGGCCAAATTCCAGGATAACATTTGTCCCCCGCTCAAGATACTCCAGGATGCGCTTAACCGTGTTATCAGGAGAATGGGGCACGAGAAAAGGAAGGCGTTTGATAGTTGCCAGACCCCGCTGCAGATTTTGAAGGGTGCTCTCGTGTATGCTCAGACCTTCGGGCAACTCATCAATGCCTTTCAACTTAAGAGTATCCTCAAGCCAGCTCCGGCCAAACCTTCGGGCTAGCTGATAGACGGCTTCAACGGCAAGCTCGGTCAGATTCAGGGTCTGGCGCAATAGCGCTATATCCTCAGGCTCCATCTCGTCATAGCCTATCCTGACGACAAAGTCGGTGCTCACCTTCCGTCTCCGCGAGCTTTCCTCGTCAAGGGTAAACACCGCCACCTGCGACGAAAATAGTTGCTTTAAGGCTTTAACCTTGCGCCCCCGCTCGTCCCGGCTTTCCCACCCATACTCGCTGTGCATATCAAAGACCAGGCTTACCG
>Ga0315282_10010438_pt1 | contig 14564 bp, 15 predicted proteins | sample YL17G07_20_MG_FD_203693 | JGI IMG/M metagenome (GOLD analysis project Ga0315282, IMG submission 203693) | Sediment microbial communities from Yellowstone Lake, YNP, Wyoming, USA - YL17G07_20 | ecosystem: Environmental > Aquatic > Freshwater > Lake > Sediment | place: USA: Wyoming | collected...
CGCCGGGATAACCCTTCGATGGTCATGCGCTACTTTCATGAAAAATCCGTGCGATATGCCGCAGTTTAAAACTTATAGCCCGATGTTACTTTAATTATGGCCAACCTAATATATCTTAATTCCTCTGCCTTGAGGATTGGAAATCCTCGGACGTATCCCAAAGAGGCTGTTTTCACCCTGGGTTCAAGGCGTCGGGCTAAGTGATGTTTTTGAATAATTTCAATGGCTGCCTCAACGGTGAGAGGAGTTCCCGGCCAGTTCAATGAGTGAAATAACTCCACCGTTGGCAGGGTTTTGATCCCGCATGATTCCATTGCTGCCACATCCACGAGGATTTCCGAAGGCGACCCGGTTGAGACTAATTGGCCATCGCGTATCAACCAGACTTGATCTGCAGTGACGGCTGTTTCCGGCTCGTGGTCCGCAATGAGAAGGACGCGACCTTCTTCCTGAATACTCTTACCTACCGAAAGAACCTCTTCCCGGCCAAGCGGGTCAAGGTCAGTCGTTGGTTCGTCCATCACAAGGACCTTTGGTTCCAATGCAAGGACTGAACCGATTGCCAGGCGTTGCTTCTGCCCGCCGGAGAGACTGGATGGTTCACGGTTGCGAAGGTTTTCTAACCCTGTGAAGCTGAGATATCGCCCAATGCGGCGCCCAATCTCTTCACGAGGGAGGCAGTGGTTTTCCGGCCCAAAAGCCATTTCCAGCTCAACATTGGTGGAAAAGAGTTGTGCCTCAAAGTCCTGGAGTACCAATCCGACGTGTCGTGACATCTCGGCGACTCGATGTCGGGCGACTTCTTCTCCCTTTATCAGAATGCGGCCTTGATATTCACCACGGAAGAATCTGGGAACGAGGGAATTGAGACTGCAGCAGAGAGTGGACTTACCCGCCCCTCCATGCCCCATCACGGCGACAAAGGTTCCGTCTTCAATCTGGCCATGGATGTTCCGCAGGGCAGGCCGTTCGGTTCCGTGGTACGTAAATGTCAGATTTTCAATCGAGATTGCAGTAGCCATCCGATATTCCCCAAATCCTAAGCACGAAATCCGAAGTTCGAAATAATTTCAAATGATCGAAGCACAAAATTTAAAACACAGAAACATACTATACGAACCAAATAACAGGTTTTGAAAATTTGATCATCTGGATTTAAGGATTGCTTCGAATTTTGATATTCGAATTTCGGATGTTTTGTCCATTTCTCTATCGCATGATTTTAAAGGAGGAGGCTGCCGGTGACAATGGCAAGGGCACAGATCCAGCCAATGGTGGCTGCCGGAAGACCGGTGATCATTCCACCCAGAAGGCCGAATACCGAAGCTACGGTAACCACCCATGCGCCAAGGGTGCCTGTTAAGGGTGTGCCGATGTCGCTCTCTTCCATAACATCTGCCCAGAAGAGATTGAGCTGCTGTTTCGTGATACCGTAGACGGAGATAAACAAGAGAATTCCAATACAACTGGCAAGGGTATCGTTAAAGGCGATAATTTTGGTCAGAACGGCGTAGGGCACCATGCCCAGAGCGTCCACGGCTACGCTAACGATTACCGCGCATGCCGCACTGGAGATAAAGGCGATAAGAAAATAATTTATCCAGCTGCGCCAGCTTTCTGCTTTCCATTCGCGAGATCTATTAGCAAAGGGGACAAAGGTAACCCACATGGTATACGGGAGATAGCCGAGTAGAAAATTGCCCACAAAGCCGGCAAGGGATGAAGGTCCCACTGTGCCACCGAAGGTATCACCGATGAGATTTCCGATTCCCGAACCCCAGGCGCCTGCCGGGCCGAAGAGCATGCCGAACACCATCGGGAAGATATTGGCTACGCGCACCTCAGTGATCCCCGGGATGATGGGGATGGCTGTCTTAAAAGCAATGAGCGCGGCTCCGTAAATGGCTGCACAGACGGCGACTAAAATAATCATTCTGGTGTTCTTCCACATCCGAAAGGCAGCTTTCATCTTGTTTCCTCAATTGGATTGGAATTTACTAAATTGAGAGGGTAGAGTCAATAGGATTCATCAATTATAATACTTAGATATTATTGAGATTCTTAATTGGATGTGATATGAAGGTGAGTCGTTGATGAAGTCTGTGAATGAGCTAAGGATACCGGGAGATCAGGAAATCAGGGCGCAGGATGCTTGGGAAATCAGGATATCATGGGAACAATCAAAAGCAGAGGCCCTGATAAAATGATACTCCGGTTCGCTGTATTTTCCAGAGGAGGTGATAGAAGAGATGATGCAGACTTTTCACGTGAGAACTTCTACCCAGACAGAGTTTATTGATATTACCCGTTCGGTTCAAGAGGCAGTGAAAAAGATAGGGGTGGAAGATGGAATCTGCATCATCTTTATTCCTCATACGACTGCAGGAGTTACAATTAATGAGAATGCGGACCCCAGTGTCATTCACGATATTCTCATGGAGTTGAACAAGATCGTTCCTGTTAAGGATCAGTATCACCACCTGGAGGGGAATTCCCCGGCTCATATCAAGAGCAGCTTGGTGGGCTGTTCTGAAATCGTCTTTGTTGAATCAGGGAGATTGGCCCTCGGGACCTGGCAGGGAATCTTTTTTTGTGAATTTGATGGGCCAAGGGATCGGAAAGTCCACGTCAAAGTGATTTCTGATGGCCGGTAAAGCGGAGGGTCTATACTTCTAAAAATGACGGAAGAGGATTTCCAAGAACTTTTCGATCAAGCGAGCAAGATACTTGAAGGGGAGCCAAGACTGATCCATCTTCCTTCCCGGGGAAAGGTTGCATTCGTAGGAGACACCCATGGGGATCTGGAAGCAAGTCAACAGGTGATCCAGCGATACTTTAGAAAGCCTTATCGCATCGTTTTTTTGGGGGACTATGTAGACCGCGGGGATTATTCAAAGGAGAACATCCAATACCTTCTGAGATTGAAACTGGAACATCCTGAAGAGATCTTTCTTTTGTCAGGGAATCACGAAGGGTTTATGGTGAAAGAGTTTTACCCCTCCAATTTCTGGGGCTCTCTTTCTCTTAGAGAGAGGGGGGAGTACGGGCTTCTCTTTGCTAAGTTTCCCCTAGCCGTGACGACTCAAAATGGAATCTTGGCCCTTCACGCCGCTCTACCAGATTTAAAATCCCTTGAAGAGGTGAACCAGCTCGAGTTGGGAAATACGAATTGGGACAGAATGGTTTGGGGAGATTTTGTGGAAAACGAAACCGACTACATGGGAGACCTTTGGGGAAGACCCCAATTTGGACGGCAGTATTTCGACCGATTGATGGAGCGATATCAGAAACAGGTTCTCGTCCGATCCCATCAACCCCATGCGCCTTTAATGATGTTCAACAAGAGGTGCATGACGATTTTTACTTCTCGGGTCTACCTGCCCATCCGCACCATTGCGATCGTTGATTTGGAAAAGGAGATTCGGAACGGAGAGGATTTGGTATTGGAAAGAATATAATCGTAAAGGCTATCAGGTAACCAGGAGACCAGGACGAAGGATAACGGGAAATGAGAACATCAGAAAACCATGGAGTATAAAGTCAAGTTTTCTAATCTGATATCCTGATATTCTGATAGCCTTGCCTACCGGCAGGCAGGCATTACCTGATAATCTGATACCTCGATAAGACACAAGTTGGTCATGCCTAAGATCATTTCTTTTGATATGGATGGGACATTGGTTGACCCGGAGTTCACAGATTGGGTGTGGCTACACGGCATTCCCAGACTTTACGCAGAAAAGACAAACATTCCATTCGAGGAAGCCAAGCATTTTGTGGTGGAAGAATACCTGAAAGTGGGGGAGGGCGCGATTGAATGGTATGACATCAAATACTGGTTTCAATTTTTCAAACTGGAGAAGAATTGGAAGGACTTAATGCTCCAATATGTGGATAAAATCAGGATCTATCCGGATGTCGATGACATCTTGGGTCGGTTAAAGAAGAAATTCCCAGTCATCTTGACCTCCAATGCGGGAAGGGAGTTCATCGGCATAGAGATGGAGGCCACAGGTCTTGGGAGATACTTCGATCGGATCTTTTCAGCGACCTCCGATTTTGGTCAGGTGAAAAAGACGGGTGGATTTTACCAGCGAATTTGTGAGGCCCTCGGAGTTCATCCGCAAGAGGTTGTCCATGTCGGTGACCACTATGAATTTGACTATCTTGCTCCCCGCTCGTTAGGCATCCACGCCTTTTATCTTGATCGGTCAGGCGAGAAAAACGGAGACTTCGTTATCTCAGACCTGGGAGATTTGGAGAAAAGACTCGACACCGATACCGGGGCTTGAATCTCAGGCGGGGCCTGCAGGGGGCCTTCAGGCAGAGTCGAGAGATCAAAACGCTGACATCTGGAATGATTGTCACGAAGAGATGGTAACGGATCGAAGAAAAGATTTGTTGGGGGTACATTGGGGATGGGTAGTTTTGGGAGCAAGCTTTATCACCCTCTTCGTCAATTACAGTATTCGCATCGGTGCGTACCCAATCCTTTTACCCGAAATGATTAAAGATCTTCACTTGACGAAGGCTCAAGCTGGATTGATCAAAAGTGCTTTTGCGATAACCTACCTTGTTTTTGCTCCGATCATGGGTTGGTTGACTGATCGTGTTGGAGGGAGAAAGGTCATCAGCTTTTTCTGTCTCTTCTTAGGAGGGGGCGCCTTTCTCATGGGTAAAGCCGAAAGCCTGCTTGCCTCTGTCGTCTTTTTCGGGATCGTCGGGCTCGGTGCCGCGGCGATGTGGGTTCCCTGCGCGACACTGACCCAAAAATGGTTCGGGACAAACAAGAGGGGGTTGGCGCTGGGTATCCTCAATGCGAGCGCCGGGGCTGGTTTTGGATTGATGGGCTTGTTCTTGCCAATGATTGTGATCGAATACAACTGGAGATTTGGGTGGTTTATACTCGGGATTGCGGGACTCTCCCTCTTTCTGCTCGACGGGCTACTCCTCAGGGATCGGCCGGAGGACATGGGTCTTTCTCCCTGGGGCGGAGAACTTGGAGAGGCGAGAGAAAAGGACTGTCCAAAAAGGGCGGGGTATCTTCAAATCCTGAAACAACGTCAATTCTGGATTGTCGGCATCTCCTATTTGCTCATTGCTTATGGAAGTTACGCCTTGATAGATTTTATGGTGACCTATGGGAAGATGGAGTTGAACATTCCCTATGGTGTTGCTTCCTTGTTTATCACGGTGGCTGCGTTTACCGGAATTCCCGGTGGAATTTTGATCATGATCCTTTCTGGCTATATTGGGACGAAGAAATCTCTTGGGCTGACATATGTATTAGTTGCCTTGAGTATCTTGTTTATAATCTTCAGTGGAAAAAATGTTCTGCTCCTCATCGTCGGGGTCGCGTGGTTTGGGGTTCTTTATGGAGGAATCTTTCCATTAGTTGCTGCTTGCGCTAGGGATTATTTTCCGAAAGAAATCACTGGGACCGTCCTTGGGCTTCTGACCATTTTCTATGGGTTAGGGACAATGGCCAGCCCGATCGTGACCGGTCATTTGGCTGATGTCACAGGGACCTTTCGATGGTCCTTCGGGGTGGGGGCCTGCGTTTCTTTGCTTTCAGGTTTCTTGATTGGATTTTTGAAGAAGCGGAAGGAATTTGAGGGGGGCGAAGATTGAAAGGATTCTTTCCTTTATGGTAAGATTAATTTGTTAGTCTAAGAAAAGGTGGGAGGACAAGAAGTGTCTATGTCAAGAATTTTGGTTGTCGATGATGAAATGATCGTTTGTGAAAGTTGCAAACGGATTCTGGAGGAGGAAGGGTATGAGGTGGATATCGCTCTGAGCGGAAAGGAGGCCTTTGAAAAGATGAAGGGCAACCCCTTTGACATCGTCATCACCGACCTGAAAATGCCGGGGATCGATGGCATGGAGGTTCTGGGGACGTTCCGCAAGGAGTATCCGGATTCAATTATCATTATGATCACTGGATTTTCTACCGTGGAAACCGCCGTCGAGGCCATGAAATTAGGAGCCTTCGACTACATCCCTAAGCCTTTCACGCCGGATGAGGTTACCATCGTGGTTAAAAAGGCGATTGAGAAAAAGAGCCTCATGCTGGAGAATATCTACCTCCGTCAGGAGTTACAGGAAAAGTATGGATTCCACAACATTGTGGGAAAAAGTAAAAAGATGCACGAGATCTACCGGATCATTGCCAAAGTAGCCATGACCGACAGCACGGTCTTGATCTATGGTCAAAGCGGAACGGGAAAGGAGCTCATTGCCAGGGCCATCCATTTTAATAGTCCAAGGAGGGAGAAACAATTTGTTCCGGTTGACTGTGCCGTCCTTTCGGAAAATCTCCTGGAGAGTGAATTGTTCGGTCATGTGAGAGGGTCCTTTACTGGTGCAGTCACTACCAAACCGGGCCTTTTTGAGGTGGCAGATGGAGGGACTGTTTTTCTTGATGAGGTGGGAAATATTAGTCTGTCGATTCAAGCGAAACTTCTCAGGGTCCTGCAAGAGAGGGAGTTTACCCCGGTGGGGGGAACCAAGTCCAAAAAGGTGGACATTCGGCTTATCGCCGCCACCAATAAGGAACTCGAAAAGATGATCAAAGAGGAGACCTTCCGGGAAGATCTCTATTACCGACTGAATATTGTTCCCATCTATCTTCCTACTCTGAAAGAACGTCAAGAAGATATTCCTCTCTTGGCAGTCCATTTTCTCAAGAAATATACTGAGGAAATGGGAAAAACGATCAAAGCTTTCACCCCGGAGGCCATGGAAAAACTAATGAAGTATCCATGGCCAGGAAATGTTCGAGAGCTGGAAAATGTGATCGAACGAACGGTCGTGATGACCGACGATGAAATGGTGAGGGTGGAACATCTGATTCTTCCCGGCCAGCAAGAAAAAGAGATTTTGGAAAACCAAATTCCCCTGACCAGCGAAGGGTTAAAAGAGATTAAGAAGCAGATGAGGGAAAAGGCGGTTGAGGAGATTGAAAGGGCTTTTGTCCTTAACGCGCTGGAGCGCCATCAATGGAATGTCACCAGAGCTGCGGAAGAGGTGGGAATGCTAAGGCCGAATTTTCAGGCACTGATGAGAAAGTACAACCTCCGGGCCAGGGGGGAATCGTGATAAGTTAAATTTCAAATTCCTGAGTTCAAGGTTAGAAATATGAATTTTAACCTCAAACGGCCAAAGAGAAGGCTTGCCATTACGGCTGGTGTTGATTTGACATTGTGATTCCTGAACCGGTCAGGAACAGGTTTTGACATTTGAAATTTTTATTCTTGGGCTAAGGGGCTTTCTTGTCAGAATTCTTTAAATGGTTAATCGTGGGTTGGTCAATTGTTGTTGTAGGGATCGGTGCCCTCGGGATGGTCTTAGTTGTCAAATACGGAGAGGTGAAAAAAATCGAGACAGATGATGTAACTCTTTGTTTTATTATTACTTTCTTCTGTTGGTTAATCCCCATTATTGCCTTCACAATCTTAGCGCGTACATTAGGATTTTAGTTAGATATTCAACAGCACATTTTTATTATTCTGAAAATAAATCAAATAAGTTCTTATAGTTATTAGATTATCAGCTCATTTCCCACCCAACTGCGAATATAATAAATATACACACAGCATCGAAACCTCTTGAAGATCACCTCTAAAAAATAAATGATTTCAATTAATTATATGAAATTCCCTCGTGGCGTCACGTTGGCACATGAAATGCAATTATAAATAGCGAACCCAAAAGAAAGGGGGAATGCGGTATGTTAAGAGGCAGAAAATCTTGGTTGACTGGATTAACGGTTTGGTTGATCTCCCTGATGGCGACGCCAGCATTTGCAAGATCCATTAGCCTGAAGGATGCCGGAGTTACCCTATGGATTTTCATCATCATCGGGGCTGTGATTGTCCTTCTCCAGCTAATTCCAGCTGCAATTCTCTTCTTCTCTTTCGTCGGGACTTCTTCAAGCATGGTCTTCAAACGCAAAAAGGAAGCTGAAGGAGCGGCTGCTAAAGAGAAGGCTGTATTCACTGGAGCTGAGCCAGCGCCGGGGAAAAAATAGGATTGGAAAAATGTCTGGGAAAACGAGAAGAATTCTGTTACTTTTAGGTTCGATCCTGGTCTTGGCGATTGCATTCGTCTCCTTAGGGATTGCTTATGCCGGGGGGATCCGGGGAATCGGGCTCTTAGGAGTCTGTTTTTTCTTTACCGGGGGGGTCATTGTGGTCTTAGGCCAGCTGATCCCGGCAGGGATCCTCATTTCATCCTTCATAGGAACGGCGATCTCTTCCTTTCGAAAGGGAGAGATACCCATCCGGGCGACGTAGAACCGCAGGAAGAGCAGGGGGGCCGAGGAGGAGTTTAACATGAAATCGAGAACGATCCTCATTGCATATCAGGATGACCTTTGGGTCAGGTCACTCTCCACTTTTTTCCATGGGATTGGGTACAGGGTCGAAACCGCGAAGATGTTGAGTGAGATGATTCGAAAGGTTCGAAAAGGAAACATCCAGGTCGTCCTCCTCGACGACGAGATCGAGGGAGTAAAGGCTTGTGATTTAGTCCCCCTCTTTAAAAAGATTGAAGATAAAATTCAGGTCATCGTCATCTCCTCAGAGGTGTCGCTTGGTTTGGTCAAGCGTCTTCGAGGGGCAGGGATCTTCTATCAAGCCATGAAACCGGTAGACCTGGAAGAGATTAAGTCGGCAGTGGAGTGTGCTTTTGAAAAGATTGAGAGAGAGAGTTTAAAAGAAGGGTTTTTCCCTTTCCTCTTTCCAAGGAGGGTTCCAGCATGAAATGGAGCGAAGATGGAAGCAAGGCTTGGAGTATTCTCGGGGGGATTCTTACCATCTTCCTGGTCTTAGGGTGGATGACAGGAGTCGCCTGGAGCGACAATTCCCTCTGCTTCGGTTGTCATCAGGACGAGTCACTCAAGAAGCAAGACGCTCGGGGTAAAAGTATTTCGCTTTTTGTGCCAGAAGCCGGATTCAAAAACTCGGTCCATGGGACATTGTCCTGCTCAGATTGCCACACCCATGTCAAAGATGACAAACATGCCGAGGGCGGACAGAAGGCTGCAAATAAAACGGTGAACTGTGCGACCTGCCACGAGAAGGCGGAGAAAGAATACCTGCAGGGCCTTCACTCCAAGATGATCATGAAGGGAACGGAGAGAGCAGCCAGCTGTTACGATTGTCATGGAAGACATAATATCCTTCCGAGCAAAGATTCTAAATCCATGATGAACGCTTCCAACATCGACAAGACATGTAATCGCTGTCATGCGGATGCGTTATTTGTCAAAGACCATGCTTTAGGGACGGCCATCCCTAAGGAGGAGTTTAAGAAAAGTGTGCATGGGAAAACAGGGGAAGTCACTTGCGTTAGTTGTCATGGGGGCCACAGCCTGAGGTCGTTGATCGATCCCAAATCAACCATTTTTCGATCCAATATTCCGCAAACTTGCGGTTCTTGCCATCCAGATATTACCAAAGAATTTACGGAGAGTGTCCATGGAGTTCTTGCAGCAAGGGGAAGAAGTGATTCTCCCACCTGCACGACTTGTCATGGTTTCCACGGAATTAAGGCGAAGATAGACCCTGACTCGCCGGTCAATGAAAAGCGAATTGCCTTAACGACCTGCCCACAGTGCCATGCGGCGGAGCGAATTTCAAAAGAATATAAAATCACTACCCTACCGGTAAAATCCTACTATGATAGTTTTCACGGGCTTTCTTATCGTGGAGGGGATACCTATTCAGCCAATTGTGCCAGTTGTCATGGAGTCCATGACATCCGACCTTCTTCGGATCCAAAATCAATGATTCATAAAGACAATTTACAAAAGACTTGCGGAACTTGTCACCCCGGAGCTTCGGAGAACTTTGCCAAAGGGAAGATGCATGTCATTGCCTCAATCAGTGGTGAGGACTTTGGAGAGAAGGTGGTTGGATGGGTGAGGGTCGTTTACATTGTTCTCATTGTCATGGTCATTGGGGGACTGACCTTTTTCAACTTCACCGATTGGCTGAGAAAGACGATCGAAAGGATGCATCATTAAGAATAAGGAGCGGGTTGCCATGGCGAAAAAATACCTCAGAATGACATTGAATGAAAGAATTCAGCACCTCAACTTGGCGATCAATTTTACAATCCTGGTCATCACGGGTTTTGCCTTAAGTTATTCAACAGCCTTCTGGGTTTCTCCAATTACGGATACTCCTTTAGGGATGACATTTCGCGGGTTTCTTCACCGGCTCTGCGGCGTGGCCACCTTGACGCTGGGCGGTTATCACCTCTTATACTTAGCCTTCACAGAGAGGGGGAGGGGAATTATAAAGGATATGATCCCGGGGCTGAAAGATGCCAAAGATCTCTGGGAGACGCTGAAGAACAATCTCTACATCAATCGGCCTGCCAAAGTGCTCAAGATGCCCCGCTTCAATTTCCGGGAAAAGTTGGAATACCTGGGACTGATCTGGGGAACCATTGTCATGACTTTTACGGGCTTTATTCTTTGGTTTAAAACAGAATGGCTGCAATTTTTTCCCATGTGGTCTTGGGATGTTGCTCGAGCAATCCATTTCTACGAGGCGATTTTAGCTACCCTCACCATTATCGTTTGGCACTTCTACTCGGTCGTTTTCAGTCCCGATATTTACCCGATGAGTTGGGCTTGGATCACCGGAGATCTCACCGAACACGAAATGGAGGAAGAACACGGTCTGGAACTGGAGAAGATCAAGGCTCAAGAACGGGGAGAGCTGAAGGAGTTCGGCGAGGCGGCAGCCGCAGGGGGCGGTAGGGTCTACGCCATTCGTCGGGAAAAAGTGGAGGAAGGTGAAGACAAAAGCCCATCCGCTCGCGGCCTCTACGGGGCCATTCGAAGTTTCAATGAAACGATCAAGAATTGGAAGGGCACGTAAGACGTGTGAGGGGGTGATCACCCATGACCGATGCTCTTAGAAGACGATATTCGACTTATCCAAAGAAGAAGAAAACATGGGCTGCGGCGAGAAATGAGCACTTTTTGAAAAGAAGCTTCGAATGGTTGAAGTGGAAACTCATCCGGATAGGGGATGTTAGCTTTCACAAGCCCTGTTTGGAAGAGTGATCGAAGTTTTTCGGCCCTGTATATCCTCTGACTCCCACCATCCAAACCCCACCCAAATGGAGAGGATATACAGGGCTTTTTTGTTCTTAGAATTTCTTCCTGAAGACACAGACGATCTGTTTTTTCGATTTTCTTTCGATTTTCTTTTTATTGTGGAGATTAAGAGAAAGTGTTAAAATATCATCGAACAAAAAGTTTAAGGATCGCCCGTTAGGGAGATTCTTCACAGATCTTACTCGATCACCCACAGGTGAGCCCTCTTACCGGAGACAAGCCCAAGATAGGCATGGCGAAATGATAATGCGGCGCGCCCAGGGAAAAATTCTATTTTATGTCCTTCCATTTCTTATCTCCTTCTCCCTCTTTGGAAGTTTCATCAGGGGTGCCTCTGCCCTGACAACGGAAGAAGAGAAAAAGTTGGGGAAAAAGGTCCTCCTTGAGATAGAGAAAGCAGGCGTTATCGTAAGAGACTCAACCCTTCAGAATTTTGTCGAAAAGGTGGGCTATTCCCTGGTGGATCAGGTAGGTCCGACTCCTTTCGAGTTCAAGTTTTATGTGATCAAGGCCCTCGATCCCAACGCCTTTGCTATTCCCGGGGGTTATGTTTTCGTCACCACGGGGCTCCTTGTTTTAGCAGAAAATCAACAAGAGATCGCGGCGGTGCTCAGTCATGAAATCTCGCATGTCACCCATCGGCATGTGGCCCAGATGATTGAGCGAGCGAAGCGCCTCAACATCGCCAGCGTCGTCGCGATGCTTGCCGCGATGCTTGCAGGTGGTGCAAGTGGTAGTGGAGCGGGTGCTCAAGCGGGTGCGGCCATGGCCATGGCTACGGCAGAAGCTCTCATGTTGAAATATACTCGAGAGATGGAGACCGACGCGGATCAGACGAGCCTGCAATATTTGATCAAGGCGGGCTACGACCCCAATGCGATGATCACCTTTCTCAGCCGAATTTACAGGATTAGTTTGACCATGGCGCCTAACATCCCGCCTTATCTCGTCACCCATCCGGCCATTGAAAACCGAATTTCTCTGCTGGATAACCTTCTTCAGATGGGGCCGAAGCCCACGGGGCCCTTCAAATCCTTTGGAAGCTTCGGCAAGATTCGTACAAAGGCTTTTGCAGAGGAGAGGGAATCTCAGGTGGCCATCACCCACTTTCAATCCTTGATCGATGCCAATTCCAGTCACCCGGACGGATACTACGGGCTAGGCATTGCCTATCGGAAGATGGGGAGATTCGATAAATCGATCGAAGCCCTCCAGCGCGCACAATCCTTAGCCCCTCAGGACATTGACATATCCAGGGAACTCGGCATCGTTCATTTTCTTTCCGGGAAGGTGGATCAAGCGATTGAGGGCCTCGAGGCGATACGGCTTGTTTCCGAGGAAGGGCGGAGCAATGATTTGATGACTCTTTATTACCTGGGAAGGGGGTATCAGGAGAAAGGCGACTTCGGCAAGGCGCTCCCGCTTTTTCTGAAGGTTAAAAAGGAGATGCCTGATTTCGTCGAGACCTATTACCACCTCGGGTCTGTTTACGGAAGGATGGGGCAGAAGGGACTTTCCCACTTCTATTTCGGAAAACATTTCAAATTGAAGTGGGAGAAGAATAATGCCTTACTTCATTTGAGAACAGCAATGGAATGGTTGGAGAGAGGGAGTCCGGAGAGGGAAGAGGCCCAGAGGGAGATCAAAGAACTGACGTTACCGCAGAAATAGATTTTGATAAGAGAAAGACAGACTGTTTTTCATTTCTTGAGAAAACGGGTGTCTCAGAGGCTAACGCGATCATCCGAGAAGGAGAAAGGAAGGTGGGATGCAGCCAGTCGAGGTTTATTGCAAAGAGGCTTTAGAGACGGGGATGGATGGAGCAAAGGTGATTGACCCACGTTCTGTCATTACCGCCGAATGGGTGAGGATGAAATGCCAATATGGGTGTACTGGATTCGGAACGAGCCTTTGTTGCCCCCCACGCAGCCCTACCCCGGAGATCACGCGAAAGGTGATCGATTCCTACCAAAAGGTCATTCTGCTCCATCGAAGGCTACCGAAAGGAGAAAAGGCGAAGAGTTTTACCGAGGCCATTGTGGATCTCGAAATCAAGATTTTTCTTGATGGCTATTACAAGGCTTGGGGCATGGGCTCCGGTCCTTGCCGCCTTTGTAAAGAGTGCGACCTGGCCTCTTGTAAGAATGGCTTGAGGGCAAGACCTTCGATGGAAGCCTGTGGCATCGATGTCTTCAAGACTGCCAGGGACAATGGATTTCCCATCGAAGTGATAAAAGGGCACGGAGAAGAAAGAAATATTTATGGGTTGATATTGGTGGAGTGATGACGATGTCCCTCTTGACAAAATTGGATGGCTCGCTTAAGACGGTGCGCCCAAAGGAGAACTGATCGGATGAGCGGAGAGGCGAAAAAATCCAAGCAAGAAATCTTGAAGCTCAATCAAGGACTTTCGACCCTCAATGCGATCAGCCAGACCGTCAATCAATCCACCGATCTGGATGAAATTCTGAATAAAAGTCTGGATAAGATGATGGAAATGATTGATGTCAGCTCAGCCGGCATCTACCTTTTAGATGAAAAGAATAGAGACTTGGTGTACGTGGCCCATCGGGGATTTTCTAAGAGTTTTTTGGAAGAGATGAAGCGGATAAAATTGGGAGAAGGGGTAACGGGAAAGGCTGCCCTTTCCGGTGAGGCGATGTTCGTTGAGGACTATCCCGGCCATCCAGAAGCCCTTACGTTAGCCATTGAAGAGGGAGTAAAATCCCTTCTCGTCATTCCCCTCAAATCGAGGGGAATGATCTACGGGACTTTGAACATCGCAAAAAAAGAAACATGGAAGATCACCCTATTTGAAAAGAATCTCTTCAACTCGATCGGACAGATCATCAGCGGTGCAATGGAAAGGACTTCTCTCTACACAGAGAACATCAAGCGTCTGGAAGAACTGAAGACCCTGTATTCAGTCAGCCAGGAGATTGCCTCAAAACTTGAACTAAAAGTGATCCTTCAGAAAATCATGGAGAGCGCTGTCGAACTTTTGGGCGCAGAATCAGGGACCATCGCCCTCTGGGACAATCGAAAGCAGAACTATGCCATTGCGATGGTCCACGGATTAAGCGATTCATTATGCGGAAAAGAATTTTCCCCGCCCTGGAGCGGCGTTATCGGGGAAGTGATTGCCAAGAAGTCTCCTGTCCTCTATAAGGATTATGAGCACCATCCCAACCGACTCAGGGAGCTGGATTCCTATCATTTTAAAGAAGTTCTGGGCGTGCCTCTCATCGTGAGAGAGATGATCATCGGGACCATGACGATAGGATCCTCTGACCCGAAGGTCTTTTTTCAACAAAGCGAGATTGATCTTCTTTACAACTTTGCCCACCAGGCAGCCATTGCCATTGGAAATGCCAAGCTCTACGAAGATTCTTTGGCGAAGATCAGACAGTTGGCCACCCTGTACGAGATC
>Ga0315282_10010439_pt1 | contig 14564 bp, 11 predicted proteins | sample YL17G07_20_MG_FD_203693 | JGI IMG/M metagenome (GOLD analysis project Ga0315282, IMG submission 203693) | Sediment microbial communities from Yellowstone Lake, YNP, Wyoming, USA - YL17G07_20 | ecosystem: Environmental > Aquatic > Freshwater > Lake > Sediment | place: USA: Wyoming | collected...
TTGTCCACCCCCACCCTCTCCCCATCGAAGGGGGAGGGTATGATGAGGCAAATTCCAAATATCTATGGTCATAAGCTATAAATCCGGATGATATCCTTCAGAAGGGCGGCGGCAGCTCCCAGCGGATTGGACTTTCCACCGGAAACGGTCACCCGGTCCATCGTATCCGTAAGGTAGGAAATCGCCTTTTCCGTTCCCCGCACACTAGCCAGAGGATGGTTTGCAGCAAGAGCCATCGGGGCTACAGAGGCCAGGATTCTCCCATCTTTTTTCTCAACCTTGCCGATGAGCTTGATGACCTTTGCCTCTTCCTTCGCCCGCTGGATGTCTTGCAGAGTAACCTTGGTAATCCCTTCCACGGCGACATCTTGCAGGGAAAGGCCGGCTTGAAACACTTCGTTGGCGATCAGGAGAATTTTGTTCCCCGTATCTCTCCCTTCCACGTCCAGGGAGGGATCTGGCTCGGCAACCCCCATTTTCTGAGCTTCGGCCAAAGCTTCTCCGTAGGGAGACCCATCCTCGTGCATGCGGGTGAGGATGTAATTCGTGGTCCCGTTGAGGATCCCCTCCGCCGATAAAACTTCCGTCCCAGCCAGGCAGGAGAGGCCGACATCCAGGGTGGGCAAAGCGGCCGCGGTTGCGGCGCTGATCATCAGCTTCACTTTGAACTTCTCGGCCAAGGTCTTGAGTTCCTTATACCGGAGCACCAGCGGTCCCTTGGCCGCCGTAGCCACGTGCCGGCCATGGCTGAGGGCCGTCTGAATATGCGTCATGCCCGGCTCGCCGTCTTTAATGTTTGTCGGAGTGGTTTCCACGAGGAGGTCCGCTGGCAATGTGCTGAGCGCCTCTTTTCCGGTCAGGCCTTTCTTTCCGAAGCCCGGCATATCTTCCACCCTCCCCCCCTTCTGGAGATGGGCATGGAGATCCTTAAGGGGCAAGCCCTCTGCGGAGACGGCAGCCCCTCCGATATCGACGGCTGCCAGGACTTTCAGGTTTAACCCATAACGAGTCTGCAAGTCCCTATCTTTCTGGATCAGCAGGCCGACGAACGCCTGACCCACTCTTCCCAAGCCACAGATAACCAGCCGCACATCCATGAAGAACTCCCCCTTCTTACTACCTATTTTTCCTTATTTCCCCCGTCAATAAATTGTAGCATAAACCATTGTTTACCCAGTTGGCATATTTTATGGGCAAAAAAGGGCTATCCTTGACTTCACATCCTTGATTTTATACAATCCAGCAATATGTGAACCGTTCTCGCCAAAGGTCCTTATCCTTCAATTCATAACCTCAAACGATCCCGCTAGTCAGGAGGTTGTATGGTTTGCAAGTCTCACCCGGTCCTATTTCTGAGAAAGAGACGGAGTTTGTCTTAAAATTATATCATCTGCCGGAATTTGACCATTTTCTTTTATATCACTGATGAGGGAATAAAAGGAAGGTTGGAGAATGCAGGCCCATACCATATGCCTCAGATGTCATCAGAAGTGCCATCTCATCGCCGAGGTGGTCGATGGAAAGGCCTTACGACTCACACCTTTCATTTCACTACTTACATCAGTTAAGGGGAAAGGAACGCCATGTTAATCGTCGGTGAGAGGATCAACACCAGCCGAAAAGCGGTCAATGAAGCAGTGGAGAAACGGGACGCCGCTTACATTACCGCCGATGTTCAAAAGCAGGCCAAGGCGGGAGCGGATTATATCGAGGTGAATGCCGGCTCGCGCATCGGCAGCGAGATGGAAGATTTAAGCTGGCTGGCCGAAGTGGTAGAAGCGGCCGTGGATGCTCCCCTATCCCTGGACAGCCCGGACCCGAAGGTTTTGCTGGGCATGGTTAAAAAAGTAAAAAAGAAGCCGATGATCAATTCCACCACGGCAGAAAAAGACCGTTTTGCAGCCATGAGAGCGGTCTTTCAGGAAAGGGAAGGGGAAATTGTGGCCCTCTGCATGGACGAGCGGGGAATTCCCAGCTCGACAGACCGGGCCCTGGAAAATGCTGACTTTCTGGTTAAGAATCTGACCCAGTTGGGGGTCCCCCTTCAGAGCATTCACCTGGACCCCATGATCCAGCCGGTCAGCGTCAACAATAAAAACGGGGTTCTAGCCCTCGAGACCATCCAGCGCCTTCATCAGGAGTTTCCAGGAGTGCGAACGATCTGCGGTCTTTCCAATGTTTCTTTCGGGCTGCCGAATCGTTTTTTAGTCAACCGCACCTTTATAGTCCTCTGCATCGGAGCCGGGCTGACGGGGGCTATTGTGGATCCTCTGGACCAGAAAATGATGACCAACATCCTGGTGGCCGAAACCTTGGCGGGGAAGGACGATTTCTGCATGAAATATTTGAAGGCCAACCGGGCTGGCCTCCTGGCAGGTTAAGCAAGGAGTGGAGTGATAAGGACCAATAATGCAGAGTTGAAACCATATCGGAGGACGAAGAAAATTCGTAAGGCTCTGCCTGCATGATGGGTATGAATAAAGGACGCTGTATTCAGAAAAAGGGTTGACATCGCCTTGAAACTCTTGCTATCTTTTAGAGCGCCAAAAAAATCTTGGATATCTGGGCCAGAACTCTCATCCGGGTTGCACTTTGGGAAAGGTTATTGTCGGCATCATTTTCGTCATTCTGGGAGCGACTTTCTGTGCATTAAATCGCCAGGAAATTTCTCTCCGTTATCTTTTTGGATGGAGTACCCGTCCTTTTCCTCTTTTCCTGTTGATCCTTGGCCCTCTCGTGGGAGGGATGGTCGTAGGTTTTTTTGTCGGCTGGAGAGGGAGACGGAAACTGCGGGCCGAAGTGCGTGATCTGGAAAAGCAGGCGGAGGCCCTTAGGGAAAAAAGCGCAACCCTCACACCGAAGGAAGAAGGCCCTGAACCTCCAGGGCCAGGTCCGGAAGTCAGCAACCCGCCGCTTCCTTGAGGCTGACGAAGGCAGGAGCAAGAGGACCCTTGTCTGATATAGGTATCTTCCTCATCAATTACTCAGAGCATTTCATTTACACCGGGCTCTTCTTAATCCTTTTTTTCTCCGGCTTAGGCTTACCCATTCCTGAAGAGATTACGCTACTCACCGGGGGGCTCCTGATCAAATTGGGATTCGCTCATTTTTACCCCACATTCGCCGCAGTCTTGGTAGGGGTTTTGACCGGGGATATGGCCATGTATTCCATCGGGCGAAAGTGGGGCCATGGCATCATTACCCATCGACACATGCGCAAGGTCTTCTCTGAAAAACGATTAGAAAGGGTGCGGCAATTTTTCCACAACCACGGGAGCAAGACAATCTTCATCGCCCGTTTCATCTCCGGATTTCGCGTGGCGGCTTTCCTAGCGGCCGGCACCATGGGGGTGAAACCCGGCAAGTTTCTATTCCTGGATTTCCTGGCTGCTTTAATCGCTGTGCCTCTTCTTCTCTGCCTGGGCTACTTTTTTGGGACACACATCGAATGGCTGGCCAATGCCTTTACCCGCATCGATTCCCTGCTCAAAATGGGAGCGGTGCTCGGGGGGTTAATCGTCCTCGGGTATTTTCTATGGAAAAGGAAAAAATCCACCTCGTTCAAATGAATCCTCCCGGGTGCAATCCATGTCCTTACCTTATTCCTTTGGCCGCTTCAATGAACGCAGGCAGAAAACATCGCGGTTGACTCACTGCGAAGTAAATGATAATTTAATTCCTATACACAGCGACATAAATTTTCTGCTGTTGGTCATTCCGGGCTTGACCCAGCCTGCCCCGTACTCGATACGGGGGAATCCATCCCGCCTTTGGCGGGATTTCTGGATTCCCGCTCCCCCCTTTCGTGAGGACAAGCTTCGCGGGAATGACGCGCCCTGTTCCTATTGATGTCGATAATTTCTGTGGAGTGAAGAGAGAATCACCGTGCTGGATTTTAGGTTCGTACGCGAGCATTTGGAAGAAGTGAAGGAGAAGATCGGCCGGAGAGGCCAGGCCATCGACTGGGACCTCTTCACCCAGTCGGACTGCCAGCGGCGGGAGATCTTGCAGGAATCCGAATCTCTGCGCGCCCAGCGGAATCAGGTTTCCGACCTGATTGCCGAAAAGAAAAAGAAAAAGCAGGACGCTGCCGCAGAGATCGCCCAGATGAAGGAGGTATCGGCAAGGATCAAAGACCTGGAGACCAAACTGGCCGAGAAGGAGGAGGCCCTGCGGCAACTGATGATGGTGGTCCCCAATATCCCGCATGACAGCGTCGTCATCGGGCAGGGAGAGGCCGACAACCTCGAGGTGCGCAGGTGGGGGAAAATCCCGGAATTCTCTTTCCCTCCCAGGCCTCATTGGGAAATCGGGGAAGCCCTGGATATTCTGGATTTCGAACGCGGGGCGAAGATTACCGGAGCGCGATTCACCCTGTACAAGGACCTGGGGGCCAGGATGGAGAGGGCTCTGATGAATTTCATGCTGGACCTGCATGCCGGTCCCCATGGCTACCGGGAGGTCCTGCCGCCCTTCATGGTGAACCGTAAGGCCATGACCGGAACCGGGCAGCTCCCCAAGTTCGAGGAGGATTTGTTCAAGCTTAGTGAGCCGGATTATTTTCTGATTCCCACGGCCGAGGTCCCCGTGACCAATATTCACCAGGATGAGATCCTGCTGGAAGAAGACCTCCCCCTATATTACACGGCGTGCACCCCTTGCTTCCGCAAAGAGGCCGGTTCTTACGGAAAAGACACCCGGGGGCTGATCCGCCAGCATCAGTTCAACAAGGTAGAGTTGGTGAAGTTTACCACGCCGGAGACATCGTATGGGGAGCTGGAAAAATTGACCGCCGATGCCGAGGAAGTGCTGCAGCGCCTGGGAATTTCTTACCGGGTGGTCATATTATGTACCGGCGACTTGGGGTTTTCCGCGGCGAAAACCTATGACCTGGAGGCCTGGCTGCCGGGGCAGGGGACGTACAAAGAGATCTCCTCCTGCAGCAATTTCGAGGATTTTCAAGCACGGCGGGCAAACATTCGGTACCGTCCCAAAGGGAAAAAAGGAACGGAGTTTGTCCACACCCTCAACGGGTCCGGCTTGGCCATCGGTCGCACGCTGGTGGCCATCCTGGAAAATTACCAGAACGAGGATGGAAGCGTGACCGTTCCGGAGGCTCTCCGACCATACATGGGGGGCGTAGAGAAAATTGAGAAAAGGGCCTGAGAAAAAATCCCTCTTGCCGCAGAGTACACCGAGGTCACAGAGAATGAAAGCGTTGATTTCTTTACAAAACAGATGACCGTCATGGTGCGCGAACTCTTTGGCAGCCTTAACGATTCAATTGATTTCTCTATGCGCTCTGTACTACTAACGTGCAAACTCTTTAAATTTTGTAAGGATTTTTTGTAAATTTTAGGCACTTAAGGCACTTTAGGCATTTTAGGCACTTTCTTTGGTTGCGGCTCTGCCGCGCTGTGAACTCTGTGGCAAAATGATCCTACGGAGGGATGGCCGAGTGGTCGATGGCGGCGGTCTTGAAAACCGTTTCCCCGAAAGGGGACGTGGGTTCGAATCCTACTCCCTCCGCCAGAAAATTTAATATTATTGGACGCAGATGAACGCAGATTAACACAGATTCATTAAGACAAGTCACAGCGCCTAGAAGGTAAGAGCCAAATTCGAAAAGCAATATGGACCGTTTATTCTGGATTCTAAATGCAAAAGAAATGTTTTATCTGTGTTCATCTGCGTAAATCTGCGTCCCATTTGACTTGAAATACGCGGAGAGATGACCGAGCTGGCCTAAGGTGCTCGCCTGCTAAGCGAGTGTACGCCGAAAGGTGTACCGCGGGTTCGAATCCCGCTCTCTCCGCCATGCACCACGTGGGGTACATGGCTGCCCTGAACTCGACGTAGTTCAGGGCGCCAGAAAATTTGCGGGGCAAATTTTACTATTCACTGGCAACATTTAACCATGGGCTAGAAATTTGATGAAGGCGTAAAAAGTTATAAATACTCCCTCTCCCTTGACGGGAGAGGGTCAGGGTGAGGGTGAAGAATCAAGAAATTCCGCCAAGTTATTTATCCCCCTCCCCTTCATCGTTCGACTGAGCTCACGCCGAAGTCCCCTCCCGCGAGGGGAGGGGAAATTTTACTTTTTACGATTCCATCAAATTCGAAAATTTAAAAAAGGATAACGGTTTCTTAATTGTGAAGAGTGTCGCGCTGCCGGCGCGATGGGGGCCCGCTTCCCGCGGGCCTTCTCATTTCTTCCGGGGACCTATTGACCGACCAGCCAAAAATCTCCCTCACCGATTTTTCCCTCATCATCGCCACGGTCATTTGGGGCTCTGATTATCCTTTCGCCAAGATGGCCATGCGGGAAATTTCCCCCCTGAGCTTCTCGGCCGCAAGAACGATGCTGGCAACTGCCGCTCTGTTTCCTTTTTTCTTACGGCAGGAAAAATCATGGTCCGTTTCCCGGCGAGATTTTTTGTATCTGGGAATCCTGGCCGGCCTGGGCACTTTTCTGAATCGCATATGCTGGTCCGTGGGCCTAAACCTGACGACCGCCTCCAACGCCGCTCTGCTCATGAGCACTTCCCCCATTTTTGTACTGATCCCTTCCGCGATTCTCTTGCGATCCACGGTGACCCGCCGGGCCACCTTAGGAATCCTGATCTCCTTTTTGGGGGTCTTCCTGGTGATCAAAGGCGACTGGCAAGGCTGGACCTTTTCCGGGGAAGGTTTGCAAGGGGATTTGATCATCCTCGGAGCCGCGGTCTCCTGGGCCTTGTTCACGACCCTGGCCAAGTTCTTGCTCAAAGATCATTCCAGCCTTAAAGTCACCGCTTATGTAATGGTTGTTGGCAGCACTCTTTTCATCCCCTTTTTACCCAACGAAAAGCCCGGGGGATGGGCGGAAGTTTCTCCTTTCGCCTGGTTCTGCATCATCTATGTGGCCCTTTCAGGAAATTGCCTGGCCTACTTTCTCTGGATGAAGGGGATCCAAAATATCGACCCCCTGCGGACGATTCTCTATTCGTATATCATGCCGGTTACGGCCATGGCCTTTTCGGTTCCTTTGCTGGGCGAAACGGTGACGGCCGTGCAAATGGCGGGAGCCCTGATTGTGTTTACCGGTATTTTCCTGGCCCGATCCGGGTGAGAAAAACAAGGATCGCGCAAGGCCAGTTAGTTTCCATCCGGAAACTCGCCTTTACCCTCCGCTTTCGATGGGGGGAAGAGGGTGGGGGTGATTATGGATAAGAATTTCAAAACCTTCCATTTTAATCCCCCTCACCCTAGCCCTCTCCCGCGAGGGGAGAGGGGGATTCCGCATGGAGACCCGTTCGTGTAAAGTAAGAATCGAGAGAGGAACATATCGATGGATTATCTGACAATGAGTTTGCTTTCCATGGTTCTGATCGGTTTCAACACATTTGCGGTGAAGCTGGTCAGCGAGAATCTCCACCCGGCGCTGATCCTGGTGACGAAGTTCGGCATGGGCGTGATCGGCCTGTTTTTCTACTTATCCCACACCAAAGTACCCCTGATCTGGAACAAGTATGTTTTTTATGGCTGTCTGATCGGCGCCTGGTGGTCGGGGATCATGGTACTCTACTACACGGCGATTGCCCGGGGGCCGCTTTCCGTCGTCATCCCGATCTTCAGCCTGAACTTGATCATTCCGGCGGTCCTGGGCTTCATCTTCCTCAACGAGGCCGTCACCCTATCCAAAATCCTCGGCCTGGTGTTCGCTTCCCTGGCGTTGGTGCTGCTGACCCGATAATTACGGTTTCGGGTTGCGAGTTCCAAGCTTCGAGTTCGGGGTTATGTATTTAGACTTCCGGTTCAGCCTTTTAACTTGAAACCCGAAACCCGTAACTCGAAACGTAAGTTATTAAGGCGTTTGACAACCCCCGCCGCCCCTGGTATCTTGATAAGAAGATTGCCGCGCGCCCATAGCTCAGCTGGATAGAGCGCCGGACTACGAATCCGTAGGTCGGGTGTTCGAATCACCCTGGGCGCGCCAGAAAAATTAAGGGGTTACGAGATTTCTTTATTTTCTTGTACCCCCTTTTTTATTGTCCCATGGGGGACTCGTGTGGGACTTCTCTCCCACCTTTTCAAAGACCTTCATCGCCTCTCGCTCAGCTTCTCCGATGGAATGAAGGTAAATCTCGGTGGTAGTCCTATTTTCATGCCCCAGAAGGCGCTGGGTTGACCCTAGATTGACATTCGCTCGATCCAAAACCGACGAAAAGTTCCCCCCCAGGTGCCGGAGCGCTATTTTGTTTTGCAAAGAGCTGGGTGGTGTTCTCTGGGGACAGTTACAACGATTTATCGCCCCCATTGCCATCTATAAAATTTTTCAACCGGTTTTTACCCGCTGACTATTTACGAGATCATCATAATATGTCACGGTTTTCAACCGCCACTGATACTTCCAATGTTTCTGGGCGCCCTTTATGGATAAATTTTTTATATTAAAATCAAGTACTTAAAAAAATTCAGTAAAGGGCGATTTTTTTCTTGACAATTGTCGACATTCATAATATCTTTCGTTCGACATTATTTAAGTATTTGTTAGTATGAAAATTGGAGAGGATGACTTTCGGCCTATGGAAAACAAGGGCTTATATTTTTCCAAACCCCGCTCGATGGTGGATCAAATTTATACCGAATTAGCCAAGGCTATTTCAAAGGGAATCTTAAGACCAGGACAACCCATAAAGGAATTAGACCTTCAAAACATGTTTACCACCAGCAGAGCCCCAATTCGAGAAGCGATTCGCCTATTAGAGGCGGATGGTTTATTGATCGTCGATAATTACAAAAAAAAATACGTGCGGCCCATTACTCTAGATACTTTGAAAGAGGCGATCCCGGTCATGGCCTGCCTTGAAGGGTTTGCTGCAAAATTGGCAATTGAGAAAATTACTCAAGAGGAAATAGGAATTCTGGAAAAAATAAATGGAGAAATAAAAAACGCATTCGACCAAAAAGATTTCTTTTTGTGTTCCCAAATGAATTTCAGTTTTCATCGCGCTTACGTAAAATTATCTCAAAATGCCACCTTGATCAAAGCCATTCGTTCGATAATGAAGAATACGATTTGGTTAGTGACGACAAACCTTTACTATAATGAATCCACATTAATCCCAATATCGATCGCGGAGCATTTGCAGATCATAGAAGCATTCAAAAACGCAGACCCCATAAAAGTAGAGAATGAGGTTCGGAAACATATTATGAACATAATCGGACGTTCTTCGGAATTGTCCGTTTTTGTCTCGAAAGACATGTTATTTCCCCAAACATATTAAAACCGGTTCAAGACGAAACGGTCATTCAAAGACTTCCAAAGAAATTTTAGGCCGACAAGAGAGGAGAAGTCGATTCTTAGAATCAAAAACAATTGAATTTTTCTGGAGTATGTTTCCGACTCTGCTTTACACCTAATTCGGAGGTTAGACTTGGACGGAACCCGGAAAACGATAATCAAAACCGAAAAAAATTGTCTCGTAAGATCACACCGAGTTTTATCGATCTCTGCTAGTGCTAGTGATAAATACCCTCCAATAATAATCTGTTACCCAAATCACCACGGCACTATAAGACGGGCATCAAATTATCAAATGAAATTCTCCGCCCTTCTGCCATTCAGAGATCTGTCCCCAATTCGCTGTCTGACCTGGTTCCATTACGCAGAATTTGATTCTCCCTTCACCCATATATGTCAAGGATCTCTTGCTCTGGGCACTCGAAAGCTTTCTACGTTTTGTCTGATAAACGAATATACCGGTACAAAATGGGGCAACAAATGCCCCGCCGTCCTGGGGAATAAATTTGTGCCAGAACTTCAGCCCCGTTCAGCAGCGGAAAATTAAAAGGAAATAAAAAAGGAATGGGATGACTGAATGTCCTAGGAGAATTTGATTTGGTGGCACTTTCTTCTTAGCGGCTACTGCCACATGCGATTCAACAAGGCCAACTCAAATAGGGAAGAGGAGGATAAAATGGCTCGGCAAAATCCTGGCCCTCTATCGGGAATCAGAGTACTGGATGTTGGAACCAATTTGGCGGGACCGCTCGGGGCCACCCTGATGGGAGAGTTTGGCGCGGAGGTTATAAAAATTGAGCTGCCCAAAATTGGGGATACATTGCGGCATTTACCGCCTCATTATAATGGCAAATCTCTAAATTGGGTGGTCGGCGGAAGAAACAAGAAATCAATTACCTTGGACTTAAGAAAGGAAAAAGGAGCGCAAATTTTGAGGCTGCTGGTGAAGGTATCGGATGTGTTGGTGGAGAGCTTTCGACCGGGAGTCATGGAAAAATGGCGGCTGGGGTACGAAGAACTGCAAAAGATCAATCCTGGAATCATTATGGTTCGCGCAACCGGTTTTGGCCAAGACGGACCTTACAGCCCTCGGAGCGCTTTTGATAGGATTGGCGGAGCCATGGGCGGAATGACTTACCTCACGGGATATCCCGATTCGGCACCAGTTCGAGTGGGACTTAATATTTGCGATCAAATCACAGGCATTTTTAACGCCCTAGGGACCGTCATGGCTCTTTATGATCGAGACCTAAAATCAAAGGGCCAGGGGCAATGGATCGATGTGAGTCTTTATGAATCCATTTTTCGCCTTCTCGAATCGGTCGTAGCAGATTACCACAAACTTGGGCTAATAAGGGAACGAGTCGGAAACGCCAATGAAATTGTCGCTCCGGCGGAAAACTTTGAGACCCAAGATGGCAAATGGGTCTGTTTTGTGATTGTCGGAGAGAAACTGTTTCACCACGCCCTAAAAATCATGGACCATTTGGAATTGTTAAACGACCCGCGGTTCCAAACGAATAATGTCCGAGTCAAAAACAGGGAGGTCCTTCACTCTATTATAAAGGAGTGGTTTAAAAAAAGAGACTATTCGGAAATACATGAGCTCTTTTTAAAAGAAGGCATGCCCTTCAGTTTAGTCTATTCCATCAAGGATATCTTTGATGATCCTCATTACATAGCTCGCCAAAATATAATCGAAATCAATGATCCCCAGATCGGGCCAGTCAAAATGCAAAACGTTGTCCCTAAGCTGTCACGCACCCCCGGAGCGGTGAGCAGTAGCGCTCCGGAGCTGGGAGAGCACAATGAAGAGGTATATGGAAACCTTTTAGGTTTTACAAAGGAAGAATTGAAAGCATTTAGAGAAGAAGGGGTTATCTAAAAAGTAGCAAGAAGTATTGGCCGAGCGAGGACAAGGTTCCCTGAATGTCTTCTCAATTAATCGGTACTACAGAGTAAACAAATGAAAGGAGTGAAATGGAAACTGCAATCCTTCCAGGGAAATATTTTGATGAATTTATTGCTGGGGAAGAATTTCTTACGCCATCGCGAACGATAACCGAAGCGGATATAGTAAATTTTGCGGCCTTATCTGGGGATTATCATCCTCTTCACACAGATGAGGAGTATGCCAAGAAGACAGTTCACCAGGGGAGGATTGCCCATGGTGCCTTAATATCCGCCATAGCTACTGGTTTGATGGGTAGGTTGGGGCTTTTTGATGGTACGGCCATTGCGAATATGGGGCAGGAATGGAGGTTTAAGCGGGCGGTGAAGATTGGGGATACGATAACCATTAAGGTTAAGATTTTGGAAAAGAGGGAGACGGCAAAGAAGGAGACAGGGTTGATCATACGAGAGATCAGTATTTTAAATCAGCGAGGGGAGCAAGTTGGGGAAGGAAAAGCCACCATGTTAGTTAAAAGAAAGACGTAGGGCTAGTTTTAGCTTTTTTCTTATGGAAAGAAATAGACCGAGAATCTTCTGAGGGACAATGAAACAAGTCGAAGGGTCGATTTCGGTTTTTGCAGTATTTTTATCCACCTAATTTTCAAAAGGAGGTTGCCATGAAGCGGGAAAGATGGGTGTACCTAGTCATGTTGACATTTTTGGCTTCCCTTATGCTATGGGGGGCCACCGAGGCAGGAGCAGCTCCCCCGACCAAGCCTTTAGTGTTGAGAATCGCCGAAACGCACCCCCCAACAGGCACAAGGGCCGATTTCCTCAAGAAGGCATGTAATGAGGTTGAAACCCTCACGGAAGGGCGGATTAAAATGGAGGTTTATTGGAGCGAATCATTGGTGAAAACGAAAGAAATGCTCAGGGCCCTCCAGAGGGGTGTATGTGATCTTTCCTGGGTGGCTAACCTCTATTATCCCGCCGAATTGCCCTTGTGGACCCATTATACGGTGATCCTCTACCATCCGAAAGGGGATGACGCCTCCTACCTGACGAAGAAGGCGTGGGAGCTTTTTGATAACTCGCAGATCCTGCGCGCCGAGCTGGAAAAATATGGACAGACAGCTTGGTTCGCCTGCCCTTATGACTCCTATTGCCTGTACTCGAAGAAAATGGTTAATACCCTGGAAGATTTGAAAGGAATGCGAATAAGAGTTCCGGGAGAAGGGGCTTCTAAAATGGTAAGCGCCATCGGGGTCCACCCCACATCCGTGCCTGCGGCAGATGTCTATTCGGTACTGGAAAGGGGAACGGTGGACGGAACTGTCGCAGGCTGGGATTGGGGAAAATCATACCGCTTGTTCGAGGTCGTACCCTATATCACGGACACTAACATAATAATTCATTATCTCTTCAATAACGTCTCCTTTGCCGCCCTCAATAAAATGCCCGAGAAAGACCGCAAAACCTTTATGGAAGTCGGAAGAAGGGTTTCGCTGGAGTATGGGGAAGCTCTGAAAAAAGAGAGGGAGGTTGCTAAGGCCTTTATGAAAGAAAAGGGGGTAAAGATCCTGCCCTTCCCTGCCGAGGAGAGGGAGAAGTGGGCAGCACTTCCAGCGGTGAAAGGCCTCTTGAAAAATTGGATTGATGAGCAGAACAAAGCAGGGAGGCCTGGCACGGAGGTCATGAGGACTTTCATGAAAACATTTGAAATACCCGAATGGATGCCGCCAGGATATTGAGATTGACATGAAGGTGAAGATATGGATTTGCGGAGCTGGATCTTCCGGCTCCGCATCCTCTATCTCCTGGCTATTAGGAACCTGGGAATTGCGTTCGGAAAGCCGGAAGGTCAGAGCGGGCGCAGGGTTACAATAAATCCGCCGGTTCCCAAAGAAGGAGAAGATATGGAAATATTAAAGCGGTCGATATCCCTGGCTACCTCTGCTTGTTCAACAATATCGGGTTGGATTGTCCTGATTGTAACCCTGCTCGTAACCGTGGATGTCGTGCTGCGTTATGTATTTCGGGCATCCATCCCGGCATCCGTGGAATTTACTCAGGTTCTGTTAGTCCTGTTGGTCTACCTTGCTCTGGGAAAAGCCCAGGAAGCAAAACAACATATAAGGGTAGAGTTCCTGATCGAAAAAATGCCCCCGCAGATGAGGCGGCCTTGGGAATTCATCGTTCATCTTTTTGCTTTGCTCTTTATCGTCATCGTCTTCTGGGAATCAATCGGAGCCTTTGCCTATTCGTTCTCCGTGAAGGAATATTATGGTGGCATTGTGCGCGTTCCCATATACCCGGGCAGGGGCGCCATCCTGGTAGGCTGTGGACTCATGATAATTCAGCTTCTTAAAGACCTTGCCGATCTTCTATCCCCGAAGAGCAAATTGGTGGAGGTCGCAAGCCCGGAGGTGCGGGAGATAGAAGAGGCCATCCAGAAGGTTGAAGAAGAGCAGGCGAAAAAATAAATCCGGACGTGTTTTTTTCGCTGGCGAATGGGGCGAGGACAAAATGGAACCAATGACGATAGGGATCATTGCCATTGTATTGCTCGTAGTCATGTTATTCCTTGGATTTCACGTATTTGTGGCTATGGGGTTGGTCGGCTTTCTAGGATTTTGGTGGATTACGGGAAATTTACAGGGCACCGGCGCTCTTGTTGCTTCAACAGCCTACTCCGTTGGGGCCACCTATGAGTTTTCGGTTATACCTCTTTTTATTCTGTTAGGAATGGTCATTTACGAGAGCGGAATGGCTACCAGTATATACGAGGCTATGTACCGATGGGTGGGCAGGCTGCCCGCAGGTTTGGCAGTCGCCACTACCCTTGCCGTAGCTTTTTTCAGTGCTGTGAGTGGATCGAGCTTGGCATGCGCAGTAACCTTTTCGAAACTCGCAATCCCGGAAATGGTTAAAAGAGGATATCATAAAGGATTAGCCTGCGGTTTGGTGGCCGGGGCAGCCACTCAAGACTCGCTGATCCCCCCCAGTGGGCTCCTCGTCATATATGCCATTTTGACAGAACAGTCCATTGGGAAATGTCTGATGGCTGGAATGCTTCCGGGAATCCTTTCCTGCCTCCTGTATGTGGTGGCGGAGGTTTTTCTGGCCAAAATAAAGCCCGATTGGATGCCGAGGGGCCCGAGTTTTACGATGAAGGAGAAGATGGAGGCTTTGAGAGGAGCGTGGCAGATTCCTCTTCTCGCCGTTCTCATTCTGGGGGCGATCTACGCGGGAGTGTGTACCCCGACGGAAGCGGCTGCCGTCGGCACATTCATGGCCATGGTAATCGGATTGTGTGCGGTCGGACTCTCGAGATTGAAGCTTCCCGCGAGCCTCAAGAATACCGTAACCTCATCGGCTTTTA
>Ga0315282_10010440_pt1 | contig 14563 bp, 15 predicted proteins | sample YL17G07_20_MG_FD_203693 | JGI IMG/M metagenome (GOLD analysis project Ga0315282, IMG submission 203693) | Sediment microbial communities from Yellowstone Lake, YNP, Wyoming, USA - YL17G07_20 | ecosystem: Environmental > Aquatic > Freshwater > Lake > Sediment | place: USA: Wyoming | collected...
TGAACCTGCGACTCGGGCTGGGGAAGTGCATCTGCCACTGGCAAGAGATCGCGCAGCAACTGGCCGAGCCACCTCGACGCAGAAAGACTCAACTCCAAATGCTGATATTAAGTTAGCGCACATGGGGTGCTCCCCCGGGTGCTCTTCCGAGCCGTGCCCGGGACCGTTTCCCGGGCTATCCCGGGGGTAGGCTGGGGCGCCGTCCCCGGGGCACTTTCCCGGGCCGCGCCCGGTACTGGGCCGTGGGCTATCCCCGGGGCTTATCCCGGGGCCGCCCCCAGGGCTCTCTACTGGCGGCATCCCCCCCGGAGCGCCGACCCGCCGAGCCGGACCCGCGGGATGCCGGTTTCACGCTGTGCCTTGACGCTGAACGCGCCAGTGAGGCAACGCGGGCGATTGACAGCGCTCCCGGTAGGCCTTACAATGCTTGGTTCGCGACTATTGACTGACGAAACCGCGACCCGGCTTCAGCGATGAAGCAAAGGAGTCTCTTGATGAAGAACGTTGTGACGCTTGCACTACTCGCCGCGGCTGCGACCGCGTTCGCAGACTGGGCGAGCATCGGACCTGAGGGCGGGCCCGTCTACTGCGGAGTGGTGGCGTCGGGCAGCCCGCCCACTATCTACGTGGCATCGATGAGCTATAACGCCCCACTGCTCAAGTCGAGCAATGGCGGCGCGACCTGGATTCCGACTGCCGGCACCCTGGGCAACTACCCGTGGCAACTCGTCGCCCACCCGACCGATCCCAACACGCTGTTCGGCGTCGTCAGTTCCATTTTCTACCGCACGACCAATGGCGGCGCGACCTGGAGCACGTACTCGCTTGGCTCCAACACCATCGGCTACGACCTCGCGCTCAATCCCCTTAATCCCCAGGTCCTCTACTCCGGCGGGTACAAATACGACGGCTCGGCCTGGAAGCTTTCCTGCATGAAGACCACTGACGCAGGGCAAACGTGGACCGCGACCCAGCTCGACTCGGCTTCTACCGCCTACGGCTACTCGGTCGCGATTGACCCGGTGGATACGACAGTCGTCTATGTCGGCGGCTATGCCGGCACCACGTCCGCATTCTACAAGTCCACCGACTGCGGCGCGACGTGGACCCGGTGCTCTTTCCCGGATAACTACTACTACGTCTACTCCATCTTCGTCAGCCCGACCGACCACAATACCGTCTTTGCCGGCACGCTCTACGGCATCTGCCGCTCAACCGACGCGGGCCTGACCTGGGCCAGGCAGAGCACCGGCAACTACAACTACCGTATCACTTCGTCGCCGGGCGAGCCGAACGTGATGTACTCGGCGGCTTATTCCACGGTCTACCGCTCGACCGACGCCGGCCTGACCTGGACCTCGTCCAACTCCGGCATCCAGGGGACCACGGTGCGCACCGTACTCACGGTCCCGGGCGAGAGCAGCACGGTCTACTGCGGCTCGACCGCGGGCATGTTCAAGTCCACTGACTATGGCGCCACCTGGTTCGACGTGAACCACGGCATCACCGTCGGCAATATCCCGGTCGTGGCTCTGGCGCCGGATGAACCGGCCACGGCGTACGTTGAGTTCGTCGACAACGCCATCTTCAGGACCACCGATGACGGCATCACCTGGCAGCGCCAGCCCACGGTTCTCTCCTGCGGCAACGTCTGCAGTATCATCGTCGAACCGGGAAACCCGCTGCGGAGGTGGCTGTTCGAAGGGTCCGGCTGAGGGACCGCCGAGCTCTTCAGGAGCACAGACGGCGGGACCGTCTGGACAACAATCGAGAGCTGGATGAACGACGGCGGCCAGATGGCCGTTTCTCCGCACAGTTCCGACGTCGTCTTCTGCACCGGGAACGTCTACAACGCGGCGTACCTGCTGAGCGTGTCGCACACGTCAGACGGCGGCACGACGTGGGAGCACGACACGCTTCCCATGGGTACCCGCGGCTGGGCCGTCGCCTTTGACCCGATTGACCCCAACCGGGTCTACGTCGGCGGCGACTCGAACTACAGCTATCCGGCCCTGCTCATCACGACCGACCTTGGCGCCACATGGTCGATGAGCCACACCGGGCTTAACGGCACGGTAAACGCGCTTGCGACCGTTCCGGACAACGGCCAGCTCGTGTACGCCGGCACGAACAACGGGGTGTTCCGTTCCACCGATGCCGGCGCGACGTGGGCCGCCACGAACCTGACCCAGCAGACCCGGGCGCTGGCTGTGGACCCGGCGAACACGGGCACGATATACGCGGGCACGTACGGGGCGGGCGTCTACGCCTCGACCGACGGCGGTGCGACCTGGTCGGCAATGAACGCCGGGCTCACCTGCAACAAGGTTCTCGCGCTGGCACTGCGCAGCGGCCCCGAGGTGACGCTCTTCGCGGGCACTGAGGGCGGCTCGGTCTTCCTCACCTCGCTGCCCACCGCGATTGCCGGGACGCCGGGCCCTGGCGTTCGCAGTCTGGCGTTGGCTGTTTCTCCCAACCCGTGCTTCTCCTCGGCGACCGTCCGGTTTTCATCTCCGCTGGCTGCCCCGTCCTCGTTGACTCTCTACAACGCCTCGGGCCGTCTCGTCGCTTCGTTCCCCATCCGTACGTCATGCTTCACCCTTCAGACTTCACGTTTCCCGCCTGGCGCCTACTTCGTCCGTCTGGTCACGGGTAAGAAGACGTACACGGCCCGCCTGACGATTCTCAAATAGCATTCAGTATCGCGGGAAGCCGGTTCGCCCTCAGGCGGACCGGCTTCTCATTCCTGCCCGAAACTGACGGTCCGGCCGCAGGAACCGAACTTCCCGTCGCAACGCATTTCGCCGGCCACTACCGGCTGCGCGACGTCTGCTCGCCGGTGCCGGAAGGCGTCACGTCCCGGCCGAACAGAGCGAAGAGGATGGTGCCGGCGACGCCGAAGCCGAACGCGGTCAGGAAGTTGGCCTGGGGCGAGATGTTCCAGAGGAAGGCGCTGGAGAACGCAGCCACGGAGACAATCACGTCCCGGATGAGATAGTACGTGCCGAACGTGCTGGCCTTGGCGTGCTCCGGCGCCAGGTCCATGATGAGTGCCTTGCGGGTCGGCTCGCCGAACTCCTTCAGACCCCGGATGACAAAGGCAATCGCGAGCGCGGCAAAGGTCTTGGAGAACACCAGCACGAGCGGGAAGACGGTGAAGAACCCGAAGGTCATCAACACGAACCGCTTCTTGCCGTATCGGTCCGCGAGATAGGCGACCGGGATGTACACGAGCATCGCCGTCACCATCTCGATCGTCGTCAGGATGCCGAACTGGAACGGACTGACCCCGTTGTTGTTCACCGCCCAGACTACGACGAACGCGTAGGGTATCTGCTCGGCGAACCGGATGAGGATGTCCGACGCGAGCAGGTTGCGCAGGTCCGGGCTGATGAGCTTGAACATGCCTGTGAGCCGCACCGGCTCGGACTTCGCTCCCTTCTCGTCCTCGACAAAGAACCAGACAAACGCGATGGCCGCCGCGGCCAGGACAAGCGCCACGATGAACGCCGCCCGCACACCCGCGACCCGGCCGTAGCGCGCAATCGCCAGACCGCCCAGCACCGGCCCCAGCGCCATCGGTACGCGCCGGACAAACGAGTGCAGCGTCACGCCCATCGCCCGTTTCTCCTGGCCTACGACCTTTGAAACCATGCTCATCACCGCGGGCAGGGAAACCGCGCCCCACGAGATGAAGAAGACCGCGCCGACGAGCACCGCCTGCCACGTGGGCACGAAGATGACGATGCAGTAGCCGAGCATCGCGACCAGCGTGAAGAGTATCAGTGCCCGCTTGTACCCGAGCCGGTCGCTCAGGTACCCGCCCGGGAACGAGTACAGCGCCGATAACAGGTTGTCCATTCCGTTGAGGAACCCGACCGAGATGGTCGAACCACCCAGAGCCAGGAGGTAGAGGGGCAGGAATCGCTCGGCCATCTTCTCCCCCAGGCCGATGAGCACGACCATCGCTAGCATTGCCGCGATGGCCGCATTCAGGCCCAGGAACGCCTTGAGCCGGTTGAGCTTATCCGTCACGCGCCTCCCGCTTTTTACGCGCTGCCGCGCAGGGATTGGCGTCCATCTTGCCGGCGCCGACTGTTGCGGCGAGGACACGTGCCAGAAAGTGCTCTCTCGCATGCCGACGCGACAGCGCCGTCTCGTCCGCGACCGGTACGTTTGTAAACGAGTCGAGCACAGCGGCGGCAAAGAAACCGGGCCGTCTCATTCCCCGCAGTACCCTGCCGGTCGCATCGTGGACTCGCGCGTCTCTGACCGCACAGGATGGCGAGCGGGCCTTGAGTATGAATCCGTCGGCCACGAGCCCGGCCAGAAACTGCCGACAGAATGTGCGCATCTTCCAGGTCAAGTTAACCCCGGTCCGGGTCTGAACCAGCCGAATCCGGTCGCCGGTCCTGACCAGCCGTATCGGGTCCCTGGGTACGGGCAGGCCGATGCTCGTCTCAGGGCAGACCGGGACGAGCTTCAGGAACTTGCTGAGGCTCAGCACAGCCGGTGCGGAAACCGGCTCCCCGTCGTAACGGCAGCGCTCGCCCAGCAGGCACTTGCTGACAATGACGACGGGCTTCGGGCCGGCGCTCATCAGCTAGCCCAGCCCGTGTTTCTTCATTCGATAGAGCAGCGTCGCCCGCGATATGCCCAGGAGCCGCGCCGCCCTTGACTGGTTGCCGCGGGTTTTCTTCAGGACCTCGGCCAGATAGCCCTTTTCTACTTCTTCAAGCGACACGCCCTCATCCGGTATCTGCGGCCTGATAGCAGGTCGCCCGGCGGCCGTGGGCATGAGTCGGTCCGCGATGTGCTCGGGCTGCAGCGTCCTCCCCTGGCTGAGGATTAGACCCGACTCCAGGACATTCTGCAGCTCGCGCACGTTGCCCGGGAAGTCGTGTTCGGCCAACAGGTCCAGCACGTCCTGACTCACGACGTCTGCCCCGTACCCGCGGCGATTCAGGTAGTCGGTGGCCACCTCGGGGATATCCTGCCGGTGCTCGCGCAGCGGCGGAATCCTCAGCGTGAAAACGTTCAGACGGTAGTAGAGGTCCTCGCGGAACTCGCCCTCGCGCACGCATTCCTGCGGCTCCCGGTTGGTGGCGCTGATGATGCGGACATCGACCTTCACGGTCTCGGTGCCGCCCACCGGCTGCACCTCGCGCGCCTCAATCGCCCGCAGCAGCTTCACCTGGAGGTCGCGCTTCATCTCAGTCACTTCATCGAGCAAGATGGTCCCCTCATCCGCCTGCACGAACCGGCCATCCCGGTCGCTGACCGCGCCGGTGAACGAGCCTTTCTTGTGACCGAAGAGTTCGCTCTCCACCAGGTTCTCAGGAATCGCGCCGCAGTTGACGGCGACGAAAGGCCGCTCCGACCGTCCGCTCAGGAGATGAATCGCCCGCGCCACGAGTTCCTTGCCGGTGCCGGTCTCGCCCAGAATCATCACCGCCGCATCGCTCGTCGCCGCCAGCCGCACCATGTTGCGGACCCGCTGCATCTGCGGGCTGGACCCGACAATTGCCGCCAGTCCGTAGCGTCCCTCTACCTCGGTGCGCAGCCGGATATTCTCAAGCTTCAGGTCGCGCAGGCGCAGGGCGTTCGCCACGAGCACCTTGAGCCGGTCGTTCTCAAACGGCTTGGTGAGGTAGTCAAACGCGCCCGCCTTCATCGCCGACACGGCCGTGCTTACCGTGGCAAAAGCCGTAATCATTATCACCGGCACGTCAAGGCTGAAGTCGCGAACGAGCTGCAGGATGTCCAGCCCGCTGCCGTCCGGCAGCTTCAGGTCAGTCAGGACGAGGTCGAAGGCGGTGCCGGCAAGCCGTTTCCGCGCGTCCCCAAGCGTGTCGGCGACGACGGTCTCATGCCCCTCTTCTTCAAGCAGGAACCTCACGACGCGCGCGACGCTGGCGTCGTCGTCAACAACCAGTACCCGGTGCTTCACGCTACGCCCCGGAGCCGGGCAGTATCACGGTCGCGGTCGTGCCCTTACCCGTCTCGCTTTCGAGCAGCAGTCTGCCGCCGTGCCCGGCCACGATGCGCTGGGCTATTGCCAGTCCCAGTCCGGCCCCGCCCACCTTGGTCGTGAAGAACGGTTCGAACACGTGCCGGAGCTTGTCCGCAGGTATGCCCGGGCCGTTGTCGCGGACCACGACTCGCGTTTCGCTCCCCGACTGACTGACCGCGAGCTCGACCGAACCGCCGGGTTGAATCGCCTGAATTGCGTTGAGCATCAGGTTCAGGAAGGCCTGGCGCAACTGATTCGGGTCGCCGCGGACCGCGGTCTCGTCCGCCGGCCACCTGCGGTTGATGGCCACGCTGCGTTCGCGGACAACAGGTGCCAGCAATTCCACGCACGAGTCAAGCACCTGAGTCAGCCTTACCGGCTCACGCTCGATGGGGGCCGGCCGGGCGTACTCAAGGAAGTCCTTCACGACCTTGTCCAACCGGTCCACCTCACCGACGACTATCCCGGCCAGCTCAGTTTCCTTGCCCTCCGTGCGGTCGCGCAGGATTTGCGCCGAGCTGCGGATTGCCGCCAGCGGGTTCTTGACCTCATGCGCCATGCCGGCAGCCATCTCGCCCAGCGTTGTCAGTTGCTCGGCCCGGCGCAGCGATTCGTCGGCCTGCCGCTGCCGGTCGGACAGGACCCCGGTCACGGCACCGACGACGAGATACAGGGGAATCTCGAACACGGCTTCGCTCGCCTGATGCTCCAGCATCGTCCGGGTCATGGCCACATGGGGCAGGAACATGACCGAGACGGCGACCGACGTGACGAGCCCGCCTTTCAGCCCGTAGCGGAAGCCGGCCAGAATGATGGGGAGGTAGTAGAGCCGGCGGAAGATGTCGTGCCAGAATGGGTCGTGCGTCGGTGCGGCATAGTGCCCGATGGTGAGCACAACCACTGCGGCTACCGTGGTCCAGAACTCGGGCTGCTGCAGGACAGACCGATTCATGCCAGAAGTCTAGGGCAACCCGCGAGCGGGTCAACAGCGCGCGGGCTCGAGGGTTGTCTGCCCGCTGGACCGCTGTGTGACAGTGACGTGCTGGTGCACGAGAATGATTCCCAAAGCTCCCTCCTCGTTCATCAGTGGCGTCGTGTTGGGGATTCAGGTCTCTACAATGCCGACGACCAGGGACTGTCTGAAAACAGACAGCGGTCTGTAGCATAGCAGGCGATTTCCCCTCGATTGAAGGGAGTTGCCGACTAGAACTGTCGCATCTCCGTTAGTTACCGGGAGACCGACGGCTGGCACAGGCCGTGCCTGATTCACTGCCGATGTGCGGATACTCGAACCAGGACTGGCTGCTCAGCATGACGATTTTGATTCTGTTCGTCGCGCTGATGACGGCCAGTCTAGTCTTCCTTTTCCGTTCGCTGGGCCGGACACGAGGACGGGACGAAGATGAGAGGCCGTGACCTTCTCATCCTCTTGTCCCTGTTCGCGTTCGCACGGGCTGGTTCGAGCGTTCGCCTCGGCGGCGGGCTATACCCGAGATTTTCCTACGACGCGATGGGCAGTTCGTTCGAGCTAATGGGTGCCGAGGCCAACGTGCAGGCGCAGGTTACGAGCGAGACGAGAGACATTCTCACTGCGGCGGTGCAGGTCAGAGCCGCCGGCGCGATGTCGGGCTGGACCCGCGGGTTTCACTTCGGCGAGGCGTACGTGCTGCTGCCCCTCGGGCTGTCGTGGCCCGCGATTCGGGTCGGCCAGGCGGTGATTCCCTTTGGACTGCTGGCCGATTATGACATTCATTCGCAGATTGTGCAGACCGAGTTTGCCAAGACCCTGGGTCTGCGCCTCGACCCGGGTATTGGCTTCCTGGGTGTCATCGGGCGGTTCGACTACCGACTGTGGTTGTCCAACGGAAACGGACCGGACATGATGGACAACGACAACAACAAGGTGGTCACTGCCCGAGTTGCGCCCAGGTTTCTACTGGGCGATGCTGAGATGACAGTCGGGCTGAGCGGGCTCGCCGGTTCGCTGCCGTACTGGAGCATTGACAGCATTGCTTCCATGGCCGAGGGCCCCCGGTTCTACGCAATGAAATACCGGCTCGGTCTAGATAACACCACGGACTGGGGGCCCTTGACTCTTCGTTTCGAAGGGGTCGCCGGCAGGGATTCAACTCTGTCGAACCGGCCGGTTTTCGGCTACTATGCCGAAGCCCGGTACGCTCTCGTGCGTTGGCTCGAGGGACTGGCGAAGTACGACGGGTTCCACGCTAACGGCGGCCGGGCCAACAACCTCAGCCTCGGCCTCAACTTCTACCCGCCGGATGTGTCGGCGTTCGAGATTCAGACGGTCTATCAGCGGGATTTGCTCGCGATTGGAGGAGAGCGTAAGAATGGCTGGCAGTTCGCCACGCAGCTTGTGGTTCGCTTTTAGTGTCGCTGTCGCGCTGTTCGCGGGCTCGGCCCTGGGCTCGCTCTGCGTATGGCGACAGCCGGACACCGACATCTCGGGCATCTTCGGTTCGGGTGGCAGCTACAAGACCGTGTTCGCGGACATTAACGAGGCTCAGAGACAGAGGATCGAGAAACGGCTGGGCTCTGCGCTCGACGCTGATGAGACCCAGTTCAAGTTCTTCCCGGTGTTCGAGGGCAAGAAGCAGGTCGGCACGGTCATGACGCACGCGGGCAAGGGTCAGTTCGGTGCTATTGAGGTCGTCGTGGCCGTCGTTCCGAGCGACTCGGGCGCGGTTGTGAAAGAGGTTCGCATCCAGCGCGACCGGGAGAAGGCCAAGGCGGCGCTGCGCAGCAGCGAGTTCCTGGGCCAGTTCAAAGGCATGAGAGCGAACGACGAGTTCCGAATGACGAACGGCGAATCCGGGCTGAGACCTGCAGCCAAGGGCGCGGAGAAAGCATCTCAGGCGGTCGCGACGGCAGTAGGAAGCTTCTCGTCGTGCACGACGAAATGAACGCGGGCCTGACCGGGAACAGCAAGTGAGCTTTGCACGTTTCGCGCTCAAGAACCTGTTCGCTCACCGGACGCGGACGATTCTGACGCTCGGGAGCATGACGGTTGCAGTCGCGGTGCTGTTCACCCTGGTCTCATTCAACCGCGGCTACGAGAGGGCGCTGAAGTCCCAATTGCAGGGCATGGGCATCCACATGATGGTCGTGCCGGTCGGCTGTCCGTACGAGGCCGCCTCGCTGATTCTGAAGGGCGGCAGGATTCCGAACTATCTGCCTGCCTCGGTGCTGGACGAAGTCAGCGCAATCCCGGAGATAGACGTTGCCGCGCCGGCTTTCATGAGCGGCATCGTCCGGCCCGACGAGGGCCGGACCGACATCTACGTCGGCATTGACTCGAGCACTCTGAGACTCAAGAACTGGTGGAGGCTGAAGGGAAGGTTCCTTGAGAAACCGAACGACGTGATTCTGGGAAACGACGTGACCCTGATTGAGCTGTCGCACGTCGGCGACCAGATTTACATGCCGGAGAAGGACGCGACGTTCGACGTGGTCGGCGAACTGGAGCCCACCGGCAACGAGGACGACGGTTTCTTCTACATTCCGCTGAAGACGGCTCAGCAGCTCTTTGGCCAGCCGGACAAGCTGACCGGGATTTCCATCCGGCTGAAGAACCCGGACGACGCACCGATTGTGAGCGCCAGGCTGGCGAAGATAAGGGGCGCGGAGGTGATTACGATGGGCGAGCTGCTCGGAACCATGATGACACTGATGGGTTCGGCCAAGTCGCTGTTGCTCTCCATCGTGCTTATCATCATCGTCATTTCGGCGCTCGGCGTGCTCAACACCGTGCTGATGTCGGTGTTCGAACGGACCCGAGAGATCGGCGTAATGCGGGCGACCGGTGCCAGCGAGATGCACATATTCGGCCTGGTCTGGATCGAAACGTTGATGCTTTCGCTTCTGGGCGGCGCCGGCGGCCTGGGCCTGGCTCTGGTCGAGGCGCGTTTGACCGAGAACCTCGTGAAGAAGTTCATGCCGCTGGCGCCCAAAGGGTCGGTCGTGTCCTTCGAGCCGGGAAGCTTCCTGCTTGTGTTGGCGTTCGTGCTGGGAATCGCGGTTGTGGCCGGTTTCTACCCGGCTCTGCGGGCGGCAAGGGCCAAGCCGATTGAGGCGTTGAGGAGTGAGTAACCGATGACCTGGTTTTATCTTGCTTTCAAGAACCTGATTCGCCGGCCGACGCGGTCGCTTCTGACAATTCTCGGCGTGGCGATTGCCATTGCCGTGCTCTATTCGCTGTTCGAGTTCCAGAAGGGATACCAGTCAAGGCTGAAAGGAGAACTCGGCGCGCTGGGCGCACACGTCATGGTCGTTCCCAAGGGCTGTCCGTACGAGGCGGCGACGATTGCGCTGCACGGCGGCAAGTGGCCACGGTACATGGACGAAGGGTTGCTCGCCAAGGTCAAGGCGAATCCGGGCGTGGCCGAGGCAGCCGGCGTGATTATGGACGCGGTCTTTGCCGAGGGCAACGAGAACGTCATACTCCTCGGAATCGACCGAGATTACATGGGGCTGCGGCCGGCATGGAGGATTAACGGCTCGTGGTTCAGGTCCGACTCGAGCGTGATAATGGGCTCGACCGCGGCACAGGAAGCGGGCGTGAAACCGGGCGACATCTGGGTCGTTCCCGAGAAGAACGTACCGCTGCGCGTCGCCGGCGTTCTCGGCCGCACCAACGCGCAGGACGACGGGTTCGTCTTCCTGCCGCGCAAGACCCTGCAACGGATTTCCGGGCTTGAGGGCAAGCTCGTGGTGATTCTCATCAAGGCCCGACAGGTTGACAAGACCGCGGACCTCGTGGCATCGCTCAAGGCCAGCGAAGTGGACATGAACGTTTTCCCGCTGTCCGAACTCCTGGGCACCATCGGCCAGTTGATGGCCAGCACCAGGGTATTCGTCTCTGCGATTATCCTGATCGCCGTTATCCTTGGCGGCGTGGGTGTGCTGAATACCGTGCTGATGGCCGTATTCGAGCGCACGCGGGAAATCGGCATGATGAAGGCGATGGGCGGGTCAAGGCCGGACGTATTCAAGCTGGTCTGGGCCGAGACGATTCTGACGACCGTTGCCGGCGGCGTGACCGGCGTGGCGATTGCGCTCGTCTCATCCCGGCTGGTTGAGACAATCATCCGCGGCATGATTCCGTACGCGCCCAGGGGCTCGCTCATCGGATTGTCGCTGCCGACGCTCGTCGCGTGCGTACTCCTTTCCCTGACACTAGGTCTTGTCGCCGGCTTCTATCCGGCGTTCCGTGCCGCGAGCGTGAAGCCGGTCGAGGCAATCAAGGCGGGCTGATGACCGGAGCGATTCAGGAGTCCGGGGGCTCAACGGCCAAGGGCCAGGAGGGCGTCGTCGAAGCCCATGGACTGACACGTGCATACCGCCGTGGCGCGGAGCAGATTCATGCCCTGAAGGGAATAGACTTGGGAATCCAACCGGGCGAGTTTGTAGGCATTGTCGGTCACTCGGGCGCAGGGAAAACCACCCTGCTCAACCTCGTCGGTCTGATGGACCGGCCCACTGAAGGGCGATTGACCGTGCTGGGGTACGACGTGGCCCGGCGCGGGGTCAGGCTGGATGCGCTCAGACGCCGCAACATCGGGTTCGTGTTCCAGGAGTTTTACCTGATGCCGTCCCTGACCGCGCTCGAGAACGTGCTGCTGCCCCGCATGTGGGGCGGCGGCAACGGACTGAAGGGACGGGCAAGAGAACTGCTGGAGAGGGTCGGGCTCGCGCACAGGATGACGCACCGGCCCGGCGAGCTCTCGGGCGGCGAGATGCAACGAGTGGCAGTAGCCCGGTCGCTCGTCAATAATCCGAGGCTCCTTCTGGCCGATGAGCCGACGGGGAACCTTGATACGAAGACCCGCGATGACATCTTCTACCTCCTTGCTGATTTGAACCGGGGCTCGGGCCTGACAGTAGTAGTTGCCACCCACGACCTGGGTCTCGAGTCCCGGTTCTCGCGGGTCATCCGGCTGGAGGACGGCAATGTCGTCGGATAGGTCTCAGGCGCAGAACGGCGCGCTGCTCGCTGCCAGCGACCTCTGGCGCAGCTATCACCGCGGTAGCGAGACTATCCACGCACTGGCTGGAGTGAGCCTGAGCCTGTATCCCGGCGAGATCGTCTCGGTCGTAGGGCGAAGCGGCTCGGGCAAGACGACTCTCTTGAACCAGGTTGGTTGTCTGGACAAACCGACCGGGGGCAGCCTGGCGGTTGCCGGCACCGACGTGACGAGCCTGAAGGAAAGGGAGCTCGTGCGGTTCCGACGCGACCACATCGGATTCATATTCCAGCTCTTCTACCTGATTCCGACGTTGACCGTTGAAGAGAACATCAGGCTTCCTCTCGTTTTTGCCCGCAGGCGGGATGACAGCCGCGTGGCCGAGCTGATGGAACGCGTGGGGCTCACCAAGGCACGCCGCGCGCTGCCCAGGCAGCTTGACGGCGGCGACATGCAGCGGGTCGCGATTGCCCGGGCACTCATCAACCGGCCGCAGATTCTCCTCGCCGACGAGCCGACGGGCCGGTTGGAAAGGAAGTCGCGCGAATCGGTCCTGCGTACATTCCGTGAGCTGGCGCACGAAGGGCTGGGGATTCTGATGGCCACGCACGACCCGGAACTGGCTCGTTCGGCAGACAGGATTGTCGAGTTCTCGGACGGCAGAATCGTCCGGGAAGAGAACCTCAAGGAGAACAAATGAAGTACAGATACATCACGTTGGGCCTTGTAGCGGCAGCGGCTGCGACAGTCATTGTCGGCTGCGGCCAGCATCCCGGCGGCGCTACCAAAGACGCCTACGGCAAGGCGATTCCGGCGGACATGGTCGTGACGACGGCGAGGGAGATACTGGCCAATCCGACTGCCTGGGAAGGCAAGGACGTGCTTGTGGCCGGCAGAATTACGAGCGAGTGTCCCTCGGGCGGCTGGATATGGGTCAAGGACGAAAGCGGCGACATCTACGTCAACATGCATCCGACCAACGTGTTCATTCCACAGCACGTCGGCGGCGCGGTGCGGGCGATGGGCAAAATTGTGCTCGAATCCGGCCAGCCCCGGGTGGTCGGCTACGGATTGGCACTGAAATAGGAGACGACAAATGAAGGCGAGAATGAATTCAACGGGCCTGGTGGCCCTCGCGCTCGGTGCGATTGGGGGTTTCAACGTGCCGTTGCACGCGCAGTGCGCGAACTGCGGCGGCATAATGGACCATTCCGGCGCGGCCGTGCCCGGCCACACGAGTCCCAGCGCGGCCAGTGTTGCTTCTCTCTCGGAGTTGAAGCTGGTTGGCTTGGACGGCGACACGGTCGCCATGGGCAGTTATCTCGGGCAAAGGCCGCTCGTGCTGTTGGTCGCTGGGACCGATTCCGCCTCAATGCTGGCGGCGCAGGCGGTTGAGAGAGCACGAGGCAAGTCGGACAAAGACGGGCCGGCGTTCTTGGGCACAATTGATGCCGGGAGCAAGCAGACCTCGTTACTGAAGAAGGGGCTGAAGCTCGGATACCCGGTCATCCCCGACCCGGGCAAGAAAGTGCTCGTCGCGCTCGGGTCCGAGCACGTACCGCTGGTCGTTTTCTTTGACCGGTCCGGCAGGCAGGTTCAGTCAGCGAGACTCGTTACGGAGGAGACAATGGCTGAAGGCATCAAGGCGACAGCCGGGCCGACGGAACTTGTGGACCCGGTCTGCAAGATGACGGTCACAAGGGAGACTGCTGCGGCTACGCATCTGTACAAGGGTACTGCGTACTACTTCTGCAGCGCAGCGTGCAGAGAGAATTTCGTCCGGAGCCCGGATAAGTACGTCAGCCGGTAGCTAGGATTCCCAGGCGGCAAAAGGCTGGCCGGCGCGGGGGTGCGCCGGCCGGCCGGGTTTGCTTTCGGTGGGTTCATTGGCCTACATGGGGCACCTGAAGGATGGGCAATCGCGACCGCGAATCGTTCAACAGGGTCGTCTTCCCGCACCTGGGCCTGAAAGACCCTAGCGTGCTTCTGCCCGCGCCACGGCTTCGTCTGATGCCGCGAGATATGGAGCCCCGTCCGCCGCCGAGACAGGGACGGAGCTAGGTCAGCCTAGCAGAGAAAACAGTGTGCCAGCTTCCGCATTCCTTTCGCAGTCGCGAGCTCGACAACTTCACGCAGGACTCCCGGGTCAAACCCCATTGCCGCGTAGGCGGCGACCAATTCGTCGAGCCGCTGGTTGCGCTTCGTGTGATTATGGCTGGCGACGGTCCTCGTTCCGCAGCGGCTGCGTCCGCCGTTGGTTCGGTCTGACTGATGTCCGCAGCTTCTCTTCCCGCCGGACCTATGTGTAACAGTGACGTGCTGGTGCTTAAGGATAACTCCCAAAGCTCCCTCCTTTTCCATCGAGAATATTATAGCGCAGATTCCGGTTTCGTAAACAGCGACTGTCGCGACCAGTACGGCGCTACGGCTGAAGCAGAACTCCGGCTAGAAGTCCGGCCGGAAACCGGGGGTCTGGGGCACGCGACCCCGAGCAAACGCGGTGCGGCTGAAGCCTTGTCGCCGTTTCACCTCGCCGATGAGACTTGGCACGAGAAACAGGAGGAAAGTC
>Ga0315282_10010441_pt1 | contig 14562 bp, 14 predicted proteins | sample YL17G07_20_MG_FD_203693 | JGI IMG/M metagenome (GOLD analysis project Ga0315282, IMG submission 203693) | Sediment microbial communities from Yellowstone Lake, YNP, Wyoming, USA - YL17G07_20 | ecosystem: Environmental > Aquatic > Freshwater > Lake > Sediment | place: USA: Wyoming | collected...
GCCAATATCTTCTATGAAATTATCAAAGGCCTGCCGCATATGAACTACTACCTGATAAATACGGGCGGGGTTGGCGAGGGGTATGGCTACAAGAACATCTCGGTAGGGCATACCCTGAGCGTGCTGGACTCGCTCTTCCGGGGTGGGCTTGAGGACTGGGTGGACTCGCCCACCGGCTTTAAGGTGCCGGCCTCAATCCGGGCGGTGGATGACATCCTGGTGCACCCGGAGAAGCTCTACTCCGCCGCCGAATTTGAGGCCAAGCAGAAAGAGCTTAACCGGCAGCGCTACGAGGCTGTAGAGCAGATTGGCGACTCCCTGCATCCCAAGTTAAGGGAGGTCTTTGCCAGGGTTTAAGGGGGGCTAATATCATGAATCAGTCAACTCAGCCCAAAGTCATCGCCGCCATGCCCGCCTATAATGAGGGCAAGTACATCGGCAGCCTGGTGCTGCAGGCCAGGCAGTATGCCGATGAGGTCATTGTCGTTGATGACGGGAGCCGTGACCAGACGGCGCAACTTGCCGAGCTGGCCGGGGCTACCGTAGTGCGCCACGGGCAGAACCAGGGCTACGGGAGCGCCATTCAGAGCATCATGGCCGAGGCCAGGAAAAGGAATGCCGACATCCTGGTCATCTTTGATGCCGACGCCCAGCATAACCCTGGTGAGATACCTCGTCTGGTGGAGGGCATCCGGGCGGGGGCCGACCTCGTCATCGGTTCCAGGGAGATGGGGAAGAGCCCTACCGCCACTTACCGCCGTGTGGGGCAGAGAATACTTTCCCGGATGACGCGGGTCGCCTCCAGAACAAGGTTATCCGATACCGAATCGGGCTTCCGGGCCTACTCCCGCAAGGCCCTGGATAACCTGGAGCTGAAGGAGAAAGGCATGGCCGTATCCTCGGAGATTGTCACCGAAGCGGTGGCCAAGGGCCTCAGGGTCGCCGAGGTGCCCATCTCCGTGACCTATGCCAGGGATAGCTCCACCCTGAACCCCATCAGCCACGGCCTCGGGGTCTTTAACCGGATAATAGTGATGATTTCGGAAAGGCGGCCCCTCCTGGTTTTCGGGGCGGTCGGGACGATGTGCATCATTGCGGGTATTGTCCTGGGTCTGCTGGTGGTCCGGGTCCTCTGGGAGGTGCAGGTCTTGCAGGTTGGCTCGGCGCTTCTTTCCATGCTTTTCTTTACCCTGGGGCTATTGTGCATATCCACCGGCCTGATACTGTCCGTCCTGGTGAGGCGGCTCGGTGGCCAGCGCTGACCCCACCAAAAACTCACCTCAAAAGACTATTTAGGTATAATGGACAAGAAAAGCAGCTATGAAGAAGGTTATTGCCATCGTGGGTATGGCCGGCTCGGGTAAGTCCGAGGTTGCCCGGCTCTTCCGGGAAAATGGCTTTGCCTTGGTGAGGTTCGGGGATATTACCGACGAGGAGGTGAAAAAGAGGGGGCGGGAGCTTACCGAGGCCAGCGAACGCTGCGTCCGGGAGGGGCTCAGAAGGGAGCACGGCATGGCCGCCTACGCCAAGCTAAATTTGCCCCGGATTGATGCCGCCAGGAAAAAATCCGATGTGGTCGTTGACGGGCTTTACTCCTGGGAGGAATATCTTTTTCTCAAGGGCTACTATAAAGATGACTTCTCTGTTGTGGCGGTCTGGGCCTCGCCGCGGACAAGGTACACGCGCCTCGCCGGTCGCGCCGAGAGGGGGCTGACGCTGGATGAGGCCGCCAGCCGCGATAGGTCGGAGATAGAGAAGTTGAACAAGGGCGGCCCGATTGCCATGGCCGATTTCACCATCGGCAACGAGTCCTCGCTTAGTCACCTGAAGAGGGAAGTAGAAAGGGTTGTCGTGCATTTAAGATGAAAGTACCGACCCGGCCGGATATTGATGAATATTTTCTGAAGGTAGCCTCGGTGGTGGCCGAGCGCTCTACCTGCCGCCGTCACCATGTCGGGGCGGTGGCGGTCAGGAACAAGCACATACTGACGACCGGTTACAACGGTGCCCCCGCCGGGGCCAAGGACTGTCTGGAACTTGGCTGCCTGCGCGATGAGTTGAAGATACCCTCTGGAGAAAGGCATGAAATTTGCCGGGGTATCCACGCCGAGCAGAATGTGATTATCCAGGCGGGGCTCCACGGGGTCAGTCTGGAGGGGGGCACCGTTTACTGCACGCACACGCCCTGCGTGCTCTGCGCCAAGATACTGGTCAATGCCAAGATTGCCAGGTTCGTCAGCTTCGGCAAATACAGCGATGATAGCTTTATCACGCTTTTTAAAGAGGCTGGTATTAAGGTGGACATCAGGCCGAGGCCGCCTTCGGGGGTAAACTTTCTGGACTAGCCCTTCCTGGTTACTACTTTACGCACCGCCGCACTGATGTCACTCGCCGTCAGGCCGTATTTTTTCAGAAGCTCTTTTGGTTTGCCGGACTCGGCGTATCTTTTTAGCGCCACGAACTCCATCGGCACCGGCCTATTTTTGGCGACCACCTGCGCCACCAGGCTGCCCAGTCCGCCGTGCTCCAGGTGCTCCTCGGCGGTGACGATGGCGCCGGTTCCTGCGGCCTGAATGATGGTGGCTTCGTCGGTGGGCTTGAGGGTGGACATATTCAGGACGCGGCAGTCTATGCCTTCCCGTGACAGTTCACCCGCCGCCTCCAGCGCCGGGGCCACCATGATACCGATGGCGATGATGGCAACGTCTTGGCCCGGCCTCAAAGTTGCGGCCCTGCCCAGCTCAAATTTGTAGTCGTCTTTGTTGACCAGTGGCAGCTTGGGGCGGCAGAGCCTTATGTAGAAGGGGCCTGGGGTGGTGGCGGCTGTCCTCACAGCCTGGGCCGTCTCTATGGCATCGGCCGGGACAATGACCGTAAAGCCGGGCAGGGAGCAGATGAGGGACAGGTCTTCAATGGCCTGGTGGGAGGCGCCGTCCTCGCCGATGCTGATGCCGCCGTGGGTGGTCACGATTTTTACATCGAGACGAGGTTGCGCTATGGACACGCGTATCTGGTCAAAGCAGCGCCCGGGGGCAAAGACAGCGAAGGTGCTGGCGAAGGGTGTCTTGCCCGAGGCCGCCAGCCCGGCGGCAATGCCAATCATGTTCTGCTCGGCCACGCCCAGGTTGAAGGAGCGCCCCGGGAAGGCCTCGGCGAATGATTGGGTCATGGTGGAGGGGCAAAGGTCGGCATCCAGCACCACGATATTCGGGTTCTCCTGGCCTAGTGCCACCAGGGTCTGTCCGTAGGTCTCCCGAAGAGATACTTCCGCCATGCTACTCAAGCTCCTTCAGGGCCTTGGCTACTTCGTCGGCGTTCGGGGCCTTGCCGTGGAAATCAACATTGTTTTCCATGAAGCTGACACCCTTGCCCTTGATGGTATGGGCGATGATGACCGCCGGCTGTCCCTTGACCCGCTTCGCCTTTTCCAGGGCGCGGAGGATTTGGTCAAGGTTGTGTCCATCAACCTCACTGACATGCCAGCCGAAGGCCTGCCACTTCTGGGGCAGGGGCTCCAGGTTCATGACGTCACAGTTGCAGCCGCTTAGCTGGAGACCGTTGTTGTCTATGATGGCGGTCAGGTTGTTCACCTTGAAGTGGGCGGCGGCCATGGCTGCTTCCCATACCTGCCCCTCGTCGCATTCGCCGTCGCCCAAAAGCACATAGGTGTGGTAGCCCTGCTGGTTCAATCTTCCCGCCAGGGCCACGCCGATGCCGAAGGACAGCCCCTGCCCCAGGCTCCCTGAGGACATCTCCACGCCGGGGGTGGTGGTGCGGTCGGTATGCCCCTGGAGGCGGCTGCCTATCTGCCTCAGAGTTTCCAGCTCGGACAGCGGGAAGTAGCCGCACTCGGCTAAAGCGGCGTAGAGCACCGGGGCGGCGTGTCCCTTGCTCAGGATGAACCGGTCGCGGTCGGCCCAATTCGGGTCGGTGGGCTTATGGCGCAGCACCCTCCAGTAGAGGGCGGTGACGAGCTCTACTGCTGATAGCGAGCCGCCGGGGTGGCCGCTGCCGGCCTTGCCGAGCATGGTGATGATGTCGCGCCTTAGCCTCTTGGCGACGGTTTTGAGGTCTTCATCAGACGAAAAAACCCCGGCTTTGTTTTTATCTGCCGAGGTTTTCGGTGATAAATTGGGATTTTCAGACGGTGTTTTCAGCACGCTTACATTATATAATGCGGCGTAATGCCAAGTCTAGACCTTGGGCTGATGCGGCCTATTTCGGCTTTGCCTGCTCGCGGATGCGCCTGACCAGCTGCTGCCTCTCCACGAAGTCCGTGGTGTAGCGGCCGCTGCGGAACTGGATATCATCCATGGCCAGGCGGTGAAAGTCAAGGTTGGTCTGGATGCCTTCAATCTTTATTTCGCCCAGCGCCCTCTTCATGCGCATGATGGCCTCTTCCCGCGTCTTGCCCCAGGTCATCAGCTTGAGGAGCAGCGGGTCGTAGTAGAAGGGGACGCTGTAGCCTTCATAAATGCCCTCGTCTATCCTCAGCCCCGGGCCGTAGGGCAGGTGCAGGCCGGTTATCTGCCCCGGGCAGGGCAGGAAGTTGCGTGCCACATCCTCCGCCGTCACCCGGCACTCTATGGCCCAGGCCTTGCGGTTGATGTCGTCCTGGGTATAGGTGAGCGGCTCGCCGGCAGCGATTCTGATTTGCTCCTTGACGATGTCCACGTCGGTGACCAGCTCCGTGACGCAGTGCTCCACCTGTAGGCGGGTGTTCACCTCGTTGAAGTAGAACTCCTGTGTCTGGGGGGCATAGAAGAACTCAACGGTCATGGCATTGACATAGCGCATGGCCAGGGCGATGTCCAGGGCGGCAGCGCCCATCTTCATCCTCAGGTGCGGTGACAGGATATAGCAGGGGGCTTCCTCAATCAGCTTCTGGAAGCGCCGCTGGATGGAGCAGTCCCGCTCGCCGAGATGGACGACGTTGCCGTACTTGTCCGCCAGCACCTGAAACTCAATGTGCTTGATGTCGGTGAGGAGCTTTTCCACATAGAACGAGGAGACGCCGAAGAGCTTGCGCCCCCTCCCCTCCACGGAGCTTACGGCATTAGCCAGCTCCTCGCGGTTGCGGGCAATCATCATGCCGATGCCCCCGCCGCCCCCCGAAGGTTTAATGACCACCGGGTAGCCGATGTCCTCGGCCACCTCCTGGATATGCTGAAAGCGCTCGCTGGTGGAGTCCATCAAGGTCTGGTCGTAGCCCGGGACCACCGGTATATTAAGGAGGCTCATCAGCTGGCGGGCGGCATGCTTCGGTTTCACCTTGTACATGGCCTGGCTGGGCGGGCCGATGAAGGTAAGCCCGCGCTGCTCGCACATCTCCACGAATTCGGGGTTTTCCGCCAGGAAACCGTACCCGGGGTGCAGGGCCTCGGCTCCGCTCCTCTGGGCGACCTCCAGGATTTTCTCGGTATTAAGGTAGCTCTGCACTGCCTCCGCCGGGCCGATGGGGTAGGCCTCATCAGCCAGCCTGACGTGGAGGGAGTCGGCATCGGCCTCGGAATAAATGGCCACGGTGCGAATGCCCAGCTCCTTACATGTTCTGATGATTCTTACCGCTATCTCGCCGCGGTTAGCCACCAGGATTTTGCTAAACATCTTCCCCCTTGGCTCCTACTCGTGCCATTCTACCGTAAAAGCGGCGGGGGAGCAAATAGGGGTGGCGATTTGACAGGCAGCTGCTTCCTGCCTTAAAATATCCCTGCTTGGAACAGGCGCCCTCTTCTTGAGAGGTAGCCGGGCTCTAACATCGCAGTAGGGTAGCAAAACCCGCGGGACTAAGCTTCCTGCGGGTTTTTATTATTTAGAGGGGAGATATTTGGCAAATAGCTTTGACCTGGGTAATCTGAGTAAACTCCCCGGCCTTTCCGAAAAGGAGGCATCGGCCATCCTTACGCGCGAGGGGTTTAACGAAATCCCCTCGGCCCGAAAGCGTAGTTTTTTCTCTATCGCCCTCGGCGTCATCCGTGAGCCTATGCTGCTCTTGCTTGTCGCCGGCGGCATCATCTACATGGTGCTGGGGGATGTCCGGGAGGCGCTGATGCTCCTCTTTTTCGTCTTTGTCATCATCGGTATCACCCTCTACCAGGAACGCAAGACGGAGCGCACCCTGGAGGCCCTGTGTGACCTTTCTAGCCCGCGGGCGAGGGTTATCCGGGACGGCGAGGCGAGAAGAATCGCCGGGCGGGAGGTGGCCCGCGGCGATATTATCGTCCTGGCCGAGGGCGACCGCGTGCCGGCTGATGGCATCGTCCTGGCCGCCAACAATCTTACCGTGGAGGAATCGCTGCTTACCGGCGAGTCCGTGCCGGTGCTGAAGACCGAAGCCGACGGTGTTACGGAGATGGGGCGCCCCGGCGGGGATGGCTCGTCCTTCGTTTATTCAGGGACGCTGGTGGTCGGTGGCCTGGGCATCGCCCGTGTGGCCGCCACGGGTATCCATACCGAGTTCGGCAGGATTGGTAAGTCCCTGCAGGCCTTGGCGCCCGAAGAGACCCGGCTCCAGAAGGAGACGGGGCGGCTGGTCCGCAGCATCGCCCTCATCGGCCTGGGGTTGTGTCTAATTATGGCGGTGGTCTACGGTCTGACCACCAGCCAGTGGCTGGGGGGGCTTCTGGCCAGTATTACCCTGGCCATGGCGATTTTACCCGAGGAGTTCCCGGTGGTGCTGACTGTCTTCCTGGCCCTGGGTGCCTGGCGCATCTCCCAAAGCCAAGTGCTCACCCGCCGTATGCCCGCCATGGAGACCCTGGGCGCCACCACGGTGCTCTGCGTGGACAAGACCGGTACGCTCACCATGAGCCGTATGTCGGTGGACAGGCTCTTTGCCGGCGGCGAGTTTTTCCGCGTGGCCATGGACATCCCCAAACCCCCGCCGGAGAAGTTCCACCAGCTCATTGAGTTCAGCATACTGGCCAGCCAGACCGACCCCTTTGACCCGATGGAGAAGGCGCTGAGGGCACTCGGCGACTGCTATCATAACCTGACCGAGCACCTGCACGGCGACTGGACATTGATGCGGGAGTACCCGCTCTCCAAGGAGTTAATGGCCCTTTCCCGCGTCTGGCAATCGCCTACCGGCGAGGACTATATCATTGCCGCCAAGGGTGCCCCCGAGGCGATTATGGACCTCTGCCACCTGGATAAGGCCGAGGTAGAGGCGCTATCAGGCAGGGTGGAGATTATGGCTGGCGATGGGCTCAGGGTGCTGGGTGTGGCCAGGGCGCGCTTCCGGCGCCCCTCCCTGCCTGGCAACCAGCATGAGTTCAGGTTTGATTTTCTGGGTCTGGTGGGCTTTGCCGACCCGGTGCGCCCCGCCGTACCGGAGGCCATCAGGGAGTGTTATCACGCCGGTATCCGTGTAGTGATGATTACCGGCGACTATCCCGTTACCGCTAAGCACATCGCCCGGCAAATTGGCCTGGAGCCGGCGGATAGGGTGCTTACCGGCCAGGAGATGAATGAGTTGAGTGATGGGGCGCTCCGGGAACATGTCAAAGAGGTCAATATCTTCGCCCGCGTTGTGCCGGAGCAGAAGCTGAGGCTGGTAAACGCCTTTAAAGATAACGGCGAGATTGTGGCTATGACCGGCGATGGCGTGAACGACGCCCCGGCGCTGAAATCGGCCCATATCGGTATTGCTATGGGGGGGAGGGGCACCGATGTCGCCCGTGAGGCCGGCGCCCTGGTGCTGCTGGATGATGATTTTTCCTCCATCGTTAGGGCGGTCAGGATGGGCCGGCGCATCTTTGCTAACCTGAGGAAGGCTATGGCCTATATCCTGGCGGTGCATGTGCCTATTGCCGGCCTGTCGCTGGTGCCGGTGCTGCTGGGGTGGCCCCTGGTGCTGCTGCCGGTGCATGTGGTCTTCCTGGAGCTGATTATTGACCCGGCCTGCTCCATTGTCTTTGAAGCCGAGCCTGCCGAGGCCGACATCATGCGCCGCCCGCCCCGCCGAAAGGAGCCGCTCTTCGGGCGGAGGATGGTTGCCTTAAGCCTGCTGCAGGGCCTGGTTGTCCTGCTGATTACCCTGGCTATATACGGCTTCAATATCCAGCAGGGGAGGGGCGAGCTGGAGGCACGTACCCTGACCTTTACCGCCCTAGTTATCGCCAACCTGGGGCTGATACTCACCAACCGCTACTGGTCAGGCACAATAATGGGCAGCCTGCGTCAGAAAAACACTGCCCTGATGGTAATCGTCGCCGCCACTTTAGTCCTGCTGGGCCTGGTGATTTATGTTCCGTTCCTGTCTAACCTCTTCCACTTCGGGCCGGTGCATCCGGATGACCTGGCCATCAGTATCAGCGCCGGTGCCGTCAGCATCCTTTGGTTTGAGGTCGTGAAGTACCTTGGCCGGCGCCGATATTCTTGATTTACTAGTGCTAATCTCTTATCATTAATTTAGCAAGCTGGAAAGGGAGACGGCAGGATGAGGGGGAGATATATTCCGGTACTGGTGCTCGTGCTGGTTCTTCTTGGCCTGCCGGCCTGCCAGCCTCAAGCCACAAGCCTGAAGCCGTCCATCGTGGTCACCTACTCGGTTCTTGGGTCTATTGTCAAAGACCTGGTGGGCGCTCAGGCCACGGTAACCGTCTCCATACCCAATGGCCTTGACCCCCACGAGTGGGAGCCATCAGCCAAGGATATTGAAATGATTAACAAGGCCGACCTGGTTATCCAGAACGGGCTTGGCCTTGAAGGCGGTATGCAGAAGGCGCTGGATGCGGCCAGAAGTAACGGCGTAAAATTCTTCACCGCTTCAGACTTCGTTGTCGTGCGCCATGTCGGGACGGGGGAGGGCATCCCCTCCGGCGACCCGGACCAGGTGATGGGTGCGCCCGACCCGCATCTCTGGATGGACCCTTTAGCCATGAAGGGCGTGGTCATTGCCCTTGTCGGCGAGCTTGGGCAAATAGGCCTGGATGTCGCCGAAAAGGCCTCAAATCTGGAAGGTCAGCTGGACGATTTGAACAAAGAAGTTGCTGATACGGTGGCGGCGGTACCTCAGGAGAACCGCCGCCTGGTCACCGGCCATGAGTCCCTGGGGTATTTTGCCCAGCGCTACGGATTTGAGCTGGTTGGGGTCATCATACCCAGCCTGTCCTCGCAGGCGCAGGTCTCGGCTGCCGACCTGGCGGCGCTGAAAAAGGCAATTCAAGATAATCACGTCAGGGCGATATTCACCGAGCTCGGCACATCGCCCGCCGTGGCCAGAGTCATCGGCGACGAGACCGGGGTAAAGGTGGTGGAGCTTAACACGCATACCTTACCCCCCGACGGCTCCTATTTTACATTTATGAGAAATATGGCTAGTGTTATTACAGATGCCTTGAAGTAGAGAGGCGATTATGGATTGGCTGATAATCCCCTTCTCATCCAACGGCTTTATGCTCCAGGCCCTTCTTGCCGGCGTCCTGGTCTCCATTGCCTGTGCCATTGCCGGTACCTTTGTTATCCTGAGAGGACTGGCCTTCATCGGGGATGCCCTCGCTCACGGCGTCCTGCCCGGTATCGCCGTGGCAGTGCTGGTGGGCTTCCCGGGCGTCATCGGCGCGGCCATTGGTGCGGTGTTTATGATTGGGGGCATCACCCTGATAACGCGGCGGTCGCGGCTGTCCTCGGATACGGCCATCGGGCTCCTTTTCATTGGCATGCTCTCCCTGGGCGTGGCGATTGTCTCCCGCTCCAACTCCTTCAGCGGCGACCTTACTCGGATACTCTTCGGCGAGATTCTGGGTATCGGCGTCCCGGCCATCCTGGTTCAGCTTGGGGCCACGGTCGTTATCGCGGCCACGGCCATCATCTGCGCCCGCCCGTTTCTACTACTCAGCTTTGACCCGGAGCAGGCCGAGGTGGCTGGGTTTTCCGTTCGCCTCTATCACAACATCATGCTCTTCATGATTGCCGCGACGGTCATTGTCTCCTTCCAGACGGTAGGCACCCTGCTTGTCTTCGGGTTGCTCATCGCTCCGGCTGGTGCCGGTGCCCTCCTGGCCCGCCGGGTAGGGGCCATGATAGCCTGGGCGGTGCTCTTCGGGGTGCTTTCCATGTACCTGGGGCTGCTTATCAGCTACCACCTTAACCTGGCCGCGGGGGCGTCCATCATACTCGTCACCGTGGCCATCTTCTTTATTGTCTTTATCATACAGAACATGCGCCATCGTCGGGTCATTCGTCCTCAGGGGTTAAGGCATGGCTAGAGGTAATTTTGGTACGCCGGGCAATGGAGTGCTCTATGTCCGGACCAGCCATCTTGATATTGGCTACTCCGGTGACATAGTGGTGGCGGACATCAACTTTGAGCTGAAGAAGGGCCGGGCCATCGCCCTCATCGGCACCAATGGCTCGGGCAAGTCCACCCTGCTCAAGACGATTATGGGGCTGCTGCCGCTCCTGGGGGGCCAGCTTGAGGTCTTCGGTATGCCCCCCGGCAGCCATTACCCCCGTATCGCCTATCTCGGCCAGTTCCACACCGCCGGCTTCGTCCTGCCCATTCGTGCCATGGATGTCGTACGCATGGGGCGCTTCCCTCTGTACGGGCTGTGGGGGCGCATGGGGCGGCGGGATGATGAAATTGTGCTGGCGGCCATGCGCACCATGGGTATTGCAGGGCTGGCCGACGCCCCGCTGCGGTCTCTATCAGGCGGCCAGCAGAAGCGTACCTATCTGGCGCAGGTGCTGGCCCACCAGGCCGACCTCCTGGTGCTTGACGAGCCGACCACCGGCCTGGATGCCGGCGGTCGCGAGCTCTATTTGCAGGCCATCGCGAGTGAGCTGGGGCGGGGGGCTTCCGTTATTATCGCCACCCATGATATCCAGGAGGAGGCGGCCCTCTGTCACCAGGTGCTGCTCCTGGCCCGGCGGGTGGTAGCTATCGGCCCGCCGGAGGAGGTGCTGACCCCCCAGGCCCTCCTGGAGACCTTCGGCATCGTCGTTACCGGCGAAAAGCGCCTCCATGTGCTTGAGCCCGAACACGGGCATGGCGGTGACGAGCCACCCGGCCCCGGTGAGCCGGGGCACTGATATTCTGCCGGGGTAGCTTTATGGGGGACATTGTAACCGCTAACGGCCTTACTGCTAATGGAAATCTAGGTTTAATGAGAGATGATAATAAGGATTTTTACTTGTTTTTGTTGTGTGAAGTGCTATAATTCCGTATATGATTAACGTTGATGCTGATTTAGCTCCAATTACGCACCTGTATTCCAGGTGTTTAGTTAATTATGTATCTTCTTTCTCTTTTTTTATTAAACCGATTGCTACTTCTGATATTAAGGGAAACCATCCCGCTTTTATTTGAGAGCGGCAGGGCCTCAACGACATTAACGACCCGGTTCCTCAATTTTTTCCCTTCGATGTTGGCAATCGCGGTAGCGCCTTCGGATTTCGAGGCCATTTCAACATACCCGTAGCCCCTCGGTTGGCCGCTGCCGATATACTTGTCGTTCATGATGGTTACGGATATCACTTCCCCAAATTCTGTGAACTCCTTGCGCAGTTCACCTTCGGTCATTTCGAGCGATAGGTTGCCCACATAGATATTCATGGCACCCCCCTTTGTCGAACCGGTTACTGCCCGATTTGTGACGGGTAAGTCAGTAAAGGCTGATGCAACTGCTACTACGAATACAAATCAGCAGGTTGCCTAATATCTTCGCTGCCTGCCGCCACCCGGGCGTCCGCCTCTACCACCACCGTAACCGCCACCCCTCCTGTTGCCGTAGGAACCGCCACCACCCCTGTTGTCAGCACGAGGGCGGGACTCATTAACCACGATTGTTCTGTCTTTCAATGTTTTACCGTTAAGCCCGGCGATGGCGGCTTCGGCCTCGGACTTTGATGCCATTTCCACGAAGGCAAAGCCCCTGGGCCGCCCGCTGAGCTTGTCGGAAGGAATGGCTACAGATTCCACCTTACCATAAGTACCGAATTCTGCTGACAGTTCATCCTCGGTAACATCAAAGGATAGATTGCCCACATAGATTTTCATAATCTGCCCCCTCTTATCCTAGATTTTGTTCCATGTTTCGCTTAATAGCCCTGTCGCCTTCTCCTTTGGGCGTTCTTTTTGGCTTTGATGCGGGCCGCCTCGCTCTTAGATACGAAATGCCGATTGGCTTTAACCTCACGCAAGACCCCACTCATCTGCACCATTCGCTGAAAGCGGCGCAGCAGCGATTCCTGTGATTCACCTTCATGTATTGATACTTCTAAAGACAAAGCTCAAATTTACCCGAGTCGCACCCGGACCGGTTGCCCGACCCGGATGTGACTCATGGCTTAACCTCACTTATCTACTGGGTCGGACTTTCCGGTAGCAATCGCTGCAGTAAACGGGCTTATCACCGCGAGGTTGGAAAGGGACTTCGGTGCTTTTACCGCACTCGGCGCAGGTCGCGGGGAACATCTGGCGCGGGGCTCCGTAACTGCTGTTGCCGTAGCGTTCTGACTTCCGTGCCTGACGGCATTCCGGGCACCGCTTGGGCTCGTTGGTGTAGCCTTTGGACTGGAAAAACTCCTGGTCTTCAGCGCTGAAAGTAAACGTGGTGCCGCAATCAGAGCACTGGATGGTCTTATCCTGAAAACTCATTGGATGGCCTCCTCTCTTTACAATTAGTTAGAGTTCGGGTCATCCAATACTTAAGAAGACTCTGTGTGAATAGCTTCCGAGAAGCTTGTTATAACCTAAACTGAAACTTATTGTGAGTATACCACAAAAGGAATATTCCTGCAATTGACGTGACTTTTGACCTTAACCAATTTGAGCTTTGGCTATCGCCTGCTCCCTGGTCAAGTAGGCGTCCTTTCTCGCTTGGCCTCTAGCTGATTGCCCGATTTCCCCTGAGGGCTACAAATAATATGCCTGGCCCGGTGTGGACTCCCAGCGCAGGTCCCAGCCTTGCCAACCTAATCCTCTCTTTAGGGAATATAGAACCCAAGCGCTCAACCAGGGCTTGCGCTTCATCAGGTATGGTGTTATACACAATGGCTAAATCCTGAATATCTACGGCATTTTCCACAAAGTCAAATAATATGTCTATGCCCTTAGCACGGCTGCGAACCCGGCCGGCCGGTGCCAGTTCTCCATTTTTAATTGTCAGCATCGGCTTCACACTCAATACCGAGCCTATTAGTGCTTGCACCTTACCGATACGCCCACCCAGAGCCAGGTATTTGAGTGTATCAAGGAGCCCGAGCACATGGATGCTGGGAATCATTTGTTTTACCTCTTCTACCACCTGCTGCAAGCTCTTTCCAGACCCGGCAATGGTATTAGCTACCATAGCTAATTGCCCCAGCCCCATAGTCACTACCTGTGAGTCAATCACCTCAATGGGGCATTCTTTTTCCACTACTTCCTTACCTCGTAACGCTGAGTTATAAGTGCCGCTCAGTTTGCTAGTGATATGAATAGAAATAATACCGTCAGCCTCTTGAGCTAACTCCTTATAGACATCAACAAAATCCTGTGGAGATGGCTGCGTGGTGCTGGGATGTATGGAGTCATGTGACAACCTGTGGTAAAATTCGTCCTCGCTGATGTCTACCCGGTCGCGATAGACCTCATCCCCAAAACGCAGATAGACTGGCACCACGGTAATACCCAGTTCTTTAGCTAACTGGGGTGGCAGGTCAGCAGTACTGTCGGTAACAACTTTTACTACCATGTCACTGAATCCTATAGGGAATCAGGGCTTATGCAGGCTTCAGGCTTACAGTATAACACCAAAGTCTGGCTGTGTAAATTAGCCAATAAAAAAGCTTACAGTCTCTGAATTATCAATTATTATGAGGCACACGAAGCGATAGTTGAGGAGTTCGTCAGACCGATTACCTTCCGAAGACGAATCTAGATGGTGGGCGATTCTGGACTCGAACCAGAGACCCCAGTCTTATCAGGACTGTGCTCTAACCAACTGAGCTAATCGCCCCCAAACGTATCTAATTTTAAGGGAAGCGGAGATAAAAATCAAGCTTCCAGCTTCATCCCCATGCCTCTCCTCCCACCAACCTATCCCCCTGCCCCCTTCCCTTGCCAAGGGAAGGGGGTGGAGTTTTTTAAAGGGGCTTACGCCCCTTTGTGACCCTGCTGGGGACGAAAAGCCCCGATAGGGGAGAAAGAGGGCAGGACTTTATCCTCAGTGGGGGGTAGCCAGCGAAGGGGGCGCCAGCCTCTCTCAAATTTTTACCCCTGTTTTAACAGAGGGAATAAGCCAGAGGGAGTTTGAGGGGCGCTAGCCCCTCTCAAAAATAATTCCCCCTCTCCAATAAAATTATCCAACGGGTTAGTTTAATCTTGCTGATTGGAGAGGGGGATAAAGGGGGTGAGGTCGTGAAATCACCCCCCAATAAAATCACCTTAACAACTGGATAGCGGAAGGAAGAAAAACACCGACTGATTAGGTCGGCGAACGACCTAGGAGAACTAGGGCATTTCTGCCCGGGTAATCTCCTTAGAAAGGAGGTGATCCAGCCACAGCTTCCGCTACGGCTACCTTGTTACGACTTCGTCCCAATCACCGACCCCACCCTAGGCAACTGCCCCCCTTA
>Ga0315282_10010442_pt1 | contig 14562 bp, 14 predicted proteins | sample YL17G07_20_MG_FD_203693 | JGI IMG/M metagenome (GOLD analysis project Ga0315282, IMG submission 203693) | Sediment microbial communities from Yellowstone Lake, YNP, Wyoming, USA - YL17G07_20 | ecosystem: Environmental > Aquatic > Freshwater > Lake > Sediment | place: USA: Wyoming | collected...
AGATGGTCGGGACGACGCCTTCGGAATCGATTCCTTCAGCGATGATTCCTTTATCATTACAGGATCGTTCATGTCCAACGCGATTTTCGGAAAAGGGGAGCCGAACGAAACGACATTGAACTCAGGCAGTGGTATTGATGTACCTCCTGATGCCATGTTCATCGCCCGATACGACATTAATGGCAGGTTGATCTGGGCCAAGCAGAGCAACGACTCCTCGAATGTCTCTTCGAACAGCGTATCCGTTTCATCGGATGGGTCTATTTTTGTAACGGGATATTTTGGTGGCGGCATCTTCGGCAAGGGCGAAGCAAATGAGACGATTTTGGTATCCGAAGGAGGAATCGATATCTTTCTGGCAAGGTACAACATGGATGGTTTGCTCGAATGGGCCAAAAGTGCTGGCGGACCCGATACTCCTCTTGTTTATGACAGAGGATATTCAATCTCTGCAAATAACGATGGAACCGTAGTTATTACAGGTAGTTTTGCAAGCGAAGCAACTTTCGGTAAAAACGAAATCAATGAAACCACACTTTCTGCATCCGACTCTGCCACATTTATTGCCAGCTATAACGCTGATGGATCGCTTGCATGGGCGAAAAAAATATCCACGGTAACCGATTATACTATGGTATCGGGACCAAAAGTTTCCACCACATTGGATGGGAATATTTACGTTACGGGTTCATTCCAAAACAGCGCAATTTTCGGTCCGGGAGAGGCGAATCAGTGTAGTTTGACTTCAGAAGGAATAGAAGATCTATTTTTCGCCAAGTATGATACCGATGGGTCATTTGAATGGGTAATACACTACGGAGGAAAAGATTGGGATAATGGTATCGACGTACATACAAGTACTGATGGATCAGTCTTTCTGCTTGGTTGGATTGGATCTGATACGATTTTCGGAGAAGGCGAGGAGAATGAAACTTGTTTAAATCCTGGTCTGTTTATTGCGAAATACAATTCGAATGGAGCTATAGAATGGGTTAAAAGGGCAATTGATAATGGTGCAATTGATTTCGATATATCCCCCAAAGGAGATGCTGTTCTTACGGGAATGATCGATTTTATATTCGGACAGACATGGGGTCCTGGAGATCCGAACCAAACAAATCTTTACTTCAATCCATCCTGTAATTGCGGCATCACTACATGTGCCGATATCACAGTGGGTATGTTCTCTCCTTGAATATGTGCCATCGGATCTGCCAACCCCTTGACCTATCTTTGAAAAACACGAGATTATGCCTAGTTGCCGGATGGTGTTGATACCGTTCCCAAACCGATTGGAGGTGACGTCATGTCCAGACTCAAGATCGACGACGCGGCGCTCGTGTTCATCGACGTGCAGACCAAGCTCTGGCCCTTCATGCACGACCGCGAGCAGGTGGGCCGCCGCACGGCCCAGCTCGTGGACATCGCCGGCATCCTCGGCCTGCCCTTCGTTGTGACCGAGCAGTACGTGAAGGGACTGGGCCCCACCATCCCGGAGCTCAAGTCGATCCTCGAGAAGCACGGCGCTTACCGGCCCATCGAGAAGGTCTCGTTCTCGTGCTTCGGCGAGCCCAGGTTCGTCGAGGCGCTCGAGCGGCTCAAGCGGAAGACCCTGGTCGTCTGCGGCATCGAGGCGCACGTGTGCGTGATGCAGACCACGCTCGACGCGCTAGACCGCGGCTACGACGTGCACCTCGTGTCCGAGGCCGTGAGCTCCCGCTTCGAGGAGAACCGCTTCGCCGGCATCGAGCGCATGGCCGAGGCGGGCGCCACGGTCACCACGGTGGAGATGGCCGCGTTCGAGGCCATGGCCACGGCCAAGCATCCCAAGTTCCGCGAGGTGCAGCAGGTGATCCTGTAGACCCTTTCCCGCCGGTTGATGAGGAATGAGATACGGATTGACGAATATGATAATATGATTATCATATTATCCAGAGGTACACGATGACCACGAAGATCACGTCCACGCAGCTTGCGAGAACCCTGTCCGATGTCCTGAATCGTGTGATCTACAAAGGGGAGCGGTTCGTCATCGAGAGGGGGGGCCAGGCCGTGGCCAATCTGAATCCCCCCTCCCCGGTGAGAGCCGTCCCGTTGCACGAGTTCGTGGAAAAGATGAGAGGGAAACGGATGCCCGGCCAGGGCTTTGCCGAGGATCTGGCGCTGGTCCAGAAGGAGCAGCCTCGCGAGGAGATGCCGGATTGGCCCAGCTGATCGACACCAGCGTGTTCATCGCCCTGGAGCGACGGAACCTTCCGGTCGACATCCTGCTGGTGGCGGTTCGGGACGAGCCCGTCGCCCTGGCCGCCATTACGGCCTCGGAGCTGCTCGTGGGGGTCCATCGGGCGAACACCCCGGCGCGGCGGATCCGACGGGAAGCGTTCGTCGATGAGCTCATCGAGACGATTCCGATCATCCCCTTCGACCTCAAGGCGGCCAGGGTCCATGCGCGACTTGCGGCTCAGCTCCTGAAGAAGAAGGGGCTCATCGGCAGCCATGACCTCATCATCGCCGCGACAGCCATGGCGAACGACATGGGGGTGCTCACGGACAATGTCCGTGACTTCAGCCGCATTCCCGGTCTTCTGGCCTACAAACCCGATTGGGACAAGGCCGGCGTGAAGCAGTAGGGGCGCCGCATGCTGCGCCCCAAAACCTAGCGAAGCGTTTCGAGCAGGATGCGAACCATGGAGATGGGGGCGGTTCCGGCGCCCACGGTCCGGCAGCTGCAGCTGCCGTTGCCGTGATCCGCGGAATGGCCTGCGTCATTGCCTGCGTCATTGGACGAGGCAGCGTCCGTGTCCCCGTCCGCGTCGCCGTCCGCGTCCGTATCCGTGTCGCCGTCCGTGTCGCTGTCTCCGTCGGTATCCGCGTCCGTGTCGGCGTCCGTGTCGGCGTCCGTGTCGGTGTCCGCATCGGTATCCGTATCGCCGTCCGTGTCGGAATCCGCGTCGGCATCAGCATCGCCGCCCGCATCCGCGCCCGCATCGGCAGCGGCATCCAATGCCGCGTCCGAACCTGCATCCGGGCCCGCATCAACGCCCGCATCCGCAGCCGCATCCGGTCCGGCGTCCACGGTCGGGGCGATCTCGCACTGGTCGCCCGTGTATCCCCCGGCACAGGTGCAGTGGTTGTAAGCATCGCAAACGCCTTGGGTGCTGCAGACCGCGGCGTTGTCGTGATCCACGCTATAGCATTGCCAGTGACTGCAATCGAGCTCTGAGTAACCGCCCGGGCAGCTGCAATTGTCGACACTTATACAAGTCCCGTGGCCGCTGCAGACATCCGGGTCAGTCCAGGGGATGCCGTAACAGGTCATAATCGCGGAAGCCCTCGGCGAGTAGAAAACGAGCAGGCCGAGCGCCGCGAGCAAGGCGAAGCAATGGATAGCCCCTCTATTCCGACGGATCTTCTGATTCGTATTCATGACATCCTCCTTTGTCGCTTCTCTCCTGTATTGAATATTCGTCGAACTTACAAGATCCTTGTTCCCTCCGGACTCTTTCGTGGAGCTGTTCAAGCGTGCCGTGAAGTGGTCGGAAATCGGACGACCCTTGACGGATGCATATAAATCAGGCATCATGATATGCATGAGAACGACGCTCAACCTGGACGAGACGCTCGTGGACGAGGCGCAGGAGCTGACCGGGCTTCGCACCAAGACCGATCTGGTCCACGCAGGCCTCCGGGCCCTCATCGAGAAGGCGGCGCGCGAGCGGCTGGCGCTGCTCAGCGGCGCGGTCCGGGAGGCCTCGGCTCCTTACCGGCGTCGGCCTGCCTCAAGAAAACGATGACGCTCGTCGATACGTCTGTGTGGGTCGATTTCTTCCGGGGCAGGCAGCACGCCGCCGGGCTTTCCCGCCTGCTCGAGGAGGGAGAGGTCCTCGTGCACCCGTGGGTTCTGGGAGAGCTCAGTCTCGGCCATCTCGGATCGAGGCGGCGGCGGATCCTCGAGGATCTCGACCGCCTTCCCCGCGCCCCGGTGCTCCGGGACGCCGAGGTCCTGAGGCTCGTCGAGCTTCGAAAGCTGTCGGGCTCTGGCATCGGCTGGGTCGACGCCCAGGTCCTCGGCTCGGCCTTGATCGCCCCGGCAAGGCTCTGGACCTTTGACCGGCGGCTCCGCAAGGTCGCCGGGGATCTCGGGATCCATCGGGATGAGGATTCAGACTCTCTCTAGGAACTCCGCGAGCAGGGTCTTGATGCCGTAGCCCGGGAAGGCCACCTTGAGCTTCACGTGATCCTTGCCCTGGTCCACGCCCACCACCATGCCGAGCCCGAACTTCTTGTGCCTGACCTTGGTGCCGGACTTCCAGCCGTCGATCTCCGGCGCGGGCTCCGGGGCCTTCTCGGCCTTTTTGCCCGTGGGCGGCCGGCGCTTGACGGACGGAGCGTCGTCCTCGTCGTGGACCTCGAGGTCGCGGCTCCGATCGTAGCGCTCCACGTTCAGGACCTCGACGAGCTCGGCCGGGATGCTCCGGAGGAACCGCGACGGCGGGTTCATGCGGAACGACCCGAAGAGCCGCCGCGTGACCGCGCTCGAGAGATAGAGCCGCTCCCGCGCACGCGTCATGGCCACGTAGCAGAGACGGCGATCCTCTTCGATCTCCTCCGGGCTCTCCAGGAGATCCTTGCGCCAGTGCGGGAAGAGCCCCTCCTCGAGCCCCACCACGAACACCACCTGGAACTCGAGCCCCTTGGCCATGTGCGCGGTCATGAGCGTGAGGTAGTCCCCCTCCTTCACCTCCTCCTCGGAGGTGTGCAGGGTCACGTAGTCGAGGAATGCGGCCAGCGAGGGCTCCTGCTCCTCTTCCTCCCCTTCGTCTTCTCCGTCCTCTTCGTCCTCCTCTTCGGACTCGAACTCCCGCATGGCCTCCATGAGCTCGCCCAGGTTCTCGAGCCTGCCCTCGGCCTCGATCGTGTCCTGCGCCTTCAGGGCCGCTTGGTATCCGCTCTCCTCGAGGATCCGCGCCGCCAGGTCCGCGAGCTCGGCCCCCTCGTCCTTGAAGGCCCGCCACCCGTCCCAGAGGGTCTTGAACTCCCGGAGCTTCTTACGCAGCCCGGTGGCCACGGACTCGTCGTTCGCCATGGCCCCGAGCGCCTCGTACGGCCCGGTGCCGTCCCTGGCCGCCCTGGCCAGGATGCGGTCCTGGCTCAGCGGCCCGATGCCGCGCGCCGGGTTGTTCACGATCCGGACGAAGTTCACGTAATCGTCCGGGTTCTGCACGATGCGGAGGTAGGCGAGGAGGTCCTTCACCTCGGCGCGGTCGTAGAACCGCATGGCGCCCACCACCTTGTACGGGATCTCGTTTCCCAGGCACGCCTCCTCGAGCACGCGCGACTGCGCGTTCACCCGGTAGAAGACCGCGAGATCGCGCAGCGATCCCCCCTTGGCCGTGTGTTCCTTCACCTTGCCGATCACGGTCTCGGCCTCGTGCCGATCGTCCTCGGCCTCGAAGTAGGCGATGAGCGCGCCCCGCGGGTTCTCGGTCCAGAGGGTCTTGGGATGGCGCTTGAGGTTCTCCTTGATGACCTCGCCGGCCGCCTTGAGGATCGTGGCCGTGGAGCGGTAGTTCTGCTCGAGCGTCACCACGCGCGTGCCCGGGAAGTCCCGCTCGAAGTCGAGGATGTACTTGGGCTCGGCACCGCGCCAGGTGTAGATGGACTGGTCGTCGTCCCCCACCACGCACAGGTTGGGGCGATCGCCGGCGAGGAGCCTGGTCATCTCGTACTGCACGTAGTTCGTGTCCTGGAACTCGTCGACGAGGACCCACCGGAACCGGTCGCGGAGGGACGCCGCGATGTCCGGTCGTTCCCGGAGGAGCCGGACGAAGCGGTAGATGAGGTCGCCGAAGTCGAGCGCGCCCGAGTCGGCCATGCGCCGTTCATAGAGCTTGTATACCTCGCCGAACTGCTGGTGCCACGTGGAGAGGGCGTTCTTGTACTCCGAAGGGCCCACGAGCCGCTGCTTCTGCCGCTCGATCTCGGAGGCCACGGCCCTGGGCGCGAACACCTTGTCGTCGAGGTTCATCTCCTGGAGGCACTTGCGCACCATCGAGACCTGGTCCGTGTCGTCGTAGATCACGAACCGGGGGTCCAGGCCCGCCTCGGCCGCGAACCGCCGGAGCAGCCTCGCGCCGGTCGAGTGGAACGTCGCGATCCACGGCACCACGGACGAGCCGCCGAGGAGCTTCCGCACCCGCTCCTTCATCTCGCCCGCCGCCTTGTTCGTGAAGGTCACGGCCAGGATGCCGCTGCCCGGCACCCCGCAATCGTGCACGAGGTGCACGATGCGGTAGGTGATGACCCGGGTCTTGCCGCTCCCGGCGCCGGCGAGCACGAGGAGCGGCCCCTCGAAGTGCGTCACCGCCTCGAGCTGCCTCGGGTTCAGGTTCCTCGCGAGATGGGGGCTGATGGAGCTCATGAGGGAGGAGGGGCCTCTAGTCTCGGAGGAGCACGTCGCAGACGTAGCGGACCTTTTTCACGGCCCGGCCGAAGGTATTCCGGTGGATGTTTTTGCGGAGCGCGAGGAGCACCTTGCGCTGGAGGCGGTAGGGGTTCAGGAGCCACTTCCCTTCTTTCTTGGGCGGCGCACCGGCGCGGCTCAGGGGGTCGAAGATCGTCTCCTTGGGGTAGCCCCAGGTCCCGAGGTCGGCCGGGTCGAGCGACTCGATGACGCGACGGGAGAGCTCGAGCGCCGGCGGGTTGTTCGCGAGGGCCGAGGCCCACTTCTCCAGGGAGTCCGTGACCGGCCGCGAGTGGTCGTCGACCTTTGGGTCGCCGAAGCTCTTCTTGATGTGCTTGTGCTGGCCGTACTCGATCGCTCCCGGCTCGTGCTCGAGCCCCAGGAATTCGAAGATCCGCTTGAGGTGCTCCTCGGGCGACTCCACCAGATCCTCGTATCGCACCAGGACCTGCGGCACCTCGTTCGCCCGGACGAAGGCCGCGATCGCGGGCACGTATCGCTCGAGGATCGGGTTGAACGCGTGCGCGCGCTCGAAGTCCCCGTCGAAGAAGCTCTCGGCGTACGAGCTTGAGACCGCGAGCGGGTGCCGCGTGAGCACCACGTAATGCGCCTTGGGGTAGACCTTGGCGAGGAACGGCAGCACGAGCGCGTAAGCCGGCGTCTTGTCCATGAAGTATTTCCTGGTCGAGGTCTGGAGCATGCGGCCGTAAAGCGTGTCGGTGTAGGCGCGGCACGCGTCGAGGTAGTCCTTCTCGCCGCCGGGCAGCCCCTCCACGAACTCGTGGAGCGCCTTGGCCGAGTTGATGTGATCATAGGGCGCCTTGTCCACGTTGAAGTAGAACCCCAGATGCGCGAGCGGCGTGATGAGGTGCGGCTCGGGGTGCGTGAAGATCTGCGAGTGCGACCCCATCATGCGCTGGAGCAGCGTGGAGCCCGACCTCGGCGATCCGATGACGAACACAAGCCTGTCTTCCATGGCGCCTCCTTTCCCGCCGGAGCCTACACGGCCGCGACCCGGCGCGCAAAACTTTTTCGATGCTCCGGGATTTCCAGACTGTTCCCATATGGCCGGCAATCGGCTATACAGGACCTCCCGGCGTCTGGACGGCCGGGAGCGGAAACGAGACGGAGTGTTTTGAAGATCATGGCCAAGGATATCGCAAAGGCCTATGAGCCTTCGGAAATCGAGCAGCGGATCTACGGCTTCTGGATGGAGAAGGGGTATTTCCGGGCCGAGGACGAGTCAAGGAAGCCCCCGTACTGCATCGTGCTCCCGCCCCCCAACATCACGGGCGCGCTCCACATGGGGCACGCGCTCACCGCGACCATCCAGGACATGCTCGTCCGGTGGCGGCGCATGCAGGGGATGAACGCCCTGTGGCTTCCGGGCGCGGACCACGCGGGCATCGCGACCCAGATGGTGGTGGAACGGGCCCTGGAGCGCGAGGGCGCGAGCCGCCACGACGTCGGCCGCGAGGCCTTCATCCGGCGCGTATGGCAGTGGCGGAAGGAGTACGGCGGCCGCATCTCCGAGCAGCACCAGCGGCTCGGAGCGTCGCTCGACTGGGCGCGCGAGCGTTTCACCCTCGACGAGGCCTCCAGCCGCGCCGTGACCGAGGCGTTCGTGCGCCTCCACGAGCAGGGGCTCGTCTACCGCGACAACCGGCTCATCAACTGGTGCCCCTCGTGCCGGTCCGCGATCAGCGACCTCGAGGTCGATCGCGAGGAGCCCGAGTCGGGCGAGATGTGGCGGTTCGCTTACCCGCTGTCGAGCGGCCAGGGCGAGATCGTGGTGGCCACGACCCGGCCCGAGACCATGCTCGGGGACACGGCCATCGCCGTGCATCCCGACGACCCGAGGTACAAGCACCTCGTGGGCCGGACCGTCCGGCATCCCATCCTGGGCCGCGAGATTCCGATCATCGGCGACCCGATCCTCGCCGACCCCGAGAAGGGCACGGGCGCGGTCAAGGTGACGCCGGCGCACGACCCGAACGATTTCGAGTGCGGGAAGAGGCACGGCCTCGCCTTCATCAACATCCTGAACCCGGACGCGACCCTGAACGATAACGCGGGCCCGTTCGCAGGCCTCGACCGGTTCGAGGCGCGCAAGAGGGTCAAGGCGCGGCTCGTCGAGCTGGAGCTCGCCCGCGGCGAGGACAAGCACACGTACGCGCCGGGCCGCTGCTACCGTCATCCGGGTACCATCGTGGAGCCCCTGATGTCGCTCCAGTGGTTCGTGGACGCGAAGACGCTCGCCGGGCCGGTCATCGAGGCGGTGCGGCAGGGGAGGACCGAGTTCGTGCCCAGGGAGTGGGAGAAGACCCTCTTCCACTGGCTCGAGAACATCCAGGACTGGTGCGTCTCGCGCCAGCTCTGGTGGGGGCACCGGATCCCGGCGTGGATGTGCGACGACTGCGAAGCCGTGACCGTGGCGCGGACGGTTCCCTCGGCCTGCTCGGGATGCGGCGGGTCCCGCATCCGGCAGGACGAGGACGTGCTCGACACTTGGTTCTCGTCGGCTCTGTGGCCCTTCTCGACCCTGGGCTGGCCCGAGCAGACCCGGGCGCTCGCGACCTTCTACCCGAACGCGGTCATGGAGACCGGGTACGACATCATCTTCTTCTGGGTGGCCCGGATGATGATGATGGGTCTCAGGCTCACGGGCGACGTGCCGTTCCGGAAGGTGCTCATCCACGCCATGGTGCGGGACGAGCGCGGCAAGAAGATGTCCAAGGCCACGGGCAACGTCATCGACCCCATCGACGTCATCGACGGCATCCCGCAGGACGGGCTCCTCGCCAAGCTCCGGACCTACAACCTGACCGAGAAGGAGCTGAAACGGGCCGAGAACGCGACGAAACAGCAGTTCCCGGAAGGGATCCCCCGGTGCGGGTGCGACTCGCTGCGGTTCACGCTGGCCGCGTACACGGCCCAGGGCCGGGACATCAAGCTCTCGCTCGACCGCGTGATGGGGTACCGGCGGTTCGGCAACAAGATCTGGCAGGTGGTGCGCGGCGTGCTTCTCCCGCAGCTCGAGGGCTTCGAGCCGGGCGCCGGGCGGCCCGATCCGGTCCATCTCTACGACCGGTGGCTCCTCTCGCGTTTGAGCGACGTCATCCGCAAGGTGAACGCTGGGCTCGAGGCGTTCGAGGTCGACAACGCCACGAGCGCGATCTACCAGTTCCTGTGGCACGAGCTCTGCGACTGGTACGTGGAGCTCCGCAAGGCCGCGCTCAGGGGTGAGCAGGGGGAGGCCGAGCGCGAGGCGGCGAGGCGCACGCTGCATCACGGCCTCGAGACCTCGCTCAGGCTGCTGCATCCCTTCATGCCCTTCATCACCGAGGAGCTGTGGCAGGCGCTGCCCAGGAGGCCGGGCGACCCGGAATCGATCATGATCGCGTCCTACCCCGGGGGCCGGGAGGGGATCGAGGACGCCCAGGCCGAGACCGACATGGCGAGGATCATGGAGATCGTCACCGCGATCCGGACGATCCGGTCCGAGTACGGCGTGCCGCCGTCCGCGAGCATCGAGGCGTTCGCGTTCCGCGCGGACGACGCGCTCAAAACGCTTCTCGACGCGAACGGGGGCGAGATCCGCTCGTTGATCCGGGCCGCGTCCTTCCAGGTGTCGAAGGCATCGCCCGAGGCGAGGCCCCGCGGGTCGGCCACGGCGGTCGCGGCCGGCGCCGAGCTGGCCGTGCCCCTCCAGGGGGTCGTCGATGCGGCCAGGGAGAAGGCCCGGCTCGAGAAGGAGCTCGGCAAGATCGAGAAGGACCTCGTGAGGCTCCGGGCGAAGCTCTCGAACTCCGGGTTCCTCGAGAAGGCCTCGGCCGACGTGGTGGAGCGCGAGCGCGGCCTTCTGTCCGAGACCGAAACGAGATATGATGGGCTTCATCGGGCGATCGAACGGTTGCGCGAGCTGGAGGAGAGATGACCTTGAGAACCTCATGGATCCGAGTGCTGGGTGCGGCCCTTCTCTGCGGCGCCGCCTCGATCGCCTTTTCCGGATGCGGTGCGGCGCAGAAAGCGGCGAAGCCCGACGCCAGAGCGCTGCTCAGGGAAGGCAAGTATACCGAGGCGCGGCGCGTGCTCCTGGACAGCGAGAAGATCAAGAAGACCACCGAGGGGCAGGCGCTCATCGCCATCACCCTGGTGGCGGAGAGGCCCGACGCCATGGGACGGGACCTCGCCAAGATCGTGCTCAAGAACGTGATGGATCTCGATTCGCCCGGCTCGGTGATCCTCAAGGTGGGCGACGAGTCGGCCACGCAGCCCGTCATGGCCGATCTGCTGACCGCGTCCTTCATGATCGAGGCGGCCCTGGGCGCCGTGGGGCTCGAGCCGGGCCAACCCGCGGCCGTGGACGGGCGGATACCGCTCGACACGCGGCACCGGATCGGCACCCGGCTCCTCTTCATCATGGCCGACGCGGTCACGGCCCACAGCGGGATCCTGCCGATCGACCGCATCCACGCCCTGTGGAAGACCACCCTCGCCCTGCTCATGGAGGGGGCGAGGAGCCTCGAGTACCCGGCGGACCCCAAGTTCGCGTTCGAGACCTACCTCGCCCTCGGGACCCTGGCGTCGACCGTGGGAACGATGGCCACCATGTCGAACCAGGTGATCGAGATGATGTCCATCGCCGTGCTCATCGTGGAGTCGAACCCGTCCATCCGGGTCCCCGTGGAATGCGACCTGCGCTCCCCGGTGGACAAGCTGCGCAAGGCCGTGGCCTACGAGCGGCCGCTGCTCCAGCGCCTCGAGCGCGCGCTCGCCAACGTCAAAGGCTGCCGCCGCGGCACGTACGAGCCGAAGTAGCGGGGTTCCGGCCGGACCGGCCCGTTGAGATGGGGTTTATCCCCGTCCGTTCCGTGCACACGGCTCGCCGACGAACTTCTTCACCTTTTCGAGCAGCACGGAGGGATTGATCGGTTTCTCCACGAAGTCATCCACGGGCATCCACGTCTCGTCGCGATCACGGTTCGAGAACTTGCCGGGGTAGATCTTCTTCTCGTTGACGGCGGAAAGCATGAGAATCGGAACCGTCTGGGTCTTCGGATGGGCCTTGAGCTCGCGCGCAATGTTGAATCCCGCGCTGCTGTCCTGCGGGAACATCACGTCCAGGATGATCAGATCCGTTCCGAATCGACTCGCGTTCTCCGAAACGTTCTGCTCGTCGTGCTGGGCGCCGACTTCGTAGCCGGCGCTCCTGAGCACGATCGAAAGGGCTTCCACGATGTTGGTGTCGTCGTCAACGATGTATATTTTTTTCATGCAGACATCCTTTGTGTCGTTGAGGAGTACGTCGTTACGAATAACCCCGGATGGTCCAATTTATTACCGTCGGTTTCCGATGTAGTCAAGACGATTCCTCGGGTCCCGGTGATCGGATGATCCGAGCACGCGGCGCGTTGCGACGTCCGGCGCGGGTATGTTAACATGCCGGGAAGAAAAGGCTTTGTCACATGAAGAATGACATCATAGCGCTGGTCGGAGCGGGCATGGGCGGCAAAGCCGTCTTGGAGACGCTCCTGGAGATCCCGGGGGTCGAGGTCCGCTATGTCGTCGACGTGGCCCCCGATGCTCCGGGGATGAAACTGGCCCGCAAGAACGGCATCAAGACTTTTGCCTCGGCTTGCCCGATCGAGGTGGCGGCCGACCCGGAGTTGGACCTGCTTCTGGAGGTGACGGGGAAAAGCGAGGTGTTCCAATTCCTCGAACGCGTCAAACACCCGAACTGCGCGCTCATCGGAGCCCCCGGCATGAAGGTGATCTTTCATCTGCTCGAGGCGCAACAGAAAGTCGCCGAGAAGCTCGACGAGGCGCGTCAAAACCTGGAGCAGAGGGTCATCGAGAGGACCGAGGAGCTGGCGAAGGTCAACGACACCTTGCAGCGGCAGGTCTACGAATACGAGCAACTCAACTCCAAGCTCAACCAGTTGAACGAGGAGAAGACCAAGTACCTGATCCAGGCCACCCATCAGCTCAAGGCGCCGTTTGCCGCCATTCAGAGCTATACCGACATCATCCTCGAAGGGTATACGGGCAAGATCACCAAGCGGACGGGCGACATCATTCAGAAGATCAAGCGGCGCTGCGAGATGCTCACCACTTCCATCCAGGAGATGCTGGAGCTGGCCAATCTCAAGTCGTGCGTGAAAGACAACCTCAAGATGGAGTCGGTGGAGATCGAGCGGATTCTCAAGGACGTGATGGAGCAATACCGCGTCATCGCGAACCAGAGGGGGATCCGGCTGAGCCTCGAGATTCCCGGAGAGCGATTTCGCATCCGCTGCAACTACGAGCAGGTGGGCGTGCTCTTTTCGAACCTCGTCGACAATGCGATCCATTATTCCCGCGACGGCGGCGAGATCCGGATCGCCTTGACCAAGGCCACCAACGACAAGGTGGACATATCGGTAGCGGATCAGGGGATCGGCATCCCGGAGGAGAACCTCGACAGGATCTGGCGCGAGTATTTCCGCTCCAACAATGCCGTGGCCCAGCACGAAAACGGCTCGGGACTCGGTCTGTCGATCGTCAAGGCCGTGTCCGAGATTCACGGGTTCAGCATTGCGGTGAAGAGCATCCTGGGCCAGGGGACGACCTTCATCGTCACGGCGCCGCTTTCCCAGGGGTGACATGCCCAAAGAAGATACGAAAAAGCGGATCAGGGACATTCTGGATATTCCACGGCGGCTCAAATATCTGTATTCGTCGGAATCCGCTTCCAGGGATATGAAGCTGCATTATCTCTTCTTGAGGCTGGCGTTCAGCAAGAAGAAAGCTTCTCGTTTGCTGGCCGAGTCCCTGATGGATTTCGGACCGGATGCCTCCGCCCAGGAAGGCGTTCCCTGTTTCCGGATCAAAGACCTGGTGATTCATCCTCCCTATCCCTTGCATGCCATGAAAGACAAGGACACCTATCTGGCGAACTGCGGCTGCTTGATCGTGGAGTCATTCCTGTTCACCGAATTCATTTTCCCCGCCTTCCTCAAGCCCCGCCCAGGGGATGTCTGTCTTGATGTGGGGGCCGATATCGGAACAACGTCCATTCTTCTCAGCCAAATGATAGGGGCCCAAGGCCGGGTCTATTCTTTCGAGCCTGTCTTTCACCAGGTCTTGAATAAAAACCTCATGCTCAACGCGCCACATCATAATTGGAAGGTGGTCGGCAAGGCCGTTACGGATCAATCGGAAGAAACCGTCCATATGCAGGAGAATGAATGCTTTCCGGCGACGCATATCTGTCATCCTGTTTACAAACCGGATGCCTCTGCCAGATTGCACCAGGTCAAGACCATTTCTTTGGATGATTTTGCCCGAACGGAAAACTTGCAACGAGTGGATTACATCAAGATGGATATCGAGGGTGCCGAGGAGCTGGCTTTGAGAGGCGCGCAGCGAATCCTTTCCCAATTCAAGCCCCGATTGACCATCTCTTCATACCACAAGGATTTCCAGGGGGAGAAACAACATTACAAGCTCATGAATATCCTGAAGGAGTATCATTACCGGATCAGGGAGTATCCCCATGAGCATATATGGGCGTTCTGATGTGTTCGGGTTTCCCTACTTGCGGGTCCTCTTGGCCGGCTTCTTCGGCTTCTGGTCGTGGCAGCGCTTGGCCTCGGCCGCGATGTGCTCGCCCGAGACCTGGAACTCCTTGATGAGCTCCCACGGCGCGCCCGACTCGCCGAACCGGTCCAGGACGCCGATGCGGCCGAACGGGATGGCCTTCGCGGCCGCGTCGGGCTGAGAGAGGATGATCGAGGCCACGCGATCCGCGAGCCCGCCCACCTGGTGCTCCTCGGCGGTCACGATGCAGCCGGTCTCCCTGGCGGCCCGGATGATCGCGTCCGCGTCGAGCGGCCTCACGGTGTGCATGTTGATGACGCGCGTTTCGAGGCCGTACTCCTCTTTCAGGATCCACGCGGTGCGCATGGCCTCGGGCACCTCGGGGCCGCACGCGATGATCGAGAGGTCCTCCTTCTCGTTCCTGCAGCTCTCGGCGAGCACGTGCTCGAAGCAGTCGATGAAGGGCGCGTCGGTCTTCCGGAGCCGGATCACGTTGGCCTTGCCCATGACGAACGGCG
>Ga0315282_10010443_pt1 | contig 14561 bp, 17 predicted proteins | sample YL17G07_20_MG_FD_203693 | JGI IMG/M metagenome (GOLD analysis project Ga0315282, IMG submission 203693) | Sediment microbial communities from Yellowstone Lake, YNP, Wyoming, USA - YL17G07_20 | ecosystem: Environmental > Aquatic > Freshwater > Lake > Sediment | place: USA: Wyoming | collected...
ATTCCACCGCGATTGCCTGGAAGTTTTAAGGCAGCCTTTGGAAGAGGGTTTAATCCGCGTTTCGCGCATTAAAAAGTCCCTGGTCTTTCCCGCTTCTTTTATGCTGGTGGCAGCAATGAACCCCTGCAAATGTGGCCATTTTAACGACCTTAAATCTTCCTGCAGGTGCTCGACGACGCAGATTCATCAGTATCGATCCAAAATATCAGGGCCTCTATTGGATAGAATAGATATACATATTGAGGTTCCAGCTGCCAGATACCAAGACTTAACCAGCAACCTACCTGCCGAGAGTTCTGTTCAGATTAAAGAGAGAGTGAATAAAGCGCGCGTCATTCAACGAGAGAGGTTTAAAGACGAGGGGATTTTGTGCAATGCTTTAATGAGTCATAAACAGGTAAGAAAGTTTTGTGTCTTAGGTAAAGAGGAGAGCGAGCTGCTTAAAATGGCGATGACAGAGCTTAATTTTTCTGCTCGTGCCTACGACAAAATCTTGAAAGTCTCAAGAACTATTAGCGATCTTGCCAGTTCAGAACAAATAAAGACTGAGCATCTTTCAGAAGCTATTCAGTACAGAAGCTTAGATAGAGATTTCTTTGTTTAAACCAAGGATAGCTCTAAGCTTTTCTTCTGTTTTTCTATAAGGCTTTCTGTTCCTTATTTCCCAATTATATACGGTTGTCTCCGAGACTCCTGCTCTCTTGGCAATCTCTCTCATCGTTAAGCCTGAATCCATACGTTTCTTCCGTAATCTTTCGCCAAAATTCTTGGGGTTTTTAGGATATTTGGGATTGAAATCAAGGCGATTGATTTCAATTTCGAAGGTATAAATTAATCTACCTTCAGAATTTATGCTAAAACCCATTAGACACCTCCTCTCTAAAAATAAAAAGCCGCATTCTTAAGACGCGGCTTATCGTTAAATATATTTAAGATATTTTACCTATTTTATTTCTACAGCGGGATCATACATTTATGATCCTAAAAAGGGATATTTGCCAATCATTTTTAATGACTAGCGGTATTTCCTCTTAAGCCGCCCAGAAGGGGTTCACCATAAAAACAATCTCTGTAAACAGGTATGGCAAAATTAGAGAGGTGTTTTCCTCGCTTTCGCTCCCTCACTGCTTATAATTAATTCCTATTTTAATGGCCCCACTTCTCTTTGTCCGGACATTGAAGATAAACAGCTATTTTTTCATTTGCCCTTTTACAATCTTTTCAGCCTGTAACCAATACTCTAAATCACGACCTTGTTTGCATCCATCCTTCTCCCACAACTCTTTCGCTTTCTCTTTAATACAATTTGTCAATTCTACCTTCTCACTTTTGTTCTTCATAACCCCTCCTTTCAATTATATTTGAATAATAATTTAATTTGTCTTGCTAAATTCAAAAGCTTCGATTCCTAGAGCACCAACTATTATTTTTTACTCTTAAAAACCGGTTATATCTTTTGCACCAGTCGAGACATTTACATCATCTACTCCAAATCAACCAAACAAACAAGGAAGCGGTTATAACAGCGACAAGGGTAAACGGCAAACCAATTTTAATAAACTGATTAAATCTGACAACATACCCTTCTTTTTTTAAAATACCGCATGCGACTATATTAGCTGAAGCCCCAATCGGCGTTATGTTCCCTCCTACACTCGCGCCGATAAGCAAGCCAAATAAGAAAAGCGAAGGATTAATAGCCAATCGATTTGACATGGAAAGAGCTACCGGAAGCATCGCGGCGAGAAAAGGAACATTGTCTACAAAAGCAGAAAAAAGAACAGCAAAAAGAACAAACATGGCATAGCCGAGTAATAGATTTACTCCCACTAAACTCGACAAAAACTTTGAAAAAGAACCTATCCAGCCATTAACAGTAAGCGCCCCCACAATAACAAAAACTCCTACCAAAAATAAACTCGTATCCCAATCTAATGCTTTGATGCTTTTTAATACAAACCCTCGATTAACAAACTTCTCATAGAATAACGATACCATCCCAAATAATATACAGATTAATCCTCCCGTATAACTAAACCCAGTATCAAAAAATGATGAGATTGCCAAAGAAAAAATCATAAGAAATAAAATAAACGTGGGAACCCATGACTTCACCTTCTCCATCCTAAGCAGCTTTATCCTTTCCTTATAGCGCCTAAATATAAAATACAATACAACAAAAGATGTTATCGCTCCTAATTCAACGGCGAAAAAGATACTTGGCCTGCCTTTATAAACAAAAAAATCCATAAAATTCATTTTGGCAAAACCACCCAAAAGCATACTCGGCGGGTCTCCGATTAACGTAGCCGCACCCTGAAGATTACTCGAAATAGCAATCCCAATCATTATATTTATAGGATTAATCTTTAGCTTACGAGATAAGGTCAGCGCAATCGGAGCAACGATTAAAACCGTCGCCACATTTTCCACAAAAGCAGAAATAAAACTAGTAAGCACGCATATAGCTACCATAGCCCATGCGGTATTTTTTGCACGGTTAACAATGATTTCTGCGATATACGCCGGTACCTTGCTTTCCATAAAAGTATCGGCAACAATAAGCGTACCAATAAATATCCCCATAACATTCCAATTAATCGCCCTTAAGGCTCTTTGGAAAGTAATGGCTGTGGTTACCACAAGTAGAATACTTGCCCCAAAAGCAACAAAAGACCTTCGGGCAGGAAACACCATGAATAAAATGTAAGCTGTCAGGAAAATTGCTAATGTAAGAATACTTTTATCCATAATAATGTTAATTACTGCTTTGTCTCGGAAGGTTTATTTTGCTCTTGCTTATTTTTCTTATCCTGCATATTACTTTTTACAATTAAATACCCAAAAACGAATACTACTACTCCCAAAAGCACATATACCGGCCAATCCTGCACTAAATTCCCTGTCATTTCACACCCCTTCCTTTTGTAGCCTTTTGCTCTCTATTATTCATAAGAGTAAATAATAGAGAAAATAGAACCATTAGAACAAAAACCCCTAAATGCTGCCATATTCTAACCGACATCTAAATCTCCTATTTCTTAAGTCGCTTTAATGTTTTGGAATCTTCTCCGCCAAGCCCTTTTCTGAATATCCGGCTATAGCAAAATATAAGCATACCGATAATAAAACTCCATGAAATAATCATAAAAATCCAACCGCTCAGTTTCAATCCGCACCCCCCTTATCTAATGTCGTGAGTAACCGCAAAAACTACACACAATATTCCTGCTAAAATACAAACTCCCAATATAATAAATATAAACCGCATCCCTTTATCCATGCCTCTCCTTTCTTAATAAAAACGACATAAAGAACACCATCAAAACGATAAAATTAGGTAACTTGCTCCAGGGGCATAACGAAAGCCTTAACTCCTTCTTTACCAAGAGTCTTGCGCAAATTCGTTATACCTAAAACAACCTGTTCTGCCTGCGCATCACCGCAAGCTACAAACAAAATATAATTTAGACCTGGCCAGATTTGATCACCTGAGTGAGTTCCGGAAGTCGTTCCTTTTCCATATACACGGCGGGTTACCTTTGTGTAGTTGACGAGGCCACATCCATTCAAAATTTCCATTATCTCAATGTCTATAGCTTCGTTATATGTTACCATAACCATTTTCATATTAACTCCCCCATTCTATGGCTAAAATGTATCTCTATAAAATAAAAAACCATCCTACACTCGCGTGCAAGATGGCGGCCCGACCATCCAAATCCTCCGGAAGTTTCTTGCTTCCGGACCCTTGTATTAATAAATTAACAGAGATGAACGATATCTTCAGGATGATACAGCGAAAGAAACAATAACATATAATCCCTTAAATGGCGCGTAATTAAAAAATTATTTTTTATATGCTCCCGCCCATTTTCTCCTAATTTCTTGGCGTATGCCGGACTGCTTAAGAGCTGTTTTATAGCAAAGCTGGTTCCTTCTATTGAATGACAAAGCAAGCCTGAATATTTGTGTTTTATTTGCAAAGGAATACCCCCAACATTTGAAGCTACAACAGGCTTTGCCTTCCATAAGGCCTCAGACACGGTTAAACCGAATCCTTCCTTTAGAGACTTTTGAACAATTACATCTGATGCCCTTTGTAATGCATTAACCTCTATATCATTTTGGGGTAATAGTAAAATATGGATATCGGGGTCTTTCTTAGCTTTTTCTTTAACTTCCCCTAAAACCTTGAATCCTTCCGGATCATCCTCTGCAGTGCCGCCAGCCAATATCAGCTGACAATCAATATATTTTTTTACCTGCAAATATGCCTCAATTACGCCTATCGGGTCTTTTAAACGGTCAAAACGTGATATCTGCGTAATAATCGGCTTATCTTTTTTGATATCGTATTTCTTTAATATGGAATCAATCGTTTCCTGCGGCAGTTCCATGTTTTTATCGCTTAAAGGATCGATGGAAGGAGAAATTAGAAATTGCCTAATGGGTAACTTCCTTGAAAAAGCTGGAGCAGAAAACACTGCTGAATCGTATTTAACGATAAAATCCATAAGGAATTCCCAAATTCTTTCATTAGGATCAGATACGTCAACATGACAACGCCAAAGCCATTTATTGGTGGCCTTCTTTTTTATTAGGGCTATTGGCTGGGGGTCATGAATGAAAACTATGTCTCCGTAAATATTAACGCTTTCAATATTCTGCTGGCTCGTTTCCATGAATATTTCAAAATCCCTCTGGCTGATCTCTTCCGACCTGCCATGCAAGGCGTTGTGAAACTTCTTGGTCACATCAAAAAATTGCTCTCCGCCTTTTATTACGTCCCATTTGGTATCTACCCCTAACTCCCTCAACAGCGGGACCATGCGGTTTAATATCTCAGCAACTCCACCGCCCACAGGAGTAGAATTTATATGCTGGATAATTTTGCCTTTTAACCGCTCGCCGAGCAATCTTAAATCGTCAATAACAGCCTGCCCTACCAAAGGAATATACTCTTCTATTTTTGTCATTTTACTGCAATATCCTTCTTTCGATTATTTGGATAATCTTATTTCTTAAATCTTCTAAAGTGCTCGTGTAGGGATCAAAACTTGAAATATTATTCGCTAATTTCTTATCACCTAAGGAATTCTCTATCCAAAATGAAAAGTCATTAGTTGGCTTCTCAAGTCTTAAGCGCGCCTCAAAAATATGGAAATAAATCGAATCTATAGTGATTTTCTTAAGAACCCCCACAAATTCCTTTAGATCATAAGTGGTATAATTTGTCGGCAGGATAAAACTGACTGACTTAATAAAATGAAATTCTTCCCCGGATCTGGCAAATTTCAATTTGACTAACGGACTATCTTTCAAATAGTTCTCAATGGTTGAAGCGATCTTCTCCCGCAGACCCCGGATAGTTGAGTATTGCATGGTATCAATACTAACCAGCCTTTCTCCAAGCTCATCTTCTCCGAGAATATCCGTTACCCAGTAAGCAAAGTCATTCGGGGGTTCGGGAGAAAGATACTGATGCTGCTGTAGAAATCTATGTGTGTGATGATAAATGCATGAACCGGGTACTTCCTTAATAATAGCCAAAAACTGAGCTAAAGTGGTGGCTCGTAATCCGGTCAACTCTGATAAGTGCAATCTCGTGCAAAATCTAAATGGCTCTTTTGCTTTTAATAATTCTGACATAATTAGCTAGACCTTAAGTCCGATATTAAACGTAGAAATTTAATTACTTCTTCTGTGTTCTTTAAGTAGTAATCAGCTTTGGAATTCCCAGGCTCTCCCACGAATACCGTCAACCCTTTCCTTTTTAAGGCTCTAAAAGCGTCCTCATCGGTTATATCATCTCCAATATAAATCGGAAAGACATTCTTTTCTCCCGAAATAAATTGCTGTCTTGCTAGAAGCCATAAAACGACTTTTCCTTTATCCCACTTAACAGGCGGTTTTATCTCATAAACTTTTTTACCGGAATTAATCTTTATTTTATCGCGAACAATATAAGGATCGGTTATTTCATTAAAAATACTCAAAAACCCTTGGATATCTTTTTCATCTACCAGGCGGTAATGAACGCCAACAGTTAATCCCTTATCTTCGATTAAAACCCCTTTAATTTTAGAGAACTTATTAACCGCATCTTCATATATATGCCTGATAATCGACTTTAATCTCAGCGAAACCTGGCTTTCAAATTTAATCTTCGGACCTTCTATTTCTAAACCATGATTCCCTGCATAGATAATATCCTCGATTCCTACAATGGTTTTTATATCGCTAAGCGACCTACCGCTGATAATAGCTACCGAGCAATGAGATTTTTTAGATAGCTTATTTAATAAGTCTTTGGCCTCTCGAGAAATTACTGCCTTCTCAGGGGTCTCTGCAATTGGTGTCAATGTGCCATCATAATCCAGAAACAGAAGTATGGATTTGTCGCTTATTCTGTTCTTTAATTTATCCCACTGCGAAAATAAATATTCCATACTATCCTTTTCTCCTTTCAAACATCTAGACTTTCTTTAATGCCGCCAGTTCTGTAATAATATTCCCTGCCCAGCGGTAAACATTATTCTCGCTGACAATTTTACGCATATTTTCCATGCGCTTTGTTTTCTCTTCCTGTGGCATCTGAAGAGCTAATTTTATGCTATCGGCAAACTCCTCTATTGAATAGGGATTTACCTGAATAGCATCGGCAAGTTCTCTTGCTGCGCCGGTAAATTGGCTTAATATAAGAACCCCCGATAAATCATTTTTTGTTGCTACGTATTCTTTGGCCACAAGGTTCATGCCGTCATGAAGCGAGCTTACAATACAAAGATCAGCCATTTTATAGAAAGGCTCGATTTCATCCAAAGAAAAATGCCTTTTAAGATAAACAATCGGCTTCCAGTCAGGATCGGAATGCTTCCAATTCTTCTTCTCGATTAACTCGTCAATTTCTGCCATAAGGTCGTGGTAGCGTTTTATATGCACGCGGCTCGGAGCGGCAAGCTGAATAAAAACGAATTTTTTCTTGTATTGAGGGTATTTTTCTAAGAACCTGTCTATGGCAAGCACTCTCTCAACGATGCCCTTTGTATAGTCAATCCTGTCAATCCCCAAACCTATGATTTTACCTTCCAAGTCAAACTCTTTTTTAATTTTATCTATCTCTCGCTTTATATCCGCGTCCTTCGCAGCTTGGTTTAAATGCCCGTTAACACTAATCGGGAATGCTCTGACAAAAGTTTCTTTCTCAAAACGGACAATGCTGAATTTTTCTATATCAACCCTTGATTCAAGGAGTCTATTGGCTGTATCAAGAAAATTGTTGCAATGATTCTGGACATGAAAACCTATCAAATCGCACCCAAGCATGCCTTCCAGGATCTCTTTGCGGTAAGGGCAGATGGAGAATGCCTCCGGAGTAGGCCAGGGAATATGCCAAAAAAGCGCAATTGTAGCATCGGGGCGCTTTTCTTTAATCATCTTCCCGAGCAGAGTGAAATGGTAATCTTGAATGAATACAAAAGGATGCTTAGTGGGCAGTTCCTCCAAAACAGAATCCGCAAACTTCTGATTTACTTTTTTATAAGCTTGCCAGTCTGACTCCCGAAAAATGGGCCTCGTATGCGTAAAATGACATAACGGCCATAGTCCTTCATTGGAAAAGCCGTAATAATACCCCGCCTCTTCTTCCTTTGAAAGCCATACTCTTCTTAAAATATAATGGATATCTTGGGGAGGCACGCCAAGCTTGTCTTTTGAGTTAACAAATTTCTTATCAGCGTTTCCTGCTCCGTGAGCAATCCACGTACCTCCACAGGCGCGCATTACAGGGTCAATTGCAGTTACAACACCGCTTGCGGGCCGAATACAGCTTGTAGCACCGGTATTTTCATCAACCAGATGCATATACGGCTCTCTATTGGATACGACAAATAACGAATTATCTCCTAACCGGGCATGGATAAGATCTTTGAGTTTTTCCTGCGTCCACAACTCTTCCTTTTGGATACGTTCGGCTGCCCGCTCAGTTACAACCTTACGCGCCACCCGAAGATTCAATGCTACCTGTTCTACCTCGCTGGCAAGCTTACCAAACTCTCCTTTCTCTTTAATAGGTTGCAGAGAATCTGTATCCCCTTTCTGAAAATGCTGAAACCATTCGGTAAGTCTCAGAACAGGCAAAATAAATATCTGCCTTTGGATTAAAAGCATAATGAACACAATTAAAACTAAGAGCGTTATCAACGAAATGCTAAGTCTTCTCCATAGCGAAGTTAACGTAGTAAAAACATAAGAGGTATCGTAGATAACCTCCACCATCCCCAGGATATTATTTTCATCATCCGTAACAGGAAGAATATAACTATAGACGGAGGAATCTTTAAACTTTTCCAATGCTCCTCGCGGCGTTTTATTAGTGGCTACTTCTGCCAGATAGGTTTTTTCTTTATCCTTCCAATCAGCAATTCTTTCGGTAATTGCTAAAATCTTTCCGTCTTTATCGTAAATAACACAACCCTGCAATCTTTCTCTTTTCTGGAAACTTTCCGCCAAGCGGTTAGCGCTTTTTAAATCATTATTTAAGAAAATATTGCGCGTAGAAAACTCAATGCTTTCATCAACGGCCTTAGCCTTCTTCTGAAGGTCATCCATTAACCGCTCTTCGGTAAAACGAATTTGCATAACGCCGAAGATAGTGAATCCAATGGCAACAATAAGTAAAATCGGTAAAATAAATAGTAGCAACCTTTTCATCTCAACCTCTTCTTATTATCTGTGACCAGCTAATCCTTTATTGACAACGTCTTCATCTCATTTTTAGCGATAAAAAAAGCCACCCTGCATTTACATGCAAGATGGCGGCCCGACCATCTAAATTTCCTCCGGAAATAAACAAATATTTCCGGACCCTAAAATATGGACTTACGTAAAAGCTGTTTGTATTACTGTTATTATATAGCAATGTCAAAAAAATGCAATTCATTTAGAGGTCCTTATGTGGTAAACTATAAGCAATGAACAAACCAAGATTAATTCCTAAGGCTGCACAAAAACTGCTTTTAACTCCTCAGATTAGACAGGCAATAACGCTTTTAGAACTCCCTTTACAGAAATTAAAAGTGTATCTTGAGCAAGAGGTAGCAAATAATCCTTTGCTTCAATCCTCTAAAGAAGATCTGTTAGCGTCTCTTCAAGGGAAAGCAATGTACAACCTTTCAACTCCTATCCCAACCTCTACTTCTTATGAAGAAAACGAATCTTTTTTACTCGCACAGACAGATAAAGTTCCTTCCTTACACGATTACCTTAGCCAGCAGCTTAGAATCTCAAATTTAAATGCCGAAGAGCTTGCAATAGCAGAAGAAATCATCTCTTGTATCGACAATTACGGATATCTACGTATTTCTCCGGAATCTCTTTCAGAACGCCTGAATTCCCCTATTGAAAGAATCAGCGATGTTTTAAGCATTATTAAAAATCTTGATCCTTCGGGCGTAGGTGCAAAAGATTTGCAAGAATGCCTTCTTATCCAATTAAAGAATAAGGGAAAAACACAGTCGCCCAGCTATCAGATTCTCGACCGTTGTTTTAAAGAACTTACAAAAAAGAAATACGGCCTTATTGCAAAAAAAATAAAAATAACAGAAGCGGAAGTACAATCAGCTATTGCAGAAATTAAACGGCTTAATCCTCGCCCCGGATCGAACTTCTCACAAGAAGTATCAATAAGGGTTACGCCGGATGTAGTTATTAACAAAAAGAAGGGCAAAATTGAAATTACCCTTAATCAAAAAACACTTCCCCGTATCCAAATAAACAACTCTTATAGGGAGATCTTACGGGATAGCGAAGTATCAAACGAAACTAAACAATTCGTAAAAAAGTATCTATGTAACGCACTATGGCTAATAAAGGCGGCAAATCAAAGAAATCAAAATATACTTAAAGTAGTGCGCGAAATTGTCAAGATACAAAAACGCGCTCTTTTTCAGGATGTTTCCCTAGCTCGTCCCTTAACTCTGAAAGACATTGCCCAAAAAACTGATTTGCATCTTTCAACAGTGGGAAGAATTGTTATGAATAAATACGCTTCAACACCTCAAGGCACCATAAGACTCAAAGAACTATTTAGCGCAGAGTATCACTCCCAAAATGGCGTTTCCATTTCAGGCAAAAATATTGCCGCAAAGATTAAAAATATAACCGTATCGTCAACTAATCCTCTAACCGATCAAAAAATCGCTGATATGCTCCAAAAAGAAGGCATTTGCATCTCGCGAAGGACGGTTGCCAAATACCGCAATAAATTACGCATTCCTCCTTCTTTCTTTAGATAAAATTATCTTTTCTTTTTCTCGGGAATTGCGACCTTAGGAGAAACTTTCTCCTGCACTACGATTGTCCTGGCTGTGTTTTTCCCGCCTTTAATCTTATAGTCAGCGGTTACCATATCACCCGTTTTAATATCGGTCATCTTTATCCATTTTCCCGATTTAGAAATCTTGGTTACCTCGTCAATCTCAACTGTAATCGAAGCACCACTTACTGTTGTTATTGTAATTGTGGAATTCGTCCAACTGTAACCAGAAATCTTTCCCGAAATTTTTTGGATAGGTTCTACCTGTTTACTTGTGGATTTCTTTGAAGCAGGCGGTCTGTTGGCCATGCAAAAACCTTGGCTAATTAATCCTAACACTAGCAAAGCAACGATTGCCAAACAGAAAATTCTTATTTTCATATCATCCTCCCCTTAAGTTTAAAATTAACATAAAATGCGTCCGCTAATTAAGCTATTCTTATTTTCTCACCCCCTTTTATTTAAAGAACTCCTGGCCTAAAGATACTTGCGCAGTTCTGCGCTTGTCCTTTTGCCTACAACGCCGTCGACCTTAAGGCCGCGGGCTTTCTGGAATTTCATAATGGCTTCTTTAGTCTTAGGGCCGGCCCTTCCGTCAATTTCCCCTTTATAGAAACCGGCTTTTTTCAATGCCTGCTGAATCTGTTTTGTGCTTAACCGTTTTCCTACTCCAGCGGACGTTTTCTTTGCCGGCTGGTCATATACTTCAGACGACCAGGATTCTTCGTTATCATAACTTTGATCAAGCATCTCTTGCTGGTATATTTGCTGAGACTTTGCGTAAGCGGGTGGCTGTGATTGCGTAGCGTGTTTTTCCGTGCCCGTGGCACACCCCCCTAACATAAAAATAACTACCAGCATAAAAGCTGCTATTAAACGCATCTTTTCCTCCCGTTTTATTCTTTTAAGTACTAACTTAATGCTTCCCATGTCTTCGGCCCTACAACACCATCAGGGTTCAGCTTTTTTGCTTTCTGAAACTCCTTAATAGCGCGCCTAGTCCGCGGCCCCATCTTACCGTCAATCTCACTCTTGTAGAATCCGGCCTTCTTTAAGGCTATTTGGATCTGCTTAATATGGTCTTCTGAGTTAAGACGGTAAGTTAAAATCTCATCATGGATATTAGACCCACCCTTTTGCTCTTTCGGCTTAACTTCTTCGGTAACTTTTTTCGCCACATCAGCAGTTTTTTCAATATAAGATTTACCCGTTGCTTTCATTCTTTCTTTAGGGGCACCCGCTTGTCTTGAGCCCTTTAAACGCGTTGGAATTACATGAGCTTTTGGAGTATCTCTAAGCTGCTGCCTGCCAGAAGTAATCTTCTTCTCCTGGCTAGTGCTCTCTTTAAAATATCTGATGAAACGAGAAAAAAAAGGAACCAAAAAAAGAATTATAATTATGCCAATGATTATTCTTTTCATGATTTTATAGTTTCATCTTTTATAAACGATTAACTCTTCTATTCGTCTCTTTAAATGCTCGATTTCAAAAGGTTTTGCGATAAAATCATCTACTCCCAAACGGCTTATTTCGCTCTTTGAGAAAGAATGCGAGTAAACCGACATAGCGATTAACGGAACTCCGGGAAAATTAGCCTTTGCCTTGCGCAATATATTCAAACCGAATGCCTTAGGGACGTTAATATTAATGATTATAAGATCCGGCTTAGAAGTATCTCCCAGTCCATCCGGATGAAGAAAGTTAAAATCCGCAAGAACCCCGTATCCCTCTTTTTCAAGAATGGATTTGAGGCCATTTGCCAAATTAAACTCTTGCTCAAGGATTAGTATTATTTTCTTCTCTATTGCCATGTCTATTCAACCGGAATGATCAGCTTTTTGCCAACTTTAAGCTTGTTAGGATCCTTAATCCTGTCTTTGTTTAATTCGTACAGATATTTCCATCGATGCGCCCTGCCAAGCTGCTCTTTGGCTATTTTTGAAAGAGTATCGCCTTTTTTAACCGTGTACTCTCTGGTGCTTACCTTGACTTCTGCCTCAACTTTCTCTTCCTTCTCAATAATATACTTGCCTTCTTCTAAAGGTTTCGCCTCAGTTTCCTGCGGTATGCCCGGATACGGCAGCATAACTTCTTCCACTTCAGCAATCATAAATTGGGCATTTCTGTCCTTTTGCATTCCCTCTAAATCGGTAACGCGAGCAATGGCATCGAGCTTACCGCGGCTGATAATCTTTATGCGCGATTCATCAATACCATTCTCCAGCATAAAGCGCTTTACCGCCTCCCCCCGACGTTTGCCTAATTTTTCGTTATACGCTTCCGACCCGCGGCGATCGCAGTTACCGGTAACAAGAATGCTTGTTTCCGGGTTACGCTTAAGAGTTCCGATAGCATTATTAAGAATTCTTATTACATCCTCTCGTAGAACCGCTTTATCGTAGTCAAAATATACTTTCACGTTCTTGATTATCTTCTTAATAAGTAACGAAGGACGAAGCTCCTGCGGCTTGGGCGGAGGTAATTCTTCTTCCTTATAATCAAAAATAATCTTATAAACATACACATATCCTCGATTACCCCATGGACGCATCTTCCCCGGCTCATTAGGCCACCACCAATAACCGCCGCGCCCAGAGTCTTTTACCGGCCCCGGCCTGGCATCTGTTGGCCACCATTCAAAGCGTTTTTGAAGCTCGTTACGTTCCTGTTCTCTCTTTTCTTCTCTAGCTAACTTATCAGAGGCGTAGGATGAACTCAGGCTTAAAAAGAATAACCCGCTGATAATTAAATAAACTAAATACTTTCTTTTATACATAGGCCACCTCTTTGATTAAAAACTCTCTACTATTTATATATGCGAAAATCGTGCCAAAGTATGAACAAAACAAAAATAATTATAAGTCTATTTATAACAAGTATTTGGATAAAATGACTTTTCGGGGAAAATTTGTTAACTTAAGGCAGGTTGGAAATCAATTTTACAAAGTGGAAAATATCTTAACTAGGATTAGCGGCTTATTGAAGGGTGATAACCTTACGCAAACCAAACTTATCAATTTTGTCCTTTAGGGTAGGACGGCTGATGCCTAATAACCGTGCTGCGTCGCTTTGATTTCCGTTGGTGGATTTTAACAACTCAATAAGCAAAGTTCTCTCAACTTCTTCAACAATATTTTGATAGAGAGTGCCTTTTTTTGCTGCAAATTCCTGTTTAATCAACTGACTAAATAAATCGCGTAACTGCGCCGTTAATTCCTTATCTTGAGAAGCTATAACTTGCTCCGTAATAACTATCTGCTCCGGTAGGATAACATTACCTTTGCCAAATAGCATTGCTTTTCTTATCACATTTTCTAGTTCTCTGACGTTACCAGGCCAATCGTATCTTTCTAATACTGCTAACGCTTCAGGGGAAACCTTGGCGAATTCTTTCTTTAGTTCCTTATTATATTTATTTAGGAAATAATCGGCCAGTTGCGGGATATCTTCCTTGCGCTCTCTTAATGGAGGGATTTTCACGGTAACCCCGTTAAGCCGGTAATAAAGGTCTTCCCGGAATTTGCCTTCTTTAATAAGGATTTCGAGATTTTTATTGGTAGCGGTGATTAGACGCACGTCAACTGTAATTGTTTTATTGCCCCCCAGTCTTTCAAATGACTTATCCTCCAGCACGCGCAGAATTTTTGTTTGAATAGAAGTCGGCATATCTCCGATTTCATCCAGAAATATCGTGCCCCCATTACACTGTTCAAGTTTACCGATTCTTCGCTCCTGGGCATCGGTAAAAGCGCCCTTCTCGTAACCAAAAAGCTCACTTTCAAGAAGTGTCTCAGGAATAGCAGCTGAGTTAATTACAAGAAACGGTTTATTTTTCCTATTTGAGTGACTGTAAATTGCCCGGGCGATTAATTCTTTACCGGTACCGCTTTCTCCTCTTAAAAGAACAATCACATCACTTGCTGCTACCTGACCTATGATTTTATAAATCTCCTGCATAGGAGGAGAAAAACCGATAATTCGTTCGCCGCTTACTTGCCCATTAGTGTCAAAAACAACCTCTGTCTTCATTATCCTTGAAGCAGAAAGCGCCTTTTTAATCAGTTCTTTCATCTTAGGTACATCAAAAGGCTTAAGCGCATAATCAAAAGCACCCATCTGCATTGCTTCTATCGCTGTTTCGGTAGTGCCATATGCAGTCATAATGATAATTGGCATCTTTTGATCTATTTCTTTAAACTTAGAAAATGCTTCCAAGCCGCTTATTCCGGGCATGCGAATATCC
>Ga0315282_10010444_pt1 | contig 14560 bp, 15 predicted proteins | sample YL17G07_20_MG_FD_203693 | JGI IMG/M metagenome (GOLD analysis project Ga0315282, IMG submission 203693) | Sediment microbial communities from Yellowstone Lake, YNP, Wyoming, USA - YL17G07_20 | ecosystem: Environmental > Aquatic > Freshwater > Lake > Sediment | place: USA: Wyoming | collected...
TGTCGAGGTCCTCGACGAGTAGCTCCAGCTTCCCGTCAGGCAGCGGGGTCACCTCCCCCGGCCTGCCGTGGATGAACTGGATACCCTTCTCCCTCGCCTCCCTGTAAAAGTCCTCGAAGCCCCTGCCCGTCATCCGCATGTCGGTGTAGTAGATGTATATCTTGAGGTAGGGCAGAAATTTCTTCAGTAGCACAGCCTGCTTGACCGTATACGGGCAGCAGACGGCGCTGCAATAGGAGACACCCTTGTGGGGATCTCTACTCCCAGCGCAGAGGACGTAGGCGATGGATTTCACCCTCTCCCCCGACTTAGTAGATAGGACCTTGCCCTCAGTGAGCTCGTTCTCGATCAGCCTCTCAACTTGCAGGGCGTTCACAACCCCTGGGTTCTCAGGATGATAAGTCCTCAGCTTTTCGTCGCTGATCAAGTCGAAGCCCGTTGCAACTACTATGGCGCCGGCGTTGAACTCTACGAGCTTGTCCTCGGCGTTCAGATCGATGGCGTCGACTGGGCACGCCTCCGCACAGGCTCCACACCTCTTACAGTTCTCGAAATCTATGGCGTAGGAGGACGGAACGGCCTGGGGGAAAGGCAGGTAGGCGGCCTTCCTCTCATATAGGCCTGCCTCGAAGCTATGGGGGACACTGGTCGGGCAGACAGCAGAGCACCTCCCACACTTCAGGCATTTATCAGGGTCAACGCCCCGGGCTCTACGCTTGACGGTGACATGGTAGTTCCCTGGCCCACCTGTTACGCTCTCGACCTCTGAGTTCGTGTACAGAGTGATGTTCTTGTCGTTTTCAACCTCGGCCATCCTCGGGCTGAGGATGCAGGGACTGCAGTCCAGGGTGGGGAAGGTCTTGCTCAGCTGCGCCATCCTGCCTCCAATACTTGGGTTCCTCTCGACTAGGTTGACCTTCAGCCCGGCCTCGGCGAGCTGAAGCGCCGTTGTGATGCCTGCCACGCCTCCGCCTATGACGAGGGCGTCCCTGCAGACCTCGACGGTCTTCTCCTGCAGGGGCTCGAGGGTCTTCGCCCTCTCCACCCCGCCCCTCACTAGATTGATTGCCTTCTCGGTGGCGCCCTTATCATGGATCCAACTACAGTGCTCTCGGAGGTTGACGTGGACAAGCTGATACCTGTTGACGCCCTCCTCCTCGACGACGTTCCTGAACATGTTCTCGTGCATGTGGGGGCTACAGCAGGCGACGACGATGCGGTCGAGCTTGTTCCTCTTGATGGAGTCCCTGATCATCTGGAGGCCCGGCTTGGAGCAGAGGAACTCCGTCACCTGTGCCGTCTTCACGCCCTCGACATCCTTCACGGCGTCCCTGACCTTGCCACAGTCCACCGTGCCCGAGATGTTCCCGCCGCACTTGCAGATGAATACGCCTATCATGCTCTCACCTCCACCTTCTCGAGAAGCCCATGAACGCTCACCGAGTTAACGTCGAAGCCCAGCTGATCGGGGTTGATCCCGAGGGCGAGGCCAAGGAGCTGCGGGTAGTAGAGCACCGGGATGTCGTAGCTCTGCTGCAGCTCCTCCGCGAGTATCCTCTGGTACTTGTCGTACATGATACCGCAGAACGGGCAGACGAGGACTATGGCGTCGACGTTGGCGGCCTTCAAGGTGTCCAGCTTACCCTTCGTCATCGCCTTTGAGACCTCCTCCTTTACCGCGAGTAGACTCCCACCACAGCAGTCGTTCTTACCGATATACTCGACAGCCTCAGCGCCCGTGGCCTCGACGAGCCTGTCGAGGCTGCCCGGAAACTCTGGGTCGTCGAAGCCATCATAGAGGGTCGAGGGCCTCACGTAGTGGCATCCAGGATGGCATGCTATCCTTAAACCTTTCAAGGGGTGTGTGACCTTGCCTTTGATGTTTTCGACACCGAAGTCTTGGTACAGCATCCTGGCGAAATGCACGACGCGGGGTTTCTCCCCCTGATACTCTACGCCGAGCCTTGAGCTGAGCAGCTTGTTGACGTTCTTTAACGTAGCTTCGTCGCTGTTCAGGACCTTCTCTGACTTGGCCAGCATCTCGCCGCATGCCGAGCAGAGAGTGACAACATCGAGACCTGCTTCGGCAGCTTTCTTCAGATTAACCGCCGCCATCGAGAGAGCCCTCACCTCGTCCACAGGCTCTATGGGGAAGCCACAGCAGCCGAACCCCTCGTCGACGAGCCCTATGCCAAGGGCCTTGGAAACTGCCCTGGCTGACAGCTCGTAGTTCATCTGCCTGACCGGGATGGTACACCCAAGGAAGAGGCTATACCTCATTTGCCTGCCTCCGCTATCTTCTTCACGAAGCCGGGCTCAGACTCCACGTCCGGAAGGCCGCGGTCTCCTCTTTCCTCCTTCGTGAAATCGTCTACCTCGTAGATTCTGCCGCCCTGAGCCAGGATGTCCACGAGCTTCGTCAGGTTCGACGGAGCCAGCCCCTCTCTTGCAGCCATGTTCTTAAGAACCGTCATCACCTCAGGTGGCCTGACATCCTGAGGGCACCTCTCTTGGCAGATGAAGCACATGGAGCAGAGCCAGATGAACTCGCTGTTGAAAACCTGATCCTTCAGTCCCAGCTTCGCCATCTTCATGATCCTCCTGGGGTTGAAGGCCGAGTCCACCTCCCTCACTGGGCAGGAAGCGGTGCAGACACCACATTGGAAGCATTTGCTGAGATCCTCGGCGCCGAGCTCGGACTCGAGCCGACGGATGAAGCGGGTGTCAGCCTCAAGATCTGTTATACCTCTTTTAGACGTCATATCCTTACCCTTTTTAATCACTGATAAAAGAGATGGGACTTTAAAAAGCAGTCGATAGATTTAGAGGTTTAATAAAATCCTGAATAAAGAATCTCTATTCTTCCCATTTCTTAGACTCGTAAATCTTGAATCTCCTTCTTGTACTCAGGAGTGCAGACCATGTCTGAGCCTGTAATCACCTTCTGCATGCAGTTGTCGATGCAGAGGTAGCAGAAGATGCACTTGAAGGGCTGATACTCGATCCTCTTCTCCTCGGGGTAGACCTTGATGGCCATAGACGGGCAGACCCGCTCACAGTCCTGGCAGTGGTCGCACCTCTGCATATCCCATATCAGGGCTCCCCTCGTGCCCGGCACAGGCTTGGGCTTGACGGAGGGGTAGTTGAGGGTCACGGGCTTCGAGAATAGGTTCTTCAGGATCTCTTTAAGCATCTTTGGCATCGTTACTTCCCTCTCTTCAGGTATGTGATCCTCTCGGTGCACGAGATGCATGGGTCGATGCTGTGAACGATGGTGGGAATGTCGGCGATCTCGTGGCCGATGAGCATCGTCACGAGGGGAGGTATGTTCGCCGCGGTCGGCGTCCTTATCTTACACCTCTGGAGCTTGTTTGTGCCGTTCCCCTCGACGTAGTAGAAGAGCTCTCCACGCGGCTGCTCCGTCCTATTGATGGCGACTCCGTCGGGGAACTTCTCGTTCTTGTTTAGTATCGGTCCCTCGGGCATCTGCTTCATGGCCCTCTCTATAAGGTCGAGTGACTGAATGACCTCGTCGAAGCGCACGAGCATCCTAGAGTAGGAGTCCTCGCCCTCATAGACTATGGGCTTGAAGTCGAGCTCCCCGTAGGCCTCGTAACCAAGGTTCCTCGTGTCTTGAGGTATCCCGCTGCCCCTTATAGTGGGGCCAACAGCGCCTAGGAAGACGGCCTTGCTCTTGGGTAGTATGCCTTTCCCCTCGCACTTTCCCCTGATGGCTGCGTCCCTGTGGAAGACCGGCTCCAAAGCCTCTACCCTCCTCCTCACGAGCCCCAAATCCTCTCTGTAGACCTTGACCATGGATTCGTCCATGTCCTTTCGGCATCCGCCAATCATGTTAGTCTCCAAGTGTATTCTGTGGCCGTTGGTCTTCTCGTTCAGGGACAGGATGATCTCGCGGTCCCTCCAGACCTGCATGAAAAGGCTCTCGAACCCTATGGCGTCAGCGAAGAGACCGAGAGACAGGAAGTGGCTCTGGAGCCTAGCGAGCTCGGACCAGATGACCCTCAGATATTTAGCCCTTGGCGGCGCCTCAGCTCCGGTTATCCTCTCTATGGCTCCACAGTAGGTCATACCGTGAATGTAGTTGCAGATGCCACAGACCCGCTCGCAGAGGTATATGTTCCGTTTGTAGTCGTTGAGCTCGCAGGCCCTCTCGATGCCCCGGTGGACGTAGCCGAGGTTAGGGACGACATCGACGATCTTCTCCTCGTCCGCAACGAACCTCAGATGGATGGGCTCCGGCAGGACGGGGTGCTGTGGGCCGAAGGGAAACACGGTGTACGCTTTCTTTGTAGCCGATTGCGCGTCACTCATTCCAGTCACACCTCCAGCAGCGGCCTGCCTCCCTGAGAGCCTCGTACTCGTCGTAACCTAGCTCGACCTCGTCGAAATTCATGATCCTCTCCTCTTGGTCCAGCTCCCTGACCTGGACGTGCTCCATGAAGCGGATCTCGGAGAGGTTCATCGGCCTTCCGACGTACTCCTCTAGGTCGAGGGAGGACTCGGGCCAACCCTCGCCACCGAGGCTCTTGTCTATCTCTGAAGCAGCCTTCCTGCCGTCTCTGAGGGCCTCTATCACGAACTTTGGGCCGAAGCAGACGTCGCCCCCCGCCCAGACCCCCTTCATGCTGGTCTCGTAGTTGTCGTTGATGACTACCCTCCCCTGCCTGTTGACCTCTAAGCCAAACTCCGCAGGGATGACGACGGACTGTCCTATGGCCTTGATGACTGTGTCGACCTCCACGGTAAATTCGCTTCCCTTTATCGGGATGGGCCTTCTTCTACCTGAGGAGTCGGCTTCGCCCAGTTCCATGTGCTGCAGCTCAAGCTTCAACGGTTTCCCAGACGTGATCTTGACGGGGGTCGTTAGGTACTCGATGTTGACCCCTTCCTGTATGGCGCCCTGTATCTCGTGGGTGGAAGCGGGCATCTCCCGTTCCGTCCTTCTGTAGTATATGATGATCCTGGTCGCACCGAGCCTTCGAGAGGTCCTGGCAGCGTCTATCGAGCTGTTTCCACCTCCTATAACTGCGACCCTATCTCCGACGTTCATGGTGCCGTTGCGGACGTTGACTGTGGTGAGTATCTCCCTGAAGTCTATGACGCCCTCGGAGTCCTCACCCTCTATGCCGAGCTTATAGCTGTCGACCGCGCCTATCCCGACGAAGACGGCGTCGAATTTTTCTAGTAGGGGCTTCAGCTCTTTGATCTCCGTGTTGGTCTTGAGTTCAACGCCAGCCTCCTCGAAGCGTGCACTTATCTCCGTCTCCATGAGGTCCTTGGGAAGCTTGTACTTGGGTATACCCCAATACATCGCCCCTCCGCATCCCTTCTCCTTTTCGAATACGGTGACGTCGTGCCCCATCATGCCGAGGTAGAAGGCACATGACACACCTGCGGGCCCCCCACCTACGACCGCAACCTTCCTGCCTGTCAACTCGGCTCGCTTGACCCCGCGCCTCAGGCTCGGCATCGAGTCTGCGGTGAACCGTTTTAAAAACCTTATCTGTATAGGCTCCTCGTTCTTCTCCTGCCTACAGGCCTCCTCGCATGGCGCGAAGCACACCCTACCTAGTATAGCGGGGAGGGGGGCCTGCTCTATGTGAGTATTGTATCCGCCCTGCGGGTCCCCCATGACGACCTGCCGTATGTATTTTGGGGCGTTGACCATCGCTGGGCATGCCTCCCGGCACCTGCCGTAGAACCTTTTAATGAAAGGCATCGGCCCGACCGCCGGTTTCAGTAGCGTCGTCTCGTTGGCGCCCTCTATCTTCATCAGCCTGCCGTCGAAGTCGATGTTGATGCCTGAGACCTTGATGTTGAACATATCCTGAAGCTCATTCTCGGCGATGAAGGCGGCTGGGAAGACGCCGGTTATGCTCGGTATGGGCTCGTTCTTCGGCGTCTTTAGACGTAGATTAACGACGTCAAAGCCCCTCTCGAAGTGGTAGATCACTTCGACTTCAGTGCCGAGGTCCCTCGCGGTTATAGTCATCATCCTGGCGTTCTGGGCCTTCAAGTCGTTGATCTTGATGAACATGTCAACCTTGTCGGCGACGACATCCTCGGTCTTGCCCTTGACCTTGTACTCCTGCACCACTATCTTAGCCACCTTCCCCCTGACACTCGCTGATCTTCTCCAGCTTCTGCAAGGCCAGCATTATGCCGTCTACTATCTGCTCGGGCCTAGCGGCGCAGCCCGGCACGTAGACGTCCACTGGGATGACCTTGTCGACGCCACCAAGGGTGTTGGGGCAGTTGTGGAAGATGGCGCCGCTGCAGGCGCACTCGCCGATGGCTATAACAGTCTTCGGTGCCGGCATCTGGTCGTAGAGGTTCCTGAGCACCCTCTGGTTCCTCTTGTTCACGGGGCCCGTAACCAATAACATGTCAGCCTGCTTCGGGTCGCCTATGTTGACTATGCCGAAGCGCTCGATGTCGAACCTCGGTGTTTGCGCCGCCAGTATCTCTATGTCGCAGCCGTTGCAGCTGCCGCAGTCGAAGTGGAGGACCCAAGGCGACTTAATTCTGGCCTTAGTCATCGTCCTCATTACAGTGCCACCAGCCGGACTATGAGCCCGATTATGTTCGCGATTATGAGGAGGAAGCCCACCGTCCACGTGGTCTTGACCATACTCTTCCAGTCGAGCCTCGGGTAGACGTTATCTATGACTAGAGCGACGAAGAAGAAGGAGAGCGCTAGGGTTGCGCCCACTATAAGGCTTTGAGCCCAGAAGAGGGCGACGAAGCTCAGCATGAGATCCACCTTCGTCCAGTGCCCAAGCTCTATCAGAGCCAGTGTGTAGCCGCTGAACTCCGTGTATATCCCCCTGACGAGCTCCTGATGGGCGTGACCTGAGGCCGAGACGTCGAACGGCGACTTCTGCATGTTCACAACCAGCACTGGTATCATCGCCAGGAGCGTCAGGGGCAGGTAGGGAAGTAGGGGCACCGTGATGTCAAATATTCCCTGAATCATGAAGGTGCCCGTCATGATGGAGATGTTGAGGGCTGCAAGAATCATCACTGGCTCACAGCTCATCATCCCGAGAAGCCCCCTCTTCGCGCCGATGTTGCTGTATGGCGACTTGGAGTTGAAGGACGCTACCATAAGGCAGATGTCGGCCAAGGCGATCGTGAAGATCATCAAGAGTATGTCCTGCCCGAAGGCGAGGAGGGTGTAGGCGGCTATGCTGAAGCCAAAGTAGCCGAACGCGAGGATAGGCTGCAGCCCACTCGCCAGGAAGGGCTGCTTCCCCCAGAGCTTGATCACGTCGTAGAAGGGCTGAAGGATCGGGGGCCCGATGCGGCTCTGCATCCTCGCCGTCAGCTTCCTGTCTATGCCCATGAGGATGCCGCCGATAATGGGCGCTAGCACCACAAGCAGAACAGGAATGTAGGTGTTCAGGCTAAGAAGGTCGACCATGTCAAAGCACCACTGTAAGGAACATTATCAGCACCACGAGTGCCCCTGCGACGGTCCCCAGGCGAAGGAGCTGTGGGCTGCTCACCTCGTGATCTAGGAACATACATGAAACATCAGCGGTCGCCTCGCCGTCTGCGGTTGTCCTGAAGGCGACCGGGTTATCAGGGATGTTCTCGCCGCTCAGGTACGGGGGCTTTATGACCCCGCCCTTTCTTCTGGCAATAATGAGACCTATGAGGAGGATCAGGCCGGCGGTGATCCAGTAGGGGTAGGTGATGAAGGAGCCTACAAACGTTTCCAGGCTTAGGAGACCTGCGTAGAAGCCACCCCAGTAGCTCGCGGGCATGGTGGGCAGGACCAGTCCGTTGACGACGAGGCCTACGCCGCTGCCCATCACGAGGGCGAGGCAGAAGAGAGACAGCATGGAGACTGCGTAGGCGGCTGGGAGCTCCTCGCCCTTGCGCGTCCTCTCGGCCTGCGGGAGTACGGTGAGATGGCCGAGCCACTTCGCATAGTAGACCGTCGTCGCCGCACTGCCTACGAGAACGAGCATTATTATGAGCAGTCCTGAGAGGAGGGGCGATGTAGCGATGGCGTCTATCGCGGCCCATTTCCCTATCAGCATACCGAACGGGGGCAGGAACATGCTTAGCATACCCATGATCATCATGAGGCTGGTGAAGGGTAGCCTCGCGAGTAGACCCTCCCAGTCCTCTATGAGCCTGCTGTGCACCCTATTCTCAACGACGCCCGCTCCGAGGAACAAGAGTCCCTTAGAGATAGAGTGGAACACGAGGAGCGTTACAGCAGCGGCGTATCCGAGGGGCGAGTTCAGCCCAGCGCACATGAAGATGAGGCCGAGGTCCCCTATCGTAGAGTAGGCGAGGATGCCCTTAGAGACCCTCTCATTGAGGGCGAGGACAGCCGTGATCATGAATGTGAATGCGCCGACTAAGGCAATGCCTAGGCTGAGTGATGTCCCCTGTATCGCCGGCGCTATCCTTAGGACAAGGTAGACGCCAGCGTTGACCATCGTGCTCGAGTGGAGGAGGGCAGAGACGGGCGTCGGCGCCACCATCGCCCCCTGAAGCCACTTGTTGAACGGGAACTGAGCAGACTTCGTGAAGGCGGCGAAGGCGAGCGTGGCGAAAAGGAGGAGAAGAGCCGGCGTCTGGCTGTAACCAAGAAGCTCTGCTAGGGAGATGCTGCCGACGTAGTAATGTCCGATGTACATGGCACCAACGAAGGCGACGCCGCCGAGGAGGTTCATCCAGAGGGCGGTAACTGCGTTCCTTACGGCGATCTCCGTGCCATCGTGCCTGATTAACTCGTAGCTGCAGAGGGTGGTTATCTCCCAGAAGAAGTAGAGCCAGTAGAGGCTGTTGGAGAAGACAAGGCCCTGCATCACGCCGAGGAGGAGGAGCATGAAGAAGAAGAAGAACCTGTTCTGCCGGCTCTTCTCTAGGTGGAGGTGCTCCTCGTGCTCGTCCATGTATGCTAGGCTGTAAACTACGACCAAAGAACCGACGATGCTTATTATCAGGCTCATGAGGAGCGAGAGATTATCAACCATAAGAACATAGCCGACCTCGACTCCCCCCATCACGAACTCGAAGTATGCGATCGGTAGCAGCTGGAGCAGGGCGAGACCGATCACCAACAGGTTTCCGAACCTGAACCCGGCGTATAGGAAGTAGACGAGGAGAACGAAGTCCAAAACCAAGATGATCGTCTCGAAGACGGGGGCAGTCTCGTACACGAATCCGCCTCCGCTATAAAGTAAAAGAGACGAGGCAATCAAGGTCACAGTCGTGACAGCCACGACCAAGCGCCTTATCAACGCATCATCAGCGACGAGGCAGATGAGCCCCGCAGCGACGGGGAGCACGACTGTTAAGGCTAACAGCATCCCATGATCCATTTTCAAATACCCTCGGCTCTCATTTCAGCATGGTAGCGAGACTGTAATTTTTATGAAATTCGATATTAATTAAATTGATTCACAATAATAAGGGTTGTATCCGCCCTTACTAAACCTGTACATACCAGCCTCTACGCTTTTCTGAGTTCGAATTTAAATCTATCGTTATAAGGTTAAATACATTTAATGAAGATAATAACAGAGTGAGAGAATGATTAAAGGTTGTAATAATTTAAAAATTTGAATTTGTTAAAGAAATAATTTTATATAATCTATATTTTATACTATGAAATCACTTTTTCCTTAAAGTGTATAGTAAATTTAGTATATATATTATTTGGAAGAAATATAGAATATATATGAAGGAAATTATGGATAGCAATATATACTCGACGCCATGAGTTTATGAGAGGCGTAAAGTCCTTTGGATAAGTATGTTGAGAGCGTTTACAACAGTCTCGTTGAGAAGGACCCGGATCAGAAGGTCTTCCACCAGGCAGCGTATGAGGTTCTGACGACTCTTGAGCCGGCCATCAAGAAGTTCTCCAAGTACCAGGAGAACAAGATCCTAGAGAGGATGGTCGAGCCTGAGAGGATCGTCCAGTTCCGTGTACCGTGGAAGGACAAGGACGGGAAGATCCAGATCAACAGAGGCTACAGGGTCCAGTACAACTCCGCCATCGGGCCGTACAAGGGCGGCTTCAGGTTCCACCCAACAGTCAACCTCGGCATGATGAAGTTCCTGGGCTTCGAGCAGACCTTCAAGAACAGCCTCACCGGCTTGCCGATGGGCGGCGCCAAGGGAGGCTCTGACTTCGACCCGAAAGGGAAGACCGATAACGAGGTCGAGACCTTCTGCACAAGCTTCATGCTCGAGGTCTACAAGTACATCGGCCAGTTCGTCGACGTCCCCGCGGGCGACATCGGTGTCGGTGCCCGGGAAATCGGCTACATGTATGGGGCATACAGGAAGATCACCAACCAGCACGGCACCTGCGTGCTGACCGGCAAGGGCCTGACCTTCGGCGGCTCTCTCGTAAGGACCGAGGCGACGGGCTACGGCTGCGTCTACTTCGCCGAGGAGATGCTGAAGACGAAGAAGCAGGCACTGAAGGGCAAGACGGTCGCCGTCTCTGGCTCAGGGAACGTCGCCCAGTATGCGATCAAGAAGGCGATGCAGCTAGGCGCCAAGGTCGTCACCGCGAGCGACTCCGACGGCTGGATATACGACCCCGCCGGCTTCGACGAGAAGAAGCTCGACTTCCTCCTAGAGCTGAAGAACGTCAAGAGAGGCAGGATCAAGGAGCACGCCGACAAGTTCAAGGCCCAGTACAATGAGAAGGGCAAGCCCTGGGACATCAAGGTCGATGTAGCGCTCCCATGCGCGACCCAGAACGAGCTCGATGGTAAGAACGCCAAGACCCTCATCGACAACGGAGTAATTGCCGTAACTGAGGGTGCAAACATGCCGAGCACCCTCGACGCAATAAAGGCTTTCCAGGACGCGAAGATCCTGTTCGCCCCGGGCAAGGCTTCAAACGCAGGCGGCGTGGCCACGTCGGGCCTCGAGATGGTTCAGAACAGCCAGCGCTACTTCTGGAGCGCCGAGGAGGTCGACGCGAAACTTCACGGTATAATGGTGAACATCCATAAGACCGCCTACGACACGGCGAAGGTGTTCGGCCAGCCCGGCAACTACGTCCTCGGCGCCAACATCGCCGGCTTCCTCAAAGTAGCTGACGCGATGATCGCCCAAGGCTACACAGCTTAAAACCTAAAATATCCCCTGTTGGGGGTTGGCAACCCCTTTTTTCAAAAAAAATTGGGGAACCATTTTTATTTAAAAAAGGAGGATAGCCCCGCACTCCCGAATCCATCCCTAGACGCGAATTCATAACTGAGATCAATACGATCTCAGTAGCGATCGGACGACCTCCGAACCCGATCATTCAGCAGACCACAGAGGGACTTGAAAACACGAAATTGGGCACTATAGTAGTCGATGAGGAAACGATGCAGACAAAAATACAAGGCGTCTACACCGGCGGAGACGTAGTACCAGACGCGCGATGGTCATCAGCACCATGGAAGCCGGGATAATAGCTGCAAGGGCTCTGCAAGAATAAATAATGAAGAAGCTAGCATCGAGAAATGAGAAGCAGAGATATTAGCGCGCGCTCCTCATTCCCTCCGCTGATAAGATTAAATATGCATTATCTTTAGTAGAATTGATCTAAATGGAGAAGGCGTTAATACTTCTTAAGGTTGAGACCCTAGGGAAGGACAGCATTGAGGGGATTCTCCAGAAGGTCAAGGCTAGGCCTGAGGTTAAGGAAGCTGGAATTACCTTCGGCGACTACGATATCTACCTCATCGCTGAGGTCGGGAAGTCGCTGGAGATGACGAAGCTGGTCATGGAGATACGAGGCTCCCCGTCAGTCATCTCGACGACGACCCTACTAATAGTTGGCTGAATGTCAAATATTTCAACTAAATATTGTTAAAATCATCAAATTGAGCTGGTAGGAACTATCAGTTTCGATTCTATTGTTGTATAATATTGCACGTAAGCGTAGACTTTACGCTATCCATCTCGCGAATCTTCATAACAGTTTGACGGATTACTTCTCGATCATCGGATTGGATCATAACGTAGAGGTCGTATGGTCCGTAGAGGAAATATGCGCTGGTTACGCCAGGCAGAGCTCTTATATTGTCTATGGTCTCCCTTTTGAATGACCCCGCTAGAACCACTAAAATAAGCGCCTGTTCCATGATACTCAATGAGTATTCAGCTGAATACTGATATAAATTTATCCAGCTACTATAAAGCTATAAAATTGAAGAAATTTATTCAATTTTTTAAACAATATATAAAATTAGGCATATTATTTATTGGTGAAATATTTGATGTTTACTATTTGAAGAAAATTATTATATGGAGAAACGTTAAGTGGAATGAAAGGCCGGAGATACTTTTATATTGTTTACAGTAGATATCAGCCTGGTAGACCTTGGAGCGGGCGTTGATTCTTATAAAGACAAAGTCACCAGATATAGTCGGAGTCTTTGACAAGATCAAGTCCCACCCAAAAGTGGTAGAAGCGAACACGATCTACGGTCCCTATGACATCTACTCCTTGTGCGAAGACGAGACAACAATGGGTATAAAAAGAACTGCCATGGAGATAAGAAACGTAGCAGGAGTAGTTTCAACGTGCACTTGCGTCATCTCAATAAAACTTTGATCCTTTGTGCAAAAAACTTGTAGAAAATCTTTGGCAGACTCTTTTAATTCGTCTCAATTGAGATAGCAGATACATTGGGTTTGTTTGGGAGCTTTCTCACGCTTCGGTAAAGTCTTGGAGCGCGGTGATGAGCTACATCGGCTCGCAAGCCGACGTGAATATCGTCTCCAGGTATTCGCTGCAGATGCCCAGGGTGTCCATGGCCTTCTTCATCACTCCAACCCTGTCGACTGCATCAATATTTCTCCCTAGGTAGTCATACCGCGTGCGCAGACGCATGTGAGTGAGACGAGGGAAACAAATAATTCGTTTACACGCAAACTCATCATGGAGCGCATCGAATGCGTACAATAAATAGATTAAGAGCCATCGGATCAGAAATTTATAATAATATTAATTATTTCATTCAGAGGAGTGATACACCTTGAGTTCAGGCGTCGAACAGGGTAAGCATGTTGTGATCGTGGGTCTTGGCACGGGTGGTCTCTTCTCCTCCCGTGCAGCCCAGCGGTATAACAGGAACACGCGCATTACGATCATCGAGAAGCGCGACTACGACATGTTCTCCCCATGTGGAATCCCCTATGCTATCGAGGGAAAGGTCAAGGACTTCGAGGAGCTGAAACACACGGTCCCCGTGACGAGGAACATAACCAAGCTCCTGAGACACGAGGCCTTGAGGATCGACCCATCGGGGAAGAAAGTGGAGGTTAAGAAACTTGAGACAGGCGAAACCCAGTGGATAGGTTATGACTCGCTTATCCTCGCCACCGGAAGCAGACCGAAGGTCCTTCCGATACCGGGTGGACGGGAGCTCCTAGGGAGGGGGGTATACACCTGCTCAACGCCAGAGGAAGGTAAGATACTACGAGAGGCGGCCTTGAAAAGCAAGAGGGCCGTAGTCATCGGGGGAGGAGCCATAGGGCTTGAGATCGCTCTAGCCCTGAGGCACCTTGGCCTCGAGGTCATAGCAACTAAAAGGACACCACAGGTCCTAGGAGATGAACTCGACACCGATATGAGTGAGATCATCTCAAATTTCATCGAGTCCCAAGGAGTAAAGAACCTCTTCGGCAAGGGAATAGAGAGGATCAACGGCGTCGAGAAAGTTGAGTCAGTCGTCATAGCTGGTGAAACCATACCGACGGACATCGTGGTCATGGCTACAGGCATCGACCCAACCTCAAAGCTCGCTGTTGACGCCGGCTTGAAGGTGGAGAAGGGCGCAATCGTCGTCGATAAGAAGATGAGGACCAGCGATAAGGACATCTACGCCCTCGGCGACAACTGCCTCAGTTTCAGCAATATCGACGCCCAGCCCCTCTCGGTCCCCCTAGCCACGACAGCCTACAAACAGGCAACTGTAGCAGGCGTCAATGCGGCCGGCGGAGACGCCGAGTACCTAGGCTCCATTGGAACCTTTGTCACCTACTTCGGCGGTCTCGAGGTAAGTTGCACCGGGTATAACACGACGACGGCTGAGGCCCATGGCTTCAAGGTCGTCTCCGGGCGTGCCAATATGAAGACCAAGCCCCACTGGATGCCTGACGCTCAGGACATCTCAATAAAGATAATTGTAGACGCTGAAACAGGTAACGTCATTGGGGGTCAGGCCATAGGCTACGAAGGTACCGATTGGCGAATAGATATCATAGCCCTCGCAATCAAGAAGCGGATGACTATCCATGAGCTAAGTACGATTGAACTCGCCTACTGTCCGGCTGTCTCGGACCTCAGTGACCCCTTGATGATGGCTGTCGACGCCACAACAAGGCGACTTGAATTAGTCCAGAAAAGAGTTTAAATTTTTTACTCCTTCATCTGGAAACCTTGACGATCTTGAGGCGCTGCGCGCGCGTATGTTATTACACCCTCTAGGGGGATTTAGGCATCTTTACCAGAGAAATAAGATTGGGTTGAAAGAGAGATAGCTTAGAAGAATTCCTT
>Ga0315282_10010445_pt1 | contig 14559 bp, 10 predicted proteins | sample YL17G07_20_MG_FD_203693 | JGI IMG/M metagenome (GOLD analysis project Ga0315282, IMG submission 203693) | Sediment microbial communities from Yellowstone Lake, YNP, Wyoming, USA - YL17G07_20 | ecosystem: Environmental > Aquatic > Freshwater > Lake > Sediment | place: USA: Wyoming | collected...
AAACCTTTAACAAGTTTTTCCAAAACCTTGCGGCTTCTTTGATAAAATAGCGATTTATTTTGAAAAACGACTGGAAAAATCCGAATATGATTAAATTGCCTTTAAATTTAGAATTATTTTTCATAAACAATTCAATCCTTTCTCCAACCACAAATATAATTCTCCTAGAAAATAAAAGTTACGGACTCCTCTGCAATTTCATTCTCGCGGGCGGTAGCGCCACGATAGCTCTAGCCCGTTGATTGTTTTGTTTGTGTATAGTCTTCTTAGGTTCAATCTCAACATCAGGTTCACTTCGGCTTTGCGCAGACAATCGGCACGTCCGTCTGACAAAGGGCAACATTGTTTTACGTAGAAGATTCTTAAAAGAAAAACCGTTAATATAGCGTGCACCTCGTTGAGTTTTTTGTTCAACGATAGCCTTCAAATCAAATAAACAGACGTTTGCGTCATAAGCGCTAAAACACGGATTATCTTCAAAGGTAATTTCTAGGGGTAATAAGACTTTCCCAAGCCTCTGTTTATCTGTTCTGGCAGGCGGTGAGTTCACGATACTTTTCAACTTGAATTGTAGTTTAACCAAATTGTAGAGGCTTGCTAATCCGTTGTTTTTCTTTTTGTGTGATACTCTTTAAATTGAACTTAACTGACGTGCCTACCGTGTATCTATGTTACCCGAAAAATCTTGATTAAAAAAAGTTGAATAGGCTTGCTAACTTACAGATGATTTTGAAGAATCATACCTTTCAGGTTTTAAGAGCATGACAGGCCTACGTACATCGCCGAAACGTCCGCTTCGGCCCGAACAGTTACTAACATCTTTTCTTTTTGATAGATGATAGAGCTATGCAAAAGTGATAGAATTATGCACAATTATAGATTTACCGTTCAACCGTAAAACTCCAACCTTCACGACGCATCCACGGGATAATATGGTTGTAAGCGTCATTGTAACTCAAGGCAAGTTTTGACGCAACGAATTTAATGCTTACAGGTTCGTTTTTAGGAAATGCAGTGCAAATGTCTAATCGAGTTATATCTCCAAATCTCGATGATGATCGATCGATCGGATACGGCTGTACTATACTTGACAGTCAAAAGATATGGTTAGTCAAGACCGATGCCTATGGAAACATGCAATGGAACAAGACGTACGGAAGAGCAGATTTAGACGTGGCAGAATCTGTTATTCAAGGACGTGATGGTGCATTTGTGTTGGCAGGTTGGTATCAGTTCTTCGGGCAAAGTCCTCATGCGTGGTATATCAAAATCGACACTGAAAATGGATTAGCTTGGACAGATTCTACACTGAACAGCATTGTTCTATACAGAGGCGTAACCGACGGATACTGGAACTTCGTGCGGGTCCGCATATGGAAAGTCGAAGAAAACCCATAACCCACATTTTCCTTTTTTCTATGCAAAACACGCTTCCAGCGTGCGCACTTACCAGTGTTCGTTGAAGTGTATGCCAAGGATTACAGCGTCTTTGGCATTACAGTATCCATCGCCGTTGATGTCTGCATTAGGATTATAGTCTCCAAAGGGATAGAAAGCCACTCCTAAAGCAATTGCATCTTTAGCATTAACATAGGTGTCTCCGTTTATATCACCTGGAACAGTTACCAAGATCATGCCATAAGAAAATGTGTTGTCTAACGTGTCTGTTTCGCCTGAAACAGGCCAAGCGTAAGCCCATATGGTGTAGTTGCCCTTAGCAAAACCAGAAGTGTCCCAATTGAAGGTTATGGTTTTGGAGTTTCTTGTTATTAGCGTGACTGTTTGAGTGGCTATTGTTATTGTGTTGGCGTAGACGGTTACGGTAAAGGTTTCATCATATATGCCGTAGTTTAGGATTTTTAAATCTATGAGTAAAGTGAAGCCTTGTCCCACAACAGTTTTTGTGATGACATTTACTATTCCAATGTCATGCGGGTTGAAAGGTTGCACCAGGGGATAATTATCAATGTTGTTGCCAGAGATTGTGTATCGGGTATCGCCTATACCGTCACTTCCAGGCTGGTCTCGATTTGGTCCGCTTTTTTCATCCACGCCCGTGTAGTCGCTCCAGTGGTTTCCGCCAGAAGGATAACCGTCGTCCCAAACATTGAATAAGCCTCCGCCGATGGCGTTTTCTATTTTGTTGGCAAAGTTGTTGTGGTAGATGATGTTGTTGGCGGAGTTTGTCACGTCTATTCCGAGGTCATTGTCTGATATGGTGTTTGCGTAGATGATGTTTCCGCTTGATTGTAGGCTGAGGCCAACTGTGTTTGAGGTGATGATGTTTTTGTAGATGGTGTTGGTGGTTGAAGAGGCGATTAAGTTGATGGCGACATTGTTGTCTTGGAATATGTTGCTGTAGATGAGGTTGTTGATGGCGTTGTTGCCTTCGATGCCGATTCCGCTGCTGCCCATTTCAGACATTATGTTGTCGTAAATCTTGCAGTTGCTTGCATCATTAATGAGTATACCCTGGTCCCAGCTTGTTATCACAATTCCTGCGATAGTGGATCCGGACGCACCAGACAATAGAGTGGCAAAGATTCCAGATCCGCCACCACTGAAGATGGGGCTGCTTCCTTTTTCGCCGAGAAGCGTTAAAGGCTTGTCAATGACTAGAGACTCGTAGTAGACGCCTGGTGCAATTATGAGAGTCGCTCCTGCAGATGCTTCGTCGATTGCCTCTTGTATGTTCTCTGTAATCCTCACAACATTTCCAAACGCATATACAAGACCATCTTGTGAACCCACGTAAACCATACCATCAGCAACAGCAGGAGAAGAAGACACGATGTTGCCCGTTGCGTAGCTCCATATGAGTGCGCCATTCGAAGTATCAAGACAATAAACCTTGCCATCATCTGATCCTACGTAGACCTTGCCATCAGCAACAGCAGGAGAAGAAGACACAGACCCGCCTGTTGTGCAGTTCCAAATGTGTGCTCCTGTCGTTGCGTTCAAAGCATAAACCTTGCCATTAGTCGATCCCACGTAGACTTTACCATCAACAACAGCAGGAGAAGACTCCACATTGTGGCCTGTTGTGTAGCTCCAAATGTATGCTCCAGTTAAGGCGTTGAGACAGTAGACCTTGCCATCATCTGATCCTACGTAGACCTTGCCATCAGCAACAGCAGGAGAAGAAGACACAGACCCGCCTGTTGTGCAGTTCCAAATATGCGTTCCAGTTAAAGCGTTGAGACAGTAAACCTTGCCATCCAATGATGCTACGTAGACTTTACCATCAACAACAGCAGGAGAAGAAAACACATAGTCGCCTGTTGTGTAGCTCCAAATGTATGCTCCAGTTGAGGCGTTGAGACAGTAGACCTTGCCATCATCTGATCCTACGTAGACCTTGCCATCAGCAACAGCAGGAGAAGAAGACACAGACCCGCCTGTTGTGCAGTTCCAAATATGCGTTCCAGTTAAAGCGTTGAGACAGTAAACCTTGGCATCATGTGATCCAACATAGACTTTACCATCAACAACAGCAGGAGAAGAAGACACAGACCCGCCTGTTGTGTAGTTCCATATGTGTGCTCCTGTTAAAGCGTCCAGACAGTAAACCTTGTAATCCTCTGATCCAACATAGACTTTACCATCAACAACAGCAGGAGAAGAAGACACAGACCCGCCTGTTGTGTAGTTCCATTGTGTTTGGTTTGTGTTTGGCGCTGGGCTTTCACTATAACCCGTGTGGCTGAGGTCGTGACGGAACATGGACCAAGGATACCTTGTGGAGGGCGCGTAAAGCTCGAATATTGTGTTGTTTGTGGCTGTTTCTCCTTTGTAGCTTGAGCTTACGTACACAGTGTATGTGCCTAGCCTTGCGTCACTGCCTAGTTTGAAGGTTAGGTTGTATTTTCCGTTTGAATCTGTTTCCAGGTTTCTTATGACTACAGGACTACCACTTGGATCCTGAACTTCCAAGGACACCAACCTTTCTGGAACGGGCGAACCATCGTATGTTAAGTTTCCATAAACTTCGATGTTCTCTTCAGCAAGGTAAGATGCCTTGCTTGTTTCCACAGTGATGTTTAGACTTTGCGAAGCCAGTGCTGACGGTCCTATGAGCAGTGATACAAGTACGATAAAGAGATAGAGCGTAAAGAGACAGTGGGGTTTGAGAGTTTTCAAAGGTCATTCACGGACCTGTGATTTCAAATGTTGCTGACATTTCAGGACAGTGGGGGACTCCCCCTTGATGTGGCCAGTCTGTGAAGGCGTTGGCGTACACAGTTGCGGTTCCAACATTGGCTGAGGTTGGAATGGACAGGCCTAAGATGAAGACTGACACGCCGGGCGTTATTGAGCCTTGGAATGACGTTACTCCGATGGTGGTGCCGTTTGAATCGTAAGCGTTGATGGTTAGTAGCATGTTCGCTGGTGCGATGGCGGTGTTGTTTATGGTTACTTTGAAGTATGCCATGGTTCCTGTTTCAAAGGTATATTTCGGGTTTCCAACTTGGTCGCATGGAATCACTTCAACGATCTTTACCATTTTGACCTTTACAGTTCCGTCGACGAGGGTGTTGTCAGTTGTGTCTGTTTCGCCTGCAACCACGCTGGCTTCCGCTATTATCGTGTAATCGCCAAGGGCTACGCCTGTGGTGTCCCAACTGAAGGTTAAGCTTTTGGTGCCCGGTATTAGGTCTGTGACTATTTGTGTTCCTATGATCGTATTGTCGTAGTAGGCGGTGACGGCGAATGTTTCGTTTGCCGTTCCCTCGTTTCTGACGACAACAGTGATGTTGACTATTTGTCCCATGTACACTTCGGCGGCTGAGGGCGTGACGCTGACCACAGCTACATCATGCAGGTATGTGCGCGTGCGATATTCTGGGTTGCGTTGCAGCAGTATGTGATCGCCTGGCACGTATTCAACAAACTTGAAGGGCCCTGTGCCTACCAGGTTTGGGTCTGGAGCAAATCCTGTTGGATCTTCGATGTCCTCCCATACGTGCCTGGGAAGTATTGGGAGTCCGCCGATCCAGTGCAGCGTCCAGCAGCTTGTAATGTTTTCATACACCACGACAGTGAATGGACTTGGCGTGTCTACGTGGTGAACGTCCGCCACAGACCAGTACAAATATGCGTTTGGGAACTGTTTTAGGTAATCTATAGTGAACTTGACGTCTTCGGCAGTGCACTGTACTGCATCGTGGAAGTAGATGTCCGTCGGGAGTTGGAAGGTTAGCTTGGTGCAAATTGTGCCTGTGTCCGGGTTAAACCATGTTCCAACCTCGTAGCTCTCAGCCATCCACGGAATATCTTCAGTCACGTTGTAGGGATTATACTTTAGCAGAGTGTCGTAAATTTCCCCGAGAACGTTCCAATCCCAGGCCGTTGTTGCATTAACTGGGTTGAGGGACATTATGTCGCTTCGGAATCCCCATCTTATTGTGCCTCCTTTTGTTATGTTAATTGGATGTGCATTGAGGAAGGTCCACCAGCTGTCGACGCCACGTCCCACCTCGTTAACGACTCCCTCCCAGTCTGTTCTGTAAGCCTTAACTGAAACTCGAGACAATATCGGTATTATGCCAGCCTGATCCGCCAAGATTTCCTGACACTTGAAGACGGCTTCCTTGATTTCGTCGTGCGAAAGTGAGTGTAAGATCTTGTCAGCCCAGTAGTCGTATGTTGCATTAATGAAGCCAGGGTAGTTATTACAAAGGGTACCGGGATCCAGGTATCCGATGCTGCCGTAAAGCCATGGGAGATAGTCGGGGTCTCTGAGTCCCGTCCAGCCGCCAGTGTATAGGTGGTACTCTCGGTTGACCATCACCTCCTGAACGCACTGACGACGCCCCGTTATGTTAAGAACAACGGGTATCCCTATGTTTGTCATCTCTTCAGTCAGCATTTCAGCTGCTCTTCTCCTATGAATATCGTCTATTCTTCCATAGAAGATTAATGGGTCCATGTTCAACCCAGTTTTGGGGTCGTTCCTTATCTTGTCACCGTCGGTGTCCACGAAGCCCAAAGCGTCAAGCATCGCCGAGGCTTTAGTCGTATTGTACTCGTAGATTCTTGCCGTTGGGTTGATGTATTCTTTAAGGACTGCCGGTACCGGCGTGTCTATGCGTTCTCCATAGCCCTCCCAGCACTCGCTTATCATTCTGTCTTTGTCAACCAGGTGGGCTAAAGCTCGCCTGAAGTCAGTGTTGTTCGTGGGCCACCGTTGGTTGTTAATGTCAAATTCAAACATCCCTAACTCCGAGTAGTTTGCTAACACGATGTCTGGATTTACCTTGAATCTGTCAATCCATTCTTTTGGTAGCGGCGAGTCTACAATGTCAATTCCACCCGCATTGAGTGCCATAAACTCAGCTTCTTGGTTAGGGTATATTTTAATCAGAAGCCCCCACTTTTCTTCAGTTATCGCTCTATTTGTGATGTAAGTAAAAACGGGTAGCCAACGTTGGATTACGGTTTCGATTTGGCTTGGGTCTGGGTTGAAGAATTGGAAGACTCCTTTCATCCACCACGTGTCTGGTTCCGGCCCGGGCTCGAGATGCCACGCACTGACATTTCCGTAGATCTCACATGTCAGGGCGAACGTGCTTCTGTTGGCGTACATCCAGTCGTCCCATGAGCCTGACATGGTGTACATGGCGCTGCTTTGTCCATATGGTGCGCCGACGAGGGCTGAAAGGTTCGAAGCGCTTTGTCTGAAGATTATGTCGTCTGATGTTGGATCTGTCGTGTATCCCCATGGATATCCTATCACTTCGCTGCCTGAATGGAAGCTCACGGCGTATTTGAAGTCGTGTTGCAGTGCTAAGTCTCTTATTGCTTGTGTTTCTGGTTCTGAGAATGGGGCTGGTCCGCGATAGTCTTCTGCCCAGGTGTATGGGCTACCGCTATAGCACGTTGCATTCCATTGATAGCCATAGTTTCTGTTTATGTCGACACCTCCAACCCAGTCCTCGTTCAGCCAGCCATCCGTGTCGTTGTCTATGCCTTCCCACCTGATGAAGGTTTCATTCGAGAACATTAGGTATTCTATGTAGCCGTCTCCATCCTGATCATCAGGCGGGTCTTCGTCAAATAAGGCGTCACTGTCTTCGTCGAATGGGTGGACGTTTTTGCGTTGCCACTCATTCTGTTTGAAAGCTTCGAAGGCATCTACGTTTAACATTGGGACTATGTAGATTTCGCTGTAGTTTAGCATGCGGGTTATGGTTTCGTTTGTACTGAATTTGGTTGCGGCTTCAACAGCAAAGTATAGTGGTAACTCTGCGCTTATGGGTTCGCGGGCGTGATGATAACCAACAAAGAACAGTTTAGGCTTTGGATGGGTGTTTGATTCGTTTGTTAATCTAATACAGTAAATGTCTCGGTTTTGCCAACTCTTGCCAATGGAAAAGACATCTACAATGCTTGGATATGTTAGATTTAAGTATAGAAGCGTGTTAACGATTTCGGTGTAGTTATGGTAATGTTTCCAGTCGCCCCAAGGATGTGTGATGTAGATGTAGTCGTGCTCGGAATATGCATTTGGATCGGAAGAATAACCACCATTACTCCAAACTGCCACCGGTTTCAAATCTAGCATGGTGTACAACGTTCCTATTAGAAGTATTGTGAGCATTATTCCGGAAACCGTTTTCTTTAACATTTTCCTTTCTCCTAATCCTACATAGTTCAATCTAAGAAATAACATTTACGGATAAATCTTCTATTGTTATTGAATGAGGTAGATTATGCATGCATGCAGAGTCTGTGCCATTGTAGTCGCTCCAATAATTTCCGCAAGAAGGATAACCATCATCCCAAATATTGGTGGAGTTATAATTATAGACTTGCCACTTGTTGTTTATGAAGTTATTGTGGTAAATAGAATTGTTTGAAGAAGAATAGGGATAAATGCCGTAATACGAGCTGTTTGTTATGGTGTTACCGGAAACGGTGTTATTGTTTCACGACAAATAGAGGTGGACACCATGTCCGTTGTTTGTTATGGTGTTACCGGAAACAGTGTTAAAAGACGATGAGCGGATATAGACGCCGTATGAGAAATTCTTAATGTTTGTGTTTTTGATTGTCACGTTACTTACAAACCAATAAAAACCAGTTCCGCTTCCTGAGCCTTGAAGTGTGTATCCGTTTCCATTAATTGTTATGTTGCTCCTCTCAATCACAATGGAATCATTAATGTTGCCAGTAAAGGTGTAGGTTACATTATCGATGGTTGAAATAGGCGCTCCTAGCGGGTCGATACTCCCATTAGCCCTAATGTAGATGGTTCCAGACGCTTTGACTGGTTGAACGTTAAAAGCGAATGTAAACACGCTTAATATTAATAACGTCAACATTATTCCAACAATCATTTCTCTCTTCAAATTCGCCCTCTCCTTTCAACAAACTATTACTGTGTCAATGATAATATTAAGTTTTCAGAAAGAATCTTCTATTGAATCAAAAAATATACATTCAATTGTTCCATCGGTCGATTAAGTTGAACATCCAGTCTCGCAAGCTAGCACTTCTCAATTTTTATATCCTAGATATACTAGATTAATATTGTACCATGACACTTAGTGATTAACTTGAGAACGAACAACAAAATTTTCCTTTCAGTTTTAATTTCGATTTATCTTTTGCCATTTGTCCTTTGCCTACACATGGATGCCACTGACGTCTTTTGGGCTAAAGAAGGTTCCCCGACGACTCGGAAAGCTTCAAATCCTGTAATTTCAGGGAGCATTGAAGCTAATCAAACAGTTGCCAGGTCTTTTCAAGACAATTTAACCCAGACTATCCAAGCAGGGCATCAAATGTTGCAATTTTCTTCTGTTTCTAATTCTACTTCGTTTACCCGACACTTAATGTGTAAGGATCGTGACCTTTATTACAATCCCATTGACCCCACAACAATTTTCAGACCAAGCGATACTAAGGCAATGTGTTTGACAACCGTTTCAATCAAGGATACAATCGCGTTTAGATGGTATTACAGAAGTAACTCATCTAAAACTTGGGTTTCATGCTATAACTGGAGCACCCACGCCCTATTCGCTGGGGAATACTATTATGAGGGGCATCTTCTGATAGCTGGGTATTGGCCTGGAACATATTACCCTAGAGGGTATAAAGTTGACGTTTACTTAGATGGTAATCTTTCGTTTTCAGAATTCTTCGAAGTAACTAACGGCGGACTAAATAGCCCTCGCATATGCGACGAAATTGATGCAAACGGAAATCCAGTTAATATGAAATCAAGGTTTACAATAGGCACAGATACGAAGGCATATGATTACTTAAGGTTTGACAAAATCGCCTACTTCAACGAAGAACTGGGATTCTGCCACAACTTCACAACTGTCTGGATTCAACCCAACGGCAGCACGTATAAGACATACTCAGGAAGCTTCAATGACTACAAGGACATCAACGTTACTTGGAATTACTGGAAATATGGATACACCCCATACGATTACATTTCCATCAACTCAAGCACTCCCATCGGAAACTGGAAGGTGGAAGTCTACTTGGACAGCTATTTCAATAACACATGGACATCTTATGGGCCCATTGCAACTACCCAATTTGTTGTTGGAAGCATACCTGTTGCAGATTGGACATTCATGGTCTATCTTGACGCAGACATCGATAATAAAACTAATACGGAAGAGGCTGGGATTGCAACTTTCTTGAAACTAGCGAGTATTGGCTCATCATCTAAGGTAAACGTCGTTGTGCAAATGGATAGAATATTTGGCCATGGTGGATATGGCAATTGGACCGATTGCAAACGCTTCTACGTCACTAAAGATATGACCCCCACGCCTGAAAATGCGGTTCAAAACTTAACCGAGGTGAACATGGGAGAGCCTGACACGTTAAAAAGTTTTGTCAACTGGACGATACACTATTACCCAGCGAATTATTATTGTTTGGTGCTCTGGGATCATGGAGCTGGCGTCATGGGCCTTTGTTTAGATTATACACCCGCGCCAACAGACTGTTTATACCTTCCAGAACTCAGCCAAGCTCTAAGCGGGCTCCCGGCAATAATGGATGTGGTACTCATTGACGCTTGCAGCATGGGCATGACAGAAGTAGCTTACCAAATTAAAGACTATGCGAACGTGCTGATTGGCCCAGAAGGACTTGGTTATGCACCGGCTCCTTATGACTATTACCTTTCAAGTTTAACCAGCAACCCTTCGATGTCGCCAAACACGTTTGCAAAAGAGGTAGTTACCGATTACATAGTCTGGTGTAACTCCATTGATGAAATTCAAGAAGCAACGATGTCAGCAACTGACCTAACAAAGATCACGAGTTTGACCTCAGCGATTGACGACTTTGCCATAAAATTGATGGAAAAAGAAACCCCCTACCACGAACAAATAAGCCTGGCCAGAAATCTAACTGAAGGATATCCGGGACCTTACGCAAATCAGACTGGTTATTACATCGATCTATACCATTTTGCTCAGCTAACCCATCAATACGTTCAAGATGAAGAACTTCGGGATACTGCCGATCAAGTGATGACTGCGCTCTCAATCGGGAACGCAATAATTATAGAAGCCGACAAAGCCCATCCAAATTCTCATGGTTTGGCGATATTTTTCCCCGATAAAAAAGACAAGTATGAGTATGATGATTTTAAAAGCCTGTATGAAAAGACAACCTTTGCAATAGATACCCCGTGGGACGAATTTGTGAAATACGACCTGTCTGGATACGTCTTAACGATTCAGACGCCTTACCCTGACACCCCAGTAAAGGTTGACGAAGAGTCGTATATAACAGATGCTTACGGAAAAATCCACGTGTTTTCCTTGCCTGATTATCACACCATCAATGTCACGACACCCGTTTTGACTGAACCCGGATCGCGCATAGTCTTCACTAAATGGAATGATAGCGACACGTCAAATCCAAGAATCCTTTTTGTAAGCAGAACATTAATACTAGAAGCTCAATACGAGACTCAGTATCTGCTAATCATTAATACAAACTTCGGTACTACAAATCCACTTGTTGGGGAATACTGGTACAAAGCTGATTCAACCGTCAAGATCACCGCAACAGCCCCCAGCCCCACTTCGGGTGAACACTACGTTTGGCTTGGATGGACCAGAACAGGCAACGGCAGCCAGAGCAGCGTGGACAATCCAGATTTCATAACTATAGATAGACCTATCAACGAGACGGCTGCTTGGAGACACGAATACTACTTAACTGTACCTTCTCTCTATGGTTTGCCTACGCCGACGAGCGGATGGTTTGAAGTTGCCAAATCCATCAATGCATCGGTTGTCTCGCCCGTGTCGGGGCCAGTTGGCACCAGGTATGCATGCACTGGGTGGACTGGAACCGGAAGTGTTCCAGCATCTGGAACAAACATGTCGGTAACCTTCGTGATAAACGAACCCTCAAGCATAACATGGAACTGGAAAACCCAATATCTTCTAGTAGTGCGCACCAACGCCACCGGACTAAGCCCCCAACCAGAAGTCTCTCCACCCGGACCATGGTACGACAACGGTACGTTGGTAAACTGCACCGCCCAGAAAATAAGTGAATACATATTTGACCACTGGACAGTTGACGGAATAAACTGGGATCGCGGTGTTAACCCAATAACGGTTACCATGGACAGGCCGTACGAAGCTACCGCTCACTATGTTCACGTGGCTGCATGGTGGGAGAACTTGCTCCGTCCTGAGATGCAAGTTATCCTAGGACTTGCGGGTGTAGTGCTTACTATCGCTTTGGTCAGAACTGCATGGATTAGAACTCTTAAAAGAAGGGGCGCCATGAAACCGCGCGCCGAACCTTCAGCAATCGAGATTTCAAAGGTTGTTCTTCCAGGCCGTATTACCTCTGGATACGCTGATCTTGACAATTTGTTGTTTGGCGGAATACCTCAAAATTATGCAGTCATATTGGCGTCACCTGCATGCGACGAAAGAGATTTGCTTATTAAGAGATTTCTTGAAGCTGGGGCAAAGGAAGGACAAATCACGTTTTACGTTACTATAGAGGCGCGTGGAGTAAGTGCTCTAGTGGAAGAGTTTCAGTCAACCTTTTACCTTTTCATATGCAATCCTCGAGCAGATACAATGATAAAGAACTTACCTAACGTATTCAAATTGAAGGGTGTGGAAAACCTTACCGAAATTATTATTGCATTGACCAAATCTTTTCGCGCATTAGATACTTCGCTAAGTGGCCCAAGGAGAGCTTGCATTGAAATCGTTTCAGACGTTTTGCTGCAGCATCACGCTATTCAAACCAGAAGATGGCTAACCGACATTATTCCAGAGTTAAGATCCAGAGGCTTTACTACTTTGGCAGTGATGAATCCCCAGATGCATCCTTCAGAAGAAGTTCATGCAATTCTAGATCTTTTCGAAGGAGAGATCAACATTTACGAGAAAGAAACCGAAAAAGGTTTAGAAAAATTCTTGAAAATCAAAAAAATGCATAACCAAAGATATCTAGAGAGCGAAATGCCTCTGAAAAAAGAAAGACTAGAAACATGAAAAAATACAACAGCTAAGTCTAAGCCTCAGAATTCGTTGCACATCTACTGGCAGCACAGGTGAGGATATGTTAGAGTTTTTGTAGGTTTATTTTTCCCCAAATAAGGGCATGTTTGGAAAGATCTCGATGCCATTTTGATCTATTGAGTATGGCACAAGGCTTGGATTAACCTTGGCTTCGCGCATCTTTTCAACCTGTATCGCTCTCGTTGTAGTTCCGCCTGAAAACAAAGTTTGCATCATGATAACCCCGTGAACTAGAAATTCTTCTTCCAAGGCAGCTCGTTCAAGGCCCAAGTATCCCAGTTCAGTAGTTACAAGAGTAGTGACACCTAGATCTGCTAGCGATTCAATCAAATCTACAACCGTTGTCCTTCGTTCTATGGGATCTGGAAATCGGTAGAAAAGTGCTGCTAAAGTGTCCACTACAACTCTTTTTGCCTTAGTCTGCTGGATTTTTGCTTGCAAATCTTCGATTAGTCTGTCAACAGACAGTTGCTTGCCTCGTAAGCTGCGAGACTCTTCCTGGTAGAGCTTCTCTTTCAGCATAGCCACTCGCGACATTCGTGTAGCTTCTATAAAGGCAAATTTCCTCTGCTCCTCTGCTTTTCGGAAATCCCATCCGAATTTTTGCATTTCGGAGAAGAAGTGATCTTTGCTTTCGTCTAGGCTAACGAAGATTCCGTTTTCTTGATTTTCATAGATTCCTTTGTACAAGAATTGGCCGCACATAATGGTCTTGCCCGTGCCAGGTCCCCCAATAATCAAAATGACTCTTCCTTCCGGAAAACCCCCGCCAACCAGCTCGTCTAAGCCACTAATCCCAGTAGTGATCTTCTTTGACATATTTGTCTCACCTTAGATAACTCAGATAATATTCCATGAGTATTTATAGCTTATGCAGCATTGCCGGCGTTAACTTATAGACGATATCCTACATGCTCACACTGTCTAAAGCATCAGAAATGTTCTACAACATACTACCTAGACCTTGAGTAAGTTATGCATCAAACTTGTAACAAAGAACCTCTCATTCACCTTGCAGTCATTTGGAGGCAAATGGAAAATGATCGAAAAAGAAAGATTTTGTTATCTCTCTAAGACTAACTGCGGCTACTTCGCCAGATTTCTGTCCTCTTGGTCTGATGCAATTCTGTGAAGCCGTTTTTATGGTTCGCTTTTGCCCCAGGCTTGTAATAGTATGAAGAAGTCTGAACCGTTCACGCCTGAACGGCTGTGAGAAACCACAGGGCTTCAGGTCTTGACCCTAGTTAAGTTCGAACTTAACTTCGGTTAAAGGGTTAAGGACGGAAGCGCGAAACGTCTAATTTTGGGAGAGTGAAAACATGGAAGATAAAAACCTAATGCAAGCGGAAGGTCAAGCCCATCATTCAAACGTTAGAGTTGCAGATAAAGCCTCAAAGAAAATCCACGTTTCAGAAAAAGCGCATAAGGCATTGGAAGAAAAAAGCTGCAGCAGAAGGAAAAATGCCTGACCAAAAAGCTGCCGAAATAGTTGAGGAAAAAGCGAAAGCACCTGAAAAGACTGAATTCAAAGGCAAAGTCAACAAATACGGGTTTATGCATTTTGAGAAAGACTTACTTGCAGCGTTAGGTTGGGCGAAAGGCGAAGACATCCCAGTAAAGATAACTCGAACAGAAAAAGGCATAGCGGTTGAGCGTGCATAAGAAACTGACTCATCACCTTTTCGTGAAGGCTGTCATAAAACTTTTATATATGATGATTTGTGGATATGAGTAATTAAGGTAAAGAACTCTGGTGCGTGCATGGAACCTAGTAAAAAACCATTAAATGTGCTTGTTAAGCAGTTAAACGCCAGCATTGCAGTTATGCTTAAAAACGGCTGCGAATACAAGGGAAAAATGATTAAGTGTGACGGGCATATGAATATACTTCTCGAAGGAGCAACTGAAAGCAGAGACGACCAGTTAATCACCAATTACGGAAATGTCTTGTTGCGTGGAAACAACATACTTTATATACTGTTGGATGTCCACTAAAAAGTAGCCATTTTGCCCATTCCAG
>Ga0315282_10010446_pt1 | contig 14559 bp, 12 predicted proteins | sample YL17G07_20_MG_FD_203693 | JGI IMG/M metagenome (GOLD analysis project Ga0315282, IMG submission 203693) | Sediment microbial communities from Yellowstone Lake, YNP, Wyoming, USA - YL17G07_20 | ecosystem: Environmental > Aquatic > Freshwater > Lake > Sediment | place: USA: Wyoming | collected...
GCCTTGTTGGTTTGCCTCTGGTTTTGGGGGGGGGGGGGGGGGGGGGGGGGCGGCCCCCCCCACGACCGCAAGGCGAAGAATCTCGCGCGAGACCCTTCGCCGTGCGTGCCAGGAGGCACGCCCGCTCAGGGTGACCATCGAGGTTTCGGCAGCAAGCTGCCGAAACACCCCGATCACCAATCACCGATCACTTCTTGCCTTGCTGATACTCCCTCAGCAGCCGGTTGGCAATAACCAGCCGCTGAATCTCCGAGGTGCCCTCCACGATCTCGAAGAGCTTGGCCTCGCGGTAGTGGCGCTCCACCGCGTAGTCCTGGGTGTAGCCGTAGCCGCCGTGAATCTGCACGGCCTTGTCGCAGACCCGGTTGCACATCTCGGAGGCGAACAGCTTGGCCATGGCCGCCTGCTTCTCGAAGTCCAGGCCCTGGTCTTTCAGCCAGGCCGCCTGATAGCATAGCAGACGCGCGGCCTCCAGCTCAGTGGCCATATTGGCCAGATGGAACTGCACGGCCTGGAAGTTGGCGATGGGCTCGCCGAACTGCTGCCGGGTCTGCGCGTAGGGCACGGCGGCGTCCAGAGCCGCCTGCGCCAGGCCCACGGCGCCGATGCCCATGCCGATGCGGCCCACGGCCAGGGTCTCCATAGCCACGCGGAACCCCCGCCGCTCGCGGCTCAGCAGGTTCTCCTTGGGCACGCGGGCGTCGTCGAAGATCAGCTCGCGGTTGGACAGCCCCGGGTAGGCCATCTTCTTCTCGTTCTTGCCGAACTCGAAGCCCGGGGTGCCCTTCTCCACGATGAAGGCGGACAGGCCGCGGGCGCCGCGCTCCGGCTCGACGTTGGCAATGATCACGTAGACCTCCGCGTCGCCGCCGTTGGTGATGAAGAGCTTGCTGCCCCGCAGCAGGTACTCGTCGCCCACCAGCGTGGCGCGGGTACTGACCGCGCCCGCATCCGAGCCCGCGCCCGGCTCGGTCAGGCCGAAGGCGCCGATGCTCTGGCCGCTGGCCAGCCGCGGGAGGTACTTCTGCTTCTGCTCCTCAGTGCCGAACGTCATGATGGGGTATTCAGCCAGGATGTGGGCGCCGAACACCGCGCCGGTGCTGGTGCAGGCTTTGCCCAGCTTCTCAGCCACCACCGTCCAGGTCAGGATGTCCATGCCCATGCCGCCGTACTCTTCGGGTATGGGGATGCCCATGAGGTCCAGCTCGGCCATGCGGCGCACGTTCTCCCAGGGGTACTCCTCCGAGCGGCCCACCTCCTCGGCGGTGGGGGCCAGGCACTGGTCGCAGAACTCCTGCACCGCCTCGAAGACGGCCTCTTGATCTTCGGTGAAGCGGAGGTCCATCCCTGGTCACTTCCTTTCGCGGCGGCAGGCCTTGCGTCGGTTGGCGTTCGCGGTTGGGCGCCGTGGAGTGGGTAGTCGCAGGCCCCTAGGCCCAACGGGCCGGGGTCCCGGCTGCGCCTAGGGACTTTAGCCTGCGGGGGTGGGAGGAGGGTGGGAACCCACCGCCGTCCACCTCCGCAGGCTCAGCACCTCCAGCTCCGGCCGAAAGCCTGCGACTACCCGCCACCCGTCCAACCCACACCTGTATCGCCGGCTCCGCCTACGCTTCCGCCCGCCTCTAGTCCGGGCAGCGCTGGCGCACGGGCTCTACCAGAAAACGAAAGGCGGCGCGCTGCACCGCGCCGTCGCGCCTGTCCCCCCAGTCTCAAGGTGCGCCTGCCTGAGGGCAGCCAGGGGGGCCACGTCGTTCAGCCCCAGCGCAAGGCCAGGCCGCCCACGGTGAAGCCGGCCCCAAACCCCACCAGCACCAGCAGGTCGCCCTCCTTGAACAGGCCGGCCTGGTTCGCCTCGTCCAGCAGCAGCGGAATGGACCCGTTGGAGGTGTTGCCGTAGCGCTCCAGGTTGCCCAGCACCTTCTCGGGAGGCAGGTCCAGGCGCTTCATGGCCGCATCCATGATGCGTTGGTTGGCCTGGTGGGGGATCAGGTAGTCAATGTCCTGGACCTTCACGCCCACCTGCTTGCAGACCTTCTCCACCATCTCCGGCACGCGCCGCACCGCGTGCTTGAAGACCTCGTGCCCCTCCATCTGGATGTAGTGCTTCTTCAGCTTCAGGTTCTCAGGCGTGGGTGGCTCACGGGTGCCGCCGATGGGAATGCACAGCAGGTCGCCCAGGTTGCCGTAGGAGTCCAGCACGTGGCCCAGGTAGCCCCGGCCGTTCTCGGTGGGCCCCAGCACCACCGCGCCGGCGGCGTCGCCGAACAGCACGCAAGAGGCGCGATCGGTCCAATCGGTTATCCTGGACAGCACGTCGCTGCCCAACACCAGCACGTGATCGTAGGCGCCGTTGGCCACGAACTGCGCGCCCACGCTCAGGGCGTAGACGAAGCCGGTGCAGCCGGCCTGCAAGTCGAAGGCGCCCGCGTGCTTGGCGCCGATGCCATCCTGCACCAGGGAAGCCACCGCCGGGAAGCCCCGGTAGTCGCCTGTCAGGGTGGCGCAGATGACCATCCCAATGTCCTGGGGATCAACACCGGCCCGCTCGAGCGCTTTCTCGGCGGCGGCCAGGCACAAGTCTGAGGTGTTCTCGCCGTCCTGGCAGATGTGGCGTTCGCGAATGCCGCTGTGCTCCAGGATCCACTGCTCGGTGGTGTCCACTATGGCCTCGAGGTCGCGGTTGGTCAGCACCTTGCTGGGCGTTGCCGACCCCAGGCCCATGATGCGAGCTGATCGTTCCATTAAGCCTGTTCCTGGCCCAGGGCGCTGTGGGCGCGGCGGATGTACTCCAGCACCTCGGTCTCCACGCTGCGCTTGGCCAAGGCAATAGCATTCATGAAGGCTTTGGGGGCGGACCGCCCATGGCCGATAATGCAGACGCCGTTGACGCCCAACAGCAGCGCGCCCCCGTATTCGGCATAGTCGGCCATCTTAGCCAATCGTACCAGAGCGGGGCGGCCCAGCACAGCAGCCAGGCGGGTGCGCAGGCTGCCGCGCAGCTCCCTCTGCAAAACGGTGACCACCAGGCTGCAAATCCCCTCGGCCACCTTCAGCGCCACGTTGCCCACAAACCCATCGCAGACTGCCACGTCCACGTCGCCGGAGAAGACGTGATTCCCCTCCGCATTGCCGATGAAGTTGATATCCGCGCTCTGCAACAGCTCGTAGGCGGCCTTGACCGTTTCGTTGCCCTTGCCGGCCTCCTCGCCCACGTTGAGCAGGCCCACGCGCGGCCTGTCCACGTCCAGCACGCGCTCGGCATAAGTGCTGCCCATCAAGGCGAACTGCGCCAGCATCTTCGGCTTGCAGTCCACGCTGGCCCCGGCGTCCAGAAGCAGCACGCGGCCCTGCACCGAGGGCAGCACCACGGCGATGGCGGGCCGCTCCATGCCGGGCAGCAGCTTCAGCTTGGTGGCGGCCAGGGCCATGAACGCGCCGGTGTTGCCGGCGGACACCACGGCCTCGGCCTGGCCACCGGCGACCAGGTCAACGGCTACGGCCAGGGAGGAATCGGGCTTCTGCCGCAGAGCCCGCGCGGGGGCCTCGTTCATGCCCACCACTTCGCTGGCGGGCTCAATGGTGATAGACCCATCCGCCACCCGGTGCGCCTTCAGCTCCGCCTGGATGGCCGCCGGGTCGCCCACCAAGCAAATCTGGGTCCCCAGGGCGCGGGCGGAAAGCGCTGCGCCTTCGACCACGGCCGCCGGGGCGTGGTCCCCTCCCATGGCATCTACAGCAATGCGCATACCAGGGCCTCGTCGCCCGTCAAGCTACCCTTCCGGGTGAGCCCTGCTGCCTGCCGGAGGCAGGGCAGTCAGCTACTTCTTCTGGTCCAGGCTCCTGCGCTCGCGGAAGCGCAGAACCTGCCGCAGCTCGCCGCCAATGCGGTAGTAGCCGCACTTGTAGTTGGTGCAGGCATGGTGCGGGCGTTTGGGTTTGCCGCAGGAGGGGCAGTCCTCGAACTGCGGCGCTGTCACTTTCCAATGCGTGCGCCGCTTGCGGCCCCGCGCACGCGAATGTCGTCTTTTGGGCAGCGCCATGGGAACGGTTACTCCTTCTTGCCAGCGATCAGGAAAGCGAAACGCCCGGGCTGCGCTAGCCGCTCACTCAGTCCGACCTGCGCTCTTTCGGCAGTAGCTCCCGCAGCTTCGCCAGGCGTGGGTCCACGCGCTCCGCCCGGCAGTCGCACTCGCCTTCGTTCAAGTTCTGCCCGCAGTGGGGACATATGCCCCGACAGTGCGGCGAGCACAGCGGCGTGGTAGGCACGTTCACCGCGAGGTTCTGGCGCACCAGCTCGCTTAGGTCAATAAGGTCCTCGTCCAGAATGGGCAGCGCCTCTTCTTCCTGGGCCTCCACCATGTAGGCCTGGGGCGCGTCCATCTGGGCCAGGACGCACGGCTCGTCTATCTCTGCCCTCACCGTCTGCCGCAGCGGACACAGGCACCGGTTGCACTCCAGCCTGATGTCCGCCTGCACCGTGCCCCGCGCATGAACCCTGTTGCGGCCCACGTTGGTCAGGCGAAGCTGGCCGCGTACGGGGCCCAGGGCCTCTAGCTCCGAGCCCGGCGGCACGGGACCCTCGATGTCGCAGGTGACCGTGCCGTGAGCCCGCTGCAACTCCTTGAGGCAGTCGAAACGCACCCTGCACAGCCTCCGGCCGTGCCGCCCTGACCACGGGCCCTGCCTGCCCTCAGGCGCGCAAACAGCCCCGTGCTGCTCTGCGCAATGCCGCGCCGTCGCCATGGGTTCGGAGCGTCGGCGACTGCGCTGCCCAGCACGAGACTGCCTCCCGGCAGGCAGGATGGGCCGTGAGTATAGGTCACCGAGGAGCGTTTGTCAATAGATGGGGCTTCATCCGGTAGTTGTGATCCAAGGGAAGCGAGCCGCCGAAGATGCCAGGAATAATTGACATATCGCCAAGGATTGGCGTACAATCCCAATTGCGTGCGCGACATTGGGCGAGGTGTGCGGAATGCCCGACCAGGAGATTCTCACGCCAAGAGAAGCGGCCGATTTCCTGCGCGTGAGTTACTACGTGCTCCTGGAACACGCCAAGCGCGGCCGAGTGCCTGCGGCGAAGGTCGGCGGCTCGTGGCGGTTCTCCCGGCGGAAGCTGACTGAGTGGTTGGAGAACGGCGGCAGCCTTCAGCACAACGTCGAAGACGGCGAGGCACCTAGTCCGGCCCAGAGGCGGGACCAGGCATGAGCACGCTGCCAAACCATACGACCATCGGCCTTGGAGATCAGACCGCCGCCGGGCTCTACCGTAGGCACGTAGTCGAGCTCTTGTTCCCACCCGACGTCGCGCTCATCCCGCAGATCCGGCAGATCTACGAATTGGACTTCGCCTTCGGCGAGTACCAGGTGCTAGGGGTCAACCGCCTCAAGGAAAGGGCTGCCTATTTCTGGAAAGTGCGAGGCGAGGAGACGAACCACTTCAGAATCTGCACAGCCACGCCCACCCAGGTGAACGCGACGGCCTCGCAACGCCGCAAATCGTTCTTCGAGGTTAACCAGTTCGCAGTAGGTTACGCCACGCATGGCCTCTTCCCCTATCGTGGCAAGTTCCACCCGCAGATGATCCGGGCCATCATGAACATGATTGACCTTCGCGAGGGCGAGACAGTCTTGGATATCATGGCGGGGTGCGGCACGACCAACATAGAAGCAGCCATCCTGGGGATCAACTCGATTGGGGTCGAACTAAGCCCGTTCGCCTGTTTGATGACGCGCGCAAAGACGGCAGTCCTCGACACCGATCTTACACCCCTCGCTGAGCTGCGCGCACTCCCGGGGGCCGTTGTGAACTACTTCGGTAGCAGGCGCCCCATACAGGGCGACCTTTTCGGCGAGGCGCGGGAGCAGGTGAGGCGCCTTGAGGAAGTGTTCGAAAGAGCGCCAGCACTCAGGGAGTTCTGCCTGCTCAGCTACTTGGATGCAATGGGATACGCACAGCGGCGCACTAACAAGAGCGCCGCGGACCTTATGCCAGACCTGCTCGCCCGATATGTGGACGCTGCCGAAGCCTTCAACCTCGTGCGAGAGGAACTGGGTCTGTCCTTGGGAAAGGTGTCGGTCCTGAACGAGGATGCGCGGTGGGTGGTGTTGACTCCCAGTTCAGTCGACGGCATCATCTTCTCACCCCCGTACAGCTTCGCAGTCGACTACCTGGAAAACGATGAGCCGCAGCTACGCCACTTGGGCGTAGACCCAATGCCATTGCACGAGAACATGATCGGCCTGCGTGGGGAAGCCGGACACACACGCCAGCAGCGGCTTGAATCGAAGATCGCAGCCTACTTCGATGACATGCGTCTGGTCTGGGCGAAATGCGCCATGGCGCTGAAGCCGGGGCGATCCTGCGTTATTGTCATCGGGTCGAACACGGTTCAGACCGGCGGTGTACTCTTGGAGGAGGAGATGATCCGTCTAGCGGAGGCCGCAGGGCTCCAACTGTACAAGCACACGGTCCGGCTCATCGAAGGGATCCGCAACACGATGCGGGATGAGCACGTCCTGTTCTTCCGCAAACCTCACTCCTGACCGACGTACTCCGCGATGCCCGGAACCCGGAGGATCTCTTGCAGGTTACTGGCGCTGAAGGTAAGACCATTGGTGTCGCGTACTATCGGCACCATAACGTCTAAGTGGCGCCGGAACCCATAGCCGTCAACCACAGCGATGAGCACCAACCCTCGGGACTTGGTCACCTCCGACAGACTGTGAATCCGAGCAGCCTTGTCCCTCGCCGTCCCCCCATTGTCGGCCATCTTGGCTTCTACGACGAGTTCCGGCACCTCCTTGGACGGGACGAGGAAGTCCGGCGCGATGGGGAAACCCGGTATCTTCTCGGTCCGTGCGCTGCGGTAGTAAGGCACGCCGTTGTCGCTGAACAGCTTCTGCAGTGGGCGCTCGAGCAAATCACCCTTCTTCTCGGAATACATATCCCGTACCTGTCGCTCAAAGCCTCCCACGTAGCGCTGATACAGGAGAACATCGTAGGGCACTCCCCTGCTTACTGCGCGTCGGATCGAGTCCCATCCTTGCACGGTATCGAACGTGTATCCCGCGGCCCGGAAATCCCCTTCCCCCACACCGTCGGGCAGCCGAAGTGCCCCCGGCGTGGCCGCCCTGCAAATCACCGAAGCGATGGCTGGCAGAATCTCCCGGCGCCTCCCCGTCAACTTGCCGTCTGCCTCCATGGCCTTGATCAGCGCGGGACTACCCACCACGCCCTGCTCCTCGACGGCAACAGCCAAGTGGTCTGTGAGGAAGCCGAAGATGAGTCGGAACACAAGCAACCGTCGCGGATTCTGCGTCAGGACGCGCAGGATGTCCTCCTGGGTAACCAGCTGGAAGCAGTCCGTAGCCTCCCGGACCTCCTGGAGCAGCGCAGCGATATCTTCACGCTCCAGGACTTCCTCGTCCCAGGGGATGACATGGAAGTAGCTGGCCAGTGACTGTGTATACTGGTACGCTATCTCGATCAGTGCTCGTTCGGCGGCCTTCCTGACGGCGGGGGCCCGATGCTGCTCTAGCACGACGATTCGCGGGACGAGGGCCTTCGGGGAGCGTCTGGTGATTCTCACCAGAGCCGACAGCAAGGCTCGGTCGTCGTCAGAGTAGATATCGTCCAATCGCGCCCTCCGAAGTGCTGTCCCCGCTCCCCTCCCCTTTTCGCCTAGCCTCGTGGCAACACCTTCCCCCCGCAAGTCTTGCTAGCGCAGGCTGGCGGGAGCCCGCAGGGCTTTGCGCCTCAGTCTACGCAAGCCAGCGCGCCCGAGATGCTGACCCCGGCCCGCTCACGTAGGGCTGCCGCGTGGCTTCGCAGGCGCTGGCGGCGCTCATCGCGATCCTGCCAGGCGGCCAGCGCGGCGGCGGCGATCTGGTCGGCGGAGATGCGGTCCAAAGGCCCCAGAGGCTGCTCCTCGAGTTCCGCCAGCAGAGCATCCACTTTGGGATCGTAGCTCAGCCCCACCAGCGGCACGCCGGCCATAGCCGCAAAGATGAGCCCGTGCAGGCGCATCCCGATGAGCAGGCTCATCCTGGCAACGACGGCCAGGGCCAGGGAGGGGCGCAGGTCGGCGGGGAGGATGGCCGCCTTGGCCGCCAGAGCATGGGCCCAGGTCTGCGCCAGGGGCAGGTCCTGTGCGGGGTGCATGGGGACAAACACCGGTCGGAGGCCAAGCTGGCGGCAGATGTCGTTGGCGGCAGATCGAATCTCATACAAGGAGTGGAAGGGCGCTTCGTGCCACGGCCGCACGGAAATGCCCAGAAGGCCCTCGTCGGCGCGCACGCCAGCCTGGGCCAGGACCTCATTGGCCTCTTCCGGGGGCGCCGGCTTCAGCAGGAAGGCCAGATCGGCCGCCACCTGCGGCTCGGGGTGGGTCACGCCGATGCTGCACAGCCACTCGGCAGAGGCCTCATCGCGCACGGTGATAGCCTGCGCCCGGCGGAACGCGGAGCGCGTCAGGCGCACATTGCGGGACAGGCGGACGGGCCCCAGTCCCTGGGCGAAGACCATAGTCTTGCGGCCCAGGAGCTGTGCCAGGCGCATGATCCCGAGGTAATAGACGGCCGAGTTCGCGCTAGTCGAATCCTGGATGAGCCCGCCGCCGCCGCTGAGCAGCAAGTTGCAGCGCCGCAGCTCACGGAGAACGCTGCCCGGGCGCGCGCGATGAGCGGCGTGGACGCCATAGGCCTGCGCCGTGGCCTGCGGCTGGGCCGAGAGCACGGCTATCTCCAGGTCGGGCTGCGCCTGGCGGAAAGAGTGGACGGTTGCCTCGAGGATGGCCTCGTCGCCGAGGTTGCCAAAACCATAGTAGCCGGAGAGCAAGATGCGCTTCATGGGCTGTGGTGGTCGGGCTCTGCGGAAGGCGGCGGAATGGCGTGCCTCCAGGCGGCGGCGGCGAGGGCCAGCAAGATGAACCCCAGGATAGCGCCCAGCCACAAGCCATTGAACGTGCGCACCAGGGAGACGGCCAGCGGAGTGTGTATGTGGCAGAACGTGTTCACCATCGAGGTCTGGCCTATGGCCGCGCCCATGAAGCCCAGCCACATGCCCCGCACCCGGCCCAGGGCCATCAACCCGAGGGTCAGGATCAGCAGCGGGTGGCCCACCAGGAACTCCTTCTGCCGTGGGCGGACGATGAGGGCGCGCTCCAGCGCGTCGCGGAAGCGCAGCTCGAGGTCGGAGACGCCCAGGCCCTGCTCGTTGCCCGAGCGGAGCAGGATGAGCACGGCCGCTGCCAGCACCACGATGATGATGGCCACCTGCCCGTACAGCACCGGCCCGCGCAGGATGCCGGCCCAGTTTCCCAGGGCTTTGCCCCATTGCTCCCGGGCGCTGGCGCCCCGGCCGTACAGCTGGCCCAGGTGAATGGCAGCCACCACCGGCAGCGGCAGCCACAGGCTCAGCTTCACGCCCGCGAATTGGTCTGCCTGGGCCATGAAGAGGGTGTCGCTGAGCAGGCCCACAATCAGCGCCGCCCCGCACAGGGAGATGAAGGCGCAGCAGACGTAGTCTCGCAGGACCCTTCCCGTCGCCCGGCGCACCGAGTCCAGCTCTGTTTCGCTGCCCGGCCGCAGCCGCCCCAGGGCCAAGGTGGGGAAGACCAGCGCGGCCAGCAGGGCGAAGAGCTTGCGCGTCAGCACCGGCGAGGTCAGCAGGCCGCCGACGGCTATGATCACGCCCAGGGCCGCCAGCAGCGCCACCGTGCGGCCGGAGAGGGGCAGCAGGTTGAGCAGCAGCAGCAGGCCGCCCGCCACCACGCCCAAGGCAGCCAGCAGCCGCCAGATTGGGCCGAAATCCACCGGGGGGAAGGGAGTGGGCATGTCGGCCACAAAGCCGGCCGACAGCAGCCGGCGAGAGATGCCGTCCACGTAATCGTGGTTCTTCTCCAGGGAGGGCGCGGCGCCATTGAGGAACAGCCGCACATAAAGCAGCCGGATGCCGCGCTCACGTGCGGCGCGCAGGAACCGGTCGGTGGCCTGCCTGGGGGCCATGTCAGCCATCTCCGTCTCAGTGATGGCGTGCGCGCGCAGCACGCCGCCGCCCAACTGCCGACATAGGCCTGCATCGCCGTACTGCTTGCCGAACTCCAGGGAGGCATAGGGCAACTGGCGCTTTTCCAGGGCCTCAGCGGCATCTTCCAGATAGTCTCGGTAGCCCAGGATGCAGTTGCCGGCGAAGAGGACGGCCCGGGCGCCGGCGGCGGCGGTCTCCTCGACGACGAAGCGCACCCCCTCAGCGGTAGATACCCCCTCGGCCGAGGGCCTGGCCACCAGCGCCAGCCCCGCGCTGGCCACCGATACCACCTCCCCCGGATCGAGGCCCAGGCCCAGCTGAGGGCATTGCACGACGGCTGCCGGCAGGTCGAGCACGTACTGCTGCGGCTCGACAGCGGAGAACAAAGGCCGCGGCTCGACGATCGGCTGGCCCGAGAGCCGTCCGTGGATGTGCCGGGCGATGCGCCGCAGGAGGTCCGCGTCGGGGGAGACAGCCACCAGCGCCCCGCCGGGCCCACGGTACAGCTTCAGGCGTCCGTCCGTTTGCAGGCTCAGCAGCGTGTCCTCGTAGACGCCGACCCCCTCCGCGCCCGCCTCGCGGAGGTCCTTGAGCACCGCCTTCACCGGCTTGCCGCACAGCAGCGACAGCCTCAGCGCGTCGTCGTAGTCAACCACGACGGCGGCGCGGTTGTTGGTGGCTTCCAGGTTCCAGCGCACCGCCGCCACATACACAGAGGCGGCCACGCCTGCCGCCAGCACCAGCACGAGCAGCATGCGCACCAGACGCATGGGCCTCTTCCTTCCCGAGTGTTGGCGGTTGATTCGCGCTGGCGGGGCGGAGTTCCTTGGCTGGGCCCACCGTCCCGAGCCAGACGCCGCAAGCTACTGACGCTGTTGCCTGCCCGGCAGCAGACAGAGGCCGCGCACACGGATGGCAGCCAGGATCGCGCCCAGCAGGACGCCAACACCGTCGGCGAAGCAGTTGAGGCGATAGGCGTTTTGTAGGCCTGGTGTCGGGCAAGTCCCTAAGCCCCGACGCGCTTGCGCGGTCGGGGCCGGGATGGCGGCCCCGACTCGCACTACAGGTCGGGGCCTAGCCAAATGCCCGACCTACGAAAGGCGTGGCGTGTGGCGCAGGATGCGTCCCGGACGGGCGGGGGCGAACTGGCCGCGCTCCAGCACCACCTCGCCGTTGACCAGCACCCAGTCTATGCCGCGCGGGTACTGGCGGGGGTTCTCGTAGGTGGCCGTATCGGCGATGGACTGGGGATCAAAGATGACCAGGTTGGCCCAGTTGTCCTCCACCAGCGCGCCCTGTCCCTGGAAGCCGAACTTGGCTGCCGGCAGCGAGGTCATCTTGCGCACGGCCTCTCCCAGGCTCAGGAGCGACTTCTCGCGCACCATGCGCCGCAGCATGGCGGGGAAGCAGCCATAGTTGCGGGGGTGGCAAAGGCGCTCGCCGCTGGCGTCCGCGACGACCCTCGCAGCGGCTTGGGCGCTGCCGTCGCTGCCGACCATGACCGCCGGGTGGCTGAGGATGCGGTCCACGTCACCGGCATCCATAGCGAAGAAGACGGCCGAGACCTGCCCGGCGCTGACCAGCTCGATGATGCAGTCCTCCACCCCGTGTCCCAGGAGGCCGGGGGCTGCTGCGAGCCGCTGGCCCACGAGAGCCGGCTCTGCGGCGCAGCGGGTGATGAGCACCCCCTCCGGGCCGCCGATGTTGTCCAGCCGGGCGCGGGCGAAGTCGCGGGCGTTCTGCCTCTGCCGGGGGTCGGCCATGCGCTCCTGGAACTTGCCGCTCTCAAACGCCTCCCTGGGCAGCAGCGTCGCCAGGCCTGTGGACGACGCCTCGTAGGGGTAGGCGTCGCCGTTGACGCTGATGCCGGCGGCCCGGGCGGCGTCTACCAGGGCCAGCAGCTCCCCGCTGGTGCCGGCGTGGGCTTGCCCCCAGCGCTTGAGATGGGAGATTTCCACAGAGATACCCGCCCGGCGGCCCACCTCGATGGCCTCCTCGGCCGCAGGCAGCCCCTGGTCGGCCTCGTCGCGTACGTGGCTGGCGTACACGCCGCCAGCGGCCGAGACCACCATAGCCAGGTCAATGATCTCGCTGGCCTCGGCGAACGCGCCGGGCACGTACCACAGGCCCGTGGAGAGGCCCAGCGCGCCCTCCTGCATCGCCTCAGCCACGATGCGGCGCATGTCCTCGGCTTCCGCCGAGGTGGGCCGGGAGCCGCGGGCGCCCATGACGTGCGAGCGCACGGCCCCATGCCCCACCAGCACGGCGTAGTTCACCGCCCGCGGGACCGCCTCCATCTGCGCCAGGTGCTCGCCAATGGGGAGGGGCGAATCGCCGCAGTTGCCGCAGACGATGGTGGTGACGCCCTGGGCCACTAGGTTCTGGCAGCCCGGCGCACTCAGCACCCCGCCCTCGCCCTCGATGTGGGCGTGGTTGTGGACATCAACCAAGCCCGGCGCCAGGCAGCGGCCGGCGGCGTCTATGGTGAGCCGAGCCGCAGCGCTCAAGGAGGGCGCCAGGGCGGCGATGCGCCCGCCGCGGATGCCCACGTCGGCGGACTGCGGCTCGCCGCCCAGCCCGTCCACGACCTGTCCGTTCACGATGGCGATGTCAAGCATGTGGTAAGGTCAATCCTAGTGGCGCGTCATGCTGATCTCGTCGTCCTTATGCGACACTATCACCAGGTCGGAACCGTCCAGGCATACCAGCTCCTGGGGCCGCTCCCTGCGGGCGGCGGGTCCGGCGCCAACCTCGCCCCGCAGGATGTTGCCCACTGCCACGCTGCAAGCCGCCTCCGACACGTCGCCGGACCAGAGCGAGTCTAGCTGGCCCTCGTTCCACTTCCTCACCGTCAGCTCCGCCACGCCGGCCTTGGGGGAGTCGGCGAAGGCGATCTCCTGCCCTCGGTCCTTGTCGAACTGGACCGCAGCCAGGGGTGAGAGCAGCCCGACAGGCTCAACAGCGTCCCTGGGGTCCTCCAGCCGGCCGCCGGTGGCGTTGTAGCAGCGCAGCAGATGCCCCCCGCCCGTCAGCGGCTGGGCCGCGAGCATCTCGAGGCCGCCGTCACCATCCAGGTCGGCGAACAGGCATTGATCCGGGCTGCGCGGGGTCTCGGGCCCCTCCCACAGCGGCATCAGGCCGCCGGCCATGGCTCCGAAGACGACGGGGGAGGCCACCCGGCTCGGTTCGAAGGCTCGGAACGTCTGGCGCCAGACCAGCAGCCGCGCGCTCTCCCCTGGCCAGACCGGCACGGGCGTGAAGGCAGCAGGGTGGCTGACCGCATCCAGGCCAGCGGGCTCCGGCTCAAGCGCCGACTGACGCCAGGCGAACACACGCAGGCTTGCGCCGCGCAGAGCGCCGTCTTCGTCTATGCCGCCCGTGAGGAGCACTACCTCGTCCGCGTCGTCCGCGTCGGCGTCCAGGGCCGCCGCGCTGCGGATCAGAGCGCCCGCGTCGCAGGCGTCGGAGTCCACATAGGCCCCCGAGTCGTGCTGCACGAGGGTGACGCGACTGCCGTGGCACAGGACCAGAGCGGGGGCCCGGTCTCGCGCCAGCCGGGCGGCCACCACTGCGGTCAGGGGGGCTGGGGTGGTCAGCGTGTAAGCCTGGCGGGGCACGCCTCGGTCCGCGTCGTACACGCGGACGGTCGCTTCGCGCTCCTGGGACGCCCAGCTCACGATCTCATCCAGGCCGTCGTCATCCAGGTCAGCGCACAGGACGCCCTTGCCCGCCCACCTCTCCACCTCGGCGGCCGGAGGGGCGGGTCCCCGGCAGGAGGGAAGCAGCATCGCCAGGCCGAATAGCAAGGCTGTCGCAGCAGTTCGGTGCCTCTGCATCGCATGCCATCCGCACGGCGAGTATAGGGCCGCGGTCAGGGGCTGTCAAGCCTCTGTCGGGCGGGCTTCACAACGTTGATTGACCTGCATTCCCACATCCTACCCGGCTTCGACGACGGGGCGCGGAACCTGGACGACTCGCTGGCCATGGCGCAGACGGCGGTGGCCGACGGCATCACGGTCATGGTGGCCTGCCCCCATCTCTACCCAGGCCTCTACGACCCTACTCCCGAGCAAATCCGGGCGGCGCTTGCCGACCTCCAGAACGTGCTAGACGAGCGCAGCGTTCCCCTGCAACTGCTCCCCGGCTCCGAGGTGCTGGTGGACGAGCGCCTGCCCAGGCGCTGGCGCGCCGGCCAGGTCATGAGCCTCGGCGACCGGGGCGCCCATGTGCTGGTCGAGTTCCCGGTGGTCGCCGTGCCCCTGTGCGCCGAGCAGGTGCTGTTCGAACTCCAGACGATGGGCCTCAAGCCCATCCTGGGGCATCCCGAGAAGAACGGCGAGATTCAGCGCCGGCCGGAAGTGGTGGCGACCCTCGTGGAGCGGGGGTGCCTGGTGCAGCTCGACGCCGATTCGCTGGGCCGAGAGGTTATACGGCGCGTGCGCCAATGTGCGCATCGCCTGCTAGCCGAGGGCCTGGTGCACATTATCGCCACGGACGCCCACTCGCCGTCAGACCGTGCGCCGGTGCTATCG